>Ga0306920_100000493_pt1 | contig 45968 bp, 41 predicted proteins | sample flu12Cox44000170_FD_204666 | JGI IMG/M metagenome (GOLD analysis project Ga0306920, IMG submission 204666) | Lab enrichment of tropical soil microbial communities from Luquillo Experimental Forest, Puerto Rico - flux4day.12C.oxic.44.000.170 (v2)... | ecosystem: Environmental > Terrestrial >... | reverse complement strand
ATGAACAACGGTCTCCCTATCAGCCAGTTGATGGCATCGCAAGCAATCTAAATCGCTTCCGAACCGAAGCTGATAAACGTGAAATGAGAAGTCCGCTGCCGAAAAGGACTGAATTTTCAACAAACTGCTAGACCTTCCAGTGACACGCTTGGTAGCGCCCGGATGTCCAAACCCTGCGATTTAATAACTTCTTTTACTGCTTCCTCAGTGTCGGGGAACACAGCTATCAGAGCGGCGGTTGATCCGTCCTCGCGTTGAGTGGCGAGCAACCTCTGATAGAACGGCACACTGTCTTCGCAAAAGTGACATCCCTTCCTGAGCACTAATATCAGAGTACGATCGTGTGCGCCCCAATCCAAGCCGTCGAGGTGGGCTAACCTGTCTCCCGCTTTGACTTCGTTCACTTGCAAACGAGGGTTAAAGAAACGATCCTTGACAAAAATCGACCCAACCACAAGGGCCAAAAGGACCACAGTCAGATTGGCAACCACTTCAATCTTGGCCTTCACTACAGCCTTTCTCGCAAAGCTCGTGAACTTTGCTGCTCTTACCTATTCATGCGGAAACCAGACCCAAAACTGATCATGGCTCTATGGTTTTCTTTGGAAGGAGAAGGGTTTCGAACTGTTCAACCGTTCCGGCCATTGGCGACGAATTGAGCAAGACCTTTGGCTTCCTGGTTTTCGGCTTTTCGGCGCAATTGTTCAGGATGGGAGTATGATGCCGACTGATTGTTTGGACTATCTTGATCGAAGCGCGATGAGACTCCGATTTAGTTGCTCTCTCTGCTTGGCGATTCTAGTCGGGCTTTGCCTAGCGCCAAAACTCGGGGCACAGACTACGATATCCGGTAGTTTGACCGGTGTCGTATCAGACCGGAGCGGTGCGGTTGTCCCGAATGCGCGTGTCGAAATCCGGGACGAGACGAAGGGTCTTTCGCAAGCAGCGAACACGGATCAAGAGGGAGTCTACCGGTTTTACTTTCTTGCGCCGGGCAGCTATTCACTAACGTTGAGCCACGATGGTTTTCGAAACGAGCGTCGCACGGCGGAAGTATTAGTCGGACCACCGACCACAGCGAACGTAGTTCTGCAAATCGCACAATCTAATACGACTCTTCAGGTGACGTCGCAGGCTCCGCTCGTCCAGACGGTGAACGGAGATTTCGCCACGACAGTGAACGATCGGCAAATCAGCGAGCTTCCGAACCCCGGCAACGATCTCACCTATATCGCACAAACGGCACCAGGAATGGTGATGAACGTGGAGAATCAGCTCGGCGCGAACTTTTCGAGCCTGGGCATGCCTGGAACTGCAAACCTGTTCACCATCGATGGGCTAAATCAAAATGACAACGGTACGAACATTCCGCTAGTCGGCGCCACATTTCTGCTCTTGGGACAAAACCAGATTCAAGAAGCTACTGTGGCGAGCATTGGGTATTCCGGCCAATTCGGCGGCGCCGCCGGAGCAAACATAAATTACGTAACCAAGTCAGGAAGCAATGCCTTTCACGGCAACGCTCAATACTACTGGAACGGCCGCGCGTTGAACGCGAACGACTGGTTCAACAACGAATTCGGCAAACCCCGCCCTTTCGACATCGCCAATCAGTGGGCTGGTTCTATCGCCGGGCCCATCCGGAAGGACGAACTTTTCTTCTTCATCGACACCGAAGGTCTGCGACTACTAATTCCGCAGATCTCCTTTGTGGCGATACCGAGCCTTGAGTTTGCAGCGGCAACGCTGGCGAACATCAAGTCGCGTTTTGGCCAAGGCTCGGCATCGGACATGTTCTACAGCCAGATCTTCAAACTATACGATGGAGCACCCGGTGCGAGCGCGGCGACTCCCGGTGGCTTTGCGGACGCGCTCGGTTGTACGGGATTTATTGGCCCATCCGGCTTAGGCACAACCGTGCCGTGTGCCAGGCACTTCTTGACGGAACGCGGGCGACCCACCAGCGATACTCTTGTGGCAGGCCGCATGGACTGGATACCTGGAAAGAGCGATCGCGTTTTCCTTCGAGTTCAGTACGACGCCGGTCACAATTGGTTTTATCTCGACCCTATTAATTCACTGTTCGATGCAGGTCACCAGCAGTCGTGGTGGCAAGGTCAAGTAGTCGAGAATCACTCATTCGGTGCAACAGCTGCGAGTCAATTCCTGTTGGCAGGGATGTATTTCACGGACACCAACCAGCTGCAAGACCCAGCTAGAGCTCTGGCTACTTTTCCGACAAGCTTGAACTTCAATGCCACGGCCACGTTTACGGGCTTGGGAACTTTCAACAATCTCGCTTTTCCGGCTGGCAGGCCCACGACTCAGTATCAAATTGCTGAAGACCTTCTGAAAAATTGGGGGCGACACAAGCTCGGCGCCGGTGTCAGCTTCGAACGAATCTACTGGACTAACATCGGCTACACGCTCAACGCGGTCGGAACTCTCACTCCGCAGACGCTTGACGCATTTTACCAGGGTGGGGTCGACGCGGCGTCGCCGCAGACTGACTTCACACAATTGAGCCAATCGTTCCCCTCGAAGTCATCGCAACGTCTGGCGTTTTATAATCTCGGATTTTACGTACAGGATGAGTGGCACACTCTGCCGAACCTGACCTTCACTCTTGCGCTTCGCGCTGAGCATTACTCCAATCCTGTCTGCCAAGACGCCTGTTTCGCCCGCATGGAAGGACCCTTCGGCTTCGTAAGCCATAATCCCGATCAACCGTACAACCAGGCCATCTTAGTCAACCAAACACAAGCCTTTCAACACATAGATAACATCTTGTGGTCGCCGCGAATCAGCTTCGCCTGGCAGCCGCGCGGGATCGCACACGATACCGTGATTCGCGGGGGAATTGGGATCTTTTACGACCCCGTGCCGGGCAACATTGCTGCGACATTTTCTTCGAATCCACCGCTGTCAAACTCCTATACGATTGTAGGCGACAATCTCACGCCTAAAGAACAGACGAGCCTTTTCAAGGATGCTGCGGCATCGAACGCGGCCTTTTTGAACGGCTTTGTCGCTGGACAGACACTTGCCCAGATTCAGGCCACGATTTCGAGCTTCTATCCTGCGGGGTTTTCTCCACCGGCGATTACGTTGCCGCCAGCACGGATGCACTTTCCGCAGTTTCAGAGGTGGAGTTTCGAGTGGCAGCAAGCTTTTGGTACCGCCACTGCGGTCAGCGTGGGTTATTTCGGCAATCACGGCATTCACGAGTTGGTGCAGAATCCCAGCGCCAATGCTTACGGCTTCGGCTCACTCCCCGCTTCGCTCTGTAAGAGTCCTGCGGTGGCACCCTGTGCCGATCCACGTTTTTCGGGGGTGACGCAGATCGCGTCAGAGGCCCTGTCGAACTACAACGGCATAGTTGTTTCCCTCCAGCGCCGGTTCTCTGGTTGGGGCCAGGGGCTGTTTCAAGCCAACTACACCTTCAGCCATGCGTTTGATGAAGTTTCGAATGGCGGCTTAATGACCTTCACATTTGGCAGCGCTCTGTATCCACAGGATCCCAATGATCTTCGAGGCACCTATGGGCCAGCCGAGTATGACGTGCGCCATTCGTTGAATGCCAGCTACGTGTGGGAAGTCCATGTGAATAAGGCGTTGAGGGGACACGATCCTGAGCTTCTGGTTAAAGGATGGCAGATATCTGGTACCGTTTTTGCGCGGACCGGATTTCCGTATACCGTGTTTGACTTCTTCGAATCAGGCCTGCTTGTACCGCAGAATTACTTCGGAGCGATCTACGCTGTACCGGATAAAGGTGTTGTTTCAGGGAACTCCTGTGGCGAAGCGGCTGCTGCAACTGGCGCGCCACATCCCTGTCAGCCGCCACAACTCCTTGCAAATGGGAACCCGAATCCGAGCGCAAACTTTGTGCAGGCAGGCTGCGAGACTGGATTTAACACCGGGAACTTGCCAGGACCGTTGGGTCCCTGTGCTGGTTCGAAGGTTTCCTTTGCGCAAGGACGTAATCGCTTCCGAGGACCAGGCTACGTCAACACTGACTTTGCCATCATGAAAAACACAAGGATTCCACGATTGGAAAAAGCGGAGCTGGGAGTCGGTTTCCAGTTCTTCAACTTATTTAACCACCCGAATTTCAGCCTCCCGGATAGCGGGCTCTCCGACCAACTATTTGGGCAGATTCTGACTCTGGAGCAGCCGCCGACCGGAATTCTTGGGGCTGGATTGGGCGGTGACGTGTCGCCCCGGATGATTCAACTAAAGGCGCAGCTTCGTTTTTGATTCCAGAGACAGAATGAGCGTTGAGCCAAATTGACGCTCCTGAATCTGATTCAGAAATCCTCCATCATCCACATGTTGCTGCTGGTGGTGCGGCTCTGAATCGCCAGGTGGCGGCCATCAGGGGAGGGCGAAGCCAGTGTTTCACCATCAGCCCCGGTATCCTCCCACAGGACGTGTGTGTTCCCCTTAAGATCCACGTGGAGGAGTGCCTTTCCACGACTGGCGGGGGCGACGACAAACAGCCCCCTTCCATCGGCCGCCCACGTGAACTCCTCGAGCCTATCCCATCCCTTCACCTTGATCTGCTGCACGCCTTGGCCGTGCACGGGGAGAATGTAGATTGGTCCAGCGGCGGTCCGGGTCGCGGCAATGTGAGTACCATCCCACGAAATAACGGAGAACCAGCTGCTGTCATTCGGATCGACTGTAAACCTGGCCAACTCCGGGCCGCGGCCTTTCACCGGATCGAGGGATGTGATGACCTCCTGGGTGCGATCCTCGGTTGGTTCAGCAATCACACATAGCTCCGCGGGCGACCTCGCGCAAGACAAGATGCTGATAGGCCGAGCGCTGAGTACGGCCTCGGCCCGCCCGCCAGTCTCAAGGACCCTCATGACTGGCTGGGGTCTCGTCTCGAGAGGCTCCCGATCGTCCCCTAAGCCCAGATAGAGAATCCACTTGCCATCTGGAGACACACAAGGGTTCCGTCCATACCCGTCGGTGACCAGGGGCTGCGCAGTTTCCTGGTCCAGGAGCAGCTTGTAGATTCCATAGGTTCCCGTGCGATCCGAGACGAGGATCACTTCCTTACTATCTGGAGTCCAGCTTACTAGCCCATCCGAACTTTCACTTGTCGGAAAATGTCTTATATTGACAATGCGTGTTCCGCCCGCAACTAAGTCGGCCATGTATGAGATTATGTGCGACGCCGATTTGACGAATGCAAGTCTCCTACCGTCTGATGTCACGCTCATCTTGGTCCTACACGACGTAGTTTCTCTCGTCAGCCTCCTTGGTTTCTCGAGGAGCCTCCCGGTTGCGGAGTCGAGGCGCGCCGTCCAAAAGTTACAAACTTCGTTCGTTATCGAGGGTTCCGCCACCGAGTACAACAACCTTCCGTCTGGCAACCAGGCTACATCGATCAGGTTCTTCATCTCGGGAGGCGAGGCTATCGTTCGTGGCGGCCCTCCGTTTAAATCCAGGCTCAGGAGTGTGATACCGGACTTATCCGCTCTGCCGTAGATAGCCCGGTGTCCTTTTGGTGCCCAGAGAAATCCCCCAATCGCGCTGTTCTCGTCGGCCGAAAGAATTTTAGTCCTGAGTTCTCCCGTCAGGGTCATCAGCCAGACTTCACGTTCGCCGAACGCACCCTTGTTCGCGGCGACGGCGATCGACGATCCGTCTGGGGCCACAGACCAGGCGACCGCACCAGTTCGGAGTTCACGCGGCGGATCACCGTTCACCGGAATCGTCCAGACACTCGTATTCGTTGAATTCTCATCTTCAGTCGCCGGGTAGCAATTGGCGATGAAGCCGCCGCTGTCCGGAAACCAAGCCGTCGAGAAAATCTCCCACTCTACTCTCTTGCTCCCGAATTCCTCCGGTTGGGGAACGGCTCTAACCGTGCCTGTGTCGATCGACTTGATGAACATTCCATTGACGTCGGCGTACGCGAGATATTTCCCATTGGGAGAAATAGCACCACTGTTCACTTTGCTCTCGAAAGAATTGACCGTGAGTTGGGTCAGTTTGGGTTCTTGACGGGCTTCAGGATGTCTGGCACGATGCCCGTAAATCCACGAACCATAAGCCGCGAGCGAAACCAGGGCCAAGCCTCCTGCCATCTCCCACCGGTGTGAACTCCGACCGGCTGCATTCTTTAGCTCTTGCAGATCGCTGAGAAGATCTGCTGCAGACGCATAGCGCGCTGCCCTGTCCTTCTCAAGCAACTTGCTGATGATTTTGCTTAGCTTCGCGGGAAGCCGCGGATTCAGCTGCGAAAGCGAAGTTGGGTTCTGACGGAGAATGGCGTCGCGAAGCGACGGCTCCGTCTCTTCACGGAACGCCCGTTGCCCACTAGCCATTTCGTACAATACCAGCCCCAACGAAAACAAATCGGTACGCGCATCCAACTTCTCGCCGTGCGCTTGCTCCGGCGACATGTAGGCCGCCGTGCCCATGGCGACTCCGGTTCGGCTGAGAAGCGGATCACGAGTCATGTCAAACGTGGGTTCGCCCAAACGCCGATGTGCGCCGCGGTTCTCGCCCAGCTCCGCTTCACGAATGTCGGCGATTGCGTCGGTAACCCACGTCAGTTTCGCCAGGCCGAAATCCAGGATCTTGGCTTTTCCTTGTTTGGTCACAAAGATATTTGCAGGCTTGATGTCGCGATGGATGATGCCTTTCTGATGGGCTGCATCTAATCCTTCTGTAATCTGAACGGAAAGATCGAGCAATTGTTCTAGTGGAAAGGGTGATTCCCCGGGCGCCGCCGCAGAGATCAACTCCCGCAACGTCCGGCCTTCCAGTAACTGCATCACCAGGAATAGCTGTCCCTCGTGCTCTCCGAACTCGTAAATCGGGCAGATGTTGGGATGCTCAAGTGCTGATGCCGAGCGCGCCTCGCGCTCAAAGCGTCCGAGGGCCGCAGAATCCCGGGCTGTTTCCTCGGGTAGGAGTTTCAGCGCCACTTGACGTCCGAGCTTGATATCCTCGGCCCGATACACCAAGCCCATGCCGCCGCCACCGAGTCCTGCCACAATGTGGTAATGGGAAATAGTTCGGCCCACCAGCGGGAAGCCCACCGTATCGACCGCGCTGTGAACAGCGGCCTGCATGTGATCACTGGCGCTCTTCTCATTTGCGAGAAGCGACTCTACTTCTCGCCGCAACTCCGGATCGCCCGCGCATTCCTTAGCAAGGAGACTAGGTCGGTTCTCCAGGTCGCACTCAGCAGCTCGATGAAACAGATCTTCGATCTGCGCCCATCGTTCGGGAGTTAAGTCGCACCTACTCATCCTGCATCTCGCGGTGAAGCCAAGCTTCCGCCAGTCTCAAGTCGCGCCGGACGGTAACTGCAGAAACGTGCAGCGATTGGGCTATTTCCGCCACCGAAAGTCCGCCAAAGTAGTGAAGCTCCACGGCTTTGCACTTCCGCGGATCGATCTTTTCAAGCGCGCTGAGGCCGGTGTCGAGAGCGATGAGGTCCTGACTAGCGTCCCGTTCAAAGCTTATTGCCTGCTCCAGGGGAACCGCGAGTCCTGCGCGTTTGCCTGCCTTTTTGAACCGGGCGTGATCGACGAGGATCTGACGCATCAAACGTGCCGCCACCCCATAGAAATGTGATCGGCTAAGCCAGTTGGGACGCTTCTGATCCACGAGTCGCAAGTAAGCTTCATGGACAAGCGCGGTTGGCTGTAGGGTATGGCTCCGGCGTTCCCTTCGCAGATAACTGGCGGCTAGTCGTCGAAGTTCGTGGTACACCAGCGGCGTAAGTTCCTCAAGGGCCTCGGGCTTGCCCTGCGCCCATTCCGCGAGAAGCCGCGTCACCTCATGAGTGTTTAGTTCGCCCATGAATCGTGTAGTCCCTGTACGCGCCGCAGGATTATACATCGCCGGCTTCGTATCGTCGGTTTCATGCCTGGCTAGCAAGATCAAAATCTTATGATCATATTCGGCTCCAGTTTTCGCATGAATAGGTAAGAAGCGCAAAGGTCATACTCACCTCGCGCGGAGGCGCGTTTGCGCTCTCTCGAACCCATACTTAACCAGGGCCGCGTACCGAAGCTGTTCGAAGAATGAGCCGTGAGACGAACTGGAGTCGCCTCGCCTGACACCCACACGAGTGCTCTCCTGATTTTCCGCGGGGAGGAAAGATGAAATCGAGAACCTGGACAGCGATCATAGCGACAATCTCGCTCGCTGCATTCACGCCCGCTTCGCCTACGACCGCTCAGGACGGCCAAGCGAACCAGCCTAAGCATCATCACTACAAGCTCATCGATATGGGAACCTTCGGTGGACCAGCTAGCTCCATTAACTTTCCATTTTCCCAGGGCACGGTGAACAACAATGGTATGGCGGTGGGCTGGTCGGCCACGGGCCTTCCAGCGTTGCCTACGAGCAGTTTTCTGATCTGTGGGGGGCTCGATGCCGTAGTGCCATTTATCACCCACACGTTTGAATGGGACGGCGCTGTAAGAGATCTCAGCGCTCTTCCCCCGTCCGGTACCAATTGCAGCGAACCCTTCTATATGAACTCGAAAGGAGAAGTCGTCGGCGCTTCGGAGACCGCCGAGATTGATCCGCAATTCTTTGGTCTTCAACAGATTCATGCCGTGTTATGGAAAGGCGGGCAAATTATTGACCTTGGGACCTTGGGAGGAAATCAAGCCGCCGCATTCGGCATCAACAACCGGGGCCAAATTGTCGGTTCTTCGACAAACATTATTCCTGATCCTTACTGTTTTTTTGCAACCGTTCAGCAGCGAGCCTTTATCTGGGAGAACGGCAATATACGGGACATCGGCACTTTGGGTGGCAACTGCGCCGGCATCGGAATCGTTGACGCCAATATTCATGCCATCAACGAAGCCGGACAGATCGTGGGAGGGTCCACAACAAATCCCGCGCCCAACCCACTCACCGGCAGTCCCACGTGGGAGCCCTTCCTCTGGGACGAAGGTACAGGCATGACGGACCTGGGAACGCTGGGAGGAGCCTACGGGGGAGCGCAGGCCATCAACAATAACGGCCAGATAATCGGTCAATCCAGCATCTCGGCCGATCCCGGAGCCTGTAACGGCTTTCCTGACAACAACGATTTGAATTGTCACGGTTTCTTGTGGAACCAGGGAAAACTGATCGATCTGACCACAAGTTCGATTGGGGGCAGCCCGGAATTCCTGGCCGCCATTAACGACGAAGGCGAAATTATCGGCTGGGGTGTGTTTCCGAGTTCCCCACTCGAGGCTTTCGTATGGAGGAAAGGCGTAGCGACCGACCTGGGACACCTGGATGGTTGTTTCAGCTTCACGCATTCCATCAACTCGCTGGGTCAGATCGTGGGTGCCGCCATTTCCTGCGATGGGAACAGCCTTCGCGCGTTTTTGTGGGAGCAAGGTTCGATGGTTGACTTGAACACACTGGTTCCTCCTGAGTCGGACCTGCAACTGATAGATGCGACCGGCATCAATGATCGTGGCGAAATTGTTGGCGACGGTGTCCCGTCAGGGACTTCCACAAATCGTTTTGTTGATCGCGGCTTTCTACTGATTCCTTGTGACGAGAATCACCCGGATATAGACGGCTGCGACTACGACCCGGTCCAAGGCAGCACAAATGTAACTTCGCATAGCGCTCAGAAGACGACCCTGTCACCGGAGACAGTCAAGCGCCTGATGAGGTCTGCCGGCTTCAGCTCCTCGCCATGGTCCCACGTCACTGGATCGCGCTCGTCGAATTAGGTTCAACCGAAGACCGATGGAGGAGAAATGATGAAACTCACAGGATCGCATTGCTCGCGAAACGTTATTCGCCGCTCAAGCCGGAAACAATGTGCGAGGCGTAGGAGCATGTCATGAATAAGAAACTAATGCTGTTCGTTGTGGCAATCGCACTCGCGACTGCAAGTCCGTTGGCTGCGCAGACCCACCATCATTACAAACTCATTGACGTGGGGACCTTTGGCGGGCCTGGAAGCTTTGGGGCAGACCCACCGGCCCCCAGGCCACTAAACAATCTGGGAATTGTCGTGGGAGGCGCCGACACTGCCACACCCGATGCCAACTTTCCAAATTTATGCCTCTATTGCGGCCCAAACATTTTCCATGCGTTCCAGTTTCACAATGGAGTCCAAGCCGATCTGGGCGCGCTTCCCGGTGCCAATAGCAGTTTAGCCAGTTGGGTCAGTGACAACGGATTGATTGTTGGATGGTCGGAAAACGGTGCAATCGATCCGCTGCTTGGAGCGCCTGAACTCGAAGCTGTTCTTTGGAAGAGCGGGCAAATCATTGGCCTTGGAACTCTGGGAGGCGGATACGAGAGCGTTGCGTTGGCCGTCAACAATCGCGGGGAAGTCGTCGGGGTCAGCTCAAATTTGGTGCCGGACGTCTTTGGCCCGCTAGGAACGCAGAATCGCGTATTCCTGTGGAAGGACGGGAGCATGAAAGATTTGGGCACTTTAGGCGGCCCCGACGCGGGGTTTCTGGGACTAGTAGGCGGCGTTGAAATCAATGAGGCAGGTCAAGTGGTCGCATGTTCTTACACAAACTCCACCGCGAACCCCGTTACCGGAACTCCTACTTTAGATCCCTTTCTTTGGCAAAACGGCACCATGCACGACCTAGGCAATCTTGGTGGCACCTCCGCTTGCGCCACGTTTATCAATAATTACGGTCAGGTGGGGGGGTATTCGACCTTGGCAGGCGACTTAGAATTCCACCCTTTCCTTTGGGATCGAGGGACATTGAAAGATCTGGGCACTTTCGGCGGAGATAATGGACTGGCGCTTTGGGTCAATGACGCCGGGCACACAGTCGGAAGAGCGGACATCACCGCAGTCTGTGCCGAATGCGCGCCCGGCAATCAAAGACAGCTCCATCATCCATTTCTGTGGATCAATGGCGCGCTGACGGATCTAGGAGTGGTGGACAGTGACACTGGAGGCACCGGATTCAGCATTAACTCGAGGGATCAGGTTGTGGGGATTTCGGTTCGGTGTATGCAAATCAACCCGGACGATTCCTGCGACGGCACGGTTATGCACGGCTTCTTGTGGGAAGCTGGCTCCATCGTTGATTTGCAGAGGCTGATTGTCACGAATTCCGAGATCACGGTCAACACTGCGTCGGACATCAATGAGCGTGGCGAAATTTTTGGCTCTGGAGTGCTTCCAGACGGTGACACCCACTTGGTCCTGCTCATTCCGTGCGACGAGTATCACCCCAACATTGAAGGGTGCAACTACAGCCTCGTTGCTGCCAGGTCCGCTGAGCACGGAGAAACGCAAACTGTTGCGAAGCCCGCACTGGCATCTGATAGGATCCACAGATCGCGGCATTCTGCTGCTCTCCGCTCAACGCCTGAGGCGCAAGTATCAAAGTAGCTCGTTGAGAATACGCGAGGCTGTTTTCGGAGGTTCCTCAAAAAGATCCACCGGTGCCCGTCGCGAAGTGCAAGCTGGGCATCTCCCGGAATTCCTCATCGCTTGTGGCGCCACCGCCGTCAGTGTCTAATGGCCCCACCGCTAACACGCGGACCTGAAAAGCAGATAGGCTAACCCATGAGAAAAAGCGCTTCGTCGGGTTTTGTCACACCCCTTACCAGGCACAGCTAACCAAATACCGGTCACGCATCCACGTTTGCCAGTCTTTTAGACGAAAATCTAAAGAGGCGATTGTTTCGACGACTTCTTCTGCATTCCACTCTAGTACACAGTCGCTGACGGAAAGGGAACGGAATGCGCCGATTGCATCGCCCCAACATTGAGACCGGTTCGTCCAGGAAAGGTTTGCAGAATGGCAGCAGACCGCGAAATCGGCCCAAGTGGCTCCGGTTCGACGAGCAAAATCATCCGCCAGCACACAATTGCGCATCATCTGGTACAGCCAATGCCGAAATGGCAGGAGAGTTAGTTCGCCATTGGAGTTGCGACCACACGAAGCACGTCAGCTCGTCCGAATCCGGCCATGCGAAACGCTTCGCAGTTGCTCGTAGCATGTACTAGAACAACTTTAGTCCTGGACGTGGTCTCCAAAGTCACCTTGCGTAACATTATCTGATCGGAGCCAACGATACACGGCGAGCAGCCTTCAGATCCTGGACGTTCACGACCCAGTTTTAGATTTCTGCACCGTACTTCGGACGGCTCGCTGGATGAGGTACTTGTACGTAAACCGCTGCGCTTCAGTACCTTCGTACTATTTTTCGCGGACTCAATCTAAAGTATTCTCGTCGTGTATCAAGAGCGACGGCGTTTTCAGCCGTCCAACAACCGAGCCAGAGAAAAGGCCACGGTGCTTTCCTTCGAGAGAAGGGATACGGCCGTAGGGGCAAAACCCACCTTAGCGACTCCCCAAACATTTCGAGGGGATCTTCTCCAATAAGAGGATGATGCTTTCGCACGATTCCTTTGCAGAGGATCTGCACTTCCTCGCCCATACGAGCGACGGTCGGCTAGCGATGCAGCCAGGAAGGTTGCCGAGGAAGAGCGATTGATGAAACGGCCCGATTTCGGCCGAGCGCGTGAAATTGAGATTTTTGCCGGGGAAGAGTGCAATGAGTAAAAGTAAATATTTTACTCAAACGAAGTACTAGCAACGTATTCCTATGCAGAATGTAACTTGTGCCGTTGACTTTTTGTTGTAACCATAATTGCACGAACCGGTGGGAAACCGACTTGATGAAAAAGCAAGATAACCGCCTGAAGCAAGATCGTATGCGGAAGAGAATCCACAGAACGTTTGGTTCCGCAGCGAGAGCACTAGCAGGACAGACAGTGTCACCACCGCGGCAAAGAGCGAATCTACTGGGTTTCTGAGCCGTAGACAATTCAGCCACAAGCCATAAGCACCTATACGGACGGTGCAGGAGGGGAAAAGTACGTGATTTACTCGCGCCTTCTGCCGACTCGACGATTGACCCGGAGCACCAGAAGAGTCCCCACTGGAGTTCTCTCCTTCGGGACGCACCAGGCGTTTTCGCGTGTGTTCTTCAATCGTCTCTTTGGCCTTCGGTGTAGCAAAACAATCCTATCTGGCTGAAACCCTGCATCCACGGCTATCGGTCATTTGCCAACGGCGCGACGCAGTGCTCCGTCTGCCGCAGATTCGGATTACAGGTCCGGCACTAGCACTCTGCGGCGCTTGCGGGTACGCGACCGCCGAGAGCCCAATGCAGGATGGGGTCTCCGCTCTTTCCGGAAGTACTAACGTGATTCGCGAAAAGAAATTCCCAAAAAGACCGAGAGCGCAGATCGAATTTCTTGCAAACTCGTTGGCTGGGTTGCCAAGCGTGGAACCTAGAACGTCTCGGGATATTTGTGCGAAACACCTTGCGGAACAGAAAGCCAAGTCGCCCCATAAGATCTTGCGCAAAGAGTTCTATGTTGAATGTTCCTGTGGATATAAAGGTCCTGCTTTGAACGACGCTTGTCGCAAGTGTGGGGCGCAAATTTCATTTCTCCCGGGACTACTGCACGGAATCGGCCTCTTTTTGAGGTATTCCTTAGCGACCCAACGTAACCTACGTACGTTACATTAGGCCTGACGCATCCTCATCGCATGATGGAGTCCTGAATCGATAATAAATCACCGAAAATGAGGTAGTTGATGTGGGATTGCAGTACAATCGCGAGCAACAGCAAGTAACTAGCAAGCCTTAAGACGTATTGGGAAGTTTCTTGGATGCGGTCAATCGCCCTCATCGCCAATGGAGCAGGGCATTGCCCAATCGGAAATAGAGTGGTGCTGTGAAGTTCAATGCTATCCTGCTCACATTTTCTTTGTTGTTGTTGCTCGCCGTTTTTTCAAATGAACTTCCCGCTCAAACGACGACCTCCGGGGGCCTAATAGGTGTCGTCACAGATCCTAGCAAGGCGGTCATACCCGATGTCTACGTCGAGATAAGAACGGAACCACATTGAACGCCAACGACTGGTTCAGCAATGCGTATCAGTATCCGCGCCCGACCGACAGTGCCAGTCAATGGGCGGGTTCGCTGGGCGGTCCAATCAAGAAGGACAAACTATTCTTTTTTGTGAATACGGAGGGGATGTGGTTCTCGATTCCTTTTACGGCCGGGATTGTTATACCGAGCCCGCAATTCGAAACTACAACGCTGACCAATATTGATAACATTTTGGGGGCGACGTCGGCCTCGGACACATTTTATCGGCAGATGTTTAACCTGTGGAACGCCACGACGGGTGCGAGCGCTGCGCAGCCGGGCGATTTTAGTTCACCGCTGGGATGCTATGGGTGGAATGATCCAACTGACCACGACAATCCCGGCAGGGTCGGAGTGGGGGCGCCCTGCACGGTGCATTTTATAAATAATTTGAATGCGACTTCCCACGATGGTGACCTTCACCAGCATTGCAATCACGGGACCTTTTTCTCAACCTTTTTCCCAGACCAACACCTGTCCAACGAGCCTGGGCGCAGGACAGTCCTGCACCATTACAGTCACGGTCAATTCCCGCCCAACAAATGGCTCAGTTAGCTCGGGTCAAGTTCGGATCAGCGATAATGGCGGTGCCAGTCCGCAAACTATCTCTCTGACGTTCTTAGAATTCTGAAAATCAGCGCCCTGGGTTCCAGCCAGTGGCCCACTAACCTAAGACGGTAAGTTTCACCGCGAGAAGACGATCACACTCTGGCGACGTCAAAGTTGGCTGGAAAGAGGTAAAGGACAGGAAATGCAGATCAGCTTTGACCGGCTGCCGACTGATTCCATCGCTTTGGATGGAAATCTTGACGGCAAGCAGGTTCACGCCAAGCTGCACCACATTCCCGAACCCAGGTTCTTGCTGAATACTCGGGGTTTCCACTGGATCAATGAATACCCATTCACGTTGATGGTGCCGGGCGCCAGCAAGCGATCCTCGAGATAAATCCTGTAGCGTGTCACCACCGTTTTGTTGAAGGACAGTCGAGGCTCCGAGCAATACCAGTAAACGAAGTCATCGATGGAACGTCGATAGCTGCGCTGCGATTCTGGTGAGCGAAGACTCACGAGCACTGCCGATTTGACGTGCTCCAGATCAGGGAGTCCCAGCTTTGTCCTCTGTCGTCGATTCGATCTCGTCGTTCTTGTTCTTCTTCTCATAGATGCCACCTTTCAACGCTGGGAGTTGAAATGGCATGCTTCGTCGTCACGTGCAATTTCTGGACGCGATTACGGCAAGAGAGTACGAATGGAGAGTGCGGAAAAAAGGTTCACCGTACTTATGAGGTGCCTTATGGATTTCGATGCAGAGAAGCTGGAAGAAGCGGTTCTCGCACTCCTCTAATTTAATTCGTTCGATGAGAAGGGCTGGGGGAAAACGGGCCTGGAAGGGATTCCCCTGGAGTGTCATGGACCAATTGCATGCGAAAGGCTCCGATCCAGCAACGAAATACAAGTCCGTGTGCTTGTCAGAGGAAGGAGCCAGGTCGTCGGAGAAACTGTGCGAGAAGCTGTTCGCTGTTAAATAGAGAGTGGAGGCGATTTCCGAGAAAACGGCCATCTCATCTACTACTTCACTTCGGAGATTACCCCGTTTGTGATGAGTTACAGCATTTCGTTTTTCCGAGCGCGAACTGCAGCGCGCCAGGTTACGGGTTTAGGCGATGGTCGAGAAGGAGCACCGTGCGGTATAGGACTTCGGCGCCGTTGGCGATGTCTTCCGGCGACGAGTATTCCCTGGGCGAGTGGCTGATGCCGTCTTTGCTGGGGACGAAGATCATGCCCATCGGCGCGATCTTGGCAACGTTCTGCGAATCCTGGCCGGCAAAGCTGGGAAGGTCAACGCTAGTAAGGCCAGCGGCTTCGGCTGCTTCGCGAATCGCCGCTTGGATCGCGGGAGTCGCGCGCGCGGACTTCACGTCATCCGTCGACTCGCAGCGAGTGTCGACTCCGTCTTCCTTGTCGGCTTGACGGAAACGCTCAATTACGTGCTCCCACATTCGCACGACTTTCGCGTCATCGAGGTCCCGCAGCTCGACCGGAAATTCGGCGCGGCCGGGAATGACGTTGGGAGCGCCCGGTTCGACCTTCATGAAACCAACGTTGCCGACTTGCGTGCCAGTTTCGCTGAGAACCACATCTCGCACAACCAGCACGTCTTTGGAGGCAGCCGCTAGTGCGTCGTGTCGACGATTCATTGGAGTAGTGCCGGCGTGGTTGGCAGTGCCCGAAACAATGCAATTCCAACGATGGACGGCGACAATTCCCTGCACGACACCGATCGGAATCTTTTTTTCGTAAAGATTTGGCCCTTGTTCAATGTGCAACTCGAGCGAAGCGGCCAGCCTGCCTTGCGCAATCCGCGCATCGGCGAGCTTCGCGGGATCTTGGTCGTAGCGACGTAGCCACTCCGCGAACGTTGCGCCCGTCTCGTCCTTACGCTCTCGAATTTCCGGGCCGATGATGCCTGCGGCGACGCCCGAGCCGAGTGTGCCGATGCCGAAGTGATTGCCCTCCTCGTTGGTCCAAATGACCACTTCGAGAGGATGTCGAGTCTTCGTGCTGGATTCGTTAAGCGCCCGAATCACTTCGATCGCGCCAAGTGAGCCGACGTCGCCATCGTAATTGCCGCCGTGGACCACGGAATCGATATGAGAGCCGAAAAGGATGACGGGAAGTTTCTGCGAACCGTCCCGGTATCCGAAGATGTTACCGGCGGGATCGATACGAATGCTGAGTCCAGCATCCTTCATCAGGCCGATGACGTATTCGCGTGCCGCCATGTCGGTCTCGGAATAGCCGAGGCGAGTGACGCCGCCATCGGGATTGCGGCCGTACTCACTGAGCTTCACCAGAGTGGATTGCAAGCGCCGCGAGTTGACGTGACGCTCGGGCGACACATTTTGCGCGGGCAAGAAGGTCGCAGCTCCGGCGACCAAGACGCAGAACAACACCATACAGGAACGGTAATTGCTCATCACGAGCAGCCTCCGGGACAGGTGGCCGCAGTCTACACTCTCAAGGTTTGAAGTTCGAGCCTCTGACCGAACAACGTGAAGCCTCACTCGTTACGACTAGTGTAGATCCAACTTGATAGGCCTAAATGAACGGATACGGTTGAGTGGGAGACATAGGTTAGCAAGTTTGCGGTGCCGGTAGCGAAGATAAGCATAGATGCGGCGACGACGGGCTGCATGGCTAGGATCATCCGTGTTCGTCAAGGTGAAGCGTTTGAGGACACCGAACTGCGCTTCAATCAGATTAAGCCAGGAGGCTTCGGTAGGGGTCCAGACGGGTTGGATTCGAAGTTGGCGCAGCAAGGCGAGAAAGCGAGGATGATCGTGGACGTGGCGCAGGTTGTCCAGAATCACGAAAAGACGCTTTCGCGGATAGCAACGGCGCAGGCAACAAAAAGCTTTGCTGATGTCCAAGACGGTCTTGCGACGGCGGAACATGCCACTGAGACAGTCTGTGTGAACATCATAGAATCCCAGGAATTGCTCCGTGCCTTTCAAACGGCGATAAGTCGCTCGCATGCGCCAAGGGTGTTTCTGTCGAGCCCAAGCCAGACCCCCGACGGGCTTCAGATCCAGAGGGCCCCACTCGTCGAAACACACTACTGCGCTATGCGGCGGGCAGCGTCGGTAGAGCGCCCGAATGCGTTTTTTTTACGGTCGAACGCGGGATCGTTCGAGGTCTTCCAGGTTCGCACCCGCTGGGCCGTGAGTCCCTCCCGGCGCAGCAGCCGACGGACCCACTCATCGGTCACCGGAGGCAGTAGTTTCCGGCGGCGACAATACTCGGCCAGTTTGGGAACCGACCAAACCGAGAACGGCAACCCGCGTTCGGAGGGGCTCGATAAGGCCACCTCGACCAGTTCCCGAAGTTGCGCGGCACGCAAAATGGGTGGCCGTCCCTTCGGGTTAGGAACCTGTTCAAAAGTGGCGAATCCACTTTCATTGAAGCGGTGGGCCCAGTCATACGCAACGGTGAAGTGGCAGCCCACGCGCTCGGCAGCTTCGAGCAGGCTGAATCCCCGCCGAACCTGGTCGATGACGCGATATCGTTGGTGGACCCGAACGGAAAGAGTCAAATCCCTGAGCTTGGATCGCAACACGCGCTGCTCACCTCGCGTAAGGGGCCGGAGTTTCAGATGTCGTGCCATCCTGTCCTCCCGAAAGACAGGATAGCACATATTAGTCTATATAAGTTGGAATGGCACTAGCTCCGGCTTGCCTGGCGGCCGCCTTCTCGAGGCCGGCGGCGAGGTCATTTCGACGCTGGCGAAAGCCCCTGCAACCGTTCCTTGTTGATCTTCAGCACGATCCCCGCGTTGCGATCGGCCACCTCGGTGATGCGATATTCCGCGGCCGAGCCCAGCACCTGCGCCACCTCCGACGGCGTCAGCTTGTAGTCTTCGTTAAGCCACGCCGCCATGCTTCCCGTGGCCCCGCGCATCGCATCCTCGAGCGAGCCACCGAGCCCCATGGCCATGATGTGCGTCGCCGACTCCACGCGCGGCCCGCGGATGCGCTTGCCGGGAATTACGTCTACCGTGAACTCGACGTCCATTGACGTCTCAAGCGCGTTGCCGTTCAGCTCGCCGTCTCCCTGGAGCGCGTGCCCGTCGCCCAGATAGAGCAGCGCTCCAGGATTGCTCACCGGCAGATAGATCGTGGCGCCTTCCGTAATCTCGTTGAAGTCCATGTTTCCGCCAAAGCGGCCGGAGTCGCCGCTACCGGGAGGAGCCTGCGCAGGCGCCACGGCGGCGGCCACGCAGCCGAGCATCGGCCGCACCGGCACGGCGTAATTTTTCAAATGCTCCGCGGGCTTTTCCGGCGAAGCGATTCCCTTCGCCAGGTCCAAATGCCAGCGCACGTTCTTCCACAGGTCTTTGTTCTTTTGCGCCAAATCGTCGTCGGTCGCGCGGTCCACGATGCCGTCATCGCTGATGGCCCAATCGCGATTCAGCCGCAGCTTCACGATGTGTACGACCAGCGTGTCTCCCGGCGCGGCCGTTTCCACGTAAAACGGCCCGGTCTCGGGATTTCCTCCCAATACGCGCGTCACGCCTTTTTCATCCGTGCCGCCCGCGTCCACCGTCGTCGTATGAATGGTGTCGCCCGGCTCGACCGAGAGCACCGGTTTGTTCTCGGGAGAAAAGCGCCGGTAGAAAACCGTAGGGGTAAAGTCGTGCCGCTGCGGCGCGCCGCCTTTGCGCGCAGGAACCAGCGTCGCGGTGAAGGGATGTGTTTCCGGGTGCGCCGGATCGTCGCCGCTTACGAAGACGATGGTTCCGGCAATCGTCCCGTCCTTCACGGAGGCCTTCGCTTCTTCGCTCCCGCCATGATCGTCTTTGGCGAGAAAACGGATATCCGAACCGTGCACGCTTCCTTCTAGTTTGTCCCCGTCAAAATTGCCCGTGAGCTTTTCGCCCTGCTGTTCGAGCTCCAGCTTGAAATAGAGCGTAGTTCCGTGAAAGTCGGAGGCGACGGTCCAGCGGCCGCCGAGCGGCCCAGCGGCCGGCGCGGCTTTTTGCGCCTCTTGCGCGTATGCAGGATAGCCGGTGCTTAGGACCGCAAGGACTGCCAGAGGGATGAAACGCTGGCGCATCGGGGTGCCACCTTTCGGGCGAGATTGCCGTGAAGGATGGTAGACGATATCCGGAACAAAAGGTTAGTCCTTTTGTTTGAGTCTCTTACGGAGGAACGGAGGAGGGATGGACCCGACTCATTCCCCGCGGGGGCGAAAAAGATCCGCTCTTCTGTCGAATTTGCGCCCTTTGCATCGTCATATACACAGAAGGCCAGGAAGCACGCAGGAGGCGAACATGACATTCCAACTGACCACCACCCAAGCCCTGAAATCCTTCGCCGGAGCCGCCATTTTCGGTCTGGGGATGGACCTGGCAAGCTTCCTCTCCTGCCGCTTGAGCGACGCCATCTGGTTCGCGCTGCGCGAAGTCGTTCTGGTGATTTTCTGGGGAGTGCTGGCCGGGTGCCAGGCTTCCCACCAGCTTCTCGGGCATGGCTGGATCTTCCTCGGCTGCCCGCTCGAACTGCTCAGCTCGCTCGGATCGCTGGCGCGTCTGCTGGGATCGGCAGTCTAAATTTCCCGTAGGTGCCCGTAGGTGAATGTTGATCTCCCGTCCCGTCATTCGTGGTCTGAACAAGAGGCCCCCATAAGGCGACGAGCCTACCCGAAACCTGAAAGAGGCGACGCCGCGAGCTCGCTGTTCGCTGCGAAAGCCAACCCCAAAAAACCGGGCACCAGCGAACGGCTCCGGCCAAAGAGAGGCGCAAATGAGATACATGATGTCCTTGCCCGCTCCGGTTAATATTCAGGAAACGTTCCAGCCGAGTCTCGAGCTGGTAACGGCGATGCGGAAATACACCGACGACATGCGCAAGGCGGGCGTGCTGCTGTTTGCCGAAGGCTTGCATCCGAGCTGCAAAGCCACGCGCATCAGGATCTCGAACGGCAAGCGCGTGTTCACTGACGGGCCATTTGCCGAAGCCAAGGAACTGATCGCGGGATTCTGGATGATCCAGGTGAAATCGCGTGAAGAGGCCTTGGAGTGGGCCAGCCGCTGCCCGCTTAGAGAAGGCGGCGTGGTGGAAATTCGCCCCCTAGTTGAGAACACCGACTTTCCGCCGGAGCTGCGCAGCAGGACGGCCGGTCTATAGCCGGGGCTGCGGCGAGCTTCCGGAAAAAGCGGCCAGGTTTCACGGCCGATGGAGTGATAGACTGGGGGCAAGCCGGTCCCGAAATCCGAAATTCCCGGGTATACCCGTTATGAAGAATGCCAGGCCATCCGCCCGCGCCAAATCGAAATCCGGCTCCGCCGACGTTGAGAAATATCTCGCAAAACTGCCCCAGCCCGCCCGCGGCACGTTGCAAAAAATACGCTCGATGATCCGCTCGGCCGCGCCGCCCGAGGCCACCGAAGCCATCAGTTACGGAATTCCCGCTTTTCAATACCAGGGGATGCTGGTGGCGTACGCGGGGTTTGCCAATCATTGCAGTTTCTTCCCGGCTAGCGGCGAACTGCTTCGAGAATTTGCCGAGGAACTGAAGGGCTATGCCTGCTCGAAGGGTACGATTCGATTTGCGTTAGACAAGCCGCTTCCCGCTGGCCTGGTCAAAAAGCTCGTAAAGGCACGAGTCAGAAAGAACCAAGCAAAGGCTCTGGGACGCGTTAAGGGAAAAAAAACACACTAGCCGGCGCCCCCCTCAAGAACCGGCGCATGTCGATCCCGCCTCGGTTGCTTCGACGTCTAGGTGAAGGTCAAATCGGGTTGGCCACCCCGAAACGCTCAGCTCGGAAGCCAACTCTCCAGGAGAAAGCCATGCGTTTCATGATGATTGTGAAGGCTACCAAAGACAGCGAAGCGGGGATGATGCCCAGCGAGCGGTTGCTCCAGACGATGGGCAAGTTCAACCAAGAGCTGGTCAATGCGGGCGTGTTGCTCGACGCATCGGGTCTGCAGCAGAGCGCGAAAGGCTTCCGCGTAAAGTTTTCTTCCGGCAAGCGCACCATCGTTGACGGGCCGTTTGCCGAGACCAAAGAGCTCGTCGCCGGCTATTGGATCATCAAGGTAAACTCGCGGGAGGAAGCCCTTGAATGGGCCAAGAAGGTTCCGTCGCCGGTTGAAGAAGGAGACGGCGAAATCGAAGTCCGCCAGTTCTTTGAGCTGGAAGATTTCGCGCCCAGCCCGGCAATCGAACAACATCGCGAAAATGCCAGAAAACTGGCGGCGAAAAAATAGCGGCGGCGTTTGTCGATTTCCGACGTTCTCGCTCGACGTAGAAATGAGCGGCAGTTCACTCGGCTCGTTGTTCTCGAGCAGAGCGAGGAGTTAGCACAGCGGCGTCAGCTAGCTAGCTAGACTCAACAGGAGAGAAGACAATGCGATTTCTGAGCATCTATAAGTCAGTGGAACGGAACACTCCCCCAACGCAGGCGGAAATGGAAAGGATGGGGAAGCTGATCGAAGAAGGCATGAGGAAAGGCTGGCTGCTCGGCACCGAAGGGTGTTTGCCGAGCGCTCTTGGCGCGCGCGTGCGGCTTGCCGACGGCGATTTTACCGTGACCGACGGTCCTTTCAGCGAATCGAAAGAACTGGTAGGCGGGTTCGCGATTCTGCAGGCCGATTCGAAGCAACAGGCCGTCGAGCTGGCACGCGACTTCCTGCGCGTCGTAGGCCAGGGCGAATGCGAGCTGCGGCAGCTCTACGAAGCACCGGCGGCGCAAAAGCAAAGCGCCTGATCCCGGAGCATAGGCAGACAGGCCGGCGAAAGCCGAGCGAATTGCCGGTACCCGAGCTTTGCGGGCGAACTGTTCCGCGTGACAATGTTCACGTGGCTTCACCCGAGACCCAACGCGATCCCGACATTCATCGCACCATCGACGCGGTGTGGCGAATCGAGTCGGCGAAGATCATCGCTTCGCTGACTCGCATCACCCGCGACGTGGGTGTGTCCGAAGAGCTGGCGCAGGACGCGCTGGTGGCGGCGCTCGAACAGTGGCCGGCATCAGGCATTCCCGACAAGCCCGGCGCGTGGCTGATGGCCATCGCCAAAAACCGCGCCATTGACCGCTATCGCCGGCACAAATTGCTGGAACGCAAACACGAAGAGATCGGCCGGGAACTGAAAACGCAGCAGGATCGAGCCATGGCGGAATTCGAACTAGCCGGCGACGACGACATTGGCGACGATTTACTGCGCCTGGTTTTCGTCTCCTGCCACCCGGTGCTGTCTACGGAAGCGCGGGTCGCGCTGACCCTGCGCCTGCTGGGCGGACTCACCACACAAGAGATTTCGCGGGCGTTCCTGACGCCCGAACCGACGATCGCGCAACGCATCGTGCGCGCCAAGCGAACCCTGAGCGAAGCGCGGGTTCCGTTCGAAGTGCCGCGCGGGCTTGATCGCGCCGCGCGGCTTTCTTCCGTGCTGGAAGTCGTCTACCTGATTTTCAATGAAGGCTATTCCGCGACCACAGGCGACGACTGGCTGCGGCCTGCGCTCTGCGACGATGCCCTGCGGCTGGGACGGATTCTCGCGGAGCTGGCGCCACAGGAATCCGAGGTGCACGGCCTGGTGGCGCTGATGGAGATACAGGCTTCCCGCAGCAAGGCGCGTGTCGACGCCACCGGCGAGCCGATTCTGCTGCTCGATCAGGACCGGTCGCAGTGGGACCAACTGCTGATTCACCGCGGTCTCGATGCCCTTGCGCACGCGGAAAACCTGGGCGGAGCGGAAGGTCCCTATGCCCTGCAGGCGGCGATTGCGGCCTGCCATGCGCGGGCACGCAGCGGCGCTGAGACCGACTGGGCTCAGATTGTGACACTCTACGAGGCGCTCGGCCGGCTCAACCCCTCGCCCATCATTGAACTGAACCGCGCGGTGGCGGTGGCTATGGCCTCCGGTCCGGCAGCGGGACTGGCGCTGGTCGACGAACTCTTGTCCGAGCCTTCACTGAAGTCCTATCATTTGTTGCCGAGCGTGCGCGGCGATTTTCTCTTCAAGCTGGGCCGTTTTGGCGAGGCCCGGGCGGAGTTTGAACGCGCCGCCAGCCTCGCCCAGAACGCCCGCGAGCGCAAGCTTCTGAGGGATCGCGCCCTCGGTTGTGCGTCGTCTGCTTCGCAGCCGACATGAGAATGCTTGCCGCATTTCTGTCCGGCGAAGCTACACTGTGAGCCCGTGGACAAACTGACTGGGATTCATGCCGTTAGAGAGGCGCTCGAGGCGGCGCGGCCGATCGAGCACGTTCTGGTGGCCAAGGGCCGGCAAGACACGCGCGCGGAAGAAATTGTGCAATTGGCGCGGCGCAATGGCGTTCCGGTGCGGTTTGAGGAGCGCGGGCAGCTCGATCGCATTGCGGGAACGCGCGATCACCAGGGCGTTGTGGCGGTCGCGGCGGCGCGCGCGGCGGGCACCTTGGAAGAGATTGTCGCCGTCGCGAACCAGCAGAAAGGCAGACCGGGATTGATCGTGCTGCTCGACGGCGTGGAAGATCCGCACAATCTCGGAGCGATCATTCGAACGGCGCTGGCCGCGGGGGCGCATGGCGTGGTAATCCCCGAGAGGCGCGCCGCGGGATTGACCGACACCGTGGCCAGATCTTCCGCGGGGGCACTGGCGCACCTGCCGGTGGCGAAGGTGACCAACCTGGCGCGCGCCATGGAAGAGTTGAAAGAAGCGGGCTATTGGCTCATCGGTTTAGACGAGCGCGCGGACAAACGCTATACCGAGGCGGACTATACTTCGCCGACGGCCATCGTGATAGGCGGCGAAGACGGCATGCACGAACTGACGCGCAAGCGCTGCGACTTTCTGGTATCCCTGCCGACGACCGGACCGGTGAAGTCGCTGAATGTTTCGGTGGCTACGGGCGTGGTGCTGTTTGAAGCGCTTCGCCAGCGCCAGAAACGCTGAGACTTCGTTGGCTCATGCCGGTTTGACGCCGGCCAGGAGCGCCAGCTCCAGCCATTTCCAGTGACAGTCCACGTCTTCGAAACCGATGGCGCGAAGCCAGCCGAGCTGTGATTCGACATCGATAAGCTTGTTAGACGGATCCTCGGATTCCACATCCTGGCCGAGCGCAGCGAAGAATTGCGCGTGCAGGCGCGCCGTGGGCGAACAGACATGCTCCAGATTGCAAAAGACGCCGGCGGGCTCCAGCAATTGAAAAACTTCAGCATAAAGCGCGCGCTTGCGCTGGTGCGCGAGGTGATGGATCGAGAAGCTCGACACCACCGCGTCGAATGGTCCGAACTCGGGAAGCGGCCGATCGAGATTGTGTTCGAGCACGGTTACCCGATGGTCGCCTGAAAAGCGGCGGCGGGCGCGTTCGAGCATGGCTGGCGAAAAATCGATCGCGATGCCCGAGGCCCGCGCACAGCGATCGAGAACCAGCGCCAGCAACCGGCCGTCGCCCGAGCCCAGGTCAAGAATCCGGCGCGCGCCCGCTGGTATACGATCGAGAAGAGCGCCCTCGCCTTCGCGACGATGCGGAATCTCGCCAGCTATCGCGAGATAGCCGGTGGCGTGGCCCTCTTCGGTCCATTTGTTCACATCGGTCATGCGACTCTACTTGTCGTACTGAATCAGGGAGAACACATCGATGCCGGGCAGCTTGGACCGGCCCTTGAGAAAGGTGAGTTCGACTGCGAAAGCGGCGCCTTCGACTATCCCGCCGAGTTTTTGCACCAGCTGCGCCGTAGCCGCGGCCGTGCCGCCAGTTGCGAGAAGGTCGTCACAAATGATGACACGCGTTCCCTTCTGAATGGCATCTTCGTGCACTTCAAGGGTGTCGGTGCCGTATTCCAAGGCGTAGGAAATCGCCGCGGTTTTGCCAGGCAATTTTTTCGGTTTGCGCACGGGAACGAATCCGGCACCCAGTCGATAGGCCAGAGCCGGAGCGAAGATGAAGCCGCGCGCCTCCATGCCGGCGACGACGTCAATCGCGTGGCCCTGGTAATGGGCGCACAGCCGGTCAATCAGGGTGTGAAAGCCCTGTTTGTCCTTGAGCAGCGTGGTGAGGTCGTAAAACAAGATGCCCGGCTTCGGATAGTCGGGCACTTCGCGAATCAGCTTCTTCAGATCGTCCATGCGCGGTGGCTTCTCCCCTAGTATGTTGTGAACCTTCAGGAATCGTAGGTGATGCTGAAATCGTCGGCGAACTTCGTATCAATTTCGGCCGCCTGTTCGGCAACCTTCTGAACCATGGCGCCGCGCGGTCCCCGTTCAAGAAGCGTGCGCAGCCTGGCCAGCCTGTCGCCGGAGCCGATGGCATAGACCTCGACGCGGCCGTCGCGCAGATTACGGACAAATCCGGAAAGCTGAAGGCGTTCGGCTTCGTCCTGGGTGAAATAGCGGAAGCCTACGCCTTGCACGATGCCCGAAACGAAATAGCGGCGTGCGATCCGAACGGTGACCATGAAAGTTCAGATTGTAGCAGAGGGCCAGAGCAGTCCGCCGCGGCACCATGAAGCGGGAACTGCGATAAACTGTAGCCGGATTAAAGCGCCGCGAGCAGGCGGCAAAGAAGATTGTAGGCGCATCCTACCCACCATGGAAGCACAGGAACTTTACGCCGTGATGAAACGATTGACCAAGGGCGCGGCCGCGATAGCCATCGCGCTGGGTCTCGCCGCGGCTGTTCGCGCGCAGGACCAGCCGAACGGGCCGCTCGCTCAGCCGCCCGGCGAGGAACACAAGGTTCACCGCGTAGCGACCACCGACGCGCCCGCGACGTCGCCCGCGCTGCCTCCGGCTGAAATCGTAAAGGCCTTCGCGGAAAAGGAAGACCGTTATGCGCGGGCGCGCGGCGGCTACGGCTACAAGAAAACCATCAAGCTGACGGAATACGGAAAGGACGGAAAGCCGAGCGGCGAATACCAGGTGGTAACGGCGGCTGCGGTCGATTCAGACGGCAGAGTTTACGAAAAGACGGTTGAGAAGCCGCAGAACAGCCTGCAATACCTGGAAATTGTTCCCGGTGGGGGGCTGGCATCATTGGCGAAACTGCCCGAGTATCCGCTGGTGACCAGCCAGTTGGCAAAATACGACCTGCGCTATGTCGGGGATGAAAAGGTCGATGAAATCGACTGTTACATTTTTGAAGCCAAGCCCAAGCTGCTGGGACGTGCAAGCGCCCTCTTTCAGGGCGTGGTGTGGGTGGACAAGCAGTATCTGGAAGTAGTGAAGACCTACGGGATGTGGGTGAACGATCTTGGCCCCGTGCACCCGCGGGAATTTCCGTTCGTGAACTTCGAAACCTATCGCGAAAATGTCGACGGCAAATACTGGTTCCCCAGCTATTCGCGGTCGGATGATTTCGTGCGGCTGAAACAAGAGGCGATTCCGGTCCGGCTGGTCATCAAATGGACAGACATCAAGCCCTTACAGTCTGCGCCGCCGGCCAATACGCCGCCGAACAATGTCGCTCCGCCCGCTTCACCGCAAGCTACCGACAAGCCCTAACCAGAAGAAACGAGGGCGATGGGGCCAGGCGGCCGCGCGAGTTGAGCGCGCGGCTGGCCCGCTGGATTCTTTGGGCTGACGTCAAATCGGACTCCCAGCAGGTCTCGCCGCAACGTTTCAAGCCGGGTCGGTTGCGACATGAAGGGCACTTTTTGGCATAATCGGCATTCCGCGCTTAGGGAGCGGATGCCAGCCTGACTCAGGGGAGTTGGAATGACTCTGGACCCGGAAGCTGATTTCAGCAAAACCTACGATGCGGTGATTGTTGGTTCGGGCGCTGCGGGGGGTATGGCGGCACACGTCCTGACCAGCAAAGGGATGAAAGTGCTGCTGCTCGAGGCCGGCAAGAAACTCGACATCGAGCAGGAACTTCGTTCGATGGAGTGGCCCTACGACAATGCCAATCGCGGTTTCCTGCCGCCCGATTCGCACTCACTCAATTTCAACGAATACACGATCCGCCGGCCGCCCTATGGCCCGGGCTTTGAAAAGGCGAAACACCTTTACAGCTACATCGGCAGCGGCGATTACACCAAGAACATCGTCGTGGACGAGCGCGAGAATCCCTACAGCGGAACCAATTACGCCTGGGTGCGCGCGCGCTGCCTCGGCGGAAAAACGAACATCTGGGGGCGGCTGGCCCTGCGCTTGTCGGATTACGACTTCAAGGCCAAAGACCGCGACGGATACGGAGAGAATTGGCCCATCAGTTACAGCGACATAGCGCCCTATTACGACAAGGTTGACCAGTATCTCGGCATTACCGGCGTAACGGAAAATCTGGATTACCTTCCCGACAGCATTTTCCAAAGGCCTACCAAGTTGAACTGTGCGGAAGTGACGCTCAAGCAAGGCATTCAGAAGATGGGGCGGGTGCTGACGCAGTATCGCGCCGGCGTGACCAGCGACGGATTGAAGCACAACAAGTACCGCAGCCGCTGCTATGGCCGCGGCGCCTGTTCGCGAAAAGGCGGCTGCGACATCCACGCCGCCTTCGATTCGCCGACCGGGTTGATCTATCCGGCGATGGATACCGGCAACCTGACGTTGCGCCCGAATTCGACGGTGCGCGAGGTGACGGTCGATCCTGCGAGCGGCAAGGCCAGCGGCGTCCGTTTCGTCGATTCGCAAACCATGAAGGACTACCACGTGAAGGCCAGAGTCGTGATCGTGGCCGCATCCACGCTGGAGTCGGCGCGGCTGCTGCTGCTCTCGAAGTCCCGCCAGCATCCGAATGGATTGGCGAATTCCAGCGGGCACGTGGGCCACAATTTCTGCGAGCACGTGATGGGCCCGGGCATCACCGGGCGGGCCAAGGATCTGGTCGGGAAGCCGCCGACGCTTGACGACGGTAGGCCGGGCGGCTTCTATCTGACGCGGTTTCGCAACCTCAAAGAGAAGCACCCGAAATTTATCCGCGGCTACGGATTCGAAGGCGGAAGCGGAAGCACGATGTTTCCGCGCGGGACCGACACACCCGGCTTTGGCGCGGCGTTCAAAGAAGAGGTCCGGAAAAATCACGGTGCCTACGTTGAAATGGGCGGGTTCGGCGAAGTCCTGGCACGATATGAAAATCACGTGGACCTCGACCCGCTGGTGAAAGACAAATGGGGAATCCCGGCGTTGCGCTTTCATTACAAGTTTGGCGACAACGAGCGAAAAATGTGCGAGGACATGAAGGAAACAGCCGAAGAGATGTTCGAAGCGGCGGGCTTTGAAATTTTGCACGTCAGCGACCGCATGCTGACCGAGGGCTGGTCCATTCACGAGCTAGGCACGGCTCGCATGGGGAATGATCCGAAGACCTCCGTGCTGAACCAGTTCGAGCAATCGCACGACGTGAAAAATCTGTTCGTCGTCGACGGCAGCGCGTTCGTCAACGCCAGTTGCCAGAATCCGACCTGGACGATCATGGCGCTGTGCTGGCGCTCGTGCGACTACCTGGCCGACGAAATGAAAAAGGGAAATTTGTAGGGAGACGCCATGGCCGAGCGAAATCCGCACGAATTTCGAAAGGAAATTGACCTGCGACAAGACCGGCGGCAGTGGCTCAAGACGTCGGCTAACTTGGTGGGTGCTTCCCTGCTCCCGCTCGGCGAAACAGCCGAAGCGGCACTGCAAGCGCAGTCCACGCCTAAAGCACCTCCGCGGCACGCTCATGAAACCCGTGCGACCACGCGTTTTTTCACCCCCGAGCAACACGCCATGGTGGACGAATTAACCGAGACCATTCTTCCCGAAGACAGCCGCTCCGGCGGCGCCAAAGCCGCGCGAGTCACCGACTTTATCGACAAGACGCTGCGCGAGACGCAGGACGAAGAGCAGAAACGCACGTGGAGAGAGGGGTTGCCGCTCATTGACAGCATGAGCCGCCACTTCCACGGCAAGCCCTACGTGGATGCGTCGCCCGAAGAACGAACAGAGATCCTGACCGTTCTTTCCGAAAACGAGCGCATGACGGACCTTCCGGAAGTGAAATTCTTCAAGGCCTTGAAGCACTTGACGGTGATCGGCTACTACACGTCGAAGGTCGGCATTCACGACGATTTGCAGTACAAGGGCAATCGCGTCTTGCAGGAATATGTAGGCTGCGAGGACCAGGGCCAGGCCAAGACTTAAGTTTGCGTGGGAAGCGGTATTAACTTCATCTCAGCGGAGCAATCATGGCAAACGGACCAGTGAAAGTCGGAATGATCGGTTCGCAGTTCCAGGCGGATATCCAGGTTGTCTCGTTCCAGAGCGCGCCTTATGAAGCCGAGGTGGTCGCGGTCGCTTCGCCCACTCCGGGCAATGCGGCGGAGTTTGCGAAAAAGCTCAACATCCCGCGGGTCTTCAGCGATTATCGGGAGATGCTGAAGGAACGCGACATTGAAATGGTGTGCATCTGCGCGCCAAACGCCTTGCACGCGCAGATGACGAAAGACATCGCGGCGGCCGGCAAGCACATCGTTTGCGAGAAGCCGCTGGCCATGACCATCGCCGAGGGCCAGGAGATGATCGCGGCCGCCAAAAAACACGGGGTGCTGCTGATGTACGGCGAAGAGCTTTTCTTCACGCCGAAGTACTTAAAGGCCAAGGAAATGGCGGATGCCGGCGCATTCGGCAAAATCCACCTGGTGAAGCAAAGCGAGAAGCATTTTGGCCCGCACAGCCCGTGGTTTTGGGACGTCGATCGTTCGGGCGGCGGCGCGCTGATGGATCTCGGTTGCCACGGCATCGCGTTCTGCTACTGGTTCCTCGGCCGCTCGCCCATCAAGTCGGTGTACTGCCAGATGGGCACGTACGTCCATGGCGACAAGACCAGAGCCGAAGACGAATCGCTGTGCATTCTCGAATTCGAAAACGGCGCGGTCGGGATGGTGGAAAACAGCTGGGCCCGGCGCGGCGGCATGGACGACCGCATCGAGGTGTTCGGCTCGGAAGGCGTGACCTACGCCAATCTGCACATGGGCAACGCGCTGCCGACGTACAGCGAAAACGGCTACGGGTATGCGGTGGAAAAGGCGCCCACGACCAAGGGTTGGAGCTACCCGGTGTTCGAAGAACTGTGGAACTACGGCACCCCGCAAGAACTGATCCATTTCGCGCGCTGTGCGCGCGGCAAAGAGACGCCGCGGTCCACGGGCGAGGACGGACTGGTCGTGATGCACGCGCTCTACGCAGGCTACGCCTCGGCCGGCGAGGGCAGAAAAATCTCACTTCCCTACCAAATCCCTGCCGGCGTCAGCAAGCCAATTGACTTGTGGCTGAACGGCGCCGCGCGAAAGCAAGCGGCGCAACGCTAGGACGTTTTTCAAGCGAGCGATTTACATGTAGAGTAGCTGGGCAAATAGCTTTCGAAGTGTGCGAATTACCGTCTGATTTCTTTTCAGGGGAGGTTGTTCCGTGCAGCTGCAAATGAGACTTCGGCTCTCCGTGATGATGTTCCTCGAATACTTCATTTGGGGCGCATGGTACGTCACCATTGGCACATGGCTGGGGCAAACGCTGCACTTCTCCGGCGATCAGATTGGCATTATTGCCGGAACTACCACAGTCGGCGCGATTGTATCGCCGTTTCTCGTAGGCCTGATGGCCGATGAACTCTTCGCCAACCAGCACCTGCTCGCAGCGCTACATGGGATAGGCGGCGTTCTTCTTTGGTTGGCCTCGACGCAAGCGCGCTTTGGCTCGATGTACGCCCTGCTGCTGATCTATTCCCTTCTCTATATGCCCACCATGGCCCTCACCAATGCGCTGGCCTTCCGGCAGATGAAGGATCCCAGTCAAGATTTCGGCGGAATCCGCGGGCTGGGCACCGCTGGATGGATTGTGGCTGGATTGACCATCACGGCCTTTGGTTTCTTTGTCCACAACGTAGAAGCGACGGCAGTCCCAATTCGCATCGCCGCGGTTGCTTCCATTGTGTTTGGCGCCTACGCTTTGACGCTGCCGCACACGCCGCCGCTTCGGACCGGTCATGGCTTCAAATTAAGCAGCATCTTCCCTCCGGACGTGTTCGGCCTCTTCAAAAACCGGAACTTTGCCATTTTTGCCATCGCTTCGTTTCTGATCTGTATCCCGCTTCAGTTCTATTATTCGTTCACCAATCTTTTTTTAAACGAGATTGGTTTTAAGTACGTAGCCGCCAAAATGTCCATGGGGCAAATGGCCGAAGTCCTTTTCATGTTTACTCTGCCGTTTTTCTACAAGCGACTCGGAGTTAAACGTACGCTCATGCTGGGCATGTTAGCCTGGATAGCGCGGTTGTTGATGTTCGGGTACGGCAACACCGGAGTGCTGGCCTGGATGCTGTACATCGGAATCATCCTGCACGGCATTTGCTACGACTTTTTCTTTGTCATGGGGCAGGTGTACGTGGATCAGAAAGCGCCGTCTGCGCTGCGCTCCGCCGCTCAGGGCTTGATCACTTTCCTGACGTACGGGATCGGCATGTTTGTTGGTTCGCTGTTTTGCGGGCGAATCGTGGACACCTACAAGACTCTTGGACCGGATGGCGCGGCGGGCCACAACTGGCGTTCAATCTGGATGGTGCCAGCAGCATTGGCGGCGGTTGTGCTGGTATTTTTCGCGCTGGGATTCCGCAACCACGAAACGGACAGCCAGCCGGTCGCTGTTGCCGAAACGAGTGGCGCGAAGGCCTGATCGGCGTTCCCTTGCCTGCGCGCTCTGAGGTTTGCGTTAGCTTTGCAAACGCGCCAGGGCCGCGGGTAATTCTTCAATTGAATCGAGCAACAGGTCGGGCTTTGCCGCGCGCAAGCGTTTCTCAGTCGGAAAGGGCCCAAGCACGGCGATCGCCGCCCGAACGCCAGCGCGCCGCGCCATTTCCAAATCCTCCGGCGAATCGCCAACATAAACCGTTTCCACCGGATGCAATTCCATGTGTCGCAAGGCGAGCCGCAGCGGGGCCGGATGCGGCTTCCGCAACCGGGTATCTCCGCTGCAAACGCGGGCCGCGAAATGCTCCAAGAGACGAAAATCGCGCAGCTGGCGATGCACACGATCGCGGTCTCCGCTGGTAACCAGACCGAGCGTATGCCGGCGAGACAGCTGAGAAAGCACGCGTCGCGCTCCGGGCAGCAGCTTGGGAGCCTGCTTGGCGTAGTTCAGCCGCCACAGCTTGTCGGCGGCGTCCCACTTGGTGCGGGGAATCTTTGCGGCGCGATAGACGCGATACCAGTTCGGCGAATAGTTCGCTTCCAATTCCGCCCGGCCCCAGGGAATTTCGAGCGCGTGAAACATCGCCAGGTAGGCGGCGCTGTCGGCGGCGTAGGAATTCAGCAGTGTGCCGTCCCAGTCGAAAAGAACTCCACGAATGAAGCGAGAACGATCGGCGGATTTCATGGAAGGGCCTGGGGTCATTTTACGCGAGCTGTCGCACCAGGGCGAGGGTCCGTGTTGCAGCCTTCTCTCCCACCATTGTCAGTACAAGCGCCAGGGCGATCGCCGCGCGAAAACCACCATGAATCCACAGCTTCGCTCCGAGACCAACCAAGGCAAGAACCAGGAGCAGTGCCAGAGTGAATCCTGTCCGCGGGCCATGTGCTTCACTGTAGCAAAAAACAAAAAGGACGCCGAAGCGCCCCTTTTGCCGTCTGTTTTTTCGCTCTGGTGTCAGAACTCCAGGCGAACCGAGATCTGCGCCTGCCGCGGATCGCCGACGCCAACGCGCAGGAAGCCGTTGAAATCGAACAGTTGCGGAGCGCTCAAGGGATTGACGTTGTTCTTGTTGTTGAATGCGTTGAACATCTCGAGCCGCGGGGTCAGCGTAAAGTGCTCGTGGAAGTGGATCGGCCGGGCCACGCCGAAGTCGAAGGTAAAGAACGCATTGTCCTTGCGAAGGTGATTGCGCCCGCAGTCCACGACGCCACCCGCGCCGTCGGAGACAAAGCGCGAAATGGAATTTTGTTCGCTGCACGGAGCGCCACTGCCATCCCCATTGACTTTATCTGTGATTGGCTGCGCGGAATGCGCCTGCATACGAATGTTGCCCTCGATGCCCCAAAACAGATTCGCGATCGTGTAAAAATTGAATCTGTGCTTTTCGTCGCGGTCGGAATAGGAATATTCCCTCGCCAGATCGAACAAATTCGCGTAGCGGAAAGTGAAGGGATCGCGTTCGTTGGAATCGTCGTCCAAATCTTCCGAATACGTATAGTTTGCGTCGAACAGGAAATGATGGCTCATGCTTTTGCGGAAGCCGATGGTTGCTCCGCGATAGAGCGATTTAGCCGAGCTGACAGTGTCCGTAACATCGCCTAAGTCCGGGAACACGCCGTGCGGGTTGACGTAGGAAACGGTGTCAGAGCCTGCCTCTGGCGGGTGAGCGCTGGTACCAGAGTTGGGGTTCGTGAAACGAGTCAGGTGAACGCCTTTGGAAATCGTCAGGTCCGCATAGGCCGCGTAGTCGCCCGTGATCTGTTGCTCATACCCGACATTGGTCGAGTAGATGCGCGGGTTCCGATAGTCGCGGCTGAAAACGGTCACGCCCGGCTGGAACGGGAACGTCCCAGGTGGAAGCAGGGGCACGGGGACGGTATTGGGGTAAGTTGGCGGCGGCCCGCCCGCGGAGTTTTCGCCGCAAGCATAAACCGGGGGGGGCTGAGAAATCTGAAAAGCGAAGAGGCAAGTGCCGGCTGCGATTTCCTGCTGTTGCACGCCGTTTGTGGTAATCGCACCAACTTGTGTAAGCATGTTCTGCCGGGCGTTGAAAATTCCCCAGCTGGCCCGCAAAGCGGACTTGCCGTTGCCGCGGATATCCCACGCGAATCCTATGCGCGGCTGGAACATTTTCCATTGGTTGGGAATTTTGCCGGTGGACGGGAAGGCCGGATTGCTAAGTTCGGCCCCGTAAGCGGTCTTTGAAGGAGGGACGACCGGATCCGGGAAATGCTGCGCGTCCCAGCGCAGACCATAGTTCAGCGTGAAGTTGCGCCAGATCCTCCAGGTGTCCTGCGCGAAGAGCGAAAAATCCTCGTTGGTGATGGCGGAAAAGCCAGACTGGTCAATCGTCTCTCCGGCTGTGGTTGGGCCGTGCTGCAGGTACAAAAGGAGGGGCCCGCCAGAGAAACTGCCTCCACCTGGACATGTTCCGCCGCCAGTGGGCGTAATGTTGGTCACTAGCGAGATATCCGTGAAAGTCCCATCAGAGCATTCCGCGGTCGTCGGCCCGAATCCAGGCCCCATCGAAGAGGGCGACGCATAGTGCAGGAACCCGGTCACGCTGTCAAAAATGTAACGGCCGGTAAAGAAACCGCGGAAGATCTGTTTGTTGTAGGTATGCAGCCACTCGCCGCCGAACTTGAAGGTGTGCTTTCCGCTGACAATCGAAATGCTGTCCCGGAAATCGTGACGGTCCACCAGCTCGTCTATCGTAGGTTCCAGGAAAAACGGCTGGCCAAAGCGGAAATTGGGAGAAAAACCCATGGCGGTGTCGGGAACCGAGTTCACATCGACGGCCGAGCGCGGGCGGGTCTCCCGGGAGTAGGTAAAATGCGCGTCATTCACCACCCGGTTTGAAATGGTGCTGGTGGCATTCAAGTTGAAGGTCTGGATATGGGAAGGGCCTTCAATACCGTTGGCGGTCGTACCGTAAGTAGGCACATCGAAGGTCTGATTGGGATTGTTCGAACGGTCGAAGGTATAGGAAAAGAAGGCCTGGTTTTTTGCATTGATGTTGTAGTCCACGCGCCCGAACACCGAAGCATTGCGAACCTGGTGATCTATCGGCAGGCCATCGTTCTCGTTGAAATTGGTCTTCATGAAATTCAGAACGGCCTGCCTCTGGCAATCGGGGCTGGAGTTGATCAGCGCGTCGGTTGCGGGGTCGCCGTCAAACACCGGGCTCGAAGCGCACGGAGTGCCAAGCGGCACGCTCAGATTCTTGCGCGTCAGGTCCTCCATGATGCCTTCGGTAGCGGCGAAAATGAACAGCTTGTCCTTCTTCAAGGGACCGCCCACGGAACCGCCGAACTGATGGCGCTGAAAATCCGTCAGCGGCGTTCCATCGGAAGCCGCGGCTGTCAACCCTTCGGTTCGGAAGTACTCAAAGGCGCTGCCGTGCCAGTTGTTGGTGCCGGACTTGGTGATAACGTTGACCACGCCCCCGGCCGTCCGGCCGAATTCCGCATTGGCGCCGCTGGCGACGATTTGAAACTCCTTTACGGCTTCGAGCGAGATGTCCACGGCTGCCCGCTGTCCGCCGGCCTGCTCACCAAAAAATCCGTTGTTGTAGTCGCCGCCGTCGAGGCTGATGTTGTTAAAAATGCCGCGCTGGCCGTTGATGTTGATTTCATCGCCGTCCGGGCCCTGCGAAATGCTGACGCCGGGCGTCAACGTGAGCAGATCTTCAAACTTGCGCCCCAGCACCGGGGTTTGTGCAATGGCCGCTTCCGAAAGCGTGGAAGACGATTCGGTCTTGGTCACTTCGATAACTGGAACCGAGCTGACCACGATCTGTTGGGCCACGGACGACACCTTGACCGTGAAGGGGATGGTCAGCGCCTGCCCGACGGTCAAATTGACGTTTTCCTGCAGAATCGTGGTAAATCCAGTCTTGCTGACGGTGATGGTATACCGGCCCGGCGTCAGGTTTAGAAACTGGAAGTGGCCGTCTGCGTTGGTGGTATCGGTACGGATAAAGTTGGTGTCGAGGTTCTTGATTTCCACCGAAGCCTCGGCGACGCTGCCGCCCTTCTCGTCGAGCACGTCTCCAGACACGCTGCCGGTCGTAAACTGTCCTTGGCCCCAAGTAACTACTGCAAAAAGAAAATACAATGCCGTCGAGACGGCACACGTCGCTAGTTTTCTCACTTTTCCCCCGTGCACAACCCCGTTCAATTTCGCAGGCTGAAGAAACTCCAGCGGTTGGAGAAGCCCGCGAATTCCGTGACCCCGAGTTTACTGGGGTGTGTGAAAAATACGCAAGTACATACCTGTGGAAAGCCGTAACGCAAGTCTTGCCGCGAGCGAATGAAGCTGCCGGCCGCAGGGTTTAGAAGGCGAAATGGCGCGCGGGGATGTCGTCGTCACGGTCGAATTCCAGGTCTTCAAAGGAAGCGGCAATCCCGAACCAGCCCGGCATGGCCGCGGGTTCAGTTCGCGTTACACGCGCCTTGCTGACGATGACTACGTTGCCGCGGCCCATCGGCCGGCTGACCAGCACCACTTCCAATTCGATCGAAGTTTGCGCCGCCAGATCGCGCGGACAAAGAAAAAATACGCCGGACGAACTGATGTCGCGCGTCACCAGGGTAATCGGAAAGTCTTCGGCTCGGCTGTTGACACTGCGCAGGCGCAGGGGAAGGCGCAGACTCGCGCGCGGGTACTCGCGTTGCTCCGGAAAGACGCCAACCGCATGGGTAGGAACGCGGGCAAAGCGCCGCACCGGATTGAGCGGCCGCAACGGCATAACGCGCAGCGCCGGCACGCGCGGCGCACCGATTGCCGGCGCAGTGGCGATGGCAGCGAGCCCGGGCACGGCGGGAACGGCTTGCGGCCCCAACGGAGCTGGCCGCGCGGGGTATTCCTCTTCCTTCCTGACAGCTTGACCGGATGCGTTCATCTTGCCCTCGGCGGCGGTTAAGGCTGCGCACGCAACTTTCAGCGTCCCTATCAAAATCGCTGGCTGTACCGGGACCCATACCCCGAAAACTGCACCGGAACGGAGTGTGAGGATGCCACTTCGAGAACCGCGACGTCAACCTGTCGAGCTCGGTCTAAGTGTCCTATCTTCCAACACTTAGTTATAGTACGGGGTCGACTGGCGCTCGGTCGCCCAATGGCACTCCATTTTGGTGCTCGATCTTTTTGCGCAAAATCTCTAAATTTCCCTATGGCGATTTCCCTAGAGGCGACTCCCTCTAAGCAGGTCACCGCGCGTGCGGCCGGGCAGGCCCCCGACGATTCCTTCCTGATCATGGCCAGTTTTCTGGCCGTCTACGTGATCTGGGGCAGCACGTTTTTCGCGATTCGAATCGGGCTCGAGTCCTTCCCGCCGTTGTTTCTGGCTGGAACGCGGCATATCGGCGCCGGCATCTTGCTCTGCCTTCTCTTCTGGAAGCGGCACCGGCGGCCTACAAGGCAGCAGTGGGTCACTGCCGCCATTACCGGCGTGCTGCTGCTCTTTGCGGGCAACGGAGGCGTTTGCTGGGCGGAGCAGTCCGTGCCCTCGGGCATTACCGCCCTGTTGGTAGCAACGGTCACACTCTGGATGGTCCTCGTAGACTGGCTGCGGCCGGGCGGGCATCGTCCCTCGTTCCGGGTCCTGGTCGGAATCGTCACCGGTTTCGCGGGCCTGCTCATACTGGTGGGCCCCTCGCATCTTGGAAATTCAGGCCGGGTGAGCCCGGTGGGAGCGACGGTCCTAGTCATGGCATCGCTCGCCTGGGCCTGCGGCTCCCTTTACTCGAAGCACGGTGCTCTGCCCAGTTCGCCGCTGCTCGGAGCCGGCATGCAGGCGCTCTGCGGAGGGACGCTGCTTTGGTTGGTAGGGTTGCTGAGCGGCGAAGCCGCGCGTTTTCACCCGAGCGCCATCACACCAAGATCATGGCTCGCGATCGGCTACCTGGTGGTTTTCGGCTCCTGCCTTGGTTTCAGCGCTTACTTGTACATTCTGAAAAAGAGCACCGCGCCACGCGTAGCCACTTACGCCTTCGTGAATCCAATCGTTGCGCTGCTGATCGGTTGGGGATTGGGCGGCGAAGGGTTGTCGGGCCGCACCTTGTTAGCGGGCGCGGTCATCCTAACGGCCGTAATTTTGGTGATCACCGCCCAGCAGCGCGAAAAAGCCGAAGTAGCCGACATCCTTCCTGCCGCCGGCGAACCGTGATGGCAAGCTGCGACATCTAAGTTTGCGTGTGTTTTCCGGATAGCAACTGCCTTTTCATTCGGGTAGATTCGCCAACATGAAAACCGAACACCATTCCGAGAGATCTGCCGCGCCAGGGTCAAGTGAGGCGCGCTACTGGCGAGCGGTGCTGGCTCGCGACGGCCGGGCGGACGGCGCTTTTTTCTTCGCAGTACGTTCGACCAGCATTTACTGCAGACCGAGCTGTCCCGCGCGCCGGCCGTTGCGCGCCAACACCGTGTTCTTTCACACTCGCCAGGATGCGGAACGCGAAGGCTACCGTCCTTGCCGGCGCTGCAAGCCCAACGAAATTCCCGCCAGCGCCTTGATCGTGCAGCGCGCGGCGCTGGTGCTCGACAATGAGCTCGACGAGCCGGTGAGCGTGAACATCCTGGCTCGCAAACTCGGCGTTCGAAACGACGCCCTGCGCCGCGCCTTTCGCCAGCAGACCGGGCTTAATCCCAAAGAGCTGGCTGCGGCGCTGCGACTGAAAAGATTCAAGAAGCTTTTGCGGGAAGGCAACAGCATTGCGGACGCGCTCTATGCAACCGGCTACGGCTCAACCAGCCGCGTTTACGAACGCAGTGACGCGCAGCTGGGCATGACGCCCGCGACCTATCAAAAGGGAGGAAAAGGAATGCGAATCAAATACACGACGGCAAAATCCAGTTTGGGTGAAGTGCTGGTCGCGGCGACGGAACGCGGCATTTCGGCGGTTTACCTGGGGGATGCCGGCACAAAGCTCGCCAACGAACTACGCCAAGAATATCCGCGCGCGGAAATCGCCGTAGAAAAAGGCGCCTTCTCCGACTGGGTGGAAGAAATCGTAGCCCGCGTCGAAGGCGGGGCGCCGCGGCGCGAACTGCCGCTCGATTTGCAGGCCACGGCCTTTCAACGGCGGGTGTGGCAGGAGCTGCAGCGGATTCCGCGCGGCGCCACGCGAACCTACTCCCAAGTAGCAAAGGCCCTCGGCAAGCCGAGCGCGGTTCGCGCCGTCGCCCGCGCCTGCGCCACCAATCCGGTCTCGGTGGTCGTTCCCTGCCATCGCGTTGTGCGTGCGGACGGGGATCTGGCGGGCTATCGCTGGGGCATTTCGCGCAAGCAAACGCTGCTCGAGCGCGAACGAAGGTCCGGCGGGGCGAAGATCAACCGCGTGGCTTGATCTTGGTGGCGTTTTTCGGCCAATCCGCTTTGAAGCGGGACTCTTCGATCTTCAGATTCTTCTTGATGTCGCTGTAGCGGAAAATGAAGTAATCGGCGGAACCTGCTTCGAAAAACTTCTGCTGCAGGGGCAGCCACGCGGATTCGTCGACCCACATTTCAATCTTGCTGATCTGCGCGCGCACCTGCTCGGTCTTGGGCGTCAATTCGAGCAACAGCGCTTTTTTGCCGTCGAGTTCATGCTCGCCAGAAAACGTCACGGTGAAGCTTTTCTTCAAATCTTCGCTGCGCGTGCCGAATCCCAGGCGGACATACTGGTCCACGAGAGCGCGGTCTTTGCCGAGGTCGTATTCTTCCACGCGGTTGATTTTCGGATTGTAAATCGCTAGGGAATTGCCGGAACGCAGGATGGTGCGCGGATCGGGTTTCGCGAATTCGATCCGCATCTTTTCATCTTTTTTTTGCAGCCACATCTGACCGGATTCGCTCGAGATATCCTTCACCACATCGGTGTACTTGATGTGTTCGACGCTGGCGGTCAGCGTACGAAAATCACGCGCTCCCGCGTCCATCCTTTCGAGCACGGATTCCAGGGTCCACTTCTGCGCAGATTGCGCTAACGACAGAAACGGAAACAGAATCAGGAACGGAAGTAAGACTGGACGCAAGTGCCTGGTTTTACGCGCGGGTTGCGGTGACATGTCACTCAGAAAACCAACAACTTCCTCGAAAATGATCGTAGCACATTCAATAAGACGCGCTACCGCTTCGCGCAGTTACCCTTTACGGGGAATCCCTATTTCTTGCGAAGGGTCACCTGGTAGGCCGTCACTCCGCCCTGTTCGTCGCGAACCGCTTCGACGTTGGTGATCTCAAAGCGGCCATTCTGCAAGGCCGACTGTGCGCGCTGCAAAGCGCGATGCAGTTCGTTCTGCAGTTGCGGCATCTGCTCGGGCGGGGTCAGAATCCGCGCGTCCACCTTGTAGGTTTGCCGGTTGCCGGATTCGGCGAGCAGCTCGACTTGAGCCGAAGCTGCTGGCATGAACCGCGTCGGCTGGTCGCGAAACCAGCGGGCCGGGGTAAGCAAAACGAAGACCAGGATGGCGATTACGGCGAGGTCGTACTGCCAGGAGCCTCGCTCGTAGGACCAGAAGAAGATTCGTGAAAGTATCTGCCCGGGGCCAGCCATATCAGTCCGCCGGTACTCCGTCCACGATGACGCCGTCGCGCATGTGCACGACGCGGTCAAAATAGGTAACCGCTTCGGGGTTGTGGGTGATCATAACGATGGTCTGGCCGAGATCTTTATTCAACTGGCGCAGCATGTGCAGCACAACTTCGGAGTTTTTGGTATCGAGGTTTCCGGTAGGCTCGTCGGCCAGCAGAATCTTCGGCTCGTTTATGATGGCGCGCGCGATCGCCACGCGCTGCTGTTCTCCGCCCGACATTTCCGATGGCTTGTGGCCGAGCCGCCCCTCAAGGCCAAGCATTTTCGTAACCACATCAAAACGGTGGGGATCAAATCCGTCGCCGTGAATGTACTGCGCGATGGCGATATTCCCCTTGGCGGTCAGCGTCGGCAGCAGGTTGAAACGCTGGAAAACAAAACCGATTTTGCTGCGGCGCAGCTTGGTGCGCGCGGCGTCGCTCAGTTCGGCCAGGTCGTTGCCATCCACCAGAACCTTCCCGCGCGAAGCCTTCGCCAGTCCGCCTATCACGTAAAGCAGCGACGACTTGCCGCATCCGGACGGACCCATGACGGCAACCGATTCTCCGGGCTGCACTTCGAAATTCACGCCGCGTAGCGCCGGAACCTCGACCTTGCCCGCGTGATAGAGCTTCCAGAGGTTTTCCGTCTTAAGTATCGGCTCCACGCTTCGTTTTCCTGGATACCTTCCCTCAGCGCCCTCTGATGCCACCTGGGGCGCTGGTATTGTAGCCGCGATTGTCATTGCTGCCTAGCAAACCGCCCTGCGCAAGATGATCTCTCAGTCAAAGGTCAAAGCCTCCACGGCGTCTTTTTTGCTCGCCACCCAGGCCGGATAACTCGCTCCCACCACCGTGCCGACCAGTGCAATCAACCCCGCGCGCAGGAGCCATTCCGCGGTGATCCGGATGGAAAGGGTCGGAAAAATCTGGAGAAATACGCTGCGTGCCGCGTAGCTCAGACCCACGCCCGCGGCAATGCCGAACAGACACAACAATGCCGACTCCAGCAATAGCGTGCGCACAATGAAAGCTGCGTTCGCTCCGAGCGACTTCAGCACGCCGATGTCGCGCGTGCGCTCAATCACCGTCGTGTACATGGTCAGGAAGATCACCAGCAGGCCGATCGACACGGCCAGCCAGATCATGGCATCGATAAAAATCTGCAGACCCGGAATGTTGGTGGAAGTGTAGATGGACAACATATCTTTGATCGGCCGCACCGTATAACCCGGCAGTTCACGTCCTATGTCCCCCATCAGGTCTTCGGTGTGCTCGGGGCGAGTGCACTTGATCCAGAAGATGGAAGCCTTGTCGTGTGCGCCTATCAGATCCTGCAGCGTGGTGATTGGCACAAAAACTCGCGCGCCTTTGCCGTGTTCCACGATTCCGGCAACGTGCCAGTCGTTGTTGAACAGGTTGTAGGTATCCCCGACCTTGAGCTTCTTGGCCCGCGCCGCCCAGTCATCCACTAGGATGTCGTTTGGTCCTTGAAAGTCGTGCCCAGCGAAAAACACGAAGCCGCCCGACACGGCGCGAAAGCTTTCGGGGTCAATTCCGTAAATGACTTCCACTCCTCCGGCGGAGTTGGATTGCAGGAGCGTAGGGGCGACGTCCTGCACGTACTTTAGCTCCTTCAGTTTGTCGGCGATCTTGATGGGCATGGGCGCGCCGCTGAAGCCCAGCAGTATCGAAGCCGCCGGCGGCTGGACTACGATGTCGGCGCCGACGCCTTCGATGCGTTTTGCCGTTTCGGCCAGCAGGCCCGTGACCAGGCCGACCACCAAAACCACCAGCGAAACCTCGACCGCGATGGCCAGCACCCCGATCAGCGTGCGCACCGGCCGGTGGAACAGATTTCTAACCAGCAGTTCGCCCATCATTGCGCGGAACCCTGCGGCTTGGAGCCGTTTGCCGTCACCCTCACCAGCTCTGCGTTCGCGGGCTGAGCCAGCTCGAATCGCGCCGCTTCCAGCCCGCCATTGAGCACAACTTTCGTGATCTGGACATCCAGCTTGTAGTCGTCATGCGGGCGGTAGATCTGTACGGTGCGGGGAAACTGAGCAGGTCCGTTGGCAGGCAGCGGGGAATCTGTGAGCGCTTGCCAGTTCGCATAGCGAACGTCGGAAAGCAGCGTTCCGCGAGGACCAAAAAACTGCAACCTCACGATGCTGAAATCGGCCCGGTCGAACCAGATCTTCCGGTATATTTCGGTGGACCGGCCGCCGCGCAGCTCGGTCAGCACGTAGTACCGCGCGTTTTCGTCGTTGAACTCTTCCATCAGCACGGTCTCTTCCTTGCGAATCTCCTGCCACAGCAGCGCGTCCAGCAGATGCTGCGGCCGCAGATTTTCGAGCGGCTTCTCGCTTGCGCGTTCCAGTGCAACCTGGCCGACCAGGAATTTGTTCTTGGTCGGCAACCACACCCGAAACTCGTTTCCGTCGCTCGACATGTCGAAAATGGTCTTGCCGATCACCGGTGCCTGGCCGACCATGCGCACGTTCGCCGGCCGCGCCGCCAGCAAAAACGCCTTTACCTCGTGATACTCCTCGATCACGCCAGAGTATTTCGATCCCGCCGTGGTCTTCAGCTCCACGGTCGAGTTCACGGTGCTGACGCCAGCGGCCATGGCGTCGTACTTCTCGAGCAATTGCTCGCGTGTAGCTTCCAGCGCCACCGGCCTCTCGGTCGGCTTGACGGTCGTATTTTTCGAAACATTCCCGCGACACCCGCAGGAAATGGCCGCCAGTGTCGCCGCCGCCATCCATAAAGGGCATCGTTTTTTCAGCAATTTCGCCACATTTCAGCCCAAATACAGCAATCTAGCAACCACTCGCAGGCTCGTCAATTCGGTTGATTCCCGACCTGCAGCACCGCGGATTAATTCGGCCTGGCGATGTGCACATTAAACGACTTCGCCGCCGGGCGCAGCCGACGCACCACTTCGCTCGGCCACAGCCCTTCGCTCAGCAGCGTCACCCAGCCGTCGTCCAGTTCGCACACGGCGCAAAACGAGTAGCGCCGGTACGCGCCTTGATAGCCGTCGACGCCGTGGCCGGAAAGTTCGCCGGCCAGCACTCCGTCGTCTTCCCGGGTACGTTCACCCGCGCGCAGGCCGAACGTTTCTGCAGCAAAGCGCTCTATGAGCTGCCGTAACTGCTGCTGCGAAAATTGCTCTATCACCAGGCTGCGCGAGGCAGCCTCGCGAAATTGAATCTGGTGATTCGCGCAAAACTCACGAACGCGGTCCAGGTGGCTGAAAAAATCCAGGACCAGGGGCTCGCCGTTTGCAAGCAGCGGAAATGCGGCCGCCCAGAATTCGGCCGCTTCGGTCCCCCGCACCGGCTCGCGGCTCTCCGTTTCGAGCAGTTCGAGACCTACAGCTTTAACATCCGCTCCTAAATCGAGTGCCTGAACATCCAGCGAAAAGGCCGGAAGATCGAGGGGCTCGCGGGCGCTGGCCGAACCATTCGCGGGACCGCTCATTCTTCGTTTTCCGCTTGCGGAAATTTGCTGCGAAATTCCGGCGATTGCTTGCGCACTTCGACCCAGTCAAAGAAAGCGTCGGGATTCTCCAGCCAGATGCGGAACCAGCCGGCGATTTCTTCTTTCTCCTCCCGCTTGTGCGCTTCCACTTTGTGATTGCGGGCAATCATCTCCGCGCGCCGTTTGCCAAGCCGGGCAATCTGCAGCACGCGTTCCGCGGCGGCCGTTTCCTCGTGCGCGCGAAACCGCCGCAGCAACTCGTCCAAGCGCATCAGACTCACTTCCGCATCGCTCAGCGTTTTGAAGTGCAGCAGATCCTCAAATTCCTCTTCGAAATGGTCCTCCGCCTCTTCCTGCTGCGTGAGCACGACCTTCCATCCGGCCGACTGCAGCACCTCGGCGATGTAGTCGCTTCCGGTTTTTCCTTCGGCGCCGTGATCCGCCAGCAGCTTTCTACGCAGCTGCTCGATCTCGGCGGGAGTCCATTTCTCTGCGCCTATGGCCGCGGCCGCGCGCAGGATCATCGCCTTCTTGGTTTGCAGGACTTCGCTCATCTCCCGGAGCCTTTACGTTTCTTCGCCGGTGGAATCTTTCGCGAGGCTTGCGCCGGCGGGCCAGCCGGCGGATCGGCGGGCTCACCGGCCAGCAAGCGATGATAACGGTTCACATTCTGGTTGTGCTCGGTCAAAGTACTGCTGAAGAAATGCCCGCCTTGCGTGTTGGCGACGAAATAGAGAAACGTCGTGTCCGCCGGCGCCAGCGCGGCGCGCAAAGAGATCGCGCCGGGGTTCCCGATCGGGCCAGGAGGAAGTCCGCCATGCATGTAAGTATTGTACGGGGATTCGGTGCGCAGGTCCTTAACGCTTAACGTTCCATTGTAGCGGCCCTCCTGTTCGAGCGCGTAAATCACGGTCGGGTCGCACTGCAGCAACATGCCTTTTTTCAGGCGGTTTTCGAAGACCCCGGCGACCAACAGCCGCTCTTCCGGCTTTGGCGTCTCGCGCTCCACCAGGGAAGCAAGTGTGACCGTCGCGAGCAGCGGCGCGCCATGCGCCAGCACGCCGCCGGTGTTGTCGGCGTTTGCGGAGGGTGCTATTTGCCCCCATTGTTCGCGGAATTTCTGCGTCATCTCTGTCACCAGTGCCTTAGCCGAAGGATGGCGCGGCAGATTGTAGGTGGCTGGGAACAGGAATCCTTCGACGGTCTTCGCTTGCGGCGCGAGATCTTGAATCAGCTCCGGCTTCCGTGCCGCGTCGAGGAAATCCTCCGCCCCCAGAAAACCTCCCGCTTCCAGCTCGCGTGCGATATCAAACATGGTTTCGCCTTCGCGCACCGTGAACGGCCGCTGGTACACATTGCCGTTGGCGATGCTCCAGAACACGTCCTTGCCGCTGACCGGATGATCGAAAAAGTATTCTCCGGCCTGCAATGTGCGCTTCTGATGGCGCCGCGCGTAAATTTCAAACGCCACGGCGCTGCGGATGACGCCTTCCTTTTTCAGTAGGCGCGCCACACTTCGGCTGGAAGCTCCGTGCTGAATTCCCACAAAGGTCCCTTCCGGGGGATAGCTGCCGAAAGGCTTTTCGACGCAATACCAGAAATAACCCGCCGCGGCGGCAGCAAACAGCAGCAGGAGGAGCAATAGCGTCGCCAGGAACTTCATTCCCGAGCTCCCGAAGCTTGCCGTTCCAGATACTCTCGCAAAATAATCGCCGCGGCCATGGAGTCCACCGAGATTTTCTCGTTGGCCTTCTTCTTAGATGAAATTCCCGCGGATTTCGATCGCCGGCCAAACTGTTCCTCCAACTGGCGTTCCGCTTCCCAGCTGGTCAGCCTCTCGTCCACCATTTCC
>Ga0306920_100000492_pt1 | contig 46051 bp, 41 predicted proteins | sample flu12Cox44000170_FD_204666 | JGI IMG/M metagenome (GOLD analysis project Ga0306920, IMG submission 204666) | Lab enrichment of tropical soil microbial communities from Luquillo Experimental Forest, Puerto Rico - flux4day.12C.oxic.44.000.170 (v2)... | ecosystem: Environmental > Terrestrial >... | reverse complement strand
ACCAAATAGAATTAATAACGGGTAGAGAATTGTTGATGGGAGCGTTTTCTTTTTAGGGGCTGTCGGAGGTTTTGGCCGCGCCGCAAATTCAATAGGAATTTTAACCTGCGAGCCTGTTCCGGGCTGAAAACGCCACTGTGAATAAGCTTCAAGAGCAGCGCCATCGAGAAGTTTGTTCCCTGTACTCTGCAGCATTCGCGCACCAGTAACCTTGCCGGTCTGTTGATCAATCGTGACTAAAACGACGCCTTTTCCTGCGAGTCCCTGTTTCGCCCATTCAGGGCGATACGCAGGCTGAGGCGTGTAGATCGCCTTGGGGGGTTGCTGTCGCGCCGCTGCCGGAGGTCCGACCTGCGCGTGGAGCGAACAAATAGAGACGAACGCGAGCAACAAAACGAGCGCGAACGACGACATGTTCTTCCTTCGTGAACGTGTCACGAAATTGCCGATCAGGCCAGATGCTGCCGCGCGCACCTTCGGGTCCGACATTCGATAAACGCTTCGATCAAGCAGGTAGTGAATGAATCCTGTTGCGAATCCGAGCGCGATGAGAGCAGGCACCCAGGTTGACGTGCGGAGCTGCGTTGCAAACGCACCAAATATTCGATCGCCGTAGTACGTGCCGGTCTCGCGGTTCGCTTCCACCTCAAAAATAGGGAGGAACACAAGCGACAATAACATCAGGAAAAGCACGACTGCCCACGGCCGCACATTCAATTTGTGCAGAGATCGGCGAACGATCCCAGTTGTTGGAGCCGACTCCGCCGACGGAGTCTGCGACGCCAGTCCGGTAGCAAGTATCCAGTGTTGCGAGGTCCAGATCACAAGGAACAGAAACAAACTCCGCGGCCGAAGCGCCAAGCCCACCATTATGGCAAGTCCAACGATGTACAAGATGCGTGGCAGCGACCATCGGGGCGTGCGCAATTCTGCAACTAGCATGATTGCCGTGATAGCAAAGAGCGCCAAGGTCGCGCTGCCACGGATCCCATTCTCAGCGGATACGATCCACGTTGGAAACCAACGATCGACCCACTGATCTTGGTAGGCGACGGCTCCGGCGAGAATGTCCGCGACAAAGACCAGCACGCCGCCGACTGCCAGTGCGAAGAAGCGATCCCATCGCCTCATCTGAATACAGGTGCCACGATCCGCTCGCGAGCGATAAAGTGAAAGCGCGCCGAAATGTTGCGCGGCGAAATGGTACGTCACACAGGCGTAATCGATGATAGCCAGTCCAATCAGTCGCTCCTCGCGCGTCCATGGCAGCGCTGAGTCTGCTGGAAGAAACAGCGCAAAACATCCCGCTGTTATCAGAAGCGGCAGCGCGACAAACCGGATCGGCTGTTCGCGCAGCAGCGGTCGGTACGCTTCCGTGCAATACGCGAGGTAAGTGCTCGACAACCGGTGACCAATCCAAAACAGGGCGGTCAACCCGAAGTAAAGCAGATCGAGTGGACTCGATTCCGGATCAGAATAGCCATGGACGAGCAACAGCACGATCGGCGCAAGCCAAAGCGCGCTAAGCATCCAGAACCCGTCCCAAACAGGTCCACGCACCCACGCCGACGACCATTTCCGCACCCATGATACTGGCGTTCCGATCTCAAGTACTGCGGCGGGTGAGGAAAGCTCGGCCATTCGAGCATTGCCAAGCGCGCCTCTGGCGCGCTTAGATCCAATTATTATTGATGCAATCTCTCTATCACTGGAGTTGCATGGTGAGGCCACCACCAGTCGCGTTGACAGCAACGCCCCGTTGTGTCGAGGAAATGCGAACTATCACACCGGCCTGATTTGACATGATGGTGCCAGTTCTCCCAGCGCCAAGAGTCACGCCCCGCGTCCCAGCGCCACTCACGGTATAATTACCGTTGAAATCTTGAAGATGCCTCAGGTTGAAAACATCACCAACAGCGGAAGAGCTGGTCACTCCGACCCTGCCTACCGCCATTCCGCTTACCCTAAACGGATAGTTTTTTCCCCTGTAAGTGAGCGTTCCTGACCCCGAGCTGCCACCGATTCCAAGATGGACACCACCTATGCTCATCCGCAAAGTTGCGTCTGGCCCCGACTGATGTCTAGCCGCCTGAGCGAAGCCCGTCATCGCTGCCATTACGAGCACTAGAACTGCTATTTTCTTGACGTTATGCATATGAATTTCTTCCATTTGATTTCCTGAAACTACGGTTTATGTCGAACGGTTGTACTAGACGAAGGTCTTATGTGTCCGTCGTCAAGGTTCATCTACTCTTACCTACCAACTGTTGAAAGTAAAAAATTATGAAGTCACGAATCCGTACATTATTTGATGTTCTGATCGCCATCGCGGTTGTCGCATTCTTCTCGTCGGCCGCCTGTGCATTCGCGCAGCAAGCGCAATCACAACAGATGACGACGACCACTACCACCGCCGATCAGCAGGTCACTAAGCTTGCACCTGGAGACTTGGATTCTCTTGTCGCTCCGATTGCGCTTTATTCCGATTCACTTCTCGCCCAAACGCTCGCTGCCTCCACTTATCCACTTGAAGTGATCCAACTTCAACAGTGGATGGCTAATAATACAAATTTAAAAGACAAAGCATTGGCCGACGCGGTCTCGAAGCAGCCGTGGGACCCAAGTATCCAAGGATTGGTAATGTATCCAGACGTGGTGCAGAGGATGGCAGGGAACATTCAATGGACGACCGACTTGGGAAACGCATTCCTGGCGCAGCAATCTGACGTGATGGACGCAGTTCAGCGCATGCGCGTGAAAGCCCAGGGCACAGGGAATCTAAAAACCAGCGCGCAGCAAGTTGTGGAGACCAAGACAGTCGGTGGCGGTACAGCCGGGCCCAGCAAGCAGGTGATTGAGATTCAACAACCTAACCCGGACGTAGTTTACGTGCCCTCGTACGATCCGACAGTCGTTTACGGAGCTCCTCCTGCTGACTATCCTTATTACAACTACACCTACCCCGGATATGTGCCAGGGTCCGCTCTGATGTGGGGCACAGGGATTGCGCTCGGCGCCGCTGCCTGGGGATCTTGGGGTGGCCATTGGGGCAATTGCGATTGGGGCCACGGCGACGTCAACGTTAATAACAATTACAATTATAATCGGAACAATAATTTCAATCAGAACAATTTGAATCGAAACAACGTCAATCGCGGTCAGGGAAACAACGCGTGGCAACACAATCCGCAACATCGTGGAAACGCGCCGTATGGTGATAGAGGAACTGCGAACAAGTTTGGTGGCAATGCGCGTCAACAGCCGGGCGGTCGTGGCGGAGCCGGTGGTCCGGGTGGGGTTGGTGGAGCAGGCCGCCCAGGTGGCCCAGGAGGGGTCGGCGGCGCAGGCGGTGCTGGTCGTCCAAGTGGCCCGGGAGGTGTCGGCGGAGCTGGTCGCCCAGGTGGACCGGGAGGCGCCGGCGGAGCTGGTCGCCCAGGTGGACCGGGAGGCGCCGGCGGAGTCGGTCGTGCAGGTGGCCCGGGTGGTGCTGGCGGGGCTGGTCGTACAGCTGGCGGCGCTGGAGCTAAGGCTGGTAAAGGCGGGGCCGGGGCACGACCCGGTGGGGGTGGTGCCGGAGCGAGACCCGGTGGCGGTACCGGTAAAAGCCAAGTCGGTAACCGCAACGCATCATCGCGCCCTAGTTCGGGTGCCAAAAAGGGCGGAGGATTTGGCGGCGGTGGCAGCGGCAACTATGCGCGCGCCAGCAGCAACAGAGGCGGCCGCAGCATGGGCGGCGGCGGAATGAGCCGCGGTGGTGGCGGCGGAATGAGCCGCGGCGGCGGCGGTCGTGGCGGCGGCGGAATGAGCCGTGGTGGTGGTGGTGGCGGTCGCGGCGGCGGCGGCGGCAGAGGAGGCGGCGGTCGTGGTGGCGGTGGAGGACGCCGGAGATAACCGAGCGATCAATGGAGAAAATACTATGACAACAACACGAAGCACCATGACATCATCAAAAATGATCACGCTTATCGCAGCGATCTTCATAACAAGCTTTCTCGCATCAGCATCGATCGGGGCACCAGAAAAGAAGGAAGCGGCTGCAAAGCAGCAAGACACAACGGGAACTCCTCAACCAGGGCAAAAGCAATTCGATACGCCGAAACAGGCAGCTGACGCACTGATTCAAGTTGCGTCGAACTTGGATGCCGCGGCCGCGAAAGAAATTCTCGGCCCCGACGGGGAGGATATCGTCAGTTCCGAAGATCCCGTGATGGACAAACAGCGAGCCACAGAGTTCGCGAACAAGGCAAAAGAAAAAATGTCCGTCCAGACCGACAAAAAAAATCCGAATCAAGCGATTTTGGTAGTGGGTAATGATAATTTCCCGCTTCCGATCCCGATCGTGAAGCAAAACGGGAAATGGTTCTTTGATACGAAGGTAGGCCGCGAAGAGATATTAAATCGGCGCGTTGGTGCTAACGAGCTGAATGCGATCGAGATTTGTCGCGGTTTCGTTGACGCACAAGGAGAGTATTCCACGGAAAAACACGATGGTTCGAAAGTGAATCAGTACGCGCAGCGCATCCTCAGCACGCCCGGGAAACACGATGGGTTGGCGTGGCAAAATCCGGACGGCACCTGGGGAGGTCCGGTCGGAGAAGAAGTCGCCAAAGCGCTTGAGGAAGGCTATTCCTTTCAGGCAGGAGGTAACCCCAAGCCTTATCACGGTTACTATTTCAAAGTGCTAAAAGGGCAAGGACCTGATGCGCCCGGGGGAGAAATAAACTTTGTCGTCGGTGATGCCATGATCGGCGGATTCGCCCTGGCTGCCGCGCCTGCGGAGTATCGAGTAACCGGCGTGATGACGTTCATGGTTGGGCCCGATGGGGTCGTTTACGAAAAGGATCTCGGACCCGATACACTGAAAACGTTCCAGTCCTTGGACAAGTATAACCCTGACAATACATGGAAGGTGACTGAGGACGACGTGGAAGACGACACGCAAGACTGAGCGCGAGATCACCGCCAGCACGCAACATCTGGAATAGCAAAGAAACGTCGATTCCTATCACCTTCGGATTCGAAGTCGTGGCTTGAGGCCAGCGAGCGAAATATCGACTCAAGATCAATTACCAGAGCGACCGTCAATCCGGCATTAAGCCCGTCGCGGATCGATGGATGCGCCCGTCGGCAAAAACAAAATGCTATGAGTTCCGCGGGCTCTCGATCGGCATTTCGGTATGCACCATTCCGTATTCTCATTGCCTTTGCTTGCGTGGTATCGCTGCCAACAGGCGTACCAGTACTTTTCGCACAGCAACCGGAGTTGATACCAAACGAAAAACTGGACGAATTGGTGGCACCAATTGCTCTTTATCCGGATCCGCTTCTTGCTCAGACCCTCGCTGCTTCGACTTATCCATTGGAAGTGATTCAGCTTCAGCAATGGATGGCAAATAACAGCTACCTGAAAGATCAGGCGCTGGCGGACGCAGTGGAAAAGCAGCTGTGGGATCCGAGCGTGCAAGCGATGGCCGCGTTTCCCGACGTGGTTAAAATGCTGGGTGACAACATCGCGTGGACGACAGACTTGGGAAACGCCTTCCTGGCACAACAAGCCGACGTGATGCACGCAGTTCAGCGCATGCGCGCCACGGCTCAAAGAAACGGCAATTTAACAAGCACGCCAGAACAAACGGTGGAGATGCAGACGGTCGACGGCAGCGAACAAGCTATTGTGATTGAGCCAGCCGATCCCGGGATGGTTTATGTTCCCTCTTACAATCCAACGGTGGTTTACGGCGATTCTGCTTACGCTTATCCCACATTGTACTATGCGTCTCCAGGATACTACCGCGCTGGCGCAGCCCTAGCCTTCGGTGCTGGTGTTGCGCTGGGAGCCGCGTGGGATGGTCACTGGGGTTACGGCTGCAAATGGGCGAACGGTGACATTAATATCAACTACAACAACAAATACGTAAGCAATTCGAACAAGAATAGAAACGTCAACTACAGCAACCGGTCCGCTCAGCAGCCCGCCGGCGGCACATGGCAGCATAATCCGCAACATCGCGGTGGTGCTCCTTATGCAGATCGAGGAACCGCGAATAAGTATGCTGCGCGGTCTGGCATTCAGCCTGCCACCGCCGGAGCTAATCGTTCTTTTAGTGGAGGCGGACTCGGAGCCGCCAACACAGGTATCAACCGTACCGGCGCCGGTGTGGGTTTTGCAAACGGAGTCGGTGCCGGTGCGAGCGCAGGTATCCGGCCAAGCAGCGTAGGCGGAGATCGAATAGGTAACCGCGGTGTTTCGCCGAATTTGGGCTCCGCCAATGCTTTTGGCAGCGCAGGATTTAGCGGTAACTCAGTGCGTGCCAGCAGCAATCGAGGAAACAACAGCTTTGCGGGCGCGAGTGCAGGAAATTTTAGTGCTGCGCGCGGCAGGGGCGGAGGCGTTCAAGGCGGTGGCGGTGTCCGCAGCGGGGGAGGGCGTCGAAGATGAACGAACGCCGAGCGAGTATGATCGCAAAATGGGTGTTTAAGGGTTGGTTGAAATTCTTCGCGATCGTTTCCGCGATTGTTGTGGCTGGACATCTCGGATTTACGTTGCAGGCGGCCTCAGAACAAAAATCCGATCCAGCTGCGACTGCGCATTCAAAAAGCCAAAAGGAATTCAGTTCTGCGAAAGAAGCTGCTGACACACTTCTTCGCGCGGCAGAAGTGTTCGATGTTGCTGCGTTGGAAGAAATTTTGGGCCCGGATGCGTCCGATCTAATCACATCGGCAGATCCCGTGGCGGACAAAAAACGCGCCACGGATTTCGCGGCCAAAGCAAAAGAGAAGACGTCGCTAAATGTAGATCCCAAGAATTCCAAACGCACGATTCTCTCCGTCGGAAACGATGGTTTCCCGTTGCCTATTCCGATTGTCCAGCGCAACGGAAAGTGGATCTTCGATACCAAGGCCGGCCGCAATGAAATACTAATGCGGCGAATCGGAGCGAACGAACTGGATTCGATCGAGATCTGCCGTGGTTTTGTTGAGGCACAACACGATTATGCCCAGGAAAAACACGATGATTCCCCGGTAAATCAATACGCCCAGAAGATCATTAGCAGTGACGGCAAACATGATGGGCTTGCCTGGAAAAATGCGGAGGGAACATGGGGAGGACCAATCGGAGATCAGGTTGCCAAAGCCATCGCGGAAGGTTATTCGGACAAGAGCCAGCCTTATCACGGCTACTTCTTCAAAGTATTAAAGGCGCAAGGCCCGGATGCGCCTCTAGGAAAAATGGACTTTGTCGTGAAGGGTGTAATGATTGGCGGATTCGCCCTGGCTGCGGCGCCTGCTCAATATCGGGTCACGGGCGTGAAGACGTTTATCGTTGGTTCCAACGGCGTTGTTTTTCAAAAAGATCTGGGCCCAAATACACTGAAGACGTTTGCAAGCCTGAATTGTTTCAATCCCGATAAGACCTGGAAGGCTACCGACGATGAATGGCCTGCCGAAGCAATATCTTCGCAATAGCGCGTAGCGAAACGGCGTTTCACCCTGTTTTACATGCGCGTCATCGAATACATAGGCTGGATTCTCGCGTGGCTGGCTGCATTCGTCTGCTCAACTTGGGCTTTTGGCGCGCTCTATTTTGATTTTCCATGGGCGAGCACATTTGCAGCGATTGTGTTCCTGCTGGCGCTGTTGGCCACAATCATATTTGTTCGCGGGAAACTTCTGAAGCTTGCCATTGTCTTTGGTGCATTCGCCGTTGTTGTTTCGTGGTGGTTGACGTTGAAGCCGAGCAACGACGGCACATGGCAACCGGATGTCGCAAAGACAGCGTGGGCCGACATCAACGGCGACGAGGTCACAATCCACAATGTCCGAAATTGCGATTATCACACCGAGAAGGATTTCACTCCACGTTGGGAAACGCGCACGGTCCGGCTTTCTCAAATTACAGGAATGGACGTGGCTATTAATTATTGGGGTTCACCGTGGATCGCGCACCCTATCGTTAGCTTTCAATTTAGCGATGCGCTGCCACTTTGTTTTTCCATCGAAACCCGAAAGACCATCGGCCAGAGCTATTCCACCGTGCAGGGGTTCTATCGTCGATACACGCTTATCTACATCATCGCCGATGAGCGCGATTGCATTCGTCTCCGCAGTAACTACCGGCGGGAAGATGTTTATCTTTACCGGACACTGGCGTCACCAGACCAAGCGCGCCAACGATTTCGCGAATACATAAACACTCTCAACGCTCTGCACGAGCATCCGCGCTGGTACAACGCTGTTACGAGCAACTGCACGACGGCCATTCGCGCGCAACGAGCAGTCGATAAGCGCGCACCATGGGATTGGCGGATGCTGATTAACGGCAAAGCGGACGAAATGCTTTATCAGGACCACGCCATTGCCATTGGGGGCCTGCCGTTCACTGAGCTCAAACAGCGTAGCCTAATCAATCAGCGCGCCCGTGCTGCGGACGATGACCCGGATTTCTCGCGGTTAATCCGGGATGGGCTGCCCAAGGGTGATTAGCGGGCGGCGCTGTCCTGAATCAGCAGGTAATAGGAACAGCCGAAATTTGCAGATCGCTAGCTTGCCACCGACTAGTGAACGCCGCATCTGGGGAACTGTACGGCCAAAGTCCAATAGCTCGAGCGCACTGGTTTTCTATTGTATCGGCATCTTAATCACAAACTCTCCGAAAGGACTCGTCGTTTAAATGATCAACATCATTATCGGTTTAATTGCTTTCGCAGCGATCTTCGGTGGCGTTCTTGTTGGCAGGTTTGCTGCCGGCCGTCTTCCTGGCCATCACCTCAGTAACGAAACACAATCCGCGGTGACCGTATCGGTCGCCGTCATCGGCACTTTGTCGGCCCTCGTTCTGGGGTTAATGATCACATCGGCCAACAGCTCCTTTTCAGCCCGCTCCGGCGAAGTGAGGGAGTTATCCCTACAACTCATCCGGATGGATCGCAACCTGCGGCGTTACGGACCAGAAGCCGACGACGCGCGCGCCACGCTGCGCGAGTGGGCAAGTGCAAAGACGCAGCAGCTTTTCCCGGAGAAAGGCCAACCACATCCGTCAAGTGAAGAAACGATCGCCCTGCTCGAGCGTGTGCAGGACCAGATACTGCTACTGAATCCAAAAGATGAACGGCAAAAATATCTCCGCACACTCTGCGCAACTTTGTCGAGCACTCTCATCCAGGCACGCTGGTCATTGGAGCAGCGCACAGGGCACAGCACGCCCGTTCCTTTTTTGGTTTTGTTGATCTTTTGGCTTGCGATCGTCTTGGTCGAGCAACGATTTGAGATCCTCCTTTACCTTGCCGAGCTCAGAGTAGGTGTTGGCCTGCATTTCGCTTCCACTCGGCAATCTTCTCGTCGTTGGCCGAAATGATCCCCCGCGCGCGCAAGTCGTCCAGGTGCGCGTATTGGTCGAGAAATATGTAGACGTAATAGATTTGTTTGATGAGCTCTTCGATTTTCTTTTGCCGCTCCGGTTCCGGCACGTCTTTGAACTTGGCCTGGACTGCCTCAGATATATTACGCCAGCAAAGGCCGACCATCGGGTTTTTGTCGACCACAAAACGGTTCATCTCGAACATGGTATCGGCGATGCGCTCGTAGGTGTTTTGCCGAATCTGCTCGACATCGATGGCGAAGTTGCGAGGGGGAGTGCCGATCCGATCCCAGAGCAGCTCTTCGAAATGATCGAAGAACGAGAAATCCTGTTGCAATCCCATCTTGACGACGATGCTATGCGCGTATCCCGCGTTGCTGACGCCGCCGGACTTCATCTTTGGCTTGGAAAACCTTGTGTCGCAGATGCAACAATTCGCCTTTGCGGTGAGGCTCTTCGCAAAACCAGCCATTGTCAGATAGGCCCAGCCACTGACGCGTCGCCGCATCACTGATGATGGCGCCCTCGGGCAGTTTTTCGTAATCTGGTGCGAACCATCGTCGGGTGTAATCTCTGATCGTCCAGAACCCCAGGAGAGCGACGAGGGTCAGCAGAACGTAGCGGTATCGCCAGCAGAGCCGTTTATAGGAGCAGATGCGATGGCACTCCTTGCAACGGTAGGATCGATCGTCGATCTCAGAGCGACAGGCCGGACATTTCATGGTTATTGCTCTCCCAACCCTTGAGGTACGTTCTCTCCAGAATAAATAGCGGACAGATTGCGCAAGTCCATATGATGCGGAATTAGCTCAACGATGTCACCGTCGTAGTGGGTCGCCAATAGGACTTAGGACCAACACCTGCGTCCTCCCCTGCAGGTTCGCCGATAGAATCGAACGCGATTTTTACTTCAACGCAACCGAATCACAGCATCATGTAAGCGGCTATGAAAGTTCGGTCGCCTCTGGCGGCACGTCCGTTCCGAGAGGGAAACTCGTTGGACGTCAACATAACCTTAATCGGGCGAGGAGGATCTGACGAAGTACGACAGTTGCGTTGCGGCCTCATTTGTCAATGCGATGGTGTTAGGTGACCTGGTATAAGGGACGTCACAAATCTTGGAAGACCCACATTTCTTAGCTGAATATCTGGCGAAGGCCGTAAACAAACTTACCGGAGGAAAAGTAGACCTTACGAGCAAATGAGATGAAGACATCGAAAAGAAATGCGGTCGGAGTACTGACATGTTGCTGGCTCAGTTTTGCCGCGAGCAGCCTGGCGAGCGAGTCGGGTGGTATTGGAGCGGACGAAGCGCTCAGCCGGTTATTGAATGGAGACAAGCGGTTTGTCGCCGGGAAATCAGAAGAGCCTCACGGTGCGGCATTGATTGAACGTCGGCACGACCTTGCCAAGGACCAAAAACCGTTTGCCGTGATAGTGAGTTGTTCAGATTCTCGCGTGCCGCCTGAACTCGTTTTCGATGCCAGCCTCGGCGACATCTTTGTGATTCGCACCGCTGGAGAAGTGGTGGATGAGGTTGGGGTAGGCAGTATCGAATATGCGATCGAGCATTTGGGAACACGTTTGATCGTTGTGCTCGGGCACCAACGCTGCGGAGCGGTTTCCGCGGCTGTCTCAGGAGGGACTGAGACAGGAGATATTCCAGATGTCTTAAAAGCGATTTTGCCAGCGGTCGAAGAAACCAAAGGTCAATCTGGCGACCACATCGATAACGCCATTCGTGCGAACGCACGCGATATCGCAAAACGTTTGCAAACCAGTGGTCCAATCATCACGCCGCGAGTGCAGTCCGGCGAAGTGAAGATCGTCGCCGCGTACTACAGTTTGGATACGGGACAGGTTGAGTTGCTCAAGTAAACGACCCCACCGGCGTGGTTGATCGCTAAATCGGACTTAAGAGCAACACCTCTCTACGCTGCACCGATTGCATCCCATCTTCAGCCTTCCCATTTGTCGGCGGATTGGGTATCGCAATGCACGACCAAGGATGAAAACAAAACAAACTAAAATTCTGTGTGTAGTGGTTGCGCTCAGCGCCACGCTTCCATGTCTGGCGCAAACGCCGGAACCATTTGAAGTTCGCCGCGCGGAAGCCGTCTTCGAGGAATTGCCCGAACTGCAAGCGAGTAACATCCTCAAGCCCGAGTTTCTCAAGGGACCGCATTTTGTCGTGCGCGAGCCCGTGCCGACAGCCGCAGGCATGAATCAGTTCATGATTGATTCAGACTTTGGTGTTTTTGAAGCGGACGGAAATGAAATGTTGCTTCAACGCCTGAAGGAAATCGATGCAATCGCGCGGCTTGGAGAAGTCTCACGTACAGACGAATTCAAGAAATCGCTTCTTGCTGCGGCCAAAAGCCCGCTCAACTCAGCCAAGAACATCGCCCGGGATCCGGCGCAGGCGATTTCCAATGTCCCAAAAGGAATCATGAAATTTTTGGGCCGCGCCAAAGAGGGCGTTCAGAACGTCGGGAAAGGAGGAGGCGGAGACGGCGGCGATGGGAATAGGATGAAGGACGCGATCGGTTATTCGGACAAAAAAAGAAAGATCGCGCTCGAAATGGGGATTGATCCATACACCACCAACACCGTGCTGCAAAAACAATTGGACGACCTCGCATGGGCTTCGTGGGCCGGCGGATTCAGCTTCAGTGTCGCCACTCTTCCAATCAGTGGCGCAGCCGGCGCGGCACTTACCGTGACCGACGTAAACAGCACGGTCGATGACCTTTTGCGTGAAAAATCACCGTCGGAACTTGAACAGATCAATCGTTCCACCTTCCGTTCAATGGGCGCCAGCGCCAGCGACACCGAGCGGATTCTTCACGGCGGCGCGTTAACACCGACACAGGCCGCGACATTCGCGGTCCATCTCAAAGCACTGAAAGGCGTCGCAAATCGCGGCGCCTTCATTAAAGCTGCGGCGCAGAAAAGCACCACCGAAGCTGACGCTCTCTTTTGCGTTTACACCGCTGCTTTGATGGATCAGATCAACCAAAAAAACCCAATCGCCCGGATCGTCATGCTTGGCGACTTTCCGATCTGCGTTGCTAAAGACGGACCAATAATCGTCGCGTTACAGTGGGATTATGCTGCCTGGACGCCAGGCGCAGCCAGTTTCACTGACGAAGTGCAAAAGCTAGCCGCGAAATCTGGCCAAGGCGCGCATGTTACCGTCGATCTTTCCGGAGACGTTTCACCACGCTTGCGCGACGAGTTGGAAAAGCGCGGGATGACTGTCCAGGATCGGCTCGTTTCAGGTCCGCTCAAGTGAGCAGGCCGCGTGACCAACGGCCGTGGCCGCGAAAGAAACAAGCCTGAACGAAATGATCGACTTAGAGGGAAAGCGCATCGCCGCCAAACGCAACCATGTGCCCGGCGCCGTCTGGCTGCTTTTAATAACTGACCAGCCATAAGCCGCAACCCGCCACGCACTTCTTGATCGCTTCGTTTTTCCAATTTTGGTCGCGAATCGTGATCGCGCTGATCACTGACATTGACACGCCGCGGGGTGGTCTGATCTCACTGGATGAACGTCCGCTGCTGGAATTGAATGAGACACTGAATGGCTCATCGACTGCAAGAACACCGTGAGGTAGCTAATCACCGGATCAAACATTAACCACGTCGATTTCGGTAGCCGAAACATAAATCGCGTTTATCTGTTAGATCATGAAGATGCTCACGGTGCGCTTTTTCGTAGCTGCGCTTTTTTTGGCTACCGCAGCAGTTGGTTTCGCCAATCCTTTCAAGAGCAAGATCATCACCGGCACCGATTCGACACTCGTGATCACGGTGCCTGACGATCATTTCCTGAAGATTACCAATTTTACGCAGGAAGGCGGAACGGAGCGCGCCGTCGTTACAGTCAAGCTAGGAGGCGAAAGCCCTGGCAGAACCGATGTTCTCAGTGCGACACGAATCGACTTCAGTACCGGAGTTAATTCGCAAAATCTTCCCGAGGTTAACAATCGAGTGATCATCGCCGGACCCGCTGAGGTGAGCGTGCAAGCGGTAGCCGGTGCAAAGCTCTTCATCACCTATAGAAAAGAACGCGACGAGGGCAGTGGCGGGGGCGGGGGCGGAGCTAGCCCGACGGCGATTCCGATCTTCAGTCCTACTCCCGGTGTAACGCCTAGCCCGACTTTTAACCCGTTTATCTCTCCAACGCCCGTTGGAGGTTAGCCCCTCAGCGCGTCAATCGCCTTCCATTCTTCGGGCGTCAATTTGAGCTTGGCGGCGGCGACGTTTTCTTCCAAGTGCGCCAGAGATGACGTGCCCGGAATAGGCAGCATTACCGGCGATCTCTCCAAAAGCCACGCGAGCGCCACTTGATAAACGCTCACGCCGTGCGCTTTTGCGGCGGTATTCAGCGGGTTTTCCGGTTTCAACCCTCTGCCTCCTCCGATCGGGAACCACGGCAGAAATCCAAGCTTTTGTTGTTCGCAATAGACAAGAACATCTTCCGATTCGCGGTCTTCAATGTTGTAACGGTTCTGCACGCTCACGATCGGCACGATCTTGCGTGCACGATCGATTTCTTTCCGGTCCACATTTGATAATCCAATGTGCCGAATTTTTCCCGCGTCCCGCATTTGCTTGAGCGCGCCGACGGATTCTTCAATCGGCACTTTCGAATCGACCGTGTGCAATTGATACAGATCGATTCGGTCGAGGCGCAGCCGTTTAAGACTTCCATCGAGTGCTTGCTTAAGGTGCTCAGGTCGGCAGTTTGGCACCCATTGACCGGGGCCGGGGCGTGTGAGACCGCCTTTCGTCGCGATCACGACCCCTTTTGGATAAGGATAAAGCGCTTCGGCAATGAGCAGTTCGCTTGTATTCGGACCGTATGCATCGGCGGTGTCGATTAAATTCACGCCAAGCTCGACTGCGCGTCTGAGAACTTTTAGCGCGTTCTGTCGATCCGGCGGCCAACCCCAGATGCCTTGGCCAGTGACGCGCATCGCGCCAAAACCAAGGCGATTGACAGTGAAGTCCCCGCCCAAATTAAACGTCGGATTTGTAACCATGCTTGATGATGTTGATGTCACAGCTCCAATAATCACATCGGATTTGCCCGCCAGAAGCGCGGCCCCACTTGCGAGAGTGATTCCAACAAATTTGCGGCGAGTGAAGCTGCCCTCTTGGTTCGCTGCAACAAGTTCATCCCTCATGACGCGCAGGGATACGTTCATGGAAACCGCTTTCGACGCAAGATGGATGATTCCTTTCCTTCGCGCATCAACACGGCGAAAGCCTCGTGACGATCTTTTCCAAAGGTCACAATCCCGCCTTCGTGTCCCGCCATGATGAGAATCTTGCGGCTTCGCACATCGGTTCCCTTAAACAGGCGCACGATTTCGTACGCCATTTCCGAAGTACCATAGGCAACGGTCTTCGAAGTCGTCGGTGATCGATCACAAAGCGTCGCCCACAAACCTGAGTCGTGACAATGAATTACCGCAGATATGGAGGTATCGGATTCATAAAGCGCGGCATGCGTCAACGATTCAGACGATGGAATCGCGGTACCTTCGTATTGCAGCCAGTTCTTTTCGAAATCGCAGTCTACGACCAGCACGCAATCTGTAAGCGACAGCTTGGGCAAACCGCCCGTCGCTGAACCCGTGATGTAAAAATTCCTGGTTGCGCCGTCTCGTACGCTCAGGTTGCCGAACCCGACACCATTTGAGTCCACACCCATCAGGCGCAGCTTCAGAAGTTCCCGCCTGCATGTATTCAGTTCAGGGAGTGCATTAAATGGCGCGATATCCGCACGCACCCGCTGATATGTGAATTTTACGTAATGGCTCATGGCGCGTGCTCGGGAAAAAGCGACCGAATGCTTTTTTCGTTTGCTTCGCAAACGCCGCGCTCGGTAATCAGGCCGGTTACCAACTCTCTTGGCGTCACGTCGAAGCCGTAGTTCGCGGCGGGACTTTCATCTGGCGCGATCCGGACCGCGATCTGTTGCCCATCAAACCAGCCGTCGGCATTTTTCACTTCTTCCGCGCCACGTTCTTCGATCGGAATTTCTTTCAATCCGTCGCGCATTTTCCAATCGATCGAGGAGGAAGGCAGCGCGACGTAAAACGGAACGTCGTTGGCCTTCGCCGCCAACGCCTTCAGATATGTGCCGATCTTATTTGCCACATCGCCCGTGTACGTAGTCCGGTCGGTCCCGACAATCACCAGATCCACTTCGCCGCGTTGCATCAAATGGCCCGCAGCGCTGTCTGCGATCACCGTGTGCGACACACCGTGCTGGCCCAGTTCCCACGCAGTAAGTTTTGAGCCCTGATTCCTCGGTCGCGTTTCAGTCACCCACACATGCAGTGGCAAACCGCTGTCCTGCGCGGCGTAGATCGGCGCAGTCGCGGAACCGTAATCAACAAATGCCAGCCACCCTGCATTGCAGTGAGTAAGCACATTGATTGGTTTGTTGCGTTTAGTTTCCGCGATCTGTCGAATGAGTGCCAAGCCGTGTTGCCCAATCATGCCGCAATGCTCGGCATCTTCATCTGCAATCAAATCGGCCGTGCGCAGTGCGATGGCGACTTTTTCGTCCGCAGTTCTTTCTGCAGCGATACTCTGTAACTGCCGGTCGATCGCCCACGAAAGATTCACCGCCGTCGGCCGCGTCGCCCTGAGTTGAGCTACCGCACGAGCCATGTGTTCATCGAATGAATCTCGCCGCACGGCTTCGAGCGCCGCCAGATACATGCCGTATCCTGCGCTGGCACCGATTAATCCCGCTCCGCGCACGTGCATCTCCCGAATCGCCGTGGCCATTTCCTCGACGCTGCAAACTTCTTCGATCACAAAGTCGTGCGGCAAAAATCGCTGATCGATCAGCTGCACCACGCGTTCGTCGTCCGGCTTACGCCAGATGGTCCGGAAATGTTTGCCGCCGACTTTCACAACCTGCGATTATGATCTCGCTCCTGATGCATAAATGGGCGCTGTCATGTCCGCCGCGGCGGATTCGTCCTGTGGCGAATTGAGCGAAGCGCTGCAACGAAATGCGGAGCATGAGGCCAGGCTTTCAAACATCTCTGTCTGTGTCCTTGGTGGATCGATCTAGATTGGATCTGAGATTGAAAGCCTGGCCTCGCGGACTTCGTCCGCTGCGTTGCAGCTTCGCTTCGCTCAGAATGACAATTATGAAATCACTCCTAGACATCAATTCCCATCGCCACTGCCCCGGGGATATCCTCCCAACCGGCGCGCTTCCAGAATTCAGCACCTCCCAGATTATAGTCGGCCACCAGGATAAGAGCGCGCACGATGCCAACCCGGCGTAATCCGTCCAGACATTCCTGTACCAGACGCTTACCAAGTCCATATCGGCGATAGGCCGGATCAACCGCCAGATGATAAATGTGTCCGCGGCGTCCGTCGTGACCGCACATCACTACGCCGACAAGTGTCGATCCATCGGTTGCCACTCTGCTCAGCCCCGGATTGCGCGCCACAAATTGAGCGACGCCTTCTTTGTCATCGCCCTCGGCGACCTCCAGACCCTCGACTCGTTGCCAGAGCTCAAGCGCCGCGTCGTAATCGTCGATCGAAAATTCCCGAGTAACGAAGTTGCCACTCATCTTGTGGTGAAGAACTCTCCAAACTATCTCATGATGTCATTCTGAGCGACGCGAAGAATCTCTGATCATGTGCAAACCGATCGCCGACGGAAATGAACCAGAGATGTTTTGCTTCGCTCAACATGACAGATGGGTTGTAACAATGTAATAGCAACCTGCTTTCAGTTTAACCAAACCGATTAGCGTTGAACAAATGTTTCCCGGTTTCGGAATTCGTCACGCGATTATGAAATATGTCGTTTGCTTACTGACCATTATGGCCGCTCTGGGCACAAACGCGGAATCGAAACCTTCGGCAACTTTGATTGTAACTAATGCTGCCGTTTACACGGTGGATAAACAGCAGCCAAAAGCCGAAGCAGTCGCTGTAATTGGAGATCGCATTGTTGCCGTCGGCTCGCGCGCTGACATTGATTTGTGGCGCGGTCCACAAACCAGAGTGATGGATGCTGGCGGCAAACTGTTCCTGCCCGGATTCAACGACGCGCACGTGCATTTCATCCAGGGTGGTGCGCAGCTCGAGCAGGTTCAGCTTACTGACGCCGCAACCCCGGAGGAGTTCGCAAAACGCATCGCGGCCCAGGTGAAAAAGACGCCGAAAGGCGAATGGATTCTGGGCGGTCGATGGGACGAAACCAAATGGCCCAAACCGGAGCTTCCAACCAAGGACCTGGTAGACCCAGCCACCGGTGAGATTCCAATCTTCGTTGAGCGCTACGATGGTCACGAAGCGCTTGCGAACTCGGCAGCAATGAAGTTGGCCGGCATCGACGCCAAGGCGCCGGATGTTGCGGGCGGAGTCATCGTCCGCGACGCAAGCGGAAATCCCACCGGGGTTTTCAAGGACGCAGCAATGACACTAATCTACAAAGCGATTCCGCCGATGACGCACGAGCAGCGGCTGCGAGCTGCTCGCGGCGCGATGAAACATGCGGCGTCGGTCGGAGTAACCAGCGTGCAGCACATGAACCCGGAATTTGCGGATGTCGCTGCGTATTCGGAGCTCGCCGAAAAAGGCGAACTCACCACACGCATCTACGCGGTGCCGATGGAAACCGACTGGCGCGACCAGGCGAAGGTTGGAATTCGTCACGCGTGGGGCTCGAGCTATTTGCGACTCGGCGGCGTCAAAGGCTATGCCGATGGCTCGTTAGGCTCGCGAACCGCTTACATGTTCGAGTCATTTACTGACGATCCCGGCAACCGCGGTTTGTTAAGCGACGAAATGCATCCGCCCAGCGCGATGCGCGACCGATTGATGCAAGCCGACGCGGCTGGACTACAACTACGGGTTCATGCGATCGGCGACCGCGCGATTTCGATGATGCTCGATATTTTCGCCGATATCGAAAAGGAGCACGGCTATCATGACCAGCGTTTCGCCATCGAGCACGCGCAGCACATGGCGCAAAAAGATTTCGAGCGCTTCGCGAAACTCCACGTGATCGCCTCGATGCAGCCTTATCACGCAATCGACGACGGTCGCTGGGCCGAGGGCCGGCTCGGTCACGAGCGAGCGCGCTACAGCTACGCGTGGCGCAGCTTTCTCGATCATGGTGTCGCACTCGCATTCGGCACAGACTGGCCTGTCGCTCCGCTCGATCCGTTGCTGGGAGTTTATGCCGCAGTTACGCGCGCTACCCTAGACGGGAAGAATCCCAGCGGCTGGTTTCCAGAGGAAAAGATCACACTGCCGGAAGCCATTGAAGCCTATACGATGGGCGCGGCATTCGCCGAATTTCAGGAGCGCGAGAAAGGTTCCATTACACCGGGCAAACTTGCTGACATGATTATCCTCAGCGACAACATTTTTAAGGTAAAACCGGAAGCCATCCGTAACGTGAAAGTGAAAACCACGATTTTGGGCGGCAATGTCGTGTATGGAGACCGGTAATGCGTGATGCACCGGTCGGGTCAAAGACGCCCGATTCTTATCTGACCCGTCATAACATTTTTCTCGTCGTAGTTGCCGGTGTCGCTTCCGCCGGACTTTTTTACTTTGGCACTGGGCTCCATCCAAAATGGTGGGCGGTTTGGTTAGCGCCAGTTCCGGTGCTGGCGATTGCGCCACGACTTCGCGGCGGTGCTGCGTTTCTGCTCGGTTCAATCGCATGGCTCCTGGGTGGAATGAACCAGTGGAATTACCTGCGGCATGTGATCGAACTGCCGCCGCGCATTATCATTCTTTTTTTCACTATTGTCGCTGTCGTTTTTGGTCTCGCGGTTTTGTTTGTGCGAAGCTTTCTCCGACGCGGCTCGGTGTTGCTCGCGGCGCTCGCTTTCCCTGTTTACTGGGTCAGTTGCGAGTATCTCACGGCGATCACATCTCCTCACAGCACATGGGGCAATCTCGCTTACACACAAATGGATTTTCTGCCGTTGATCCAGATCGCTTCCGTCACGGGGCTTTGGGGAATCAGCTTCATTCTGTTTTTATTTGCTGGTACAGTCGCGGCACTCTTCAGCGGCGTAGGCAAACTCCGGCAACGTCGCGTGTTGGCGATCGCTACGGGGTTCGTGATTTCCGCGGTGCTTGTATTTGGCGAATGGCGATTGCAGTCGAATTCCTCAGTTAAATCTGTCCTCGTAACGCTCATCGCCAAGGACATGCCGATGAGCCTTTATCTGGGCTCTGAAGGGCAAACGTTGGACTTGTTGCGTGAGTATGCTGACGAAATCCGTCGTGTTACTCCGCCTGGAACACAGGCTGTTGTTCTCCCTGAAAAAATCGGACGCGTCAACGAGAGCGCGTTAGCGGAAGTCGACGCGCTGTTTTGTTCGGCAGCAACTGCTACACGCACCGCGGTTCTCCTTGGCCTCGTTCGGAGAACCTCGTCTGGCTCCTTCAATTCTTCCCGCTTTTATTCGGCTGATGGAAAATTAGAGGCAAATTACGACAAGCATCATCTGATTCCGGGAGTCGAGCCCGAAAAACCAGGCCGAAAACGAATCATTCTGGATCAGTCATCCGGGCGGTGGGGACTGCAAATTTGCAAGGACATGGATTTTCCCGCACTAAGCCGTGAATATGCGGCAGACGGCGCGGACCTGATGCTGGTCCCGGCATGGGACTTCAATGTCGATGGCTGGTTACACTCGCGGATGGCCGTACTGCGCGCGGTCGAAAATGGGTTCGTGCTGGCGCGCTCGGCGCGCAACGGCCTGTTAATTCTCAGCGGCAACCGTGGTCGCATCCTTGCCGAAATGGCAACCGCGCCCAGTCGGTTCGTATCGATCAGCGGAATACTAAACGTCGCGCCCGAAGAAATATTCTACGCGCGAACAGGCGATTGGTTCGCCTGGCTATGCGTGGCCACGCTCGTCAACCTGCTTGCGTTCCAACTGCTCACTCAATTACGGCCAGACTAAAGCGTACTAATGAGCGAAACCACGCGAACTGTCGTTAGTCTAGCGCCGAAGACGCGGTATTCATCGGGAGCCTGGGGCAACCCCGAAAACTTTCGGGGCTGAAAGCGCGATTCACTTGTCGAGAACATGTGCCGAACTGATTCGCGCTGTCAGCGCTTTGTTACGGGGCCATGAAATTCCTGGGGCGAGGCCCCACGCGGAAATAACAGAGCGCCTTTGGCGCTCACGACGCCGTCGCGCTGGCAGGAATGAAATTTTCCGGTTCGTCGAATCGAAGCCGTTTGCGCAGCTCGTGCCGGAGCAGAAAGAGATTGACGCACATCTGCAAAATGATGGTGCCAACTGACAAATACCAGACTTCCCGGATCTCAAAACCTGGCGTCCGTGAGATGATCAATGCCGGCACCGCGAAGAAAACCAGCCGTGTCAGCGAGCTAAACAGCGGCGGCAGCGTGTTGCCGATTCCCTGAAAGACGCTGGAAGTAGTGAAAATGATTCCTGCCGACACGAAATTCAATGACACAATCCGCAGGTATTCGCTGCCGAAGGCAATTACTCGCGTGTCGCGTGAGAAAATTCGAATCAGCGTCGCCGGTGCGAGATATCCAATCAGCGTGAGCACCACCATCATCACTGATGCAATGCCGATCGCCGAATAGACAGAATGCCGGACGCGGTCCGCGCGCCGGCCGCCAAAGTTTTGTCCCACCACGGGTGCAACGGCAAAGCTAAGTGCCACTACGGGTAAAAAGAGCGACTGCATCACGCGCGCGCCGATTCCGAAACCGGCCTGAGCTTCTGGTCCAAAGCCGCGGATGATCACGTAAACGAGCATGATGTAAACAAAGATCAGCAGAAACTCTGCGCCCGCCGGAAGACCGATCCCCAGCATACGTTTCCAGATTTTTGTCTGCGGGCGGAACAGCGGGAATCGGAAACGCACATAGTGGTATTTCTTTTCGAAGTAAAGGATCATCAACACATTGCCGATCAGAATGGAAATGAACGTCGCGAGCGCTGCGCCCGTCACGCCGAGTTTTGGCCACGGACCGATTCCAAAAATCAATAAGGGAGCGAGCACGATATTGAGAAACACACTGAGAACCTGGAATCCCACCGCCGGCTTGATGATGCCGGTGGCGCGCAACGCTGAACCCAGGGCAACGAGAGGAAACTGCAGTAACAGTCCCGGCAGAAACCAGAGCAGGTAAGCCTTTGCCAACCGAGCGGTCTCGGCGTCCGCGCTCAGCCAATCACAGTACGCCGAGCGCAGAACGAAGCCGACAACCCCCAGTCCGAACGCGATCACGATCGACATGACGAAAGATTGATTGAACACTACTTCGGCGTGCCGCTGATCCTTTCGGCCAGCCGCTTGCGACATCAACGTGGTCGTTCCCACGCCGAGCATTTGAGTCAGCGACAGCACAATCATCGTGAGGTTCCCAGCCACGCCGACTGCAGCAATCGCTTCTTTTCCAAGGTGTCCGACCCAATAAAGATCAGCCAGTAAGTACAGGGTCTGCACCAGCATGCTCAACGCCAGGAACGCGGACATATGCACCAAATGTTTGGTCACTGAGCCCGTCGTCAGATCCTTCATACGTTAGCGGTGTCTACAATTAACATTGTGTGTTCGCCACGCCCCATCTCGCCGCGCCGTAGCCTTGGCGAAGGCGGGTGACTGAGCCCTGAGTAAGATCCTTCATGGGTTAACCGCCTCGCAATTCACTACTGCTTACTGAGGCCGGAGTAAGATCGTTCATTCGGCGTCAAGCTTCGCTCACCGTTTCATTTGCTCAAAGCTCGAACTGCGATGGTAGCAGTCCAAAATCATCACGGCTTATGAATTTTTTTTTGCACAACTTTCAGTGCCGGGGAAGATTTGAATCTGTATGAAGAGGTACACCAAAATTGTCTGTTCCATTGTCGCGACGATGATCTGCGCGACCGCGCTGGCGGCCGACCAGCCCTCGTGCAAGACGACCGGCAAAAATTGCCCTATGAATAACGGCAAGGCATGCAATTGCGGCAAGAGCTGCGATTGTTAGCCGAACGCGGTTAGCCGCAAGATCTGGTCGGGGATTTAATGGCTGCCGTCTGTTGTGCGCGATTGCTGATGGAGTGAAGCGGACGACGGACTGTTGTTCCAGTCCATCAGGGCTTTTTCCATTTTCGGACCGTTATCATTTAGCCACTTACTCATTTGGTCGCCGACTTTCTCGCCATAAATGCGATGTGAATAAACAATCGAGCGACCGACGCCGTCCACCAGTTTGAAACGAGCAAACGCCGCCTCGATAAAATTTGGTCGGCCAAAAACAACTGCAATGAAATGCTCTGCGGACTGATCTGACGTGCGAGGGACGGAATTAGTTCTGAGCACCCGTGCCCCCGAACACGAACGCGGGCTTGTCGGCGGTAGTGGCCTGTAACCGCCGATCTTCCGCCATGACGACGCGATTCATCGGGATGCACGCAAGAACAAGCGAAGCAAAAATCTGGAGCACGCAAATTCTCATGCTGTTGCCGGCGGCGGCGGAATCGGAGGAGGACCTCCGGCAGAAATCTGTTTTCGCCAGGTGGCACGATGGAGAATCAGAAAAATCAGCCAGCCGACGAAGGCGAATAAGCCTCCTGGAAGACTAACAAGCATCAACCACCCCATGACGCCGAGCGAGTAAAGAAGCTCGCCATAATCGTGGCCGTTGATGATGCACGGATGCACCGAGCCTTCGTCCACCTTGCACCCGCACGCATTCGCGATGGCACCGGACAACATCACTGATCCTATCGGCGCAAACGCGAACGCAAAGATCACGAAAAGTACTACCAAATACCAAAGCCACGGAAATCTTTTCTGTGACTTGCCGTTCACAAGCGCACCTCTCTGAGTTACTGACTTTGTTGGACGATTCCGTGTTGTTCGGCCCACTCCCAAAGCTTGGTGAATTCTGCCGGCGGCGGTTTGTGCGTTTGCTGAAAATGCCCGCGGTGGTCCATTAACATCTTCCCAAACGTCATTCCATCAGCACCTGCGCGATTTGGATCAGCACCGCGCTCGAGCAACAGCAGCGAATCTGAATAAGCGCGATTGTCCTCGAGTCCCATTTTCGTTCGGTAAAGCAACAACGGATAACTGGCAGAATCCGACTCCCCCTTGGGCATCGCGGAATTCGTATCGGCGCCGTGATCAAGAAGGAGCTCAAGCCGTGATCTTGCCTGATTTTGGTAGTAACCGAGATACCAATTCATGAGAATTATTGGCCGGCCAAACGCATCGCGAGTGTTCGCGTTTCCGCCCGCCTCCAACATCGCCTGCAGAACTGGCGCCGATGAATGCACCGCGTCTGCCATGGCCAAAGAGTCCCGGCTGCCATTCGTGTAGTTCGGATCCGCGCCCAAAGAAAGCAACGTTTTCACTGCCTCGACCGATTCCGGGCGCCGCCACGATTGCCTGACCGCGAAGTTGAGCAGTGTCGCCCCGTCTCTGCCGGACGCTTGTAAATCCGGCACGCTCTTTGCCGCCGTGCGAATCGCCTCTGAATCGTTTTTCACAATACCTTGCGCGACAGCGAACAGCGCCGGTTGCTGGCCAAAATCCCATCTGCCCGAATCCAGCTCCGCCTGAAATTGGCGGCGATGCTGCTCGCCTTTCTCCAGCGACCAAAAACCAATCACGAAAAGCAAAACCACGCCGCCAACACAGATGAGAACTAGAACGGCGATTATGCCGATCGCCCATTTAATTGGGGGTCGAGCTTTCATTTTTGCCCACAGATGAACACAGATCGAACACTGATTACAAGCCTCTGTAATGCTGTAGCCGCTTCGCTGTGGGAACACGGCTCAAATCCGTCTAACGCATGGACAGCGTCGCCCATAGGGCGCCGGCTACAGTAATTCCCCTCGGCGATCACTTTTGCCGAATGTATGGTCCGCGAACGCTCGCCGTCTGAGGATCAACAAGCTGTTTGCCCTCGTATTGTAGTTCGTTTAAGACGACTCCATTGCGCGAGATTTTCCGCGACGCGACCATTTGCACTCGGCGGTTGGCCGTAATAGCAAAACCCGTTGGGCTTGAACTCAATCGTTTCGGTCCACTCTCCAGCGTTGTCCGGCAGTCGGATTACAGAGACATATTTACCACTCGGCTGACGTGAATCGCCGCAGCCGGTATCAATCAGCACGAAACAACCACAGAGGATCAGCAAACAAATCCGCTTCAGCGCTCTCAACCCGCGCTGATGCTATCTTGAATTTTCGGTTTCGAAAGTGAGAATCAATACGCGGAAACCGTGTTCATTCGTAGCCAGCACGCTTCAGTGTTCGCGCACGAACTTCTCGATCTCACTCACGACACGATCGAGTTCGTCGATCAGATCGGAATGATGGCCATGCTGGCGAAACGCGGTCACAAGAGTGCGGTAATACCAAACGGTGCCATCTTTTTTTCCACCGAACCGCTCAAATACTTCGAGACCATGTCGTCGAAGCTCAGCGAGGATTGCGCGTGTGTTGTGCAATTTATCTGACGCTGATACCAGCCGCGTTGAAGAATCGGAGTGCTTGAGATGCTCGATGTAAGCGCGTTTCCGTTTCAACCACGGAGGCTTTGGCGTCTCGTATGTGTCCGTGCATCCATCCACGATCCCGGCGACGTCATCGCCAAATTTCTCCCGGATATCGCGTAATCGTTCCGCGCCACCGCAATCTTCCACGGTGTCATGAAGCAATGCGCCGATCGCTTCCGTTTCATTTGCGCCGTACTCAAGCGCGATGGCAGTCACGCCGAGAATATGCGCGACGAACGGAATTCCTGTTTTTTTGCGCGTCTGATTTCCGTGCGCACGCGTCGCATAAATCAGCGCTGCTTCAAACTTCGCCGACAGCTTCATTTAACGGTTCAACATACTCGGCCCTCTGCAGTCACGGCGCTGTGCGCTGTCCGTGATCCCGAGTGCAGAGCAATGTGAACGCCCGACAGGGGGCGTGGCTACAAGATTCGTCGACTCACTGCGCGGATGCGTCTTCTGGAAGCCGTCCTCGTAACCATGTTCGAACGCTAGATCCCAATCAGACTTGTTACCCGATCCGTGCTGCTCGAACTGTTTCTGAGGCATCATGTTCAACTCCGCGGGCGTGGGCAATTTTGCGTCGCGTGGCGCTTGTTCTCCTGCTTTCTCGCCGATCCAGTACGCCTGTCGTTCCTCCGCTGTGCGGCCGTGCTCTGCGCGCTTCGTGTAGAACGCCGTAACGCCGCACACGATAAACGCAGCCACTGCCATCATCACAAAAAACCGCACCGGTTTAAATTCTCTGACCATAAATTTGGGCTAGCCAATCAGACGCGATTCTTACGGGCAAGACCCATGTCGTGACGCCGTCGCGCCCGAAATCAGCTTCAGTCCCGACCTGATATGCGCAAAAAGGAAGCTTAACCGTATTCCGTCTTGACGGACGCCGCTGATCGCGGATTCAATAGCGTTCGCGATCGATGCGTGGGGGCCGAATCACTAGCGAGGAAAAATCTGCGATCAGTACGTACGTTGGTGCCGGTGTCGCGGTCGTACTAGCCGTCGCCGGAATCTACTTTTTCTTTCTCGCGCAGAAAGAAAAAAAGGAAACCACAACTTTCGATCCGAACCGGCCCGTGCCGAGCGATACTGTTTTAAAAGGCCGACTAAAGGCCGAGGAATATGACGTGGTGCGGGGGAACGGCTCGCAAACCCCTTTTCAAAATGAGTTCTGGAACAACGAGAAGACCGGCATCTATGTCGATATCATTACCGGCGAACCGCTCTTTGCTTCGGTCGACAAGTTCGACGGCAAGGTCGGCTTGCCAACGTTCACGCAACCGATTTCGAAAGATCTTCTCGTTGAGGTGCCCGATAACACAAACGAGATGCAACGCACACAGGTGCGTGCGAAGCGGAGTAACGCCCGCCTTGGCCATGTCTTTCCCGACCCGAAGTCGCCCACTGGACAGCGTTACGTGGTTTACTCGGCCGCTTTTCATTTCGTTCCCGTTGAACAAATGAAAGACAGAGGGTACGAAGCGTACCTCCAACTTCTCGACAAGAAGTAGGATCCGATCTGTTTTCAGCCACGGCGCTATTCGCCGTCCCGAGCCGAATGTGATGACGCCCCATAGGGGCGTGGCTAGAAGAACAAACAGTGTTCGCGGTAGCGGCGTCTCAAAGAGCCGCCACTAGATGCTCAGACAGCGCCGCGACTGAAAATCCGTTTGGAGCTCAATGTGGGCCGTGAGTTTCTGGGAAACTTCGTGGTTGTCCCCGGGTTCAATCGGCCGAACAACAAGAGGGACAACAACCATGGGGAAACAAATAATCGTCATAGCATTGGGGGTGTTCGCATTTGGGTTTGGAACTGTTCTGCGCTCGAACGCCGGCACAGATATGATTGAGCCTTACCGCGCTCCCGCGCCCAGTTACAATTACGCGCCGCCACCACCACCGCGGCCTGTTTTTTACGTTCCGCCGCCAGTGTTTGGCGTGGTTGTCGCGCCGGCCTTCGGCTTTTACGGACGTGGGTACGGTTTTTACGGCGGCCACCGATTCTACGGACGCCACGTTTACTGGCGCGGGCATCACAATCATTGGCATTGAGCTGTAACCGCGGGCGTTTGACCGCGGCCTTTGCTGTGGTGCCACGCACGTCGCGCTCGAGGAATTGCAGCCGATATAGCTGCCACTACTGTCAACGGCTCGCGTGATCCGCTTCTGGTTTGATTTCCGGAAATCCCGCTTGCTTCAGTTGCGGATTAAACGCGGGAACATCGGATTCCAGTAATTTGCGCCAGGCCTCGATAACTGGTCCAACCTTCGTTTCGAGATTCACGACTGCGGCTTTGGTCGCGGCTGTCGGCGCAGCGTCTGTGCCTTGAATGTCGTCGAACAGATGCGTCGTCGAATCTAAAACGAAGAGCGACGGTGGCGCACCAGGCCGCGGATGCGGCGGCCCAAATTTCACGAGTGTTTGAACAAAGTCCTCCAGTTTTTGCGTGAGGTCAGGTCGCTCCGCCGCTCGTGCTTTCAGTTTCGTTAACTGCTCTGCGATGTCGTCGAATTTCTCGCCGATCGGCGCCAGCTTGAGGCGCAACTGATACAATCGCCACGACAGATCAAACTGTTCCTCAAGATCGGCGGCCGACGCTTTAACGCGCGGATCCATCGCGACCGTCAAGGGCTGGGTGAAAGTTTTGCCGTCAACCGTGAGCGTAACCCTGTAATCCCCCGGCACGACCCAGGGCGACGTTGCCTGCGGCGCGGTATTGCCATATGTCGCCGAAATCGGAAACTCAGGTTCCACACCAGCGATCGGTGTGTAATGCATGTCCCACAAAAAACGGCGCATGCCTGCTTTTGTGGAAACCGATTGCGGCGGCCGAATCCAGTAGCTCGGAATTCTTAGCCGCTTCGGATTCGCCTCAACCGGTTTGTCGGCACTCGAATATTTTCTGATCAGCTGACCTTTACCGTCTTTGATCTCGATCGTGACCGGACCAGTCGCATCTTTCGAAAGGAAATAATCGATCATCGCGCCATTTGGCGGATTTTCGCCGGCCGGTTCGTCCGGCGGCAATGGCGTATCGGTGTTCAAGTTCGCGCGAACGGGCAACGCCGTTTGCGGTTTAAATAACTTTGTCTCGTTGTAGCCACGGGCGTTGACCGCGGTCGTGCCTGATGTGGCCGAAGAACCGGGGTCAGCGACCCCGGCTACAGATTTGTACTGCCGCAGCGGTGTAATGTTGTCGAGGATCCAGAACCCGCGACCATGCGTCGCCACCACAAGATCGTCGTTCTTGATGATGAGATCGCGCACTGAAGTCGCTGGCAGATTCAACCGCAACGATTCCCACTTCGAGCCGTCATCGAACGAGACGTAAACGCCTTTTTCAGTTACGGCGAACAAGAGACCTTTGCGTTCCAGATCTTCACGAACTGCATTTACAATCTGCCCGGCCGGTATTCCGTTCACTATTTCCGTCCACGTTTTCCCGGTGTCGTGCGTCGCAAAAATGTGTGGCCGCAGGTCGTCGATCCGCAACGTGTTGACCGCTGCGTAAGCGGTGTTGGCGTCGAAATGTCCAGCTTCGATCAGCGAAATCTTCTGCCAGGCGGAAATGCTTGGTGGCGTCACATTGCTCCAGGTTTTTCCGGCGTCGGTTGTGAGATGAATTAGACCGTCGTCGGTCCCACACCAGATCCTGTTCGCGTCGAAGGGTGATGGCGCGACGGTGTAAATCACGCCGCGCCGATGCGCCTGCTTCGTTGCATCCTCCCTATATTTTCCAATGCTCGACGGCAGGTCGTAATTCGGGCGGGACAAATCTGCGCTGATCTTTTCCCAGTGATCGCCACGATCGCGCGTCTGCCAGAGCGTGTTTCCAGCGAAAAAAAGCAAATGCGGATCGAACGCCGAGAAAACAACCGGCTCGGTCCGCAACATCCGGAAATCTTCCGTCTGCACCGGCACTGGAAGAATATTTTGCGCCTGACCGGTGCGACGATCGAACCGCGTCAGCTTGCCGCCGATGATGATGTCTGGATCGAGCGGATCGGCAACGACATAACCGTATTCCTCCGCGGCGACCGGTCGCCAATCGCGGAACGTGATCTCGCCTTCGTCGCCGCGGCTTTTGATGCCGACCGAACCGCTTTCCTGTTGGCCGCTGTAAAGCCGATACGGAAACGAGTTGTCCGCGCTCACGTGATACAACTGCGCAGTGGATTGGTTATACCACGAGCTCCAGCTCTTCCCCCCATTTACTGTGACGATCGCACCCTGGTCCGACCCCAGCAGAATGATGTCGGGATTATTCGGGTTGATCCAAATGTTTTGATAATCGTCGCCGCCGGGTGCACCGCGCCAACCAACCCATGTTTTCCCGCCGTCCGTAGATTTCCAACAAACCATGCTGGCCGAGTAAACGACCTGCGGATTTTTTGGATTGAATCGCACCACTGGCAGATCGCCTCCGCCGATTCCAAGTCCAGGCCGCGGATCATCGGTTGTGCCGTGCCATGTCTCGCCCCCGTCATCCGAACGATAAAGTTTCGCGATCGTTTTCGTCCGGACTACAGCGAACAGCGTCTTCGGCGCACTCGACGCGATCGCGAGGTTCGCCTGCACAATATTGGCCGGCAGACCTTTGCTTAATTGGCGCCACGTCCTACCGCCATCCATCGATTTGAAAATGCCGCCGCCGTTGCCGTTGAACACACCATTTTCCCACGGTCCTTCACGCGATTCCCAAAGCGCAGCATAAACAATTGCGGGATTGCTCGGATCGATCTGCACATCGCTCGCGCCGATGTTCTCATCGCGGTACAACACCTTTTCGAATGTTTTGCCGCCATCGACACATCGATAAACACCGCGTTCTTCGTTAGGCCCGTACGGATGACCGGCTACGGCAACGAACATCCGGTCCGGATTCCTTGGATCGACCGCCAATTGCGCGATCTGCTGACCATCGCGCAATCCGAAATGCGCCCACGTTTTTCCGCCATCCGTCGATTTGTAAACGCCATCGCCGACCGAAAGATCCGGCCGATGCAATCCTTCACCGCTGCCGGCATAAACGACATCCGGATTTGATGGCGCCACTGCGATCGCGCCGATCGAGGCCGTCGGCTGGTCATCAAAAATCGGCTGCCACGTTCGGCCGTAATCAATGGTTTTAAAAACGCCGCCGTTCACCGGCGCCATGTAGAAAACGTTTGGCTGCGACGGCACACCGCAGATCGCTCGCGTCCGTCCGCCGCGATAAGGTCCAACATTACGCCAGCGCAAAATGGAATCGAACTCTCCAGCGCGCGCCTCCCCAATCCCCAAAAGAATCGCGAACGCAATTATGATTACATTTCGAACCGATCGCATAAGCCGCCACTCTCTTCTGCGACAATGAAACCCGCAACAACGCTTCAACCTCTCTTGCTGCTTCCTCAGCCGCCGCTGTTGAGATTGACTTGGTCCAACGAATTCTGACGCCGCGAGGGAACCAAACGCCAGCGATTGCACGAATTGTGGTTACGTGATCGATGCCGTGTAACGGCGTTTGTCTCAGGCAGCTAGGCGGAATTCCGGAAAGCGCCTGAATAGATCGCGGACATTGAACGACTAAACATGATTATTATGAAAAAACTTAGCAGTCTACTGATAGGCTGTTCACTGGCATTGGCTGGAGCCGCGTTGGCACAACAGCCAGTCGAACAGCAGTCACCATCAAAGGGCAAGCGCGCCCCGGAAAAAGCGCGCGCGACTCAAGCACAACCGGGCTCGAACGAGGCGAAGCCTCAGGAGAGGCCGTCGAGGCAAACCGGAGCGACGAATGAGCCGAGTGCTGGAAAAAACCAAAGGGCTCGGGTGCGTGATGAATCAGCAAATACTCTGAGACCCGGCGAGAAGCAGCAGCCTGAGCAGCAGCGGAAAGAGGTGAACGCTCCCGCTACAGCGGGGAAAACATCTGCTAATCCGGCGGCGGCCGGGACAAATGCAGTTCCGCCAGCTTCGGGAGCGGGCCAGCAAAACGCCCAAGCCCGAGGAACGGGCGCGGCTAAGAAGCCGGCTCAGCAGCAAGTGCAGCAGGTGAAATCGCAGCACGCCAGCTTTCGTGCACAACCGAAGCCGCAGCAGGTTCCACCGGTTACTTTCAACCAGAACCATCGGATTGAAGGAAGCGAACACTGGCAGGGTCACCAATACGAAGTATTTCGTTCGTATCATCCGGAATGGCACGATGAAGCCTGGTATCATTCGCATTATCCCAATGTGACCCTGATCGCCGGCGGCTATTATTTCTTCAACAATGGCTACTGGTTTCCGGCATGGGGTTACAGCCCTTCAGCTCAATATTATGCGTACGATGGGCCGATCTACGTCGGTCAGCGTGCTGAACCACCGGACAAGGTGATCGCCGACACCCAAGCCTTGCTACAACAAATGGGCTATTACACCGGTGAAGTGGATGGATTGCTTGGGCCGTTGACCAGGGAGGCGCTCGCTGCCTACCAAGCCGATCAGGGACTCGCCACGACGGCGTCAATAGACGAGCCGACGCTCGCTTCTCTCGGATTGGCGTAAGACAACTATCTGAAACAAAAGCCGCCGGGCGCACGAATGGCTCGGCGGCTTTTCTGCTTTTGCGACCGGTGAAGCGTTAATGTCTGTGTGATTGTGACCCGGCGAATTCACGAGTGCTTGCTAAACGCGACGCTCGCAGCATCGATGTAAATGCGCAGCACGATCGCGCGCGATTTGTTCGGGTTGGGCTCGATCCTCCGGAGTGTTTCCCTTATCGAGCCCCATTCCCCGCCAAGCTGAGACGCTGTGCTACGACGGCAATCCTTTCTTTGCGATCAGTTCCATTTGTTCACAGAAGCGATCGAGCTCGCTCAGCATGGTGTACAGATTGGGTGTGATTCGGATGCCCTGGAATTCTTCGTGCATGATCGGCACGGCGAAGATGTGGTGTTTATCGAACAAATATTTCGTCACCGCCTCAGGATTGGTGCCGTCGATGTGAACATTTCCTATCGCGCACGATTGGTTCGAGTCGAACGAGGTGTTGAACCGGATTTTCGGCACGTCTTTGAGCCGATCCATCCAATAACGCGACAGGTAACGTAACCGTGCTTCCTTGCGCTTGCCGCCTATCCCATTATGAAATAGTAGCGCCTCGCCTATGGCGAGCTTCGGCGCCGCTGAGTGAGTGCCAATCTCTTCGAATTTGCGGATATCGGATGCCTGCTTGGATTCCGCGGCCATGAGTGGCCAGAGTTTTTCGATCTTATCGCGCTTGACGTAAAGCATGCCGGTACCTTTCGGCGCATACAGCCACTTGTGGAGACTGGTGCCAAAGTAATCGCAACCGAGATCGCCCTGTTTGAAATAGAACTGGGCAAAAGAATGCGCGCCATCGACGACGGTTTCAATCCCGCGGACCCGCGCAAGGTCGCACACTGCTTTTACTGGAGTGATCTGACCGGTGATGTTGATCATGTGCGAGATGAGAATGAGCCGGGTGCGGTCGCTGATTCCTTTTTCGAACGCGGCGGTGATCTCGTTGAGGTTTTTCGGCGGAATCGGAACCTGAATGAGCTTGAGCTTAAGGCCTTCTCGTTTTTCCCGCTGACGTAACGTAGTGAGCATCCGCGGGTAATCCTGAGTCGTGGTGAGAATTTCGTCGCCGGGCTTGAAGTCCATTCCCATGAGCAGAGTCTCGAGCGATTCCGAAGCGTTACGCGTAATCGCGATTTCTTCCCGATCGCAACCGAACAGTTCCGCGAGGCCGGTGCGAATGGTTTCCGATTGCGGCTCGAGGATTTGCCACATCGTGTAAGCGGTCGCGTCTTCCTGTTCCCAGATGTAACGAACCAACGCCTCGGTTACGATACGCGGACTGGGCGACACGCCGCCGTTATTCAAATTGATGATGCCTCGTGTAACGCTGAACGAATTTTGGATACTGGCCCAGTAATCTTCATCCTTAGCCGCTTCTTCCGGCGTCACATGTGCGACGCTCTTGGTCGCTGCTTCAACATTTCTCAATAACGACGCGATCGTTGCCGAAGGAAGCGCGGCCAGACCGACGCTTTTGCCGGCGATGGAAATGAAGTCCCGACGGGTGCGCACTTGTGGCCTGAAGTATGACTTAAGAATTCACAAGGGAGAAGGAAGAATGGAGGGAATCAAAATCGCGTCGCGTGCGCACGTGTGCCGACGTCAATCAAAGCCATTCCAGCGTCGGACTGCAATCATTGTCTTCGAGAGCCGAAGAAGAAAGTTCTATAGCCTGCGCCGACTGCGGTCTCCGAGATCTAGTGATCCTAATGGAACAATCAGCGATACAGATCGTGCGAGGCGATGTCCACTGTTACAACTATATTGCGCTCAATTTAGAACACGACTCGGAGATCTCTCAACAATTCCCCACCAACCATGCATCATAAGCGGCTTACGATTCATGAGCCTTAACGAGTGTAGTGTGTGTGGTGGGTGCCATTTCAAAGCTAACAAGTTCTCCGAAAAATCCCTTGACAAAACACGGTGATTCCTTAGGGAATTTGGATTACGTGACCCGACGTCTCGACGCACTTTCAATCGGCTGAAAACCGGTTGAGAGAGCTTAACCTTCGCTGAGAGACCGCTTAACGCGATTCCAGATTCACCTGGAGCCTTGAGGCATCTGAAGTGAGGCGGCTATTGATAGCAACTCACCAGGGTGCTTCGTCGTTCCTCGCGGATTTGGAGCTATTAACCCCAAATAGAAAGGCGTTTATGAAACTCGTTAGTCTCAAAATGCAAGGTTCTCACCGGCGCACCAAGCCAGACAAACCATCCCGCGCCACCCATGAATCTTTCGGCAAGCCAACAGACGCGCCTCATCAGATCCACACCTACGCGGAGCTCCAGCAGAAGATTCACGATGACCTGCGGGCCCAACATCCGGAATGGATCCAGCCAGATGGCAAATCTCCAATGTGTGATTCTTACGAGGCGCGCCTCATGCAGGTGCTCGACAGCATGACGCAAAGAGCATCAGAGTCCATTGTTGACCCTCACCGTCTTCTCGAACAGGGAGCACATTGACTCAACGCAGTTCGACCCCGTCTGCTCAGTTTACCCAAGCTTGCTCGCTGCGCGCGTGGCGAGCGAAAAAATTTTCGGAGTGCGTTTGTCGCGATCTGACGTCTGATCTTTGGCCTTTGACGCCCGGCTCGGCTTCTTCGACTCTCATCTTCCGTGCAACGCAAGCGCTATCTCTTTGTCTGCGTCAATCGTCGGGCCGAGGACAATCCGAAAGGATCCTGCGCGGCCAAGGAATCCGAAGAAGTATATAGAGCGTTGAAAGAGGAGGTTGCCGCCCGAGGACTCGCAAAGCTCGAAGCGCACGTTTGCACATCGAGCTGTCTCGATCAATGCGACACCGGCGTGACGATTTTAGTCGAACCCGATCACTTTTTTTACGGACGCGTCACGGTCGCAGACGTCCCGGAGATTGCGGATGGACTCGTAACCGGCCAACCGGTCACACGTCTCGTAATTCCTGCCGATCAACTGGTGTAGTGGCGGCTGTGTCAGCAGCAAACCGATATCCTGTTGTAGCCGGTTTCGCCGACCCCGGCCGCGATCGACGCTCGCGGCTACAGTATTTCACACCGTCGTTAGTCCCGACAGCGACGCAAGAGTAGCACCCGCAGCGCCCGCGGGAGCCCACCAAGTCTGGTCGCCGACGATTCCGTCGGCTTGGACACCCCGATCCTGTTGATAGGCTTTGACAGCGGCTTCGGTCTTCGGCCCAAAGTCGCCATCCACAGCGCCCGGATCAGTCGCGGGAGTTGAATATTTCTTGAGACCTTTTTGTAATGCGGTCACAACGCTGCCCGATGCACCACGAGATAACAGCGGCGTATCTGGATCAGCGGGAAGCGCCTGCCACGTTATCGGCCCCACGATGCCATCCACCGTCAAGCCTGCGCCTTGTTGGAAATCTTTGACGGCTTGTTCCGTTGTCGCGTCAAAAGTGCCGGTGATATTGCCGGGCACGAGCGCCTTGGTCATTACAAAAATCCGCTGAAGTCTTCGCACGTCGTGACCAGTCGAACCAATGCTGAGTGTTGGGCCGCTATTCATGATTCTATTATGTCTGCTTTTCTCCGCTTCTCACGCCGCAATTTTACGAAAAAAGTCTAGTACTCAAAGGAAGTTTAGCGACGAAACATGGATCGTAAGCCGCTTACGAAGCATGAACGGGATGTAGTCGGCCGTGGCGGCCGTGTCAGCCGCAAAGAGTCTGCCAGGTGTGTCGCCGGCGAAAACCATCAAGCGCGTTCATGGCTGACTACCGATTGTTACGCAGATGAAACAGTTTTCCGTTTCCGATTTCCCATGATGTGTCCGAGGGTGAACCGCCAGCAGGAGGCGTAATGTGAATCGAGCACCGGTCGCACGAATAATAGTCATTTCAGTTGCGCTTATCGTTCGCGGCATTGCGTTGGCGCAGGATACCGATTTGCGAGAGCTCGATGTTAGTCATTGGTCTTGTCTCAGCAAACGTGGCGGGACCGCGACCCAGCCCGATGAACAGGAACGCAACTTGATGAAGAACCGGAATCCTCCAGGCACTCTGCCGCTGAGTGTGGAGGAACTCGATTTTGGCTCTTTTCTCAAGAAAGTGGCTGGCTATGACGCGACGCTCAAGGCCACGCGCCGCGGCGATCTTAGTGACGCCCGCAAACAGCAACTGCTCGATTTCGAAAATCAGATTGTCTCACTGACCGGCTGGTTAGTACAGGCTTATCCGGGTCTTGGGGAATCGGCTAATTGCGGCGATGCCACGTTTCACGACTGGCATCTGGAAATTTTTTCCAAGCTAATAGATCATCCGCCGCAGGTCGGCGATGCCACCCCGATTATTTGCGAGGTCACCCCGCGTACGGAAAAACGGCTTTACGACCAGGGCCTGCGCCTTCTCGCTCTTGCTGGATTCATTCGTCTTCACGACAACAGCTATCAGCCCACACGGCATCCACCGCGTAAAGTCCGGGTAACTGGCTATCTAATGTGGGACGATCTCCACAACAACTCCGAAACCGTTGGCCCAAAAGTAAAGTTCGTCGGTAGCGACAAATTCCATCATCCATGGCGCGCAACCGCCTGGGAAGTCCATCCCATTTTCAAGCTCGAGACAGTGGAGTAGTATGCAACCCAAGGAATGGAGTCCTCGATCAAGTGAAGCTCAGACGCAATTTTCCGCTGTTTAATTGTAGCCGCCGTCGCGCCGCCAAACACGGTTCAACTCTGAACGATTCCCCCATCCATCCTGGCACTTGGTTATTTTCTCTGTCGCGTCGTCGCTGCCGGATTCCACGACAGTTGCTGATTTTCTTTGCTGGCTTGTCAGCCAGCTTGTGCTTCAGCGTTCTTGGTCAGCCGCTCCGGATCGTCGTCGCCGGTGACAGCCGAGGCGATTATCCATGGAATCCGCCGCGCTGCTGCGATAATGAAGGCGTCAACGAGATTGTAACCAAGGCTATTTCCAACGCTGTCTTGAACGAGAACGCTGCGATCCTGCTGTGGACAGGCGACATCGTGAACGTCAACGACACAAACGAGGACACCTTAAAAAGAGGTCTCGAGAAATGGCGCGGCATCATGGAGCCGCTCTACTCCAAAAACGTGAAAGTATGGCCGGTTCGAGGAAATCACGAGGTCTACCGCGTCCTGTCGAGCGATAACCGTGATGGAGAACCGATTCCTAATTCAGCGGCTATATGGAAAGAAGTGTTTTCCGCGAGTTACGCCCTTCCGAATAACGCGCCCACAAGTGACGACGGCCTCAGTTTTTACTCAGTCGAGGGTTCAGCTCTGATTGTCGGCTTGGATCAATACGCCAGTCAAAACCCCGACCCTTTGACGCGCAAACATTTAGTGAACCAAAAGTGGCTCGACGAGGTCCTGAACCAAAACAAACAGGCTTTCACTTTCGTTTACGGGCATGAAGCTGCATTCAAGGCCGGGGTCCATAACGACGACGACACACTGGCTGCCGATGCGTCCATTCGAAATTTATTTTGGCAAAGCTTGATCAAAGCGAAGGCGCTTTATTTTTGTGGCCATGATCATTTCTACGATCGAATGAGAGTGGTACGTAGAACATCCCCGCCGGGGCCCGAAATATTTCAGATCACTGCCGGGACCGCCGGCGCTCCCTTTTACACCGGTGCGCAGTACGCAGGATCTGATTTGTGGAAGCTGGAACGCGCGGCACACTTTGAAAATGTTTACGGCTATATGTTGATCGAGGTCGACGGTAATAAGGCTACGATCACGTTTAAGGGACGGGGGCTGTCCTGTCGTGACAAAACGGGCCAGGTAGCGTTTGTACCAATGGACCAAATGGTCTGCGAACCGTCGGGTTGCAAAACCATTGCATGCCAGGCCCCCTAAGCGAATGCCGGTTTTTAGTTATGGCGAGCGACCGGCTCAGCCATGCCTTGAGTAAACGTTAAGAGTTTAGATCCGACCAAAATTTTCCCTGGCGAATCGAACCCATCTCTCTTCTTGCTAATCACGCGAACAAGTTCTTTCATGCTCTAACTCGAAGAATCCAATCCTATGAAAAACATTCAAACATCTCTCCTGATAACAGCAGCATTGTCTCTCGCCGCGGCTTCAGCTTATGCGCAGGCAGCCAAAAGCTCTCCTGCGGCCGGGACGCCAGGGTCACCATCAACTCCACCTACCATCGCGTCAGCGATCGATCGCGAGATTAGTATTATCGAGAAAGAAGTTGTCGAAGCGGCCGAAGCGATGCCGGAGGACAAGTTCGATTTTTCTCCGGAGAAACTGAACGTTCCCGGCAGCGACTACAAAGGTGTGCGCACATTTGGCCAGCAACTGAAGCATATCGCCGCGTCCAACTATCTCATTTGGTCGCCGATTACGGGCGAGAAACCACCGGACACCGTCAACGACGGGAAAGGCCCGGACAACATGAAGGCCAAGGCCGAAATCATTAAGTATTTGAAAGATTCCTTCGCATTCGGCCACAAGGCTGTAGGCACATTGAATGACTCGAACCTTGTGCAACCTATCACGCGGCCTAACAGGCCTCCCACTACTCGTCTGTTCCTGGCCACCTTTGCCCCAGCTCACGCGTTCGATCACTACGGGCAAATGGTCGAGTATCTGCGCATGAACGGTATCGTTCCACCGGCAAGCCGCGGGCAATAGAGATAGAGCGGAAATGCCCTGTGAACTAAGGCCAAAGAATGGGCGCGCTGTAGTGGCGGCTGCCTGCTCGGGAATGCTTTCGGAGTGTCAGCCGCAATCCCTTATTTCGCGCAAAATCGATGTCTTTGCTCAATGATTCATCATAAGCCGCTTATGATGCATGAGATCAGCAGTCTAGCCGCGGCTGTGCTTGCCACGCCGAAGTTTGTCGACGTGCTGTAGCGTTATTCGAAGGCTGGTTAGCGCAGGCGGGTCAACCGCGAAACGTTCACGCTCGAACGGTCATCACGGGTGATGAAACGTGGACATCACGCCGTTGAATAGCGCGGCGAATATCGCCGCCACAATTAGCCAAAGAATAAAAATGACCGGCAGGAAGCAGCAGAACACAACCAGTCCTGCCGCCATCCATTTGAACATTATCTTTAGAACCGAGCCGAACGGAATATCGAGATCCACGACTGAGACTCGTTGCGACGACACCAAGAGCGGCGGCGGTGTTGGAGCAACGACTGGGACTTTCGCAGGCGGCGGCAATTGCGTTCCATATTTCAGCATCGGCAGATAATCATCGATCGTTTTCCAATCACCGCCGGTGGCAGGCCTACAGGGCGTGTTCCGATCGATACGCCCGTCCGCGAACATCTGCGCCATTTGTGTTTCGTCATGCGGCCCTTCCTCGCGATTCGAAACCTTAATCAAGTACGTTTTCACGCGTAGCCTGTTCAGCGATTCATCAGACGCGATTTCGGCAAGCCACGCAAGATTATCCGGCCCGCGATCGTCTAAACCTATCGGCACATGAATGGCTGCAAGTCCCAAACGATTGAGCTATCGCTGGCTTGCCTCACGCATGATAAGCCGCTCTTGGCTCGCCGTAGCTAGCCGTACGTGGCGAAGGAGGCTACGATGCATCCTCTCTTGTTTCCTGGATTGAAACTCGCTCATTGCCCGCACTCGCTCGCTCCTACCCTTGTCGCTTTACCTTCTATTTCGGAAATCCCTTTCCTGAATTCCCGGCTTCCTGATTAATGAATAACGGGCATCAGAATGAAACAGGGCACTCGTCACTTCTTCTGCTACGGTGAATCAGTATGCGACAACTTATTTTTGGATTAGTTCTCGGGTGGGCGTGGTCGGTTTGTGCGCAAACGGCGCCGGTGGCGGATCAAGTGGCGAAGCAGAACGCGCTGTTCGAAGAGTTTTATCAAACAGGACTAAAAAATAATCCCGAGCGGGCCACTGCCTACGGCGATTATCGTTACAATTCTCAGCTCGGACAGTACTCGCTTGCGGAGATCGCCCGGCAACATGCCGAGGCCGACGATTTTCTCGCCCGATTAAAAGCGATCCCGACCGATGGGATGAGCGACAAGGATCTGCTCAGCCATCGCATACTCGAACATCAGCTCGAGCGCGCAGACGTGAACTACGCCCTGAAAAATTACGAGATGCCAGTGAACCAGCAGAACGGCGTGCATACCCAGCTCGCCGATTTGCCGAATGCCGTGCCGTTCGATTCCGTGCCGCATTACCAGGATTACATCTCCCGGTTGCAGCAAATTCCGCGCGTGCTGGAACAGACCGCCGAAGTGATGCGCCAGGGAATGAAAGACGGACTGATGCCGCCCAAACTAGTGCTCGAAAAGTTGCCCGGCCAATGCGACGGCATCATCGCGGCGAATCCGTTTCTCGAACCGACCAAAAAATTTCCGGCGGAATTTTCCGACGCAGACAAGAAACGTCTGACCGACGAGATCACAAAAACAATCAACGACGATGTTGTTCCGGCGTATAAGAAATTCGCCGAGTTCCTGCGTACCGAATACGCTCCAAAGGGACGACCCGAGCTGTCAATCGAAACCCTCGCTGACGGGAAACGGCGCTATGCCGAAGCGGTGAAAACGATGACGACCGTCAACACTCCGCCAGCTGACGTCCATGAGACTGGGCTGAAGGAAGTCGAGCGCATCGCGGCTGAGATGACCAAGCTAGCCCAGAGCCAGGGCTACAAGGATTTGGCCAGCTTTCGCGAGGCGCTCAACAACGATCCGAAATGGAAGCCGACAAGCGGGCAGCAGATTCTGGATGACTACAAGAAATACATCCATCAGATGGAGCCGAAGCTGCCCGAACTTTTTGGGTTGCTGCCGAAATCGCCGGTAACGGTGGAACCGATTCCCGATTTCGCCAAAGCCGCCGCAACCCATTACGTCCAGGGCACGCCGGATGGCAAACGTCCGGGTCGCGTGGTCGTTGCCGTTTCCAATCCGACCAAGCGCACCCTGATCGACGACGAAGCCGTTGCCTATCACGAGGGCGTTCCGGGTCATCACATGCAAATCAGCATTGCCCAGAACCTGCAAGGTCTGCCGAAGTTCCGGCTGCACAATTTTTATCCCGCGTATGCCGAAGGTTGGGCGCTCTATTCCGAGGAGTTAGGCAAAGAGATCGGTTTCTATAAAGACCCCGTGTCTGACTATGGACGGTTGAATTCCGAGATGCTTCGCGCGGTCAGGCTCGTCGTCGATACCGGGATACACGACAAAAAGTGGAGCCGCGAGAAGGTCATCGATTACATGCACGCTAACGACGTCAACGACGCACTGGCACAGACTGAAGCGGACCGCTACATCGCCTGGCCCGGGCAAGCTCTGGCTTACAAGATGGGGCAGTTAACCATTCTTAAGCTGCGCGACGAAGCGAAAGCGCAACTCGGAGAAAAATTCGATCTTAAAGCATTCCACGACGAAATCTTGAATGGCGGCGCGATGCCGTTAGATTTGTTGCAGGAGCGAATGAATACCTGGATCAAATCTCAAAAGTTGAATGGAGCTGAGGGATCAGCGACACAGAAGGCAAAGCGGCGAGGGTAGCAGCGAGCGAGCGAGGGCAGCAAACGAGTTTCAATGGAGCGACTGGCGCGAGCGACGTGGCCGGCGGGTAGGGCTCACGACCTGGGAGGAGTGTTTAACGGTTGAGCGAGCGGGAGCAAGCGAGATGCAATTAAAGAGCAAGCATCAAAGACTGCGAGTTCCAGCCGATGACGAGGTAGCAAGTCGGAGTCTTCGTGGCATTCATCTCTCAACTCTCAATTCTCAGTCATAACCCATCTATCATAAGCCGCTTACGATGTATTAGCTAAAGCAACTGTAGTGGCAGGCGTGTCGCCGGCAAAGAACTGTAGCAGCGTCGCTGTGCGACGCTCGACTCGCGAGCTTCTAACCGCTGTCGCTCACTGCGGTCTTTGGTTTTCGTCAACGACGTATCATAAGCCGCTTACGATGTATGAACCAACCCGCTGCCAGCAGCGGGTCCCCACGCCCGGCTCACATGCGATGACCGTGAAAAGCGGAAACGCACCATCGCGTTTTTTCGCATGAGTCTCAGTAATTACTCGACTCGTATTTCACTGTCGATTTGAGGATCTTGGCCTTGCCTGATTTATCGAAGCCGAGCAGAACAGTTCGCATGGCGCTCGCCGTATGGCCGGCGCCATCGACCGTGTTATCGATGGTCAAAAGCAGGGAACCATCTTTGTTCCACTTCTTCGCGCTCTGCCAGTTATTGGCTGCCACATGTGGATGTTCTTTGCCCGCCCTGATTGTCGCCGGAATATCTACCGTCAATTCCGGGATCCCGATCTCCTGGAATTTGTCACCTTTCTGGAAATAAACCGTCACGTCTTGGTTTGGATGGCCCATTCTTGTCATGAGCGCGAATCGTTTTGAATCCGGTGCCCACAGAACCCTGTAATTTACCGAGCTCATATCCTCGTCGGCGATGTGTTGAACGACTTTCTCGGTTTTCTTGTCGATCAGATCAATCGATTGTTGGTATTCACCGTGACCGATCAGGAAGGCAAATTTTCCGTCAGGCGACGGGAAATCGACTTCTTTTGTCGTGTCATCTTCCGTACCGCTGATGGACGGCGTCGGTGAAGCCGTCGGATCTTCCGCACTGCCTGTGTACACGACGGTCGCAAAGATCGCCCCTAGAACACAAACGGTGAACCAACTGGTGAGCTTCACGTTTCGTTCTTACCAATCCCGCCGTTCTGTGGCAAACCACAAATCCTGAAGCCTGACATCAAACATCAAATCCGCCGATCGGCATCCTGCCCGCTTGTGCGGGGGATTCGCCATAGGGAACTTAAAACATCCTATCCAATCTGGTCACTGGCTTCCCACGCCGAAGCCTGTATCATAAGCCGCTTACGATGCATGAGCTGAACAGCTGGTTGCCTCGCCTGCCTCCTCGACTAACCGAAAGGTTGTGCGGATTTAATTCAAAGTTTACTCGCCGCGGCAAGCGGCAACAGCAATGCGTCTTCCGCCTTGCGGCTACCGCTTTTGCGAAGAGCAAAATTCTGAATCGGGTTGCAATTCGCTTGAGGCGGCATCAACATTTCGTTTCACACAAAAAGGGGAGGGAAAGATGCATTTAAGGAAAGGGAATTTACTAGGAATCGTGGCAGCCATAATCACCGTCGGCTGCATCACCGTCAGCGCCCAAACGCTGACCACTCTGCACTCGTTCAACGGAGGCGATGGGCGGTCGCCGGAAGCAACGCTAGTGCAAGGCAGCGATGGTAATTTCTACGGCACAACGGCACTAGGCGGAGCGCACGCCAAGGGAACGGTGTTCAGAATCGACCCGACAGGGAGCTTGACCACACTTCACTCGTTTAGCGGTTCTCCAGGAGACGGTGCGGTCCCAGTCGCCGGGCTGGTGCAGGGCACTGACGGTAATTTCTACGGCACGACCGCCTCCGGCGGTGCGTTCTTCCAAGGGACGGTATTTCGAATGACTTCGTCCGGTACCATTACGGTGCTACATTCGTTCAACAGCTTTCTAAGCGAGGGTGCTGTTCCGGTTGCCGGGCTGGTACAAGGCAGCGATGGCAATTTCTACGGCACGACGGCGCTCGGTGGTGAGCACTTTCAAGGCACGGTGTTCAAAATCGATGCGACAGGAACCCTGACCACGCTTCACTCGTTTAGCGGTTCTCCCAGCGAAGGCGCTAACCCAGTCGCTGGGCTGGTAGAAGGCAACGACGGTAATTTCTACGGAACGACCCCGTCCGGCGGTGAGCACTTTCAGGGCACGGTGTTTCGGATCTCTCAGGGTGGTGCCCTTACAGTTCTGCACTCGTTTGCTGGCCATCCTGCCGAGGGCGGCGTCCCGTTTGCTGCGTTAGTGCAAGGCAACGACGGTAATTTTTACGGTACGACGGCGATAGGCGGTATGCACTTTAAGGGCACCGTGTTTACAATCGATTCGGCAGGGAGCCTTACCACGCTTCATTCGTTTAGCGGATCGCCCGGCGAAGGCGCCAATCCAGTCGCTGGACTGGTGCAAGGCAGTGATGGTAATTTCTACGGCACGACGGCGCTAGGCGGAACGCACTTTAGGGGCACCGTCTTTAACATCGATGCAACAGGGAGCCTCACCACGCTTCACTCGTTTAGCGGTTCTCCTAACGAGGGCGCCCTTCCATTTGCAGGACTGGTGCAAGGCAGTGACGGTAATTTCTACGGCACGACGGCGCTAGGCGGAGCGCATGGTGCCGGTACCGTGTTCAACCTCTGAAGCAGCTGTAGTGGCAGGCGTGTCGCCTGCGAAACTGTAGCGGCAGTCTCCGACTGTCGACGTCACCACGAAGTATAGATATCGTGGGTACGCAGTATCATAAGCCGCTTATGATGCATGAAAATTAGAGGGCGGTGTACTCGCGACTGCGTCAGCCGCGGGGTAGCCGCTGTTGACTCGTCACGCTGTAGCTTCGGCGAATGGAGCGACATGGCGGTTAGGCCGTGAGGGTATGCGGTCGAACGCAGCGGGAGCTGCTGAGATACAAAGCGGATCAATTCTCGACCATCAGCTGTCTCCTTTCCTGGGTTCCTGGCTTCCTGATTCCTCTTTCCTCTTCTGAAAGTTGAGCGTTGGGCGTTGGGCGTTGGGCGATGAGCGTTGAGCGTTTTTTAAGATCCCGCCCGTTCCAAGTTAGGCTTTCATCGGGCCCCGGGTCGCGGCATCTTTAAAAACCATGACCGTCCAGAATCTGTCGGCCCAGCGCCCTTTTCTCACGAAAGACGGCTCCACTATCCGTTCGATTCTCGATCGCACGAATGCGCCCGTCCAAAACCAAAGCCTTGGGGAAGCGCGCGTCCCCGCTGGAGGCAGGACAGAGCGGCACTATCACAAGGTCGCGGAGGAGCTTTATTTCATCCTCGAAGGCGCGGGCGAGATTGAACTAGACGGCGAACGTCGAATGGTCGGCCCGGGCGATGCGATCCTCATCCCTCCCGGCGCGTGGCACACGATCATGGCTACAGAGCCGTTACGCTTTCTCTGTTGCTGCGCGCCGCCTTATGCGCACGAGGATACGTATTTGGAATAACCGGTAGGGCCACGGTTTTGGCCGATTTGAAGAAAGACTACCCTTTCATGGATCACAAGCCGCTTATGATGCATGATTTCAACAGCTGCTTGCCACGCCGTCGATCCGCGAAGGCGGGTAGAGGCGGCTGCCTGCTCGCGAACGCTTTCGGAGTGTCAGCTGCAAAGCCAGTAGCCCGCTTGCTCGCGAAGAATTTCGGAGCTGGCGATGACTGCGTCTTTGCACCTATCAAATCAAGCATTAACCGGTCTATCACAAGCCGCTTATGATGTATGAGCGGTACCCGCTGTGGCGGCGGCTGGGAGCTAGCGCACAATCATTGGTCGCCAAGTATTTCAAGCAATGATGGCGCGGCTGATTCAGCTGAAGTCGCAGCGGATTATTTCGTCGGTTGCTTCTTCTTCGCGCTCGCGAGGCGCTCATGTTTCTTCCGGCGTTTGGCGCGTTTCTTAGCGTTGTCTCTCCCTTTGTTATGTCCCATAAACCTGATCTTCGCCCGCTTCTCGAGCCCTGGCAATGGAGCGACTGGGATGAGCGACATGGCCGGTAACCCGCGAGGGTATGCGGTCGAGCGCAGCGGGAGCTGCCAAGATACGATGGAGCGAATGGGAAGAGCGACATAGAAGGTAAAAGTTGCGAGGGAAGCAATGAGTGAATGGAGCCGCGGGGACGCCAAGTTGTCTCAGCTATCGCGCCAATCAATTTCGGCGAGAACCTTGCACCTGTCTTCGCTCGGGTCACGACGGCGCTTAAAGCGAGTCGCGGGAGATATCCTGCCGGGATTGGAGTAAACCGTGTGATAGTATTCGATGAGAGACATTAGGAGAGCGTTCCAACGCAAACCATTTCGGCTTTGGGTTGCCGGAACAGCAGTCGCCCGACAGAAACGCCGTCGGCGTTTTTTCCGGCTCTGGAAGGGCAGTCACCAAACCGAACGGCTGGCCGAACAAGGCAGCAGGGCCTGCTGACCTTTGAGAGTTGCTAAGTGAGCCTTCAATTAACTTCAACACTCACTGGAGTTCGGAATCTAAACGTCACCCGCACTTTGTTTCAGGCGAAACCGCGGCCGGCGTCTGCGTTGTTGGTGCGTTCGGTGACGCGATATCTGTGCCGGCGCATCGTGAACGTTTGTTACTCGCGCATCCCCCGATCGCGCAGGGGCCTTGGATGCATCGCCGGTTTCTGGCGCGCGTCCCGGTTCACGCGCGTTGATCATCTCAAATGTCCGAAACAGAGCGGTCAGATCGATCATGTCGTTAGCAGCTGATCTCAATATGTGTCCGAGATTTGCAGCAACTGACGCGACCTCCACGCGGATCCCGTGCCTGCGCAGTTTGGTAGCGAGATAAGCGAAATCCGCGTCGCCAGTGACGAGTATGACGACATCGGGCCGCATCTCGATGGAAAGCTCGAGTGCGTCGATCGCCATCATCACGTCCACGTTCGCCTTGTAATGACCTTCTTCGGCAGACGCACCATCCTTGGTCACAACCATGAATCCATTGGAGCGCAGCCAATGGACAAACTTGTTTTTCC
>Ga0306920_100000491_pt1 | contig 46079 bp, 43 predicted proteins | sample flu12Cox44000170_FD_204666 | JGI IMG/M metagenome (GOLD analysis project Ga0306920, IMG submission 204666) | Lab enrichment of tropical soil microbial communities from Luquillo Experimental Forest, Puerto Rico - flux4day.12C.oxic.44.000.170 (v2)... | ecosystem: Environmental > Terrestrial >... | reverse complement strand
AGCCCGATGCTCATCACGAGCAGTGCGATGAGCACCTCGAGAAGCGTGAAGCCGCTGTGCGAGCGCGACTGTGGGGAGCGCATAAGGTGTTGGTTCATACCGTCACACCATCAGGGGCAAGGGAGCGCGGCGCCGGTCAGGTCCAGGCCGACGTTGGGCGATGCCACCACACGACCCATCAGAGTTACCTGCAGGTAACGGGCAAAGTTGACGCCCCGTGTGTCGCACATCGTGAAAGCGACCGGCTTGGCTGGATTGGCCAGGAGGCCTGCGTTGAGGGCCCCGTTCGACTGGAACGGGATGGCCGTGTTGTTGTTCGCTTCAGTGAGCGTAGTCCCTGGGGGAAGTGCGCCCACGACCTGCAGCACCTTGGCCGCCCCCAGATTGGCGGGATCCGCACCGAGAACGATCCAGCCCTGGTTCCACGGGGTACCGGTGCAAGCCAGGCCGGTATTGCTGCTGCAGACCTGAGCCCCCGCGGCGGAGTCGCTCTTTATCGCGTCGCTCCGGGCGGCATTGAGGCTCAGCACGAGATTGCTCGTCTGCATCCACTGCTGGTCGTTCTGCATGAATGATCTGAACGCCGGCACGGCCAGTCCCAGCAGGATCGAGAGCACCAGGATCGTGACCATGATCTCGACCAGCGTGAATCCGCCGACAGGTCGGCAAGACTCATGAGGCGCTTTGAGCAGATAGCCTGAGAACTTCATGGGTGGCAGTCTCCTGAGGAGGTGGTTCGCTCAGTGTGAATTAGCTCTCACTCACGCCCAAGCTTCTCGCTCTCCCGACGAACGGCTGCGCCAGAGGTGCCGGCGGCGATCCTTCGTCGCGTCACGGCAACAAATAAATCAATAAGTTATGAGGAAGGCCGCGTCCTTATGAAGCGCTCGGTGCAGCCCTCACCACGTGAGGCCAGTCCCTCGAGCCGCTTGGATGACTTCCCTTGACCGAGGGATGCGCATGCTCCCTGCGCAGGCCTCATGCGCATGCTTTATGCGCATGGCGCGTGCGTATGGCCGTCTGCGCACCCTCCTCTGCGCGCGCCCCCTTACTGCGGGTCACCGCCGGCGGGGCGGCTGGGTTCGCGCTGTCGGGTCTGGAGCGCTCAGGTTCGAGCGTTCCGGGACCTCAGGGGCCCTCGAGTATCAGTAAGGGAAGCGTGGACGGCGTGAAAGCCGTCGACGACGTCAAGGGATCGGGTCGAGGCAGGCGGCGTGGCGCCGCTTCGAGCCATATTCTTTTGCTAGAGGCTGCGCTATATTCCGCCCGCAGCCGATTGAGTGCGCTGGGGTTTCTCTACCACCGAACACCACCAAGAAACCAATGCCGTCCCCTGCCGAAGTAACAACCAACAAAGTGGACGGCGTTGTCGAGGTCGCGATGAATACTGCATGGCAACAGCTCGAGGCCGCAGCGCTGACGCTTGCGCGCTCGGGCGCGATCAAGGATCGCCTCGCCGATGCTTATCGAAATCATCTGTCGCTGGTGAACGCGGAGGACTTGCCCGAAGGCCTGCGTGCGGAGTTTTGCGCCTGTCACGCGGCACTCACGCGTGAGGCGCCGCTGCGCGGCGAGGATGCAGTACGTGCGACGGTGCGCAAGCTCTCGAGTCACGAAGCCGATGAGCTCGCGTGCACCGTCGTGCGCCTGTTTGCAGCCATGGTGCGCGAGGGCGCGCGCGCGGATGCAGCCGAGCACTCCGAGCTGATGCTTAACGGCCCCACGAGTGGCGCCGCCCGCGCCAAGATGCTCAAGGCGGTGCCGCAAGTCATCTCGCTGCGCACCGCGGAAGGCTGATTCAGCGAACGCTCCGCGCGGGCGGTCCGGTGTGGCTCAGTCGAGCTTGAATTCGATCGTATCCCAGCGCGTCGTCTCTTCGTGACGCGCCTGCCGGCGGATCGCGTCCACGAGCGCCCGCTCGTCCCACTCCACGACCTCGGTGGTGAGATCGAGGATCGCCTTCGGAGCATCCTTTCGTGCACCGAAGGGCTTCATGAGGATGACGGGCTTGTTATTGGCCTGGGCGTACAGCAACTCGAAGGTGAGCAGGTCCTGATGCGTGTCGTAGAGGCTCGAGAGTGCGATCACAGCCTCCACCGGCGTGATCTGGCGGCGCAGATTCTCGCGCAAGGCTTCCTTGTCACCGCTCGGACGCTGCTCGGGCGTGCTGTAGTTGCGGTAGAAGAAATTGCGCGCGCTTTCCAGGTACTCGAAGACGCGCAGGTAATCGTCGCTGGTCTCCCACGCGTGCGTGACGAAGAGGCGAAGCGGGTTGGCCTGCGACATTGCGCCCCCCTGCGGTAAATCGGCTCAAGTCTGGCACAAGGGAGCGCGTCGCGGAACTCGCGTCCGGCACGCGTGGCGAAAACGCGGCCTGCCCGCGGCGCATGGGCGCGGCCGTCGCGGGTTGTGCGGAAGATGGCACCCCGACACCGCACGATGCGCCGCAGCGCGATAGAATCGCGTTCTTGCGACGCCCGAATTCTCATCTCTGATCTTACCGGCAAGGTGCGACTGCTCGTCTACAACATCCGCTACGCCACCGGCACCGGCCCGGCATTCCATCTGCCCGTGCCAGGTGCCGGCTATCTGCGCAGCAACCGCAAGGTGCTCACCGGCATCACCGATTTTCTCCGCGCCGAGCATCCCGATATCGTCGGCCTGATCGAGGTCGACACCGGCTCGATCCGCACCGGAATGCTGAACCAGGCCGAGCACATCGCCTCCCAGCTCGGGCACTACTCGACCTTCCAGTGCAAGTACGGCGCCGACTCGATCAACCAGTTCATGCCCATCGTCCGCAAGCAGGGCAACGCGTTCCTTTCCGCACCGAGTGTGCACGGGGAGCGTTTCCACTACTTCGACACCGGCATCAAGCGCCTCATCATCGAGCTCGAGCTCTCTGACGTGTGCGTGTTCCTCGTGCACCTGTCGCTGAAGTTCCGCCAGCGCCAGTACCAGCTGCGCTCGCTTCACGATCTGATCCTGCAGGCGAGCAAGCCGGTGATCGTGGCGGGTGACTTCAACACCTTCTGGGGAACGCACGAGATCTACCTCTTCATGCGTGCCGCAGGGCTGCGCAGCGCCAATACCGCGGGCCTGCCCTCCTTCCCGGCGCGGGTGCCGCGCATCGAGCTGGACTTCATCCTGGTGAGCGAGGGCATCGAAGTTACGGATTTCCGCGTGCCGGATGTGCGCTTCTCGGACCATCGTCCCCTGGTGTGCGACTTCCGCGTGCACGCGGGCGCCACGGCGCGCGCCAGCGCCGCGGCCTCCGCAGTCTCCGCTGCCTGATCGTCGCGAGAGAGGGTCACATGAACGATGCCAGCGCCAGATCCTGGAAGCTCGAGCGTGATGCCGACGGCATTGCCTGGCTCACTCTCGACAAGCCGGGCACTTCCGCCAACGTGCTCTCCGCGGGCGTGCTCACCGAGCTCGATGAGGTGCTCGGTGCGCTCGAGCACGACCGCCCGCGTGGCGCGGTGGTCCTGTCCGCGAAGAAGAGCGGTTTCGTGGCAGGCGCCGATATCAAGGAATTCACCGGTCTCACCGATGAGGCGAGCGGCTATCAGCTGATCCGCCGTGGCCAGCAGGTGCTGAACCGTCTGGCCGCACTCCCCTTCCCGACGGTGGCCGCGATCCACGGCTTCGCGCTGGGGGGCGGGCTGGAGCTCGCCCTCGCCTGTCGCTATCGCGTCGCGGCAGGCGATGAGCGGCTCTCGCTCGGACTCCCCGAAGTGTTGCTGGGCATTCACCCGGGATTCGGTGGCACGGTTCGCTCGGTCCAGGTGGCCGGTGTGCGCCCCGCCATGGAGATGATGCTGACCGGCAAGCCCCTGCGCGCGGAGAAGGCCCGCGCCGCCGGTCTCGTCGATCGCCTGGTAACGGAGAGCGAGCTGCGCGGCGCCGCGCGCGAGATGGTGCTCGAGCCACCCGCTCCGCACCGCGCGCCTCTTGCCGAGCGGCTGCTGAGCAGCGCACCGCTGCGGCCGTTCGTGCGGCGCTCGCTCATCGCACAGGTGGCGAAACGAGCGCCGCGCGACCACTACCCCGCTCCCTACGCCATCATCGATCTGTGGGCACGCTACGGTGCCCACGGCAGTGCCGCCTTCGAGGCCGAAGCGCGCTCCATCGCGCACCTGTTCACCACCGACACCTCGCGCAATCTCGTGCGCGTCTTCCTGCTGCAGGATGCGCTCAAGAGCACGGGCAGCAAGGGAGGCGTCGACATCCGTCACGTGCACGTGGTCGGGGCCGGCGTCATGGGCGGGGATATCGCCGCCTGGTCGGCGTTGCGTGGCTTCACGGTGACGCTCGAAGATCGCGCCACCGAGTACATCGAGCCGGCGCTGAAACGTGCCGAGGAGCTCTTCGACAAGCGCCTGCGCGACCCGGCGAAGAGCGCAGCGGCGCGCGGGCGACTGCGCGCGGATGTTGCGGGCGATGGGGTCGCGGCGGCGGACCTCGTGATCGAGGCCATCTTCGAGAACCTCGCGGCCAAGCAGGAGCTGTACGCGCGGCTCGAGCCGCGCATGAAGCCGGGAGCGCTCCTCGCCACCAACACCTCGAGCATCATGCTCGAGCCGCTGGCGGCGAAGCTCGCTCATCCCGAGTGCCTGGTCGGGCTGCACTTCTTCAACCCGGTGCCACAGATGCCGCTGATCGAAATAGTGCACGGCGAGCGCACCGCACCAACTGCGGTACAGACCGCCACCGGTTTCGCGCGCCGCCTCGACAAGCTGCCCATCCCCTGTCGCAGCGCACCGGGTTTCATGGTGAACCGCGTGCTGACTCCGTATCTCTACGAGGCCATGCTCGCCGCCCAGGAAGGGACGCCGCTCGTGCTCATCGACCGCTGCGCAGTGAGTTTCGGGATGCCGATGGGTCCCATCGAGCTCATCGACGTGGTGGGACTCGATGTCGCCTCGCACGTCGGCGAGATCATCGCGCAGGAGCTCGGGCGACCGGTGACGCAAATCGCGCGGCTCAGTGAGCTGCTCGCCGCCAAGAAGCTCGGTCGCAAGAGCGGCGAGGGCTTCTACTCGTGGCACGACGGCAAGGCGGACAAGCCGCCCGCCGAGGGTGCGAGCGCGCCACCCGATCTCACCGACCGCCTGATACTCGTGATGGTGAACGAGTGCGTCGCCTGCCTGCGCGAGCGTGTCGTCGAGAGCGAGGACCTCGTCGACGCTGCGGTGCTCTTCGGCACCGGCTTCGCGCCCTTTCGCGGCGGCCCCCTCACCTACGCGCGTGCCCGCGGTATCACTGCGGTGGTGGCGCGCCTCAAAGAGCTCGCGCAGCGCTACGGCGAGCGCTTTCGTCCCGATGAGGGCTGGGTCTCACTGACGAGTAGTCAAAAGCGTGACGGGGCCTGAAGCAGACATAAATCGCTGTGCTACCATCAAAACACATTGCACCACCCGCAGCCGTGAGTGCGATGCAGTTCACGTCAGGCGTTGGGAACAATGGCCGAAGAACAGGCAGCGTCCATCCAACTGTTGCGGACGTTCGCACCGCTCGATGGCATGAAGCGCGAGAACCTCGCCGCGCTCGCCAAGAAGGTGAGCGTGCGCACGTTGTCGCGCGGGCGCATCCTCTTCAGTCAGGGCGACACCGACAAGCGCACGGTGTGGCTGGTGAGCGGCCTCGTCGAGGTCGACGACGGCGAGCATAAGCCGAGCGTGCTGCGTGGCGGCACGCCCGAGACCCGCAACGCGCTCCATCCGAGCCTGCCGCGCCGCGTGACGGTGCGCGCGGTGGATGACATCAGCTTCCTCTCCATCGACAGTGACCTGCTCGATGTGATGATCACCTGGGATCAGACCGGCAGCTACGAAGTCGAGGAGCTGCAGGCGCAGCTGCAGAGCGAAGGGTCGGACGACTGGATGACGACGCTCCTCCAGACCAACGCCTTCCATCGCATTCCACCGGCCAACATCCAGGCGATCTTCCAGCGTCTGCAGCGCACGCCGTGCCGCGCTGGCGAGGTGGTGATCAAGCAGGGCGCCGAGGGTGATTATTTCTACATCATCGTGAGCGGCAAGTGCGCGGTGACGCGCGAGACGCCGCTCAGCCGTGAAGGTATCAAGCTCGCCGAGCTGGGTGTTGGCGACACCTTCGGCGAGGAGTCGCTCATCGCCGAAGCCAAGCGCAACGCCACCGTCACCATGGTGACCGACGGCGTGCTGATGCGGCTCAACAAGCAGGATTTTCGCGAGCTCATGAACGAGCCGCTGTTGCAGTGGGTGAACTCCGAGGCGGCCCGCAAGATCGTCTCCCAGGGCGGGCGCTGGCTCGATGTGCGCCTGCCGAGCGAGCACCAGAATCTCGCGATCGATGGAGCGCTCAACGTGCCGCTCTACCTGATCCGCCTCAAGCTCTCGACGTTCGACCGCAACAAGCCGTACGTGGTGTACTGCGATACCGGCCGCCGCAGCTCAGCTGCGGCCTACATCCTGGTCGAGCGTGGGTTCGATGCCTACGTGCTGCAGGGTGGCATGGGTGCCGGCGGGCTCCAGCTCACCCGTGGGGGCGCGGCCGAAAAACCCTGAAGCCGAAGCGGGGCTCTACCCTGCCCCGGGGGCGGCTGAGCGTCTTGCTGGTGGCGGCTCCGCGTGCTCGGCCTCGTACTCCTTCAGCATCTCGTCGGCATCGAGTGCCTGGGCGATGCGCTCCAGCATGGGATAGGCGGTCGCGAGCGCATCGTCGGCAATGCTCAACGCCTCGAGCACGCGCTGCCGGTAGTTTTCATGTTGCTCAGGCCTGAGCGGAATCACGTCACCGTGCCTCGGCTCCGCGACGTGCTCCTCGATCATGCGCCGCGCGAGATGCACGCATGCCATGGCACGGAGCAGCTCGAGGCGCTGTGACTCGATGCGCGAGGTGAGCGCCCTGCGGTTCGGGAGATCCTCGGCGACCGCGCACTCCTCAGCCTGATGGGCCTGTTCTTGGCGCGAGAGGACGGCGGCACCGGGCGCTGGCGTGCCCGGTTTCTTGCGGCGGGACTTTCTCTTCCTTGCGCTCACCGTGAGCGCGGAACTGTAGCACCAAGAACCTGCGGAATCGCTACAACCCCAAGATGAGCGTCGGTGCGCCGGGAAGATCCCCGGCCCGAGGCTACATCGTGTGCGTGGCCTTGTCGCCCGAGAGGGCGCCGGCGAGGTAGGTCTCGATCTTCTTCTGCGTCTGGCCGCGGTCCTGCTCGGAGAACTGCACGCCAATGCCCGCGGTCCGCTTGCCCTGGTTGCCCTGAGCGCCCTTGGGCGTCACCCAGATGACACGGCCCGCGACCGGCAGCTTTTCATCTTCGCCCATGAGGTTCAGCAGCATGAAGACTTCATCGCCGAGGCGATAGTTGCTGTTGGTCGGGATGAAAAGGCCGCCGTTCTTCACGAACGGCATGTAGGCGAGATACAGGGCACTCTTGTCCTTGATGGTGAGGGTCAGCAGCCCCGGCTTGTTTGCACCCGCTCTCAAGTTTCGGTCCCCACCACCACTACCCAGCTGTGCCGGCCGTGCATTCATCCGTGTACCCCGTTGCGCACCCCGCCGGCGGGTGCGAGTCGTCTGAAAAGAGCCTCGAGCGCCACTCCCCTGTTCAATGGTACGTCCAGCGTCGCGCGCAGGTCCCGTACCTCGTCAATCAGCCCGAACAGCTCGCGTATATTCAAGAACGGGGCCGCCTCTGACAAGTAGGGGCCAGCCCGCAGTTCCGCCAAAAGTGCGCCGCTGCGCTCGCCGGTGCGGATGCGTTCTGTGAGCCAATTCTCAAAGCACAGCAGTCGCAGCGGCAGCTGCGAGCGCGCCCAGCGCTCGGCCGCCGCTACCGGATCGGTACGGCCCGCGGTGAGCGCATCGAGCGTCCTGCGGGTGTCCACGCCCACCTCGGCGAGCTCCCCGGCGTCCGCCTGCGCCACCTGCATCGGCGCCTCCCCGAGCGTGTCGAGGGCGGCGTCCCAGTCCCCCTTGCCGCGCGCCGCCGTCAGCCAGGCGATCGACTCGGCGCGCTCCGGCGTTCGGATGCGCAGCCGCTGGCAGCGGCTCAGCACGGTCGGTGGAAGTCGCGACGGCTCGGTGGCGACGAGGATCAGCAGCGTTCGTGCGGATGGCTCCTCGAGCGTCTTCAACAGCGCATTGGCGGCGAAGCGGTTGAGCGCATCGGCGGGGCTGAGGATGGCGACCTTGTAGCCGCCGGAATGGCTGGTCAGGGCGAGCTCAGCGGAGAGATCCCGCACCTGCTCGATGCGGAGCTGGCGCGACTCCTCCTGCAGCCGCACCCAGCTGACATCCGGGTGATTGAGAGATACCACGCGACGACAGGCGCTGCACTCACCGCAAGGGGCGGTCATGCCACGCTCGCAGAGCACGAGCGCTGCGGCCCAGGCGGCGAGCCAGTCGCCACCGCTGCCGGGAGCCTCGTGAATGAGCAGCGCATGAGGCATGCGTCCCTGCTCGTGGGCCGCACCGAGCGCAGCCGTCGCGGCAGCGAGCCAGGCGGGCACGGCCTGCGCCGCTGGCGTACTCATGGCTGGGGCAGCCTCGCGAGGACCCCCGCCACCTGCTCGAGCACCTCACGGAGCGGGCCGGCGGCGTCGATCACGTGGATGCGCGCCGGCTCACGACGGGCGAGTGTCAGGTAGCCGGCACGGACCTTTTCGAAGAAGCTCACGGTCTCGGCTTCGAAACGATCGGCGCCGGCGCCACCACGCTTGCGTGCACGGGAAAGTCCCGCGGCAACCGGCAGATCGAGCAGCAGCGTGCAGTCGGGTGCGAGGTGTGGATGCACCGCGTGGGCGAGTGTGTCGATGAGCGCGGCGTCGACGCCGCGGGCACTCCCCTGATAGGCGCGCGTCGCGTCGGTGAAGCGATCGCAGACCACCCACTCTCCCGCCCGCAGCGCGGGGTCGATGACATTCTCCACGTGCAGCGCGCGCGCAGCGAACATGAGCAGCGTCTCGGTCACCGCCGAGACCTCCTCCGTGCCGCGCTCGAGCACGATCCCGCGTACGCGTTCGGCGAGCGGCGTACCGCCGGGCTCGCGGGTGAGCCGCACCGCGATCCCCTGCCCCGTGAGCCAGTCAGCGACGTACTTCGCGACCGTCGACTTGCCGGCGCCTTCGATTCCCTCGAGCGTGATGAACCGTCCGACGCTCACGGCGGGTGCGCTCCCTGCCCGACGTCGGTCGCGGACGGAGTCGTCGGCGGAGGCTTCGCGGCCGGACCGTGCGCGCTCGCGCGCAGCCGCTCGAGGTAGGTCTGCACCGCCGAATTATGCTCCTGCAGCGTGCTCGAGAAATGGTGTGCGCCATTGCCGAGGCCGGTGGCGACGAAGTACAACGCGGCAGTGTCGACCGGCCGTACCGCAGCCCGCAGTGACTCGCGGCCCGGCAGCGCGATCGGCGTAGGCGGCAAACCCTCGCGCGTGTAGGTGTTGTACGGGTTGTCGCGCAGCAGATCGCGCGTGTGGATGGTGCCGTCGTAGTGCTCGCCGAGCCCGTAGACCACGGTCGGATCGGACTGCAACCGCATGCCCTTGCGCAGGCGGTTGACGAATACGCCGGCGATGATCGCGCGCTCGCTCTCGAGCGCGGCCTCCTTCTCGATCATCGAGGCGAGGATCAGTGCCTGATACGGCGTTGCAAGCGGCAGGTCGGCGCTGCGCGCCTGCCACGCGGCAGCGAGCTCACGTTGCATGCTGTCGTAGGCGAGCGCAAGGATCGCGGTATCGGTGGTGTTGGCAGCGAAACGATAGGTATCGGGGAAAAACTGACCCTCGGGCGCGACACCCGCATGGCCGAGCGCCGCCATGATTTCGGCCGTGCTCTTGCCGCGCAGCGTGTGCGCGACGCGCGGCTGCGCCTCGAGCGCATCGAGGAAGTCGGCGAACGTTGCTCCCTCGACTACCGTCACCTGCTCGAGAATCACCTTGCCTTCCTCGAAAAGTGCCAGGATCTGCGCGGCACTCGCGTGTGGGGGGAGCTCGTAGGTGCCGCTCTGCATACGGGGCTTGCTGCCGCGCAGGCGCAGGTACCACGCCACCGCGCGGGCGTTGCGGAGGCTCCCCTCCGCCTCGAGCCGCGTGAGAACGCTGCGCACACTCGCCCCGGGCTCGACCTCGATGTGTACCGCCGCGGGCGATGGACCGGGTGCCTCGAACACGTGCCTGAGCCACAGCCACCCGGCGGCCGCGGCGGCGATGAGGAGCAGCGCGAGGCCCGCGAGCAGCCCGAGGCGCACGCCGCCGCGTGCGCTCAAGCGCCTGCCACGAAGGTCAGCCACCGCCCTCTCCGCGCTTCGCCTCTGCCGCGAGGTGAGCCCCGAGCTGCGCCTGCAGGCGGCGCGTCACCGGCCCCACCACGAGGCGGACGCCATCGAGCTCACGCACCGGCCGGATGCCGGTGAGCGCGCTGGTGAGGAAGATCTCCTCCGCGGCGGCGAGATCCGCGCCACCGAGCGAGCTTTCTTCGGCGCTGACTCCGGCCGCTGCCGCGATCTCGAGCACCAATCCGCGCATGACGCCAGCGACGCCGCAGCGGTCGATGCACGGCGTCAGCACCTTGGACCCTCGCACCAGGAACACGTTACTCATGGTGCCCGAAACGAGGGCGCCCGAGCTGCTGAACAGGAGGGCTTCGGCGATGCCGGGATCGATCCACTCGCGTCGGGCGAGCACCTGCTCGAGGCGGTTGCAGTGCTTGATACCGGCAAGTGCCGGATTCTCGCCGAGCGACAGCGTCGCGCGGCGCACCCGCACTCCGTGCTCCGCGTGCGTCGGGTCGGGCACGGGCCAGTCGTAACGCAGGGCGATGCGCCGCGGGCGCTCGCGTCCTTCCGGCGCGTAGCCGCGCGCGAGCGCGGTACCGCGGGTCAGCAGCAGTTTCACGATGGCCCGGGATGTGCCGGCGGCCAGCTCTCGCACTTCGCGCTCAATCGCTGCGCCATCGTGCGGGCCGATCCCGAGTCGCTCGCAACCCAAGGCGAGCCGCCGCAGGTGACGCTCGATCAGGCGCGGGCGACCCGCCTCGCAGGCGATGGTCTCGAACAACCCGTCACCGTAATGCAGGCCGCGATCGAGCACCGAGAGCGCACTGCCCGGCTGCGCAACCGGCTGCCCGTCGATGAGAACCCGCTGCAGTTCTCCCATCAGGGCGGCCCCTCGAGTGCGGCGAGCAGTCCCCGTGCCTTGGCACGGGTTTCTTCGAGCTCACGCTCAGGATCGGAGTCCGCGACGATACCCGCGCCAGCCCGAAAACTGAGTGCTCGCCCGCGCAGCGTCATGGTGCGGATCAGGATGTTGAGGTCGAGTCGACCCTCGCGTGTGAGGTAGCCGAGCGAGCCCGTGTACGCGCCGCGGCCCTCCCCTTCGAGCTCGGCGATGATCTGCATGCAGCGGAATTTCGGGCAACCGGTGATGGTGCCGCCTGGGAAGAGCGCGCGTACAGCGCCGATCGGGGTGACCTCCGGGCGCAGCACGCCGGTCACGTTCGAGACGATGTGATGCACGTGCTGGTAGGACTCGATGGTCATCAGCTCATCGACCCGCACGGTGCCCGCCTCGCATACGCGCCCGAGGTCGTTGCGCTCGAGATCGATCAGCATGATGTGCTCGGCCCGCTCCTTGGGATGGGCGGCGAGTGCGCTCATCTCGCCGCGCTCGCGCGCCGGATCGCGACTGCGCGGACGTGTACCGGCGATGGGACGCGTGTCGACCCGGCGGCCATCGACGCGCACGAGTCTCTCCGGGGATGAGCTCAGGATGGCAACACCTTGCCACTGAGCGAGCGCTGCAAAGGGCGCGGGGTTGGCAGCGCACAGCCGCTCGTAGAGCGCCGCGGCGACCCCGGGGCCCTCATCGTCCGTACCGCCCCCGTCCTTCTCCGCCGCGCGGATGCGCACGTCCCAGGGCCGCGAGAGATTCGCCTGGTAGATGTCCCCGGCGCGCACGTATTCCTTGGCTCGTCGCACCCGCCACAGGTACGTCTGCGCTTCCTCTTCGTGCACGCTGTCGATACGAAGATGCTCGGGCGCCACCCTGTCCCGGGCGGCCGCCGTTGCGTCGGCGAGGAGGCGGCCGAGCACGCCCGCCTCGTCCGCCACCGCGAAGACGCGCGAGCTCTTCAGGTCGAGCACGAGCGCACCGTGCGTGCGCAGTGCGAATGCCTGCCACGGAAGCGGCGTCGGTGGGAGTGCGAGGTGTGGCTCGATCTCCCCCGCCAGCTCATAACCCAGAAACACGGCCCAGCCGCCGCAGTATTGGCCGGCATCGCCTTCACCGCTTGCCGCTGGCGAGCGCTCGCTGCGCCACCAGTTCTCGAGCGCTGTCAGGAATCCCGGCCCGCGCGGCGTCATCCCCTCTGCGCCGAGTCGGCCATCGCGGTCGAGCCACAGCGCCGCAGAGGGCGCAGCGAGCAGCACGCTGGCCTCACTCAGTGGCCCCGTCGCGGCGGAGTCGAGCAGCAGCGGGTAGAGCAGGGGTTGGCGTGCCGCCAGCTGCCGCAGCACCGTGGGCGGAACGTCGAGCTGGCGAACGAGCGGAGCGCGCGTAGCGGAGCCCCGGGTGAGAGCGCTCAGGCGTTGAAGCGCCGGAAGATCAGCGAGCCGTTGGTGCCGCCGAAGCCGAACGAGTTCGAGAGGCTCACGTCGATCTTCATCTGCCGCGCGGTGTTGGGGACGTAATCGAGGTCGCACTCGGGATCGGGCGTGTGGTAGTTGATGGTCGGCGGCGCGACATTGTCGCGGATCGCGAGCACCGAGAAGATCGCCTCGATCACACCGGCAGCGCCGAGCAGGTGACCGGTCATAGACTTCGTCGAGCTCACTGCGAGCCGCCGGGCGTGCTCGCCGAAGGCACGCTTGAGCGCGATCGTCTCGGCCGTATCGCCGAGCTGCGTCGAGGTGGCGTGCGCATTGATGTACTGCACCTCGGCGGCGTTCAGGCCGCCATCGCGCAGCGCGTTGACCATGGCGATGCGCGCACCCTCGCCATCCTCGGGGGGTGCGGTAATGTGGTGCGCATCCCCGCTCATGCCGAACCCGACGAGCTCGGCGTAGATGCGCGCGCCGCGCGCGCGGGCGTGCTTCAGCTCTTCCAGCAGCACCGCGCCGCCGCCATCGCTCAGCACGAAGCCGTCACGGTCCTTGTCCCACGGCCGGCTCGCCTCCCGCGGTGCGTCGTTGCGCGTCGACAGCGCCTTCGCCTGTCCGAAGCTGCCGAGCCCACAGCGCGTGGTGGCCATCTCGCCGCCACCGGCGATGATCACGTCCGCATCGCCGTACTGGATGGCGCGCATCCCGAGTCCGATGGCGTGTGTGGAGGTGGTACAGGCGGTGACGACGCCGAGGTTCGGACCTTTCAAACCGTAACGGATCGAGAGGTGTCCCGCGATCATGTTGATGATGGTCGCCGGTACGAAGAACGGCGAGATCTTGCGCGGGCTCATGGCCTTGAGGTACGCCTCGTATTCCTCCTCGATGGTCCAGAGGCCGCCGATGCCGGCGCCGCATACGGCACCCGCGCGGGTCGGATCAGTCTTGGAGAAATCGATGCCGCTGTCGGCCACAGCCTGCACCCCGGCGGCGACGCCGTAGTGCATGAACTCGTCCATGCGGCGCGCGTCCTTCGATGGGATGTACTCCGCAACGTCGAAGTCGCGCACCTGGCCGCCGAAACGGGCCGGAAAGGCAGAAACGTCGAAGCGCGTGACCGGTCCGATGCCGCTCTCTCCCCGCAGGATGGCATCCCATGCTGATGGAACGGTGCTCCCGACCGGAGACACCACTCCAAGACCTGTTACGACGACGCGCCGCTTGCTCATGCTTCCTGCAGGGTGGGATCAGGACTTGCTGCGACGTTCGTTGATGTAGTCGATGGCCTGATGGACGGTGGTGATCTTCTCGGCGTCCTCGTCCGGGATCTCGATCTCGAATTCCTCTTCCAGGGCCATCACCAGCTCAACGGTGTCGAGCGAATCGGCCCCGAGGTCGTCGACGAACGACGCGTCGTCCGTGACTTGTTCCTGTTTGACGCCCAGCTGTTCGGCAACGATGGCTTTGACCTGCTGCTCAACTGTGCTCATTAGCGGTTGGTCCTTATATAGTAGAAATAGGCAAAAAACGGCCGCGGCGCTGGCCCTCGCGGGCAGCGGGCGCGGTATTGTAGGGGAACACCCCCGGGGCTGCCACTCGGGCGAGTACCACGCGAGTGATTGTTTTTGCTGGTGAATCTCGCCCTCTGCCCCAGTGCTCGGAAAGCACGCTCGCGCGCCGTGTGGCGTGCTGCCAACGTGGCGCTCACGGCATGTACATGCCGCCATTCACGTGCAGTGTCTCGCCGGTGATGTAGGCCGACTGTGGCGAAACCAGGAACAGCACCGCGGCGGCGACCTCGGCCGGAGTGCCGAGCCTTCCCAGAGGTATCTGGCGCAGCAGCTCGGCGCGCTGCTCCTCGCTCAGCGCGCGCGTCATGTCGGTATCGATGAATCCGGGTGCCACCGCGTTCACCGTGATGCCACGCGAGCCGAGCTCGCGCGCGAGCGACTTGGTGAACCCCAGAATCCCGGCCTTCGCGGCGGCGTAATTCGCCTGGCCGGGGTTGCCCGTCAGCCCGACGACGGAGGTGAGGTTGACGATGCGGCCGCTGCGCGCCTTCATCATGTGCCGCACGCACGCTTTGGACAGCCGGTAGACCGCGGTCAGATTCGTGGCGATCACCGCATCCCAGTCGTCGGGTTTCATGCGCAGCAGCAGCGTGTCACGGGTGATGGCGGCGTTGTTGACGAGGATCGTGGGCACCTCGCCCGCCTGATCGAGCTGCGCCATCAGCGCATCGATCGAGGCAGGGTCGGCAGCATCGAGTACCGCACCGCGGCCGTTGTATCCGTGCGACGACAGTGCCTCGCCGAGCCGCGCGGCCCCCTCGGCGCCCGTCGCCGTGCCGATGATGCGCGCGCCCGCGGCCCCCAGGGCGAGGGCGATGGCGTTGCCGATGCCGCGCGAGGCGCCGGTGATGAGTGCAACCTGGTTTTCAAGCATGGGACGCCGCTCCGGTGGCGCTGAGCGCCGTGTCGATGGACGCTGGATCCTCGAGCGCAAGGAAGCTGAGATCGGGCCGCCGCTCGATGCGACGATTGAGAGCGGTCAGCACCTTGCCCGGACCGCACTCGATCACCTGCACGGCGCCGCCGGCGATGAGCGCGCGCAGCGTATCGGTCCAGCGCACGGGACTCGAGATCTGCCGCACGAGCACATCGACGATATCCGCAGGCTCCGTGTGCGCCCGGGCGTCCACGGCGCTCAGGTACGGGATCGCGGGTGCGCGCACGCTGAGTGTCCCGAGCTTCGCCCGCAGCCTCTCGCCCGCCCCGCGCATCAGGCTGCTGTGGGAGGGCACGCTCACCGGCAAGGTCACGGCGCGCTTGGCGCCGCGCGTCTTCGCGACATCGATCGCCCGCAGGGCCGCGGCCGCATCGCCGGCGATGACCACCTGGCCCGGGCAGTTGAAGTTGACGGCCTCGACCACTCCCCTCCCGGCAGCCTCACGGCACACCGCGATCACCGCCTCATCGTCGAGGCCGAGGATCGCGGCCATGGCGCCGCTGCCGGCGGGCACGGCCTCCTGCATGACCTGACCGCGAAAGCGCACCAGCTCAACCGCGGCCGGATAGTCGAGCGCGCCCGCGCACACGAGCGCGGTGAACTCCCCCAGGCTGTGCCCGGAAACCACGGCCGGCAGGGGCCCGCCACGCGCCCGCCACACGCGCCACACGGAAACCCCCGCGGCCAGCATCGCCGGCTGGGTGCGCTCGGTGGCATTCAGCGCCTCCTCGGGCCCCGCGCTCACCACCTGCCAGAGGTCGTAGCCGAGAACGGCCGAAGCCTCATCGAAGGTGGCGCGCACGGCAGGCTCCGCGGCGGCGAGCGCCCCGAGCATTCCGACCGACTGCGAGCCCTGCCCGGCGAATACGAATGCGAATGACATGTGACCTTCCGCCACAAAGGGCGGGAATTATACCGATGCACGCTGCGGGCTCAGGAACGCCGCCACCGCGGCACCGCCGGCGACGCCATAGAGGTGCGCGTCCACGACCACCGGGTCGCTGCCGGACAGAGGCAGCGCCCCCACGGTCTGCTCATATAGAAGCTTCGCGGCGAGCAGACCTGCGAGCAGCCAGCTATCGCGCTCGCCCTTGCGTACGTGCGCGATGACGCCCGCCGCCAGGGCTCCATGCAGCGCACCCGAGGAACCCACGTACCACTGTACGGTCGAATCGCCGAGCCACAGTCCCGCATCGATCGCGGCAATGGCCCCGAGCACGATGGCGAGCCAGGCCTTCGGCGAGTAGTCCCGGGCGAAAAGCGCCCACACGAGAGCGAGGCCCAGGATGTTGAGCAGCGCATGGTGCAGGTCGAGGTGAACCACGTGAGCACTCAACAGCCGCCACCACTCGCCTTTCGCGAGGCCGCTGCGCTCAAAGCGCAGGAGTGTCCGCCCGCCTTCGCCCGTGAGCGTCAACAGCAGGAGAACCAGGCAGGCCGCGAGCAGCGCTATCCCCCGGCGACCGTCGTAATTGAGCGACCTGATCACCCGCTGCACGTGGTTCACGAAGCCGGAGACCCCCATTTGTTATCATCCGGACCCGTTTTCAGGCCCCACGGCGGCTTCACCGCGGATTCAGCAGGCATGAGTGACACAGTTCAGGTTATCAGACAGGGAGTCTACGAACGCGGGGTGGCCCGTACGCGCGGATTCACCCTGATCGAGATCATGGTGGTGGTGATCATCATCGGTCTGCTGGCCGCGGTCATCGTGCCGCAGATCATGAGCCGCGTGGACGAGGCGCGCGTCACCAAGGCAAAGACGGACATCAAGAGCCTCGAGACCGCGCTCACCATGTTCCGGCTCGACAACTCGAAGTACCCCACCACCGAACAGGGCCTGACCTCACTCGTAACGCAGCCGACCGATCCTTCCATCAAGCACTGGCGTCCGGGCGGCTACCTGCAGCGCATCAGCAAGGACCCGTGGGGGAACGATTACCAGTATGTTTACCCGGGCTCCCACGGCCAGGAGTACGACCTCTTCAGCCTCGGAGCTGACGGCGCCCCCGGCGGTGATGGCATCAATGCCGACATCGGCAACTGGAATATCAGCGACTAAGGTCGCCGGCCGCCGCAGCGGGTCGCCCGGCGGTCACCGCGGGGGGGCCGGCGGCTTCACCCTGGTCGAGATCCTGGTGGTCGTGGTGATCATCGGCATCGTCACGACCGGCATCCTCCTCTCGGTCAACGTCACCGGGCGCGACCGCGATCTCGAGCGGGAGTGTGACCGTCTGCTGGCGCTCTTCAAGTACGCGCGCGAGCAGGCGGAGCTGCAGACCCGCGAGTACGGAATCATGTTCCAGGACGACGGCTACGAGTTCCTCACTTATGACGTGCGGCGCGATACCTGGCGCAGCGTCTTCGAGGACGATGCCCTCCGCGCGCGCCGGCTTCCCGATGGTCTCGGGGTCCGCCTCAGCGTCGACGCCCGCCCGGTCGTGCTGACACGGCCGAAGGACGCGAAGGACAAGACTCCGCAGGTGATGATCTTCTCCAACGGGGACCTCAGCACGTTCGCGGCGACGCTCGAGCGCGAGGGCGGTGTGCGCAGCGTCACACTCACCGAGGACACCAACGGCCAGGTGATCGAGCAGCCCATGGTGGAGCAGAAGCCGTGAGTCGAGGGCACCCCACTAAGCCACCCCACGAAATTGCGCTCGACGCGATTGCTGCGCGGATGCCGCTCGGCAAGACGCGCAATTTCGCGGGGACCCCGGCCTTGCGCTCGACGCGCGCGTTGAACGAACAGCGCTCGGCAAGACGCGCAATTTCGCGGGGACCCCGCGGCCGCGGCTTCACACTGATCGAAGTGCTGGTGGCACTCGCCATCGTGGCGATCGGCATGGCGGCGGTACTCGGCGCGCTCAGTTCCTCCGCCAACACCATCTCGTACTTGCGCGACAAGACCTTTGCGCAGTGGGTCGCGCTGAATCAGATCGCGCTGCTGCGCCTTTCGGGACAGATGACGGCGACGGGCAACAGCGATGGCGATACCGATTTCGCAGGTCAAAAGTGGCACTGGCGGCGCGAAGTGGTGGCCACGCAGGTGCCGGGCGTGGTGCGTATCGATGTCAAGGTGCGCCCGGCCGAGATCAAAGCCGACGACGACAAGGGCTGGTTCACTACCGTGAGCGGCATTCAGGGCGATGCGGTCGGTGCGCCCAATGGTTATGCGCCGTCCTGGGGCGTGCAGAACGCACCGGGGCTGCCGGGATCGGGTCAGAACGGCAAGCTCGGCGCGCCCACCAACGGCTCGAACGGCCTCGGCGTGCAGGGCGGCCTCGGTGGACAGGGTGGTCTCGGTGGGCAGGGTGGTCTCGGTGGGCAGGGTGGCCTCGGTGGGCAGGGTGGCCTCGGTGGACAGGGTGGCCTCGGTGGGCAAGGTGGTATTGGTGTGCAGGGCGATCTCGGGAATTCTTCGCCGGGCGCGCCACCGCCGCCGCCACCACCACCGGCCGACCAACCCACTGACCCGGATCAGCAATGAGACGACATCACGGGTTCACGCTGATCGAGCTGATGGTGGCGCTCTTCATCGCCGCGGTGATGTTCGCCATCGGTTACGGCGCCATCAAGCAGGCACTGAGGAGTCACGAATCGCTGAAGGACGAGCAGGCGCATCTGCTCGAGCTGCAGAACGCCGTGCGCGTCATGGAGCAGGACTTTCTGCAGGTCGCTCCGCGACCGGTGCGACAGCCGGTCGGCGATGAGCCCGGGCAGCCGGCCTTGGCCGGCGGCGGATCGGGTGTTCAGTCAGCGCTCAGCAGCTCGAGCAGCTCGACGACGGGCGCGCCGCCGATCGTTGCGTTCACGCGCGCCGGCTGGGCGAATCCCAAGGGGTTGCAGCGGACCGGGCTCCAGCGCGTCGCCTACTTCCTCGAGAACGGTACGCTCCGGCGCGAGCACTGGAGCGTGCTCGATCCGACACTCGCGAGCACCACTACGCGGCGCAACCTGCTGACGCACGTGAAGGCAGTGACGATCCGCTACATGGACGTGAGTCACCAGTGGCAGGACCAGTGGCCGCCGACGACCAACACCACGCTCGTCGGTCAGGCGCAGGACTCGACGCTGCGCCAGCGACCGCTCGCGGTCGAGATCACCCTCGATACCGAGGACTGGGGCAAGGTGGTGCGCATCGTGGAGATCGCCGGATGAGCGTTGCGCTCCGCCTCTCGCGCGCGCAGCGCCAGCGGGGACGGCACTCGCGCCGCGGGCAGCGCGGCGTGGCGTTGATCGTCGCGATCCTGCTGGTGGCGCTCGGGACCATCATCGCGGCCACTGTGGCCTACGAGAACGCCATGGCTGCGCGGCGCAGCACCGGGACCTTCGCGTTCGATCAGTCGATCATGATCGCGGAGGGGGCCGAGGCGCTCGCCGCGTTCGGCATTCGCCAGTTCTTCCAGGCCAATCCGAACACCGTCTACATCGGCCAGGGCTGGGACAAGCCCGTGGGTCCGATGGAGGTGGTTCCCGGGGTCATGCTGGAAGCCTCGCTCGAGGACATGCAGGGACGTTTCAACATCAACAACCTGGTGCAGCAGGATGGCACGCCCGATCTGGTGAACGTGGCCGCATTCACGAAGCTCCTGGAGATGGTCGGGCTCGAGACCAAGTGGGCGCCCCTGCTGGTCGACTGGATCGATGCCGACATCAACCCGCTGCCCACCGGCGGCGCCGAAGACAGCGTCTACATGGGCCAGACACCGCCGTACCGTACGGCCAACCGCTACGTCACCAGCACCACGGAGCTCCTCGCGCTGCCGGGCTTCGGCCGCGAGCGGTATCTCGCGCTTGCGCCCTATATCGCGGCGCTGCCCTGGGGTACCCAGATCAACCTGTGCACCGCGAAGGACAAGGTGCTCGACGCATTTCTCCCCGCAGGTCAAACCGAATTCAGCGCGACTGCCGGCCAGCTGGACAAGAACCGCGTCGCCGCGACCACTTCCGGCTGCTTCCCGACCCTCGCTAACTTCCAGGCGGCTCTCGGTACTCCGAAGCCCACCGGCGCCCCGCAGACCAACGCGGGAGCGCAGACGCAGAAGTTCGGGCAGAAATCCCAGTACTTCCGCCTGACGAGCTTCATCACCATCGGCAGTACGGAATTCAATTTGTACAGTCTCATGTACCGCGACGGAACCGGCGTGGTGCGTCCGATTCAGCGCAGCTTCACGCCCGATTGAGGGCGTCCAACTTCCCGCCCGCCTCGCCACAGTGACGCAATCGACGAGCACGAGCCCACGAATGATGACACTATCCGCCCATGTCTGACTGGTTGCTGCTTCGTCTCCCGCACGCCGGCGCAGAGCTCGCCACGTGGCTCGTGGTCGATGCCCGCGGCGCGCCGATGAGTCCGCCACAGAGCGGGCCGCTGGCGCTCGCCGCGCCGCGCGTCCCGGGACGGCGCGTGTGCGTGCTGGTGAGCGGTGCCGACGTGCTGCTCGCAGAGCCGGAAGTGCCGGTCAAGGCCGGCGCCAAACTGCAGCAGCTCGTGCCTTACGCCCTCGAGGAGCATCTCGCCGAGGACATCGAGGACCTGCAGTTCGCCCTCGGCAAGCGCTCCACTGAGTCGCCGCGCGTGCCGGTCGCGGTGGTGGCGCGCGCCCTTCTCGATCAATGGCTCGCGACGCTGCGCGCGGCCGGCATCGAGCCCGATGCGATCTACGCCGACAGTGAGCTGCTGCCGGCGAACCCCGGCCAGGCGGTCGCGCTGCTCGAAGCGGACACGGTGTCCGTGCGGCCACCGGGCGGTACGCCCGTCACCCTGCCGGGCGATGCGCTCGCCGAGGCGCTGGAGATCGCGCGTGCCGGCGCCGAATCCGGTGGCACCGGGGGACGTGGGCTCATCCTCTACACCGGCGCTCCCGAGTGGCAACACCACTCCGCGCAGGTCGAGGCGGCGCGACCGTATTTCGATGGCATCAAGGTGCAGCTGCTGGCGGGTGGTCCGCTCGCCCTCTATGCGCAGCAGTTGCCCACCAGCACGGCGATCAACCTGTTGCAGGGCGACTATGTCCCGGTGTCCTCGCGCGGCACCGGGCTCAAGGCGTGGCGCGTCGCCGCGATCCTCCTCGCCGGCCTCATCGGATTGCACGTGATCGGCAAGGCGGCGGAGCTGCAACTGCTCAAGCGTCACGAGCACCAGCTCGATGCCTCGATCCGCGAGGCCTTCCGCAGCTCAATGCATACCGAGGCCAGCGCCGCGGAAGCGCGGCGCCTGATGGAGAAGCGCCTCGCCGGCGCGCGCGGTGCCGGTGGCGGTTTGCTGCCGGCGCTTCAGGCGCTGGTGCAGGCCCGCGACTCCGCGCCCGGGACCAGCGTACAGTCGTTGAACTTTCACGGTGGCGCTCTCGAGATGAAGCTGTCCGCTCCCGATGCGACAAGCCTCGACCGCGTCAGCCAGTCGCTGCGCAACAACGGCTGGCAGGCCGACCTCATGGGCGGCACCAACTCCGGCTCCGCCTACGAGGGGCGGATCCAGATGCACTCGAGCGGTAGCTGAGGGTCGCGATGAAGCTCTCCTTCAAATCGCTGTCGCTCAAATCGCTCTCGCTCGGCTCGACCTCGCTCGGCTCGCTGTCGCTGCAGTCGCTGCCCGAAACCCTCGCCGCGCTCTCGCCCCGCGAGCGCCGCATGGTGATCTTCGGCGCGGTCGCGCTGATCGCGATCCTGATTTTCGGCTTGTTGATCCCGCTCGATCGCAGTGTCGCGCACACGCAGCAGCGGCTCGCGAAGAAACGCGCCGACCTGAGCTGGATGCAGACCGTCGCACCGCAGATAGCGGTGCTGCCGCCACCGTCCGCTGCGAACGGCGAATCACTCCTGGTGATCGTCGACCGCTCCGCGCGCGAGTCCGGGCTCGCCGGTTCGCTCGCCGGCAGCGAGCCCGGCGGCCCGGGCAATCTCTCGGTACGGCTGGAGAAGGCGCCGTTCGATGCCCTCGTGGCGTGGCTGGCACGGCTCGCGCAGCAGAACGGCGTCACGGTGGACTCGGCCATCATCGAGAAAACCGGCGCGCCCGGTCTCGTGAACGCCAGCATCGTCCTGCACGCGAGCTGAAGTGAAGCGAGCGGTATGGATCGCGCTGCTCGCCGCAGTCGCCTTCGTGGTGATCGTGCTTGCCCGCATGCCGGCGGCCTGGGTTCTCCCGGCGCGCGGGCCACAGTGGGCCTGTGGGAGCATCGATGGCTCACTCTGGAGCGGCACCTGCGCGGGGCTCACGGTGAGCGGCAAACCGCTCGGCGATCTGAGCTGGGAGCTGCATCCGCTGCGGCTCGCAGCCGGTCGCCTCACCGCGCATCTCACCCTGGGGCACGGTCCCGCCGATGCCGCCGCGGATGTGGAGCTCACCTTGTTCGGCCAACGCCTGATCGCACGGAACCTCGTCGCCGATCTGCCGCTCGATCCCGCCCTCCTCCCCTCCGTGCCGGCCGGTCTGCATGGGCGCGCGCACGCCGAACTGGCGCTCGCTGAAGTGCAGCGCGGCGTCATCCGCCAGCTCCAGGGGCGGATCGAAGCCCGCAACCTCGAGGAACGCAGCGGTAATAACACGGCTCTCGGCAGCTACGCGGTGAGCTTTCCCGGCGGCAGCGGCGACCTGGTCGGGACGCTGCGTGACCTCGAGGGTCCGCTCGCGCTGGAAGGGACGCTGCGTCTGACGCCGGCACCGGGCTTCGAGCTCGAGGGTGTCATCGCCGCGCGCCGCGACGCCCCGCCCGAGCTCGTCAACAGTCTGCGTTTTCTTGGCTCCCCGGACGCGACGGGCCGGCGGCCGTTCGCGTTGTCAGGGACGTTCTGACACAACAGCGAGCGCGTCCGAGGGGCACTCAGGTCAGCTCGCGAAACGCCCCGAGCAGCGGAAAATAAAGCGCCGCGCGCACCTTCTCAGGTCCGAGCGACTGTGCGAGCGCCACGTAGCCCTCGAGCTGCGGCCGGTAACGCTCGATCTCCCGCGCGAGGAATCCCTCGAGATCGCCACCTTCGTGGGCGCTCGTCTTGTAATCGATCACCCAGCGGGTACCGGACTCGTCGACGAAGCTGCGATCGATCTTCACGTTACGCAGCCGTCCGCCGCTCACGCCGCTCAGCTCCCACTCGCTGTAGGCCTCGCGATGGCTGCCGCTCAGGATCCAGCGACCGCGCTCATCGGCGAGCGTCTGCCGCAGCGCCGCGAGGATCACCTCGGCCGCGCGCGGTCGCTCGTCTCGCGGCACACCGAGCCGCTCGAGTTGGGTGAGCACCCGTGTACTCTCCTCCTCCAGGGCCGCAGCAGGTGGCAGCTGCTCCGCTCCTGCCAGACGTGCGAGAGACGCGTGCACCACCGTGCCGATGTCCCGCTGCGTCTCGCGCACCCAGCTGAACTCCAGCGGCTCGGCTGCGAGGTAGGCGGGAGGAAGGTGAGTGACGCGTACGCCCGCCGGCGGCGCCGGCGGCTGCCAGTCTGCAAGCAGGCGAGTGAGCGGAGCTGCCACCGCGGGCTTCGTCTCCAACCTCGCGGTCTCCATGGTCTCGAAGCGGCCCCCGAGCGCCGGCCAGAGAATCGCCAGCATGCTGCGGCGGTCCGTCTTGATCGTTCCGTCGGGAGCGGTCGTCGGCGCCGCAGACAGCCACAGTGTGCGCCGCGCGCGCGTCACGGCGACATACATGAGGCGGCAGCGCTCGTGCGCGTCACGCTGACGGATCAGGTCCTTGAGGAAAACATTGAGGTCGCTCTCCTCCGCCGCGCCGATCGGCGGCGATGGCGAGATGAGCAGGTCGCTCTCGCTCGACTCACTCGGCAGGTCGATCCAGCGCAGCAGGCGGTGCTCGGCGCCGCGCGTCGCGCGCTGCAGTGCCGGCACGATCACGTGCTCGAACTCGAGGCCCTTCGCCCGGTGAATGGTCATCACCTGCACCGGGTTATCAGCGCTTCGCGGCGCGCTGTAGAGATGCGCGAGGAGCGAGCCGAAATCCTCGGGGCCCTGCCACTCGAGCGCCGCCGCGCGCAACGCCAGGGCGGCGAAAAAGCCGCGCGCATCCGCGAGCTCCTCGGCTCCATACGCGTCGCTCGCCCCAAGCCGCAGCCAGGTCCTCTCCAGCCAATCCGCGACCGGCGCCTCACCGCGTTCCGCGAGTGATTGCGTCAGGACAGCCCGCACCCCGGCGAGACGCGCGCGATCCCCGGCATCGCAACGCGCGAGGCGCTCGGGGTCCGCGAGTGCCTCGAGGACGAGCTCGCGATCGTTCAGCGCCGAGAGCGCCGTCAGCGTCCGCAGGCGCGCCCCGCACCAGGGGGCGCGCAGCAGCGCGAGCCACGCCGACCGGTCGGCCAGGTCGAACAGCGCGCGCGTGAGCTGCACGAGGTCCCGCACCACGAGCCGCTCGCGCAGCGGCACCAAATCGACCGCACACGTTGCGACACCGCGTGCGCCGAGCGCCTCGACGATCGGTATGGCGTGTGCGTGAGCGACGACGAGCACCGCCACGCTCGCCGCGGGGTCCCGGTGGCGCAGCTCCGCGACGTGCGCGGCGATCGCCCGCGCTTCGGAGGCGGGACTCTGAGGAAAGAGCCTGAGTGTTGCGGTTGCGAGGTCACCGTTCGCCCGAGCCGCGCGGGCGGCGGTGTCCGCCGCGATGCTCTCGCGGTAGCTCACGGCGCCGGTGCGCAGCTCATCTGCTGCCGGGAAGACCTGCGCGAACACCTCGTTGGTGAAGCGCACCAGGTCGGCTACCGCGCGGAAGTTACGCAGCAGCCGCAGAGGCTCGAGTCTCACCGGCCCGATGCCGGCGGCACGCGCCCTGAGAAAGAGACCAACCTCCGCGTCCCGGAAGCGGTAGATCGACTGCATCGGATCACCCACGACGAAGAGCGTCCGGCCATCGCCTTCCTGCCAGCCGACCGTGAGACTCTCGAGCAGCTTCACCTGCGCGAGCGAGGTGTCCTGGAACTCATCGACGAGGATGTGCCGCAGCGCGAGACCCGCGCGCAACGCGAGATCGGTCGGTTCGCCGCCGACGGTCAGGGCCTCGCGGGCGGCGCCGCTGACGTAGGTGTAATCGACGCGGCCAACCTGCGCAAACTCGGTATGCAGCTCCGCGGCCGCGCGCGAGAGCATGCGGGAGAGCGCCTCGATGGCTGCCGCATCGTCCTCGGTGAGCTGCGCGGCGGGCGCCCGCTTCAGTGCGAGCAGCGCCTCACGCGCGCCGGCGAGATTGCGCAGCTCCCCGATCAGGTCCCGCAGCTGCTGGCAGGCGCGCGGATCGGCAAAGCCCGCACCGAGCCGATGCGCTCCGAGCTGCTTGCGCCAGTCATCGCGCGTGAGCGCGAGGTGCGCGAAGTGCTTCCAGTGGGATAGGTCCGCCGTCTCGCGGCTGAGCGGGCCGCAGCCGGCCAGTGCTTCGGCGCGGCGGCGCAGCCCGGCGGGGAGCAGCGTACACAGCGCTTCGAGTCGCGTGCGTGCGAGGCGCGCCAGGCTCTGATTCACCCGCTCACACAGCGCACCGGGCTCCTCGCCCGCAACGAAGGGAAGCCAGTGGCCGCGCTCCTCGAGCATCTGCGCGATGAGCCGCTCGAGGTACATCCAGTTGTTGTCGGTGCGGTCAAACAGCAGCCGCGCATCCAGCGCGCGCTCCGGGTCGCTCTCGGCGCTCTGCAGCGTACGGCGCGCAGCGCGCTGGTAGAGCTCGCCGGCGCTCTCGGTGACATTCAGCGCGCCACCGGCACGCGAGGCGACCGGTAACTGACTCGCAAGCCAGTAGTTGAAGGAGTCGATGGTCTGGATCCGCAGGCTCTGCGGGTGGCGGTCGATGCTCCAGCCCCGAGCCGCGCCGTGGGCGAGCGCGGCTTTGGCGAGCATCGTGAGCTCTCGCGTCTCGGGATTGTTCGCGGCGAGCTCACCGCGCAGCGCGCGGATCACGCGTGCCCGCATCTCCGCCGCCGCCTTGCGCGTGAAAGTGATGGCGAGGATCTGCGCCGGATCCTCGACGGTGGTGAGAAGTCTCAGGAATCGACGCGTGAGCACTGCTGTCTTGCCCGAGCCCGCGGGGGCTTCGAGCAGGACCGAGCGCGAGGGGTCGCTCGCCGCGGCTCGTGCGGCCTCATCGAGGCGCAACGCGGACTCACTCATCGGTGTCATCCGCGTGCGCCGCCGCTTCCGGAGCGAGGTGTGCGCCGATGCGGCAGAGATCCGTGAGGTGGCAGTAGTCGCAGGCTCCCTCTGCCGGGTCCACGCGCGCATCGCCCGCCAGAAAGGCGCCGATCAATCGGCCGATGAGCTCTTGCCAGCTGCGCTGCTGCGCCCGCCAGTCGGCGGCGGCGGCGCCGCTCGCCGCAAGCGCGCTCACCCGCGGGAGAAGATCGGCGGTCGCCGCGACGCCCGTGAAACGCACCTCGCGCGCCGTCAGATTCACCGTGGCGAGCGCCATGACGTCGCTCCCCATCGCGGTGAGATAGGCGAGCAGCTGTGGGTGCGTGGGCCGCGCGCCGTACCAGTCGGGGCTGCCAGGCCGGCCGCTTTTGTAGTCGAGTACTGCGAGTCCGTTCGCGACCCGATCGACGCGGTCGAGTCGCAGGCGTACCCGGCCGCCCCCGAGTGCGAGCTCGGTCATGTGCTCGGTCGCCTCGACCGTGAAGGGCGGGCGCGTCCGCTCGAGCGCACACAGGCGGCGGATCAGGCGCTCGGCGCGCACGCACTCGCGCTCGAGCGCCGGCGACAGCACGGTGAAGAGATCGAACTGCGCATCGGGCGCTCGCCGCGCCCGGCGGCGGCGGCTCCCCACCTCCGCCTGCAGCGCCCGAGCCGCCTGCGCCACGCACTGCGTGATGAGCACTTCGAGTGCGCCCTCATCGAGCCCTTCGAGGGCGTGCGAGTTACGGAGCTCCTCCCAGAGCATCTGCAGCGCGGAATGCAGCAGCAGCCCGCGCTGGTCCATCGGGACCCCGGGCTCGGGCTCCTCGGGCGCTGTGGCCCCGAGTCGCAGCTCCGCGTAGGCACGGAACGCACACGCGTTCTGCAGCGTCAGGGCACGCGTCCCGCCGGGGAGCGGAGTCAGCGGATTGAAGGTCACACCGCTGACATCCGTCAGCTGCTCGCTGCATCCGTCCCGGTGCAGACGAAGCGGCAGCCACAGGGTCGATGGCCTCCGCTCTTCGAGGGCGAGGCCTGCAAGGCACGGACTCGGCAGAAGCTCCCGATCCTCATCGAGCACGGGGACCGAGAGCACGAGCTCCCGCGCGCCGTGCCGCCAGGAGCGGAGCAGCGTCTCCGCCTGGCTGCGCCGGCCCGTAACGGTCGCCTCGGGAATAGCGGCTGCGAGCTGTGCCGGCAGCGGCAGGAACGGATCGGGCGCCGGCGGTTGCGGGAACCGGTCAGCGTCGAGGGAGCCGACCCAGATCCCGTCGTAGATCACGACCGGGTCGGTGAGCGCCCCCGCGACGGTCACCGGCACTCCTTCGTCCGAGGGTCGGTATGAGGTCCGCCGCGCCAGCGCCTGCAGCAGCTCGAGTGCGGCATTCAGGCCGAGACTCGGCGCACTGGCGGCCAGCTCGCCGAACTCCTCGAGGACCTCGCGCCAGCGCAGGCGCGTCTGATGCGCGGCGCCATCGGGTACGAGCGGGCCCGGCCAGCCCACCGTGGAGAGAGCAGCCTCGAAGCGTTCGGACCAGCGCCGTGGGGAGGCGGTGCCGGTCGCCAGTCTCCGTTCGGCGCCGTGCAAGCGATCGTCGAGCTCACGTGCCGCAGGCTTCAGCTCCCGCGGTGCAAGCTGCAACGCGCCGAGGAATTCCCGGAGCGTCAGGCTCGTCGGACCGCGCTGGCGCAACAGCCACGCCAGGTGCGCGCGCGCTGGCGCCTCCGGGCTCAGCCAGTACGGGGAGGTCAGCCAGCGGCTGATCAAGTCCAGCTCGATGTCAGCGCCCGCGAGAAGGCTCAGCGTCAGGAGGGCCTGCGAGGGTAGCGCCAGCGTGCCGAAAGGCTCCCCGCCTTCGAGGCCGACGAGTGCGCGACACGAGTGCTCGCCGGCGAGCGTCGCCCCGGGATCCAGGGCGTCGCGGATCAGGCTTGCGAGTCGCTCCCGCGCTCCCGCAGGTCCTGGAAGCATCACGAGAAGCCGCGCGTCGGGCTGCGTGCGAAGCCGCTCGCCACACCAGGCGGCGATCGCCTCCATCTGCGAGAGTGCATCGGGCGTCCGTACGCCGCGTACGGAGGGCTCGGCAGCGCGCGCGCTCGGCGCTCCGGGGCCAGCCGCCAGAGCGCTGAGCCAGGGAGGGACTGCGTCGAAACCGCGCAGCAGCAGCGGAGGCGGCGCGCCCGACTCGCCGAGGCGGCCGGTGAGGGAACTCACACTCGCCGCGTTCAACGCACGACAGCGTGCCTCGAAGCCGCGCCGGGCCTCGAGAAGGAGCGTCGCCTCGCTGTCCGGCGCACCCGCTACCACGGCGATCCCATACTCGGCCGCTCGCTCGCTCGCACGTTGGAGGGATTCGGCGAGGAGGTCAGTCTCGAGGAAGGGATATTCGCGTGAGGCTTCCTGCGCCGCCTCGCGCCAGAGCAGCCACTCCTCGGTTGAGCTGAGAACGCGCGGCCATTCGGCAGGTGCCTCCTCGCCGCGCCGCTCGCACTCGCGCCGCGCCCAGCTCGAGGGCGTGAGCACATCCACACTCGTCCACACCTGCCGCCCGGCGGCGAGCTCGGCGGCGGCATGCGCCAGCTGTACCGCGCGCAGCCGCTGCCCTGTCGGCACGAGCAGCGTGCCGCCGCGCTGCAGATGAGAGGCTACATCGCTTGGAAGACTAAACAAAACAGACTATTAACGAGCTTTTATCGAACTCACTTGAACCGCGAGGCGCGTCGTACCACGTTACGTGTCACCGTCTCCCTGACACCGAGTTGCCGCGGGGCCGCCGCGCAGGCGGTGAGCTGCTCCTCGATGCGTGCGAAAACCTCGCCGAGCATCGCCGCATCCGGAAGATAGGTGATGCGGAAGTGATTGCTGTACGGCACGTTGAAGCTCGCTCCCGGGGCGATCAGCACGTGCTTCTGCTCGAGCAGGTCGAGCGCAAACTGCTGATCGTCGAAGTCCGGCAACACCAGGGGATTCACACCGACAAAGGCGTACATGGATCCGCGCGGCGGCGCGAGCGTGAGGAAGCGGCTGCGCTGCACGGCGGCGAGGATCGCCGCGCGCGATTCGTACAGCCGCCCGCCCGGGGAGACGAGCTCGCGCACGCTCTGATGGCCGCCGAGCGCGGTCTGCACTGCCCACTGAGCGGTCACGTTGCTGCAGAGGCGAAGCGAGGCGAGCAGCTCGAGCGCCTGGAGGTATTGGGCTGCGGCGTGCGTGCGACCGGAAAAGACCGCCCAGCCGACGCGGTAGCCGCAGGCACGATAGACCTTCGACAAACCCGAGAGTGTCGCGCAGACCGTGTCGTGCACCAGCGTCGCCATGGGGACGAACTGCGCATCCCCGTAGGTCATCTGGTCGTAGATCTCGTCGCTGAACACCACGAGCCGCCGCTCCTCGGCCAGCCGCGCCAGCGCTTCCAGCACCGCGCGCGGATAGACGGCGCCCGTCGGGTTGTTGGGATTGATGACGACGATCGCGCGCGTGCGCTCGGTGACGAGGCTGGCGATCTCCTCCGGGTCCGGCACGAAGCTGTTCTCGGGATGGCAGGGATAGTGCACGGCGCGGCCGCGATTGAGCGTCACCGCGGCGGTCCACAGCGGGTAGTCGGGGCTCGGGACGAGCACCTCGTCGTCCTCGTTGAGGAGCGCCCGCAGCGTGAGGTCGATGAGCTCGCTCACGCCGTTGCCGATGAAGACCTCCTCCGCCGTAACACCCGCGACGCCGCGCTCCTGCTGCTGCATCACCACCGCCTCGCGTGCCGGGAAGATGCCCTGCTGGTGGCAGTAGCCCTCGGCCTCCGCGAGGTTCTCGATCATCGCGAGCCGCATGGTCTCGGGGGTGCGGAACCCGAAGGCGCGCGGATTACCGATGTTGAGGGAGAGGATCTCGTAGCCCTGGCGCTCGAGCTCGTGCGCGCGCCGCGCCAGGCGGCCACGGATCTCGTAGCGCACCTGCCTCAGGCCCTGGCTCGGGCGGATGCTGAAGTCGCTCTTCATGCGCGGAAGAATAACCCAACGGCCGCGCGCTTCCGCCGCTCCCGTGCGAACTGTGACCCGATCGCAGTCAGGAAATCTCGCGCCAGCGATGGCAGGCGATGCCCTGCCCTGCTGCAGGCTCTTCCCACTGCGGAACGCGCTCGCCACACACCGCTATCGCCTGCGGGCAGCGCGTGCGATAGACGCAGCCGCTCGGCGGCGAGAGCGGCGATGGCGGCTCGCCGCTACGCACGCGGGCGAGACGGGCGGGCTGGATGTCGGGGTCGGCGACCGGAATCGCCGCCAGGAGCTCGCGGCTGTAGGGGTGGCGGGGCGTGGCGAACAGCGCTGGCGCCGGAGCCAGCTCCATCATGCGCCCGAGATAGAGCACCAGCACCCGCTCGCACAAGCGCCGCACGAGCGCCAGATTGTGGCTGATGAAAAGCAGCGACAGCCCGCTCGCGGCGCGCAGCTCGGCGAGCAGCGCGATCACCTGCTGCTGCGTCGGGGCATCGAGGGCACTCACCGGCTCATCGCACACGAGCAGGCGTGGCTTGAGGACCATGGCGCGGGCAATTCCGACGCGCTGGCACTGCCCGCCCGAGAGCTCGTGCGGGTAGCGCTCCGCGATCGAGGCGGAGAGTCCGACACGGGCCAGCACTGCGGCGACCGCGGCGCCGCGGGCGATGGCACCCAGCGAAGGCTCGTGCACGCGCAGCGGCTCGGCGACGGTCTCCGCCACCGTCATACGTGGGTCGAGGCTGCCGAGCGGGTCCTGGAAAATGATCTGCAGATCACGCCGCAGCGCCCGCAACTCGGGCGCCGGCAGTGTCGCGAGCTCGCGTCCCATCCACACCACGCGCCCGCTGGAAGCCTCGAGCAGCCTCAATGCGGCGCGGGCGAGTGTCGATTTGCCGCTGCCGGATTCACCGACGATACCGAGCGTCTCCCCGGCGCGCAGGGTGAGGCTCACAGCGGTGAGGGCATCGAGGCGTGCGGGCGCGCCGCGCCCGCTGCGGCGCAGGCCGTACCGCACGCCGAGATCCGTCACGGTGAGTACCGGCGGGCGCCCCGCCGCGGCCGGCGCTTGCACATCCGCATCCGCAGCCGCATCCGCGGCCGCCATCAAACCATCGCCAGCCTGTGCATCCTTCACCAGCGCGCGGGTGTAGGGGTCGCGCGCTGACTTCAGCACCGATGCAACCGGACCGCTCTCGATGAGCCGGCCCTGACGCAGCACCGCGACGCGGTCGGCTACACCGGCGAGCGCCGCCAGGTCGTGCGTGATCAGCACCAGGCCCAGCGCGCGCGTGCGCTTGAGCTCCGCGAACAGCGCCAGGATCTGTGCCTGGATGGTGACATCGAGCGAGGTCGTCGGCTCATCGGCGATCAGCAGCTGCGGCTCGCCGGCGAGTGCGATGGCGATCATCACGCGCTGGCGCATGCCGCCGGAGAGCTGGTGCGGGTATTGCGCGAGGCGCCGTCCGGCATCGTTCACGTGCACGCTCTCGAGGAGCGCCTGCGCGCGGCTGCGCGCGGCCGCGGCGGTGACTCCCGCGTGGCGGCGCAGCACTTCGCTCAGCTGCGCGCCGACCGTGAGGTGCGGCGTGAGCGATGTCATCGGGTCCTGGAACACCATGGCAATCTTCGCGCCGCGCACCCGATCGAGCGCCGCCGGGGAAAGCCCGATGAGCTCCTGTGGGCCGAGCCGCGCGCTGCCCTGCGCCCTGCCATTCGCGGCGAGCAGCCCCATGACGGCGAGGAACAGCTGGCTCTTGCCGGCGCCGGATTCGCCCACCACGCCGAGGCATTCCCCGCGCGCCACCGCGAGGGTCACCTCCTGCACGGCGCGCAGCTCGCCCTGCGGCGTGTCGAAAGTGACGCCGAGCCCGTGCAGGCTCAGCACCGGGTCTGCGCCGGCCGCCTCAATGCTCGCGGGGATCGAAGGCATCACGCAGGCCGTCGCCGAGCAGATTCAGCGCCAGCAACAGCAGCACGAGCGCCGTCGCCGGTACCAGCAGCATCCAGGGCGCAGACTCCATCTCCTGTGCGCCGGCGAAAATCAGATTGCCGAGGCTCGCCTGCGGCTCCTGGACTCCGAGGCCGAGAAAAGAGAGGAAGCTCTCGAACAGGATCATCTGCGGCACGATGAGGGTTGCGTAGACGGCCACGGGACCCAGCACGTTCGGCACGATGTGCCGCAGCAGGATCGCGTGCGGCGGCACCCCGAGCGCGCGCGCCGCCTCGATGAACTCACGGCGCCTCAGTGCGAGCGTCTGGGCGCGCACCATGCGCGCCGTGGTCAGCCAGCCGACCGCGGCGAGTGAGACTGCCAGCACGATGAGGCTGCCGCGCGTGAAGAGCGTCGTGAGAATGATCACCACGAACAGGTACGGCAACGAATACAACACGTCGACGAAGCGCATCATCGCCCCATCGATGCGCCCGCCGGCAAGTCCCGCCACCGCTCCCCACAGCACGCCGATCACGAGGCTCACCGCGCTCGCCAGCACGGCGAGCAGCAGCGACAGCCGCACGCCGTGCAGGGTGCGCACGAGGAGATCGCGCCCGAGCCGGTCGGTGCCGAGCCAGTGTGCCGCCGCACTCCCGGGAGGCTGCGCGAGGTGCTGCCAGTCGAGGCTGTCGTAGCTCCAGGGACTCAGGGCCGGCGCGATGAGTGCCACGAGTGCGATCGCGGCCAGCACGATGAGCGCGGCACTTGCGGCACGGTTGCCGCGCAGCCGCCGGCGCGCATCACTCCACAGTCCGCGGCGCGCGACGGCGGCGACGGTGGGGCCGTCATTCACGCCGTGTGCCCGGATCGAGCCAGCCGCAGGCGAGATCGGCGCAGAGATTGAGCAGCAGCGTCAAAGCGCCGTAGACGATGATCATGCCCATGACGAGCGGATAGTCACGATCGATGGCGCCTTGCACGAGGTAACGCCCGGTCCCTGGGAGACCAAACACCGCTTCCACCACCAGCGAGCCGGTGACGAGAAAGGCGATGGCGGGGCCGAGATAGCTCGCGACCGGCAACAGCGCCGGACGCAGCGCGTGGTGCCACACGACGCGCGCCTCACCGAGACCCCGCGCGCGGGCGCTGCGCACGAAGGGGGCGCGCAACACCTCGAGGAGGCTCGCGCGTGTCAGCCGCGCGAGCGCTGCGGCGAGCGGCAGGGCGAGTGTCAACACCGGCAGCACCAGGTAGCGCGGTGCGCCCGGCTGCCACCCCGCTACCGGCAACCAGCGCAGGTGTATGCCGAAGACGAGCGCGAGCAGCGGCCCGATCACGAAACTCGGCAGCGCCACCCCGAGCGCACCGATTGCGGCGACGGCGAGATCGGCCCCTGGCCCGCGCCACGACGCCGCCGCAATGCCCGCGGGGATACCGGCCATGAGCGCCACGGCGATGGCGCACAACCCGAGGGTGGCGGAAAGCGGCAGGCCTCGCCCGATGAGCTCGCTCACCGTGAAATCGCGCTGGCGGAGGGAAGGACCGAAATCACCGTGAGCCAGCGCGCGCAGATAACGCAGGTACTGCACGGGCAGCGGCTGGTCGAGGCCGTACAGCCGATCGAGATTGGCCCGCACGGCGGGGCTCACGCCCTGCTCCTCATCGAAGGGGCCGCCGGGGGCGAGACGGATGATGGCGAAGGAGACGGTGACGATGATGAGAAGTGTGGGAATGAGTGCCGCGACGCGACGCAACGCGAGCTTCAGCATGCGGCGACTCTAGCATTTCACGCAATTTCATGGGGTGGCTTGGCGGTGCGCAATTCGTCAACGCCGCGGCACGTCCCGTCAACACCGGGTGCGGCCTGCCGCTATACTGCGCGCTCCGCCCGTGTGCCGGGCACATCGAGAGCCAAGAGGCGAAGAAGAATGAAGCGCATCCTGGTCGGCATCAAGCGTGTCGTGGACGCCAATGTGCGCATCCGCGTCAAGCCCGATGGCAGCGGTGTCATCACCGATGGCGTGAAGATGGCCATCAACCCCTTCGATGAGATCGCGCTGGAGGAGGCGTTGCGCATCAAGGAGCGCGGCGCCGCCGAGGAAGTCATCGTCGCGACCGTCGGTCCGGCCGACACCCAGCAGCAGCTGCGCACCGCGCTTGCCATGGGCGCCGACCGCGCGCTGCACGTGCAGGCCGAGGGCGTGATCGAGCCGCTCACGGTCGCGCGCGCGCTGCTGAAGCTCATCGAGCGTGAGCAGCCATTCCTCGTCATCCTCGGCAAGCAGGCGATCGATGATGACAACGGTCAGACTGGCCAGGTGCTCGCGGCGTTGTGGAACCGGCCGCAAGCGACCTACGCCTCGAAGCTCGAGCTCGCGGGCGAGACGGCACGTGTCACCCGCGAGGTCGACGCCGGACTCGAGACGATCGAGGTCGACCTGCCGGCGGTGATCACCACCGACCTGCGCCTGAATGAGCCGCGCTACGTGAAGCTCCCCGACATCATGAAAGCGAAGAAGAAGCCCCTCGATACACTCACCTTCGCGGCGCTCGGCGTCGAGCCGCGCCAGCAGCTGAAGCTCGCGCGCCTCGAGCCCCCGCCACAGCGGCAGAAGGGTATCCGCGTCAAGGACGCCGCCGAGCTGGTCGACGCGCTGCGAAAGAAGGGACTGCTGTGAGCGCGAAGATACTCGTCGTCGCCGAGCACGACGGTCAGAAGCTGAATGCCAGCACGGCCAAGTGCATCAGCTGCGCGCGCGCCCTGGCGGACGCCGAGATCACGGTGATCGTGCTCGCCGCCGATGCCGCGGCAGTCGCCGCCCAGGCGGCGCAGCTCGCCGGCGTGACTCGTGTTCTCACGGTCGAGAACGCCGCCAACCTGCATCCGCTCGCCGCGGTGCTCGCCCCGCAGGTCGTCGCCGTCGCCGCACCCTTCACTCACCTGCTCGGACCTTCGACGACCTACGGCAAGGACCTGATGGCGCGCGTCGCCGGGCTGCTGGAAGCGCCGCAGGTGAGCGACATCATGGCGATCGAGAGCGCGACGCGTTTCCGCCGACCGATCTACGCGGGCAACGCCATCCTCACCGTGGAGGCCAGCGGTGACAGTAAGGTCGTGGGTACGGTGCGCATGGCGTCGTTCGAGGCGACCGCTGCGGGTGCAGCGGCAGCACCGATCGAGAAGGCCACCGTCAGCGTCGCGCTGCCGACGCACACCCGCTTCATCTCCGTGTCGGCCGCCAAGAGCGATCGTCCGGACCTGCAGACTGCGGCGCGCGTGATCTCCGGCGGCCGGGCGCTCGGGAGCGCCGAAGGGTTCAAGATTCTCTACAGCCTCGCTGACCGCATGGGCGCGGCGGTGGGCGCTTCCCGCGCGGCGGTGGATGCCGGCTACGCGCCGAATGAGATGCAGGTCGGCCAGACCGGCAAGATCATCGCGCCGGAGCTCTACGTCGCGGTCGGCATCTCCGGTGCAATCCAGCATCTCACCGGCATCAAGGACGCACGCACCATCGTCGCCATCAACAAGGACGGCGAGGCGCCGATATTCGAGGTGGCTGATTTCGGCCTGGTGGGCGACCTGTTCCAGATCATCCCGGAGATCGAGCGGCTGCTACAGGGTTGAGAGAACCGCTTCCGCCGCCGACACCTTGAACTGACCCGGCTGCTCGATTTCAACGCGTGTGGCCACTCCGTCGCGCACCACGATCGCGAAGCGCTGGCCGCGCGTGCCCATGCCGAAGCCGCTCGCATCGAGCTCCAGCCCGAGCGCCTTGGCGTAGTCGCCGTTACCGTCGGCGAGCATCAGAACCTTATCGCCCACGCCCTGTGCCTTGCCCCAGGCATTCATGACGAATACGTCGTTCACCGCCATGCAGGCGATCGTGTCAACGCCCTTGGCCCGAATCTGATCCGCGAGCTGCACGAACCCGGGCAGGTGTTTGGCGTCGCAGGTTGGCGTGAACGCTCCGGGTACGGAGAACAGCACCACGGTCTTGCCCTTGAAGAGCTCGTCGGTGGTGATGTCCTTCGGTCCCTCCTTGGTCATGCGCTTGAGCTTCCCCGCGGGCATGCGCTCGCCTGCCTTGATCGCCATACCGGGCCTCCTTACCTAAAGCTCAGGCACCGCGATTGCGCGCCGCCTTCTGGGATTGACTGACTTTCGTCGACTTGGTGGGCTTCTGGGTCTGAGCGGTGGCCGCCCCACTCCCCTGCTTGGCGTGCAGGCTCCACAGGTTCGCGAGCCGCTCGAGCGCCGGATCGCCCTTCACCGCCTTGAACGTTTTTACCGCGTCGTCCTTGTGACCGGCCTTCAGCTGCGCGATGCCGAGCGTGAGGCGCGCATCGGCCTCGTTCTTCACGCCGCTCTTGCCGAGGCCCTTCGAGAGCTGATCGACCGCCTTGTCGTACTGGCCATAGCCAAGGTAGGCGCGGCCGACCGCGATGTTCTTGTCGCCGCTCGACGCTGCGTCCGCCTCTTTCTCGAGCTTCGGCAGCCCCGCCTGGTCCGCCTGGGCGCGTTTCTTCGCGCTGTCGAGCAGCCGTTGGGCGCGGTCCTTGCTCCGCTGGTCGGTGAATACGTTCTTCTCCTGTGCCTTCTGCAGCACGTTCTGCGCATCACCGGGCGAGCCTGCATCGAGTGCGAGCTCCGCCATCTCGGTGTAATCGCTCGGCTCCTTCAGCACATCCGTATCGAGCATGAGCCGGTAAGTCTGGAAGAGGTCGGCTTCGTTGCCCGAGGTGTCCTTGCGCATCGAGTAGAGCAGCTGCGCCCAGGTATCGGGCTTGGGGTAATACGTGACCATCTTTTCCACGGCGCGCGTCTGGCAGGCCTCATCCTGCAGCTTCGTGCAGGCGCTGTAGATCAGCGACAGCGATTCGTTGGTCGGTGTCTGGCCGGCCTTGATCTGGGCGTTGACGATGTCGTCCTCGAACTTCAGGGTGTTCTTCCAGTCACCCTTGAGGTAATAGGACTGGCCGACGATGGTCTTTATCTGATCATCGGCGTAGCCGCCCTTGATGGCGCGGTTACCGAAATCGATGGCCTTGTCATAGTTCTTGATTTGATAGTTGATCGTTGCGAGCTGCTTGACGAGGGTCGGCTGCTCGGCTTGCGGCGTGAGGCCGCTGTCGAGCTTGGCCTCCATCACCTTGGCGGCTTCCGGATAGTTCTGTGTCTTGATGTAGGCGAAGGACAGCATCTCGTCGATGATGTACTGGTCTGCCGGAGTCTTGCCCGACACGCCTTCGGCCGCCTTCAGCTTGGCAATCGCGTCGGGATAATTTTTCGCCTTGAGGGCGGCGTTGGCGTCGCTGAGCGGCTTGGCGAGCGCCGTACTGTTCTTCGGCTGCTTCTCCTGGGCCAGGGACGTTGCGGGAGCCAGGGCCGTGACTACCGCGACCGCGGCGCCGAGGATGAGAGCCGGAAAGATTCTCGTAGGGACCTTCATAGTGGGGTTTCGCATTGCGTTGAAAAGTTATTCACTGAATTGGGCCACATTGACGAAGCCGATCTTCTTCATGTGGTTGTGCTGCGCGGCCGCCAGTACCTTCGCGACGATCCCGTAATGGGCACGGCGGTCGGGCCGGAGGTGAATCTCCGGCTGCGGATCCTTCGCGGCCTCGGTGTGGAAGAAGCCTTCGAGCGTATTCAGGTCGGCGACCGGCGTGCCGTTCCACACCACCGTGCCGTCGTAGTCGATCTCGAGATCGATGACCTCCGGGGGTTGGTCCGGCGGTGGTGGCGGGGCGTTCGGGTTCGGCATGTCGAGCTTCACCGCGTGGGTCATGACGGGCAGCGTGATGATGAGCGTCACGAGCAGCACCAGCATCACATCGATCAGCGGTGTCGTGTTGATGTCGCAGAAGGTCGCGCCTGAGGCCCCACCGACGGGAATTGACATTGCCGTGAACTCCTAACAGCAGATCAGCGGTAACCGCGCACGCCATGGTCGGGCTCGGTCAGGAAGCCGACCTTGACGATGCCGCCGCGCTGGATGGCGTACATCACGCGCCCGATGTCTTCGTAGCGCGCGTCTTTGTCGCCACGGATGTGGATCTCGGGCTGCGGCTTCCTGACGGCCGCACCCTCGACGAGCCCGAGCAGCTCGTTGCGGTTCCCGACTTTCTTATCGTTCCAGTAAATATTGCCTTCCTTGTCGACCGCGATGGTGATGTTCTCGGGCTTGGTCTGCGTCGGGATGTTGACCGCCTTCGGCAGTTGCACCGGCACTGTCTTGGTGATCACCGGGATGGTGATCAGGAAGATGATGAGGAGCACCAGCATCACATCGACGAGCGGCGTCGTGTTGATGTTGGCGATCGCGCCGCCTTCGTCGCCGCCACCGACATTCATTGCCATTTTTCGGTCCTCACGTGCTGCGCCTCAGGGAACAAATCGGGGTGCCCGGCGGCACCCCGTATTGAGCCTCGCGCAGCCACTCACTTGCGAACGTTGCGCAACTCGGTCACTTGGCGACCGGCGATGCCTTGGCGGCAGCCGGCCGCACGCCGCCAGTCACCGCGGCACCGCTGTCGACGCGGGCGCCGCTCACCAGATAGGCGTGCAGGTCGCTCGCGAAGTTCCGCAGCGCCTCCTGCAGGGTCTTGTTGCGGCCGAGCAGCCAGTTGTAGCCCATGACCGCCGGCACCGCCACGAACAAGCCGATGGCGGTCATGATCAGCGCCTCACCGACGGGGCCCGCGACCTTGTCGATGCTCGCCTGGCCGGCGATGCCGATGCCGACCAGCGCGTTCAGGATGCCCCACACCGTGCCGAACAGGCCGACGAAGGGCGCGGTCGAGCCCACGGTCGCGAGCAGGCCCAGGCCGTTGTTCAGCCGGCTGTTGACGCCGTCCACCGCGCGCTGCAACGACATGGTGATCCACTCGTTGAGGTCGATGCGGTCGGTGAGGCGACCGTCGTGGTGCGAAGCGGCGCGCAGGCCGTCTTCGGCGATGGCGCGGAAGTCATCGCCCTTCTTCAGGCGATCGACACCGTCCTTGACGGACGGCGCAGTCCAGAACTGCTTCTCGACCACGCGCGCAGACTGCTTGAGCTTACGCTGGTCCCAGAGCTTGGTGAGCATGACGTACCAGGACGCGAGCGACATGATGAGCAGGAGCACCAGCACGGAACGCGCGATGATGTCCCCGCTCGCCCACAGGGCGGCCAGGCCGTACGGATTGGAAACGGTAGTGGTGGCTTGGTTTTCCATAGTTTTCCTCGGGACGACAGGAGCCGCGCGCGGCGCCGCGGCGTTAACTCAATTGTGTAGCTTGAAGCGGATCGGGAGTTGGGTGCACTTTGTCACCGGCTTGCCCTCTTCGGTCGCCGGTTTGAACCGGCCCGATCCCACCGAGGCGACTTTCACGGCCGCCTGGTCGAGCCGCTCGTGGCCGGAGGTCTTGCCGACCTTCGGCGGCTCGGTCAGCTTGCCATCCGGTCCAACACAGATGTCGACGACCGTCAGGCCTTCCTCGCCCAGGCGGCGCGAGGCGTCCGGATAGTAATCGTCGACGTTGGGAAAGCCCTTGCCGAGACCCACTGCTGTCCCGGCGACCGCGGCCTTCGCAACCGGCGCCGCCTTTGGCGCTTCCGCGACGCGCGCGGTGATGGCGGTGGTCGAGGGTCCCACCTCCGGCATCGCGATGTTGATGTCGGGCGGAGGTATTTGCACCTCTTCCTTGCGCATCTCCGGCGGCGGGGGCGGAGGCGGTTCGGCCTTGTTCTTCTCCTCCTGCACGATGTCGGTCTGGATCGGTGGCGCGAGCACCTCGATCGCCTTGCGCGCGAGGCCGGTGGCCAACGCCCACAGGATGAACACATGCAGCGCGATGATCGCGGCGAGCACGGCACTGCGCCGCGTGAAGAATTCAGTATCGTGTACGTAGGCAGCCATGAGTTTTAGTCGCGAGCTTGTCTGAACACACCAAGCCGGTGAGCGGCAGCTGACCAGCCCCTTTTATGTTTCCCCTATCCGAGTGTCTTGTAACCAACGTCCGCGGCAGACATGTCCTGCCGGTCTCCTTGCCCAGATATTCATCAGCGCGCCCGACACTCGTGCCGACGGGCGCGGCGGTCTTCGAAATCCCCCGGGACGGTGGTCGCAGCATGCGCAGCGACGAATGCCGCGGCAACTGTAACCGCTGCCTTCCGCACTGACAACTCCATGTGAGCCTCAAGAAGTGCGCCGACGTGGCTGTATCGGTTGGGTCACCGCTCCCCGGGAGGCGCTGCCGACGAGTGCTGCGTACTTTCCGAGCGCACCACCTTGAGCATACGGCCGAGCTGGTTTCCAGGCCGCGCGGCGCCGCCGCAGCTCCGACGCCGCGAGCTCGACACGGATTTCGCGCTTTTCGGCATCAATAGTTATGCGGTCACCACGGAGCAAGAGCCCGATCGGCCCGCCGAGTGCAGCTTCAGGCGAGATGTGCCCGACGACGAAGCCATGGCTGCCACCGGAGAAGCGCCCATCGGTGATGAGCGCGACCTTCTCGCCGAGGCCGCGCCCCATGATGGCGCTGGTTGGGCTCAGCATTTCGCGCATGCCGGGGCCGCCCCGGGGCCCTTCACCGCGGATCACGACGACATCGCCAGCCTTTACTGCCCCGCCGAGGATCGCGGCTGTTGCGCGCTCTTCGCCCTCGAAGATGCGCGCGCGGCCCTCGAAGCGTTCGCCCTCCTTGCCCGTGATCTTGGCCACAGCACCTTCGGGGGCGAGGTTGCCGTACAGGATCACCAGATGGCTGTCCTTCTTGAGCGGAGCCGCAAGCGGATGAACAATGTTTTGTCCACTCATGTACATCGGAGCGTTTTCCAGATTCTGCTCCAGGGTGTGGCCGGTCACTGTCAGACAATCGCCATGCAGGAGGCCGGCCTGCAGCAGCGTTTTCATGAGCGGCTGAATCCCACCGATCGCCACGAGCTCCGACATGAGGTAGCGGCCGCTCGGCTTGAGGTCCGCCAGAACCGGCGTGCGGCGGCCGACGCGCGTGAAGTCATCGAGCGTGAGCCGCACGCCCGCATCGTGCGCGATGGCGAGCAGATGCAGCACTGCATTGGTCGAGCCACCGAGCGCAATGACGACCGCGATCGCGTTCTCGAAGGAGCGGCGTGACAATATGTCGCGGGGCCTCAGGCCCTGGCTCACGAGCCGTACGACCGCCTCCCCTGCGCGCCGGCAGTCTTCGCGCTTGTCCTCACCAACCGCCTCTTGAGCAGAGCTCCCGGGCAAGGACAAGCCCAAGGCCTCGATGGCCGATGCCATCGTGTTGGCGGTGTACATGCCGCCGCAGCTGCCCGGTCCCGGGATGGCCGTGCGCTCGATGTCGAGCAGTCCCTCGTCCGAGAGCTTGCCGGCGGCATGCGCGCCGACCGCCTCGAATACCGAGATGATGTCGCGCCGCTGCGCTCCGGGACGAATCGTTCCGCCATAGACGAAGACGGACGGGCGGTTGAGGCGCGCCATGGCCATGGCGCAGCCGGGCATGTTCTTGTCGCAGCCGCCCACGGCGACGAATCCGTCAAAGCCAGCGGCTCCGACCACCGTTTCCACCGAGTCGGCGATCAGCTCACGTGAGACGAGCGAGTAGCGCATCCCCGGTGTCCCCATGGAGATGCCGTCGGACACCGTAATGGTGTTGAAGAGCACGCTCTTGCCGCCCGCGGCATCGATCCCCTCGCAGGCCTCGCGCGCGAGCGCGCCGATGTGAGCGTTGCAGGGCGTCACGTTCCCCCAGGTCGAGGCGACGCCGATCTGCGGCTTGCCGAAGTCCTCATCGCGAAAGCCCACTGCGCGCAGCATGGCGCGCGCCGGCGCCTGCTTGTCACCGTCCACCACCACGCGCGAGTAGCGGCGCGGATCGCCATTGCGTTTCACAGTCCTTCCCCTGGCGGCGGCCGATTCAACGGCCCGAAGTCGGCGGCCCCTCGCTCACCCCGGCAACACGCGCCGCCGCCTGCTGCGCATCGGCGCGCCGGCGCATGCGATTGAAGCCGAGCGCGCCGGCAAGCGTCATGGCAAGGGGAAGCAGCAATGCAAATTCCCCCGCCCCCGGGTGGCTCGCTTCGAGGCCCATGTAAGCGAGTACACCGACGGGCGGCGCCACCCCGCCCCGCAGCCCCGTGAGCGTTACGTGCACCCCCATGTAGTGCTGCGCCCGCCCAACCGATGCGAAGTCGTTGTGACCGAGATTCCAGCCAAGATTAGCACCCGCCTGGGCGGCACCGAGCAACACCGCTCCGATCCACAGCAGCGGCTGCCAGGCGCTGAACACCCCGGCACACATCGCGGCGCTCGCGAGCACGATCGCCCAGCCCTGTCGCGAGCGATAGCGCACGATGTGGGAGCCATCGAACAACCGCGCCCACCAGGGCAGGAAAATCGGCTGCGTGATGAGCGGCACCACCGCGAGCATCCCGATCTGCGTGCCGCTCGAGAGATGCAGCCGCTCGGAGAAAAGCAGCACCAGTTGCGCCGTCAGCATGAGCGTGCCGCCGCCGAAGATGCCCATCCACAGCATGTACTCACGATAGGTGGGGTCCTCTTTCAGAATCCGGCTCAACATCCGCAGGCTGAAGGGCTCGCTGCGCGTGCCGCTCGCGGCCTCCGCGGCGAGCAGGCGGAACTCCCGCCGCACGCGCATGGCGCGATAGAGCCAGGCGCCGAGCAGCCCGGCAGCCGCGCCGCCACCGTACAGCCAGCGGGCGTCCACCGCGCGCGCTTCGAGAGCCCAGCCGACGAGCGCCGCGGAGCACGCGACCGCGATCGAATTCACGATCACGAGCCGTCCGGTGATGCGCGCCAGCACGTTGCGCGGGTAGTTGGCGCTCCAGACCGCGGCGCGCACGGTGAGGATGCCGGCCCACAGCACCCGCGCCGCGACGACCGACAGCACGGTCACGACCAGCCCCCCGGCGGCGCGCGAGGCGAACGAGACGCAGCCGACGAGGAGCGCAAAGGCCGCCTGCAGGGCAACCATGAGCTGCACGCGGGCGCGCCCGTGTGCCACATTCGCCCATACGAAGCTCAGCACGTTCGAGAACGCCGGGGCACCCGACACGAGTGCGACCGCCAGATTGACGACGACTGTCGGCGCGACGCCTGTGAAGTGCTGCTTGACCAGCACCGCGGCGGTCGCACCCTCCACCAGCCCCAGTGCCAGCCCCAGAAGTCCCCACGGCACGATCTCGCGGCGGAAAATGCCCTCCGCGACTGCGCTCGGCTTTACGGGGTGAAAATCAAGCACGGCGCGCAGCTTAATCGCTCGCCAGCGACAACGGGCGGACGCACGTCGCGCCGCGTTCGTTGACAATCTCGCGGCCGGTATGCTCCCATCGGGCAATCAGGCTTGGTTCGCATCCATGACATCCGACGCCACCACCCGCATCGACTCCGCGCCCGAGAGCGCGGCGCGGGTGTTGCTCTCGGTACTGCCTCTGCTGCTGCTCCTTACGGAGCGCAGTGCGGGGCACTCGCGAACGCCTGATTAATTCCCAGGCACGAGCGAAGCAGACACCAAGACCCCGCACCGGCAAAAGCCGCTGCGGGGTTTTTTAATGGCATTTAACGGCTCACGGGCCGATTGAGGAGGGACAGCGATGAAGCTCTATTCGCAGAAAGAGGTGGACCGCAAGGCGCTCAAGGGCGCGCGCATCGCCATCCTCGGCTATGGCAGCCAGGGACGCGCACATGCGCTCAACCTGAAGGACTCGGGCTTCGATGTGGTCGTCGGCGTGCGCCGCGGCGGCGCGGGGTGGAAGCAGGCCCGCCGCGAGGGACTCAGCGTCGCTGAGCCGGCACAGGCGGTCGAGGGCGCGGACCTCGTGGCGGTGCTGATTCCCGACCCCGTGCAGAAGGAGCTCTACCAGGGCATCCGCAAGGGACTCAAGCCCGGCGCGACACTGCTCTTCGCCCACGGCTTCAACATCCACTTCGGCCAGATCAAGCCGGCGAGCCACCTCGATGTGGTGCTCATTGCACCGAAGGGGCCCGGGGACCTGGTGCGGCGCCAGTACCAGGAGGGTCGCGGCGTGCCGTGTCTGCTCGCGGTCGCGCAGGATGCCACCGGCAAGGCGCAGGCGCGCGCGCTCGCCTACGCCCACGGCATCGGCGGCACGCGCGGCGGAGTGATCGAGACCACCTTCGCGGAAGAGACCGAGACGGATCTCTTTGGCGAACAGGCGGTGCTCTGCGGTGGGGCGACCGAGCTCGTGGTCAAGGGCTTCGAGACGCTCGTCGAGGCGGGCTATCAGCCCGAGGTCGCCTACTACGAGTGCCTGCACGAGCTGAAGCTGATCGTCGACCTGCTGCACGAGGGCGGGCTCGCCAAGATGCACCAGTTCATCAGCGAGACCGCCAAGTACGGCGACCTGACACGCGGGCCGCGCATCATCAACGAGCGCGTGAAGAACGAGATGCGCAAGGTGCTGAAGGAAGTGCGCAGCGGCCGCTTCGCACGGCAGTGGATTCGCGAGAACGCGCAGGGCCGGCCCAATTACCAGAAGCTCCTGGCGGAGGACATCGATCGGCAGATCGAGCGGGTGGGCGCCGGCTTGCGCGCGCGCATGCCGTGGCTGCAGCAGAAGCGTCCGGGCGCTCCCGCGGCCGCGACTGCCCGCGCGGTTGCCGGGCGTGCGATGGCGAAGCGGGCAGCGGCGAAGCGGCCAGCGGCGAAGCGCGCAGCAGCGAAGCCGGCAGCTTCGAAGCCGCTGAAGAAGAAGCCGCTCAAGCGCAGCCGGCCCGAGAGTGCCGCTGCGGTACGGGACGCCGCCTGAGGCAGGAACGAGGCAACCAACATGACTTCCGATCCCGACCGCGTACTGATCTTCGACACGACGCTCCGCGATGGCGAGCAGTCGCCCGGTTGCAGCATGACCCAGCCCGAGAAGCTGCGGGTGGCGCGCGCACTCGCAGAGCTCGGCGTGGACGTCATCGAGGCAGGTTTTCCCGCCGCTTCGCGCGGGGACTTCGACAGCGTCACGGCCGTGGCGCGCGAAGTGCAGGGACCGATCGTGTGCGCACTCGCGCGCTGCCACGACGAGGACATCGAGCTCGCCGCGCGGGCGCTCGCGCCGGCGACGCGGGGCCGCCTGCACGTGTTTCTCGCGACGAGCGCGATTCACCGCCAGTACAAGCTCAACATGGCACAGGAGGAGATCCTGCGCCTCGCAACCGCCGGCGTCAGCCGGGCGCGCGAGCTGTGCGAGGACGTGGAATTCTCACCCGAGGATGCATCCCGCACCGAGCTCGAGTTCCTCGCCCAGGTCGTGGAGGTGGCGATCGCCGCCGGCGCCACGACCGTGAACATCCCCGACACCGTCGGCTACACGGTGCCGGATGAGTTCGCGGAGCTCTTCCGCTACCTGCGCAAGAATGTGCGCGGGATCGAAGGGGTACGACTCTCGGTGCACTGCCACGATGACCTCGGCATGGCGGTCGCCAACAGCCTCACCGCGGTGGTCGCGGGTGCACGGCAGATCGAGTGCACCATCAATGGCATCGGCGAGCGCGCCGGCAACTGCTCGCTCGAGGAGGTGGTGATGGCGCTGAAGACGCGTGCCGCGTTCTTCAACGTCGCGACAAGGGTCAACACCAACCGCCTCTACCCGACCTCACGCCTCGTCTCGAGCATCACCGGCATGCCGATCCCGCGCAACAAGGCGGTGGTGGGCGAGAACGCCTTCGCGCACGAGGCGGGCATCCATCAGCACGGCATGCTCAAGAACCCCAGCACTTATGAGATTTTGCGCCCGGAGGACGTGGGTCTCTCCCGCAGCCACCTGGTGCTCGGCAAGCACAGCGGCCGGCACGCCTTCCGCGAGCGCGTCGAGGCCCTCGGCTTCGAGCTCGATGAGGCCGAGTTCAACCGCGTGTTCGAGGAGTTCAAGGCGCTCGCCGACAAGAAGAAGGAGCTGTTCGACGGCGACATCGAGGCGCTGGTGCTGCGAG
>Ga0306920_100000490_pt1 | contig 46099 bp, 47 predicted proteins | sample flu12Cox44000170_FD_204666 | JGI IMG/M metagenome (GOLD analysis project Ga0306920, IMG submission 204666) | Lab enrichment of tropical soil microbial communities from Luquillo Experimental Forest, Puerto Rico - flux4day.12C.oxic.44.000.170 (v2)... | ecosystem: Environmental > Terrestrial >... | reverse complement strand
ACAGGAGACGTCCGCGACAGGAGACGTCCGCGACAGGAGACGTCCGCGACAGGAGACGTCCGCGACAGGAGACGTCCGCGACAGGAGACGTCCGCGACAGGAGACGTCCGCGACAGGAGACGTCCGCTGCCGTGTCGGCCTTGGTTTAGCATCATCCGGCCGAAGGCGAGATAGTCGTCGACCGTCGAGACCAGCGCGCCGCCGCCCGATGGGAACGCGGGCGGGCGGCTCCAGTGACCGCCCCCGGCCGGGTCATAAAGCTCGAGCGTTCCGTTTTGGGAGTTGGTCAAATACGAAGTCGCGAGCCGGTCGAGCTTTGATGCCGGCTCGCTGAACGCAGTGTCCTTCATGCCGAGCGGCTCGAAGATGCGTTCATGCAGGAATGTCTCGAAGGGTTGACCTGAGGCACGCGCGATCAACACACCCAATACGTCGGAGCCGGTGTGGTACATCCATTTCTCGCCGGGTTGGTGCATCAGCGGCAATTGCCGAAGCGTCGAATCCACTCGTCGGGTTCCGGCAGCATAGATGGCTGAGGTATTCCCTGGCCGAGCCGCAGATCGTCGACTGCGGTTTGGATCGGGTAGGTGCCGGGCGGCGCCATGACGATGCCGAAACCCATCCGGAAGGTTAAGAGATCGCGCAAGGTGATGGGCCGCTTTGCCGGCTCGGTGTCGTTGAGCTGCCCGTCGAGTCGTTTCGATACTCGGCGATCGGCGAGCTCGGGCAGTAGCTCCTCGACCGGATCGCTGCCGCCGAGCGTTTTCATGCAGAGCGCTTCGACATGCGTTTCGCCGCGCCGGCTGACCAGCGCAACGAGGCCAGGCACCTCGCCACGCTCGACATAGCCGGCCATCACGTCGTGCAAGCGAGCGAGGCGCGCCTTGGACAAACCTGCAGAACTCATCGTAAGTCGTCAGTAACTCCTCGGCACCACGCGCGTAACTGGAATAGGTGTGTAAAACACATGGTGCTCGACATGACCCCGAAGGGGCGCAATGAGACCGGTCCGCGCGGCAACCTTATCGATTGGGTGCGGCGCCATGTGAATACGACGACTTCAAGAATGCTCACTCCTGCTGCACTGAGTAAGGCGGCGAACTTTCTCCTGAGTCCCCGTCGCTGGCTGAACGGTGGTGGCCAGCGCCAGCATCAGCGATGCTGCGATTGAACTAATCTTCCGTCATGTCAACAGGATGTGACGAGCTCTCTTTCGATGTAACGCACCGGGTTCACGAAACCTGCCTGTGCCTGCACCTTCAGCAAGCAGCGCGCGCAGTGGGGCGGCGTTTTGATGCAGCGTTGCGGCCGCTCGGGCTCACCAATGGCCAATTCTCGCTGATGATGTCTCTCAACCGCCCCAGGGCCGCGAGTATCGGCGACATATCGGCTTTGCTCGCGATGGATCGCACAACGCTGACCGCGAATCTGAAACCCCTCCAGCGTCGCGGTCTCGTCATGGTATCGGTCGACGATGCCGATAAACGTAGCCGCCGCCTGATGTTGACGCCGGCCGGCCGCGCCTTGCTCGTCGCGGCCTTACCGGTATGGGAAAACGAGCACGCCGCGATCGAAGATCTGCTGACCGACGTCGACCCCGATCGCCTGCGCGCCGATCTGCGAGCGCTCTGCTGACCACCTAGCGATCAATGCTGCTGCTAAAAGATTACCGTCGCGTCCGGTCGCGCTGTGCGCGCGATGTCCGGCTGGCGCGTGACGGTCGGATTTGACGAACGTCGAAATTGCGGTCTCAATGGGCGTTGTCGGACGAGGCGGGATGGGAGCCACCAACGTGGCAGCGGCGCGGCTGACTTTGCGCGTCGATCTCGGCAAGGATCGGGCGGTCGGCCCTGGCAAGATCCGGTTACTGGAGGCGATCCGCGACACCGGATCGATCACCAAGGCCGGCATCGCGCTCGGCATGTCCTATCGCCGGGCCTGGCTCCTGGTCGACGACATGAACAACTGCTTCCGCGAGCCGGTTGTCGCCACCCAAGCGGGCGGCACCCATGGCGGCGGCGCCGCCGTGACGCCGTTCGGCACGAGATTGATCGACCACTATCGTGCCATCGAGGCCGAAGCCCACTCGGCGACCGCCACTCGGCTGCGCGAACTCGCCTCGGCTTGCAAAGGGGAACAGGAGACGACGGCGGCGGCAACAAAATCTCGTGTTGCACTGCGCTACCGCACGATTGCCCGCTAGTTAGCGGGAAGAATACGGCTGAGCCGCCTGGCAACAAATTCGGCGGCCAGCAGCGCAAGCATCGAAATCGCGATCGATATCAAGGTCAATCGCAGGGCGCCGGTGTCCCCGCCGGGCACCTGGGTCAGGGTGTAGATCGCCGAGGGGAGCGTCTGCGTCTCGCCAGGAATGTTCGAGACGAAAGTGATCGTCGCGCCGAACTCGCCCATGCTGCGTGCGAAGGAAAGGATCATGCCGGCAACGATCCCGGGGAGGATCAGCGGTAAAGTGATCACCAAAAACACCCACGCGGGCCCCGCGCCGAGAGTGGCCGCCGCGTCCTCCAGCCGGCGGTCCACCGCCTCAATCGACAGGCGGATCGCGCGCACCATCAGCGGGAAGCCCATCACCGCGCAGGCGAGTGCCGCGCCGGTCCAGCGAAAGGCAAAGACGATGCCAAAATGCTCGTCCAGGAACTGCCCGAGTGGACCGCGGCGGCCGAGAAGCAGCAGCAAGAGGTACCCGGTTACCACCGGCGGCATGACGAGCGGCAGATGGACCAGCCCGTCGAGGAACGATTTTCCCCAGAAGCGCCCGCGTGCCAGCACCAGGGCTACGGCGATTCCCGGAACTAGGCTCGTCGTCATGGCCCAAAAAGCCACGCGCAGACTGAGGCGCACCGCCGTTGCCTCTTCCGGTGACAGATGCAGCAGCTCCGCCATTAATCTGCGATCAGCCTGATTTGCACCCGCACGATCTCACTTGAGGACTGTGAACCCCTGTTTGTCGAAAATGGTGCGGGCTGCGGGCGCTTTGAGATAAGCGATGTACTCGGCATCCCCTGGATTGGTCGAAGTCGCCACTGCCGCGATCGGGTAAATGATCGGCGGGTGGGTGTTGTCGGGGAAGATGCCGAGGATCTTGACGCCTTTATCGGCGACAGCATCGGTCTGGTAGACGATGCCGAGCGGAGCTTCGCCGCGCGATACTAGAATCAGGGTCGCCCGGACATTCTCGGCTGGCGCCAGCCTGTCGATGACGGAAGACCAGACGCCGAGCTCTTCCAGCGCAGCCTTGCCGTATTTTCCGGCCGGCACGCTGCTCGGATCGGCGATAGCGAGCCGGCCAGTTCCGAGAGCCTGGGCAAGCGGGAAATTCGGTCCGATAGCGAGTTTGACGGTGCTGTTGACCGGCGCGATCAGCACAAGCCGATTGCCGAGCAGGTTGGTTCGTGTCTCCGGCTTGATCAAATTTTTTTTCGCCAGATAGTCCATCCAGTCGAGATCCGCCGAAATGAAAATATCGGCTGGCGCGGCGGCTTCGATCTGCTTTGCCAAAGTCGAGCTCGCAGCGTAGGAAGTCGCAGTTTCCGGGCCCTTGTCGCGCTGAAACGCAGCGTTGACCTCATCGAGAGCGTCTTTAAGACTGGCCGCCGCAAAAATCACCAGCTTGTTTTGCTGCGCCGAAGCAATAGTGGACCAAATGATGCACGACAGTATCAGCCAAATGCAGAGAAGCGGGTGGCGCAATCTCGGGAGCCGCACGAGGCGAGCCGTCATTTCGTCCCCCTTAGCCGGAATCGCGTCATATTCTCTTGAATATGATGGGAGGTAAAGGCGGTTGATTTGTCAGCGGCGTGCTGGCCAGCAATATCACGCGCAGCCGGCACGCTGCGGCTTGGGAATGTCGAACTGGAGAAGGGGTAAGGCTATCGGTCGCGGAACATCACGCCATATCGCGGAGGCGGGTTTATCAAAGTTGACATAAGTTCCTGATTCGTTCTAATGGTCATGCACGCAATTCCGCGCGTTGTGTGTCTCCGTCCTCTTTCGGACATGTGCATGAAGCGCGTCCAAAAGGGCACGGTTGCCGTGACCCAGAATCTTGCAATGCAGCTTAGACGCGCAGAGACCATGACAAGCGCATGAGCGGTACGGCGGCAAAAATAGCAGCTCTTCGCGCGTCTCTCGCCAAGGCAGAGTTGGAAGATCCCGAAACGCATGCCCGCGTTTCGCTGGGTTATGACAAGGTTGATGCCTGTTTGCACGGTGGCCTACGCCGCGGTGCCCTGCACGAAATCTTTGCCGAAGGCGGCCACGAAGCGGCCGCAACCGGCTTTGCTGTGGCGTGTTCTTTCCGAGTGGCAGCGGATAAGCGTGTTCTGTGGGTCCGGCAGGATTTTCCCGCGATCGAATTCGGCGACCTGGCTGCGACCGGGTTGCTCGAACTGGGGCTCGATCCGGCGCGCCTTCTGCTGGTGCGCTTGGCCGATGCGGCAGATGTTTTGCGTGCGGCATCCGATGCGCTCTCCTGCGCAGCGCTCGGCGCGGTTGTGATCGAGATATCGAGCGATCCGAAAATTCTCGACATGGTAGCCAGCCGGCGGTTGACATTGGCGAGCGCGCGAAGAGGTGTCACAGCGTTTCTCCTGCGGTTCAACGCGAAACCGCAACTCAGCACAGCCGAAACCCGCTGGCGCGTTCGCGCGGCTCGCTCACCCGACAAAGAAGAAAACTGGGGCTCCCCCGTCTTTGAAACAGAGCTTGTGCGCAACCGGCATGGGCGCGCAGGGCGCTGGATTATGGAATGGAGTTGTGACGATGGCCTCTTCCAGAAGCCATGCGGCAAAGGGGCGGAGGATACTGGCGCTGTGGTTTCCGCGCCTTGCGACCGATCGATTGCAGCGACGAAGGAAGCCGTCGGAGACGCAAAAGCCGTCCGGCGCATCGCCTCCTGAAGCTGCATCCGCGCCGCCGCTCGTAATTGTCGCAAAGGTCGACAATGCGCTGCGCCTCTCGGCGGTCGATCGCAAGGCAACGTCGCTGGGGCTTGCGGCGGGAATGCCGCTCGCCAATGCACGTGCAATGCTCCCGGCCCTCGAGGTAGTGGCAGCAAACGAACCTGCCGACAGAAAATTGCTCGAACGCATTGCCGATTGGTGTGAGCGCTTCACGCCTCTCGTGGCACTCAATCCGCCGCGCGCGCTGTTGCTGGACATCACAGGCGTCGCGCATCTCTTTGCCGGCGAAGCGGCGATGCTCGATCAGGTTCGGTCCAGCCTCGCAAAACATGGCTTTGCGGTGCGCGGCGCGATTGCGGGAACGACAGCGGCCGCTCGGGCGCTTGCCCGCTACAAAGATGGCGCCATCGCACCGTCCAGCGAAGAAGCGGTCTTCATTTCGTCGCTTCCCGTCGAGGCTCTCAATCTCGATCCGGTAATAACGCATGCACTCCGTCGCGCGGGCCTCAAAACCGTGGGGCAAGTGGCACCCCGTGACCGCGCCGAGCTCACCGCGCGTTTCGGTGCGGGTATGGTCTTCACGCTCGACAATGCACTGGGCCGTGTCGAACAGCCGATCTCGCCGCGTATTCCGCCTCCGGATTTTAGTGTGGAGCATCAATTTGCCGAGCCCATTGTCACACAGGATGCCGCTCTTGCCGTGCTCAAGACGCTTGCCCCGCGTTTGGTGGCAATGCTGGAAGAGTACGGGAAGGGCGCGCGCCGCCTAGAGGTGGGGTTCTTCCGCGTCGATGGCGTCATGCGGCGCATTGTCATTGAAACAGCCAAACCGACACGCGAGCCGGCCGTTATCGAGCGGCTTTTCCGCGAAAAGCTCGATGCGCTCGCCGATCCGCTGGATCCAGGCTTTGGTTACGACCTCATTCGCCTGAGCGCGAGCCGCGTCGAACGTGCCGATCCGGAAACGATCGGCCTCGACGGCAACGCCAATGCCGAGAGGGATATATCCTGTCTCATCGATCGCATGGCGGCGCGGTTCGGCAGCCGGCGCATTCTGACGTTCCAGCCGAATAACACGCATATTCCGGAAGCAGCCGCGGCCGCCGTCCCCGCGCAATATGCCAAGCCTACCAAAGCCAAATGGGAAACGATCCGCGATAGATGGGAAGCGCCGCGCCGTCCGTTGCGCCTGTTTGCGCAACCCGAGCCGGTCGACGTGATCGCGGAAATCCCGGAAGGTCCGCCGCTTCGGTTTCGCTGGCGTCGCGCGCTGCATACCGTCATCTTCGCGGAAGGGCCCGAGCGCATTTCTATGGAATGGTGGCGGCATCAGGGGCCGCAGCCGACACGCGATTATTTCCGTGTGGAAGACAGGGAAGGCAAGCGCTTCTGGCTTTATCGCAGCGGCATCTATGGCCGCGAGACAGCCGCGGCACGCTGGTTCATGCACGGAATTTTCGCATGACGGCCTATGCCGAAATTGCCGTTACAACGAATTATTCGTTTCTGCGTGGCGCTTCCCGCCCGCAGGAATTCGCGGTCGCGGCAACGCGCCACGGTCTTGCTGCGATCGGCGTCGCCGACCGCAATACCCTCGCCGGGGTGGTGCGCCTCTACGACGGCCTGCAGGAAGTAAAACGGCTGGCAGGGATCGAGACGCCGAGGTTGCTCGTCGGCAGTCGCCTCGTCTTTGTCGACGGCACGCCTGACATCCTGGCTTATCCGAGCGACCGGGCCGCCTACGGCCGCCTCTGCCGACTGCTGAGTGGAGGCAAGCTCCGTGCGCCGAAGGGCGAATGCATTCTCACCCTCGATGATCTTTTACGATGGCAGGAAGGATTGCTGCTGGTGGGGATGCCTCCGCATCCCGGGCGGATCGTGACGGAGATCGGTTTTCCAAAAAAATGCTGGAACGATGCTCTTGCAGGGAAAGCGGACGGGCCGGGAGAGGTCCCCCGCGAAAGGTTCAAAAACAACCTGCCGGCGAGCCTTGGCGAAATCCTGTCGGTTCTAAAGCCTCTGGCCGCTACCGCCCCTCAGCGCGTCTGGCTGGGGGCCTTCATGCCTTACCGCGGTGATGACCGGCGCCGTCTGCAAAAGCTCAGCCGCGTGGCGCGTGCTGCGGGTGTACCATTACTGGCTACCAACGACGTGCTTTACCACGCGCCGGAGCGCCGCGAATTGCAGGATGTCATCACCTGCATTCGTGAGCACGTGACATTGGACGAGGCCGGCCGTCGCCTCGAAGTCAACGCCGAGCGTTATCTGAAGTCACCCAAGGAGATGGCCGATCTTTTTCGCGATATCCCCGAAGCCATCGATGAAACGGTCAGGTTCGCAAACCGGATCACATTTTCGCTCGATCAGCTCAAATACAATTATCCCGACGAACCGGTTCCCAAAGGAAAGACCGCGCAACAACATCTGGAAGACCTTACATGGGAAGGAGCAGCCCGCCGTTACCCCAAAGGGCTGCCCGATAATGTGCGCGAGACACTGGAGAAAGAGCTGCGTCTGATCGGCAAGATGCAGATTGCGTCTTATTTCCTGACCGTCTACGACATCGTCAGCTGTGCGAAGAGTAAAGACATTCTGTGTCAGGGCCGTGGCTCCGCCGCCAATTCCGCCGTCTGCTATGTACTGGGAATCACTAGCGTCAATCCAGCCGAGATCGATCTTCTGTTCGAACGTTTCGTCTCGGAGGAGCGGCGAGAGCCGCCAGACATCGATGTCGATTTCGAGCATGAGCGGCGCGAAGAGGTTATCCAGTACATTTATAAGCGTTACGGTCATCATCGTGCCGCGCTCACGGCAACCGTCATCTGCTATCGCCCGCGCAGCGCCATCCGCGAGGTGGGGAAAGCTTTCGGGTTAACCGAGGATGTGACGGCGGCCCTCGCCAGCGGCGTTTGGGGAAGCTGGGGCAACCAGCTGAAAGACAGCGAAATCCGACAGGGCAGCTTTGATCCGTCCAATCCGCTCCTTGCTCGCGCAGCGGAAGTTGCCAATGAGCTTATCGGTTTTCCGCGCCATCTTTCGCAGCATGTTGGCGGCTTTGTGCTGACCAATGACCGTCTTGACGAAATCGTGCCCGTGGGCCCCGCCACAATGGAGGACCGTCATTTCATCGAATGGGATAAGGACGACATTGCCGCACTGGAAATGATGAAGGTCGATGTCCTGGCGCTCGGCATGCTCACCTGTGTCCGCAAGACATTCGACCTCATCGATATGCATGAAGGACAGCGATATGACCTTGCGAACGTACCGCGCGAGGAGGCCGGTGTTTACGACATGCTATGCAAAGCCGACGCCATTGGTGTGTTTCAGGTCGAAAGCCGCGCGCAGATGAACATGCTGCCGCGATTGAAGCCGCGGAAATTCTACGACCTGGTGATCGAAGTCGCGATCGTCCGTCCGGGCCCCATTCAGGGCGACATGGTCCATCCCTATCTGCGACGGCGCAACAACCAGGAGGATGTCACGTTTCCCGCGCCTTCCCCCGAACATGGTCCCGCCGACGAATTGAAGAAGGTCTTGGGCGAGACGATGGGCGTGCCGCTGTTCCAGGAACAGGCCATGAAGCTTGCCATTGTCGCGGCAAAATTCACGTCCGAGGAAGCCAACGGCCTGCGCCGCGCGATGGCGACATTTCGCAATCTCGGCACGATCGACCGGTTCCGGGAAAAGTTGATCGGCGGGATGGTGGCGCGCGGGTATGAGCGGGAATTCGCCGAACGCTGCTTTAAGCAGATCGAGGGTTTCGGCAGCTACGGTTTTCCCGAAAGTCATGCGGCGAGCTTTGCGCATCTCGTCTACATCTCGGCTTGGATCAAAAAATATCACCCGGCGGCATTCGCCTGTGCGCTGTTGAATTCGCAGCCGATGGGGTTCTATGCCCCTGCCGAAATCGTTCGCGACGCGTGCGACCATGGCGTCGAGGTTCGCCACGTCGATGTGAACCACAGCGACTGGGACAATACGCTGGAATGTTGTCAGGACGGCTCGCTGGCACTGCGTCTCGGTTTCCGGCAAGTCGGTGGGTTCAGCGAGGCGTGGGCCGACAAACTCGTCGCGGTGCGCGGCAATGGCTATTCCGATATGAATAATCTGATCCGCCGTGTGTGTTTGCCGAAACGCGCGCTCATCATTCTGGCGGAAGCCGACAGTCTTCAGTCGATGGGCATAGATCGCCGCGAGGCATTGTGGGCGGTTCGCCGCATTGCGGATGTCGAAGGGCTGCCGCTTTTTGCCGCCCGGTCTGTCGAAGAACAGCCATCGGAGGAAATCGCGCCTTTGCCCCTGATGCCGCTGAGTGAACACGTACTCACCGATTACCAGATGCTGCGGCTGTCGCTGAGGGCACATCTCATGCAGTTTCTGCGCGACCTGTTCCATGCCGAGGGTGTCTGGACTTGCGATGACATCGCGAAGGCAGCTGATGGCGAGCCTGCGTGTTGCGCCGGCATTGTGCTGGTGCGTCAGATGCCCGGCGACGCCGGTGTCATCTTCATCACGCTCAGTGACGAGACCGGCATCGCAAATGTCGTCGTTTGGCCAAGGCTTTTTGAAAAGTTCCGCCGGGAGGTCATGGGCGCGCGTCTGCTCCTTGTCGAAGGAAAGGTTCAGCGCAGCTCAGAAGGCGTCATCCACCTCGTGGCCGAACGGATTTTCGACCGGACAGACGAACTGGACCGCCTTTCGGACGACGACATGCCAGGCCCGTCCTTCCGCTCGCAAACGGCCAATCATGTCCACGGCCATCCCCGCAATGTCCGCGTCGTGCCCCAATCACGGGATTTTCATTAGACCGCACGACGACGCCATCACGACAATCGACCGCTTGGTGATATTCTCCGCCGCGGCACACGGCAAGGCGCATGCGATAAACCTCGGCCACATCAGGAGGTGCAGATATGGACCGAAAGAAAGCATCGGATTTCCCGCAGGAGCTTTTGGACCTGCTCGACGGATACGTGCACGGCGGGATCAGCCGGCGCCAATTTTTGGATGGCGCACAAAAATTTGCCGTCGGCGGTGTGACCGCGGCAGCGCTCTTCCAGATGCTCAAGCCGAACTATGCTTGGGCCGTTCAAGTTCCACCAGACGACAAACGAATCAGAGCGGAATACGACATCGTCCCGTCGCCGCAGGGCAACGGCAGCATCAAGGGGTACCTCGTGCGGCCGGCAAATGCGACGAAATTGCCCGCCATCCTGGTCATCCACGAGAACCGTGGTCTCAATCCGTATATCGAAGACGTGGCGCGACGGCTGGCGGTCGCCGATTTCATCGCATTCGCGCCCGATGGGCTGACGTCGGTGGGCGGCTATCCCGGAGACGACGAGAAGGGCGCTGCGCTGTTCAACCAGGTCGACCGCGGCAAGATGATGGAAGATTTCCTCGCCGCGGCAATTTGGCTGAAATCGCGCCCGGACTGCACCGGTAAACTCGGCGCCATCGGCTTCTGCTTTGGCGGCGGCATTGTCAATCAGCTGGCAGTGCGGATGGGCCCGGATCTTGCCGCCGCGGTTCCATTCTACGGAGCGCAGCCCAGCGCTGCCGAGACAGCAAAGATCAAGGCGCCGATAAATGCGCAATACGGCGAACTCGACACGCGCATCACCGGGGGATGGCCGGCTTTCGATGCCGCCCTCAGCGAGGCGCACGTGCCGCACGAGGGTCATGTCTACAAGGGCGCCAATCACGGCTTCCACAACGACACGACCCCCCGATACGACGAAGCCGCAGCCAAAGAAGCCTGGCAGCACACGCTGGATTGGTTCAACAAGTACTTGAGGGCAAGTACTTGAGGGCCTGACCCGAAGCAGGGCGGGCACACCTGCCGAACGACTAGCGTACGCCCGCCCGGGCGATCTCCATCACGTGAAAAGGTAGTACCCGTCAATACCGCGCGTTCCTGGGCGTTCTCGGGAGCGGGATCGCGCCGTGTACCTTGGCGAGGTCGGTGACGTAGGCGAGGCCGAAACCGGCGTGCGGCACCGTGCCGTAGCGGCGAAGGTCGCGGTACCAGCCGTAGAGCGCATGGCCGATGCCGCGCTCGGCCATGCTGCGGTCCCGCACCGCGAGCCGCTCCTCGCGCTGGCTGCCGCCGACGATCTCGCCGATCCCCGGCGCCAGCCATCCATCGCCCCTACCGTCCTGCCGTCGTCGTCCAGCCGTATGTAGAAGGCTTTGATGTCGTTCGTGGGAGTGAAGCTTGTGTTTGCGTCTGAACACTAGCCGCGCGGCCCGCCAGTCAGGATCGCCGGAGCGGCTCTCGGCAAACCGCCCGCGCCGGTCCCGCGCCCCTGTTCCGCCTGTTTTATCAGGTCGAGATCAGGCATCGACAACTCCCTTTCGATGATTTCGCACCCGCTCAGAGCCGCGAGCATGCAATGCGATTATGGCAATTGCGTGGTTGTTGATGCGCAGATCGCGGAAAGTGGGTATGGCGCAATTGGTTTGACGACATCCTCGGCGGTCATTATCGGCGGCAGTTCGCGGACAAGACGCTGCCGGGCCCGGTCTACTGGCCGGTGTTTTAATACCTCGCGTTTCTGGGGGTGCGCAGGGGATCGGCGGTGGGTCGCCTGCGCCGGCTGCGCCACATCCGCCTTCGACCGTGCCAGCCTTGTGTCGAGGCGACACATTGCCTATCCTTACTTGTAAGAGTAAGGATCAGCATGCGAATCACATCGAAGGGACAGGTAACCATACCGGCCGACATCCGCGAGCGGGCCGGTCTTCTGCCCCACACCGAGGTGGATTTCGAATTCGACGGCAAGGTGGTGCGGATCGTCCGGGCCGATGCGCGCGGCAAGCCCGGCCGAGGCGCGCGCCTAGTCGCTCACCTGCGGGCGCGCGGCGATATCGCGATGAGCACCGATGCCATCATGGCTCTGACCCGCGACGACTGATGACCGCGATAATGATCGACAGCAACGTCCTGCTCGACCTGATGACGGAGGACATGCGCTGGCTTTCGTGGTCGGCGGAGGCTGTCGAAAAAGCGGCCGATCGGTTTCGCCTCGTTATCAACCCGATAATTTACGCCGAGGTCTCGATTCGCTATTCGCGAATCGAGGATCTGGAGGCAGCGCTGCCGAGAACATTGTTGGACCGCGAAGCAATCCCTTATGAGGCCGCATTCCTCGCGGGGAAGTGTTTTCTTGCTTATCGGCAACAAGGGGGAACGAAGCAATCACCGCTTCCCGACTTTTTTATCGGCGCCCACGCCGCGGTTGCCGGGTATCGGCTGCTGACCCGCGATGCGGCGCGTTACCGCAGCTACTTTCCGAGGCTGTCGTTGATCGCCCCTAACTGAGCCCGCCCACCGCGATCCTCTTCACCCATCGGAGCCCCGCCAAACCGGTCTCGATCCCGAATCGTCGGTCGGGGCCGACACGCGCCGTCATCCGACCAAAGGTTGCGCTTCGGTGCGGGGCTCAGTGGTCCGATAAATGCCGCGAAGGTGTACTTCAGCAGCGTTTCCGCCAATGCCGCATTGTCCGAGAGGTCGGCGAAGGCGATCTCCGGCTCGATCATCCAGAACTCGGCGAGGTGTCGGCTTAAACACAATTTCCCGGCTCACAGTCTAGAGCCGATTTTCAGAGAGGCTATCGAGTAAAGGTCTGTTTAAACCCCTGGAGGTATAGGCACCCTTCTTCCAGGACTCGGTGTTAAGCCAGTTGGTAAATCGGCCCACCTTCTCAACTAACGCATCGTGTTCTATAAGGTACCAGTGGCCATTAAGCGGAAAAGCGACATATATATCTTTGTTACAATATTTTTTCGCGATACCAGGGCGAGGTTTGAGCTGTACCTTAAGCGTATTTACACCATCTTTGTGGTAAGCGAGAAAATCAGCTCCCTGCCAGTCGTCGTCTAACTTGATGCAGTTAAAGCCGTAATCTGCGAGTAAGCTAGCTACCTTTTGGAAGTTAAACACCTCCTTCTGACGGGCATTTAGCTGCTCGTAGCTAATTTTCAACAACTGCATAGGTTCATCTTATTGGCTATTCCTCGCATCGATAGTCATTGTTGGCTGCAGCTCCCGAACGAGACCCTAGCCGAGCCGGCGCTCTGTCCGGCACTCAATACCGCGCGTTCCCCGGCGTTCGCGGGAAGGGGATGGCGTCGCGCACGTTGGCGAGGCCGGTGACGTAGGCGAGGGTGCGCTCGAAGCCGAGGCCGAAGCCGGCATGGGGGACCGTGCCGTAGCGGCGGAGCTCGCGGTACCAGGCGTAGTGCTCCTTGTCGATATCGCGCTCGGCCATGCTCTGGTCCAATACCTCGAGCCGCTCCTCGCGCTGGCTGCCGCCGATGATCTCGCCGATCCCCGGCGCCAATACGTCCATTGCCGCGACCGTCCGGCCGCCGTCGTTGACGCGCATGTAGAAGGCTTTGATGGCCTTCGGGTAGTTCATCACGATAACCGGCTTCTTCGCGTATTTTTCGGTCAGATAGCGCTCGTGCTCCGACTGCAGGTCGACGCCCCAGTTGACCGGGAATTCGAATTTCTCGTTCGATCGCTCGAGCGCCTCGATCGCCTCGCCGTAATCCATATGCACGAATTCCGAGCCGACGATGCCCTCGAGTTTCGCGACCAACCCCTTCTCGATGCGCTGGTCGAAAAAGGCGAGATCTTCTTCCCGCTCATTCAGTAACGCCGCGAAGGTGTATTTCAGCAAGGCTTCGGCCAGTGCGGCATTGTCGGAGAGGTCGGCGAATGCGATCTCCGGCTCGATCATCCAGAACTCGGCGAGGTGGCGGCTGGTGTTCGAGTTCTCGGCGCGGAAAGTCGGCCCGAAGGTGTAAACTTTGGTCAGTGCCAGGCAGTAGGCCTCGATATTGAGCTGCCCCGAGACCGTCAGGAACGCCTCGCGGCCAAAGAAATCTTGCGCGAAATCGACCTTGCCGTCAGGGGTGCGCGGCAGGTTGGCGAAATCCAAGGTCGACACCCGGAACAATGCCCCGGCCCCTTCCGCGTCGGAGGCGGTGATGATCGGCGTATTGACCCAGAAAAATCCGTTCTCGTCGAAGAACCGGTGGATCGCCTTTGCCAGGCTGTGCCGCACCCGTGTCGCTGCTCCGATCACGTTCGTCCGCGGCCGCAGATGCGCAACCTCGCGCAGATATTCCAAGGTGTGTGGCTTCGGCTGGATCGGGTAGGTGTCGGGGTCGTCGACCCAGCCGATTACGCGCAGCACGCTCGCCTGCATCTCGAAGGGCTGCCCCTTGGCCGGCGACGGCACGATCATCCCCGTCGCCTCGACCGCACAACCGGCCGTCATCTTCAGGATCTCGCCCTCGTAATTGGGCAAGGTGTTCGGCGCGACGACCTGCACCGGGTGAAACGACGACCCGTCCGACAAGTGCACGAACGAGATCCCCGCCCGCGAGTCGCGCCGGGTGCGCACCCAGCCTTTGATCGTGACCGGCGCGTCTTGCGGCGCCTGGCCGGCGAGGATCTCGCGTCCGCTGAACTCGCTCTTGTCCATCGATCGAGAGTGACTCCGGCAGAGCGACCTTGTCCAGTGCTCCCAACTTTGCTGCAATAAAGTCATTCCGAGTCGGTTAGGTTCAAAAACCTTGCAGGCGCCCAAAACCCCCGAAGAGCCGACTTTGCGACGGATCCCCCGGAGCCGCGGTACTTTGTCCCCTATGTTGACCGCCCTCGCGGCGATGTTTCTGCAACAAACCTTCGCGTCGATCGGCAAGGTGCTCCCTGCTGTGGTCGCGCCGCTGGTCATCGCCGAGCTCCACGCCGATCCCGCCTGGGTTGGCGTCTATTACGGCATCTCCGCCGCCGCCTCACTGTTCGCGCAAATGGGCTGCGGCAGCTTCATCGTGCGGTACGGCGCTTTGCGGATGAGCCAGGTCGCGCTGGTGCTGCTAGGCGGCGGCATGGCGGTGGCGGCTGAGGGTGGGCTACCCGGATTCGGCGCCTCGGCGATCATCGGCGGCGGCGGCGCGGCGGTCTCGACGCCAACCAGCTCGCAATTGCTCGGCCGGGTGTCGCCACCCCGCCTGGCACCGCTGGTGTTTTCGATCAAGCAGACGGCTGTACCAGCGGGTGTGCTCATCGCTGGCTTTTTGGGTCCAGCGATGGCGGGCGTCTGGGGATGGCGCGGCGCGGTGCTGGCCACGGCGACGCTTTGCATGGCATTCGCGGCGATGCTGCAACCGTTGCGGGCCCGGTTCGATGACGACCGAGTGCCCTCACGACGCTTCCGGCTGTCCGATTTTCGCACCACCATTGCGTTGGTTCTAAAGGCCCCCGAGCTTCGCCGGCTGTCTTTCGCCTGCTTCGCGTTCAATGGCGCCCAATCGGTGTTCACCGCCTATTTCGTCACCTATCTCGTAGCGCTCGGCCACGAGTTGGCCGCGGCGGGATTTCTGTTCTCCGTCGTCGTTGCCGTCGCTGTGCCGTGCCGCGTCCTGTGGGGCTGGCTCGGCAGTTTCCACCTCGCGCCCCGTCTCGTGATGGCTGGCCTTGCTCTGGGCATGGCGGGCAGTATCGCGCTGACCGGACTGTTCACCGCGGCTTGGCCTGGGGCCGCGATGGGGTTGGTGGGCGCCGTGCTGAGCGCCACCGCAATGTCGTGGCACGGCATTCTGCTGTCCGAGACGGCCCGCCTCGCGCCCGCCGGCAGCGCCGGTGCGGTGACCGGCGGCGTCCTGTCATTTGGTCAAATAGGCGCGCTGTTGGGCCCATTCGCCTTTGCTCTCTTGCTCCGTCTGACCGGCGGCTACGGCGTCGTCTGGGCCGTGTGTGCTATTCCGGCTTTGTGGGTGGGTATCAGTCTGTTGCGCCCGCGCGCGATGTTGAAACGCGGCGAAGCCCTAACAGCAGGGGTTAGCACCCCGTCGTGATGGGTTGGGATCGATGCGGCATTCTCTGTTGGTTACCGGCACTCTTCGTGCCGCAGGTTTTCGCCTTGAAAGCATCGCCGCAAGATGCGCCAATAGACCCGTCTGAGGGAACTAGGGAAAGGTGAAACGATGCCCAGCTCTCTTTACGTTTGCCTCCAAGACGATGACAAGATCGCGGCTTTCGCGATAGATACCGATACCGGCCGGCTGACCCGGCAGACCGACTTACCTGTCGCGGGAGGGCCGTCGGTTCTGGCGCTCAGCCCCGTTCGGCAGGTGCTCTATGTCGGGCATCGCACGCGACCGTCGATTTCGAGCTTCCGCATCGACCAAGCTACCGGCGGGCTGATGTTCCAGAGCAGTGTTTCACTGGAACACGCGCCGACATTCCTGGCAACCGACCGCACGGGCAAATACCTGCTGTGCGCCTATTATCAGGGCGGCTATGCGGCAGTGCATCCTCTCGGAGCGGAAGGCGGGGTGGGCGCCCCGGCGGTCGAGCGGCAGGAGACGGCTGCCGGCGCGCACGCCATCCAGACCGATCCCTCCAACCGGTTCGCTTTTGTGCCGCACATCGCCCGCTTAAACGACAATGTGTTGGAACCGCCGAAGGACAACCCCGGCCCAAACGTGATCACGCAGTTTCGGTTCGATGCGAATACCGGCCGTTTGACGCCCAATTCGCCGTTCCGGCTCGAGCCGGCGGAACGGGTCGGCCCCCGCCACTACTGTTTCCATCCTACCGGTGACCGCGTCTATTTCTCCAACGAGCAAGGCTGCAGCGTCACCTTATACCGTCTGGATGGTACGGCGGGCACGCTCTCCGCCGTACAAACGGTCACCACCTTGCCCGACGGCTACTCTGCCCGGAACACCTGCTCGCAGATCCATCTCACTCCTGCGGGGCAATTTCTTTACGTCGGCAACCGGGGCCACAACAGCATCGCCGCCTTTGCTGTGGACCCCGCCACCGGCCGTCTGACGGCAATCGGGCACGTTTCGACCGAAGCGGTCCCCAGCGCCTTCGGTCTTGACCCGGCGGGGCATTTCCTCTTTGCCGCCGGTACGGCGTCCGGCCGCCTGGCATCGTACCGCATCAATGAAGAGACGGGGGCGCTAACGCCGTTAGCGACTTATGCCGTGGGCCAACGCCCCGCAGCAGTACTGGCAACGCGCCTCGGTGACTAGGAGCGGCAGGAGACCCGGCTCGGGAACCTGGATCTGGCGGACGACGCGACGGAACGAATCCTACGACGCAAAAATCTCGCCGAGCCGTTGGATCGAGCTCAGCACTTGCTCCTGCGGCAGCCCTGGCCATTGGCAGCGCATGATGAAGTGATCGACGCCGAGAAGCTCGCGATAGCGCGCGATCTCTTCTTTCACCGACACCTTGTCGCCGATGATGAACCGGTCGCGCGCAAAATCCTCGAACGAACCTTGCGCGGTGCGGTTTTCCAGCCCCCATGATGCATAGGCGTTGTATTTGTATTCCAGCGGCCCCCGGCATTCCTCATGCGCTGTAGCATGGCGCGCGCCGACGTAGCATTCGGCGGTGATCGGAAACTCCATCGGTGTCCGGCTATACTCCTTCAGTGCCGCACGATAGGTCTGCATCAGCGACATCACCTTGCCGAGTCCGCTGGTGTTCACGATGAGCCAGGCGTCACCAATCCTCGCCGCGCGCCTCACTGACACATCGGCCTGCCCGGCGATATAGAGCGGCGGTCCACCCGGGCGAACTGGCTTCACGCCGATACCGGCGTCGTTGACTGTGTAGAACCGACCCTTGTGGCTCACCCGCTCCTCGGTCCACAGCCGACGCATCAGGGTGATGCTTTCGTTGAACCGCGGCGCCCGCTCGCCGAGGCCGATACCGAAGGCGTCGAACTCCGGCTGGCGGTACCCCAAGCCGATGCCGAGGATGTAGTTGCCGCCGGTCAACACGTCGAGTGTGGCGGCTTCCTCGGCAACATGCATAGGGTTGAGCGGCGGCAGGATCAGGATATTCGGTCCGATCGTCATGCCCTGCGCGTGTGCCGCAACATAGCCCATGACAGGTGTGATCTGCAGCATCTGCAGCGGATGGGTCAGCCAGTGATGCGGAAACCAGAGGGATGCGAACCCGGCGTCCCGCGCTGCGCGCACCTGCGCGGCCATTTCCGGGACCCGTTCCGCGAGGTTAAAGCCCTCCGGGAACTGTGTATTGATAAACAGACCGACTTTCATACGAGCTTTTCCTTTGTTTGCTGCACCCGGTCCCGCGCGGTTAGGAGGTCTCGAATAAGTGCTGTCCGAGGAACTCGCCCGGTGCAATTCCGCCTGGACAGGCAAAGAGGCCGCCGCCGGTATGGGTCACGAACTGGTTGAGCATGTCGAACTTCGACAGCTTGCCAAAAATCTTGATGAAGCCGGTCCGCGGGTCGCGCTGATAGCATACAAAGAAGAGTCCGGCGTCATATTCCACGCCCTGGCGCCACGGTGGCCAGCGCTCGGTAGTGAAGTTCACTCCGTCATTGTATGAGTAGGGTCGCCGCAAGATCTGCGCGCCATCATTGCTCGCCACGGCGGCAAGACGGACATGCGCGCTTTCGGGAATGACCAGGTTGCCGTCCTTATCGACCGCGTTCAGGTCGAGCGGCTCGAATTCGTTTTTCAGACCCAGTGGCGCACCGGAATATTTATGGCGGCCAAAGGTTTGTTCCTGAAAATCGAGCGGCATGCGGTCCCAGTGCTCTAGCGCTATTCGGATCCGACGCAAGACGACATAACTACCGCCACGCATCCAGTCCGGGCCTTCGCTTCCGACCCAGACAAACTTCCGCATGAGCTCAGGGTCATTGATCGATGGATTGCTCGTCCCATCCTTGAAACCCATCAGGTTGCGCGGCGTCTGCTCCGGGCCGACGCCGGAGATGAAACCGGTCTGCGCCCAGCGCACTTCAGCCACGCCATAGGCGAGCCGCGCCAGTTGCCGGACGGCATGAAAGGCGATCTGCGGGTCATTGGCGCAAGCCTGTACCGACAAATCTCCGCCGGTGCGCGTTTCGATCAGCTCGTCGCCATCGAAGTGGGGCAAGTCGACAAGGGCCTGCGGCCGTTGGGCTAGAAGGCCGTAACGATCCTTCCCATCCTTAACGAACAATCCTGCACCGAATCCGAAAGTCAATGTCAGCCGGGATGACGGCAAACCCACAGCCTCCCCGCTATCGGATGCGGGTCGGGCGACATCCGGCTCGGCCGATTGCGCTGGTTGACCACTGCTCATCCTCGCCGCGGCGGAGGTCCAAACACGGAGCAGCCTGACCACATCGTCGCGTTTGGTCGTAACGAGGTCGAGTGCGGCCGCATAAGTGTGACTTTGCATGGGCGTCGTAATCCCGCCCTGATGCGGTCCGCAGAACGGCTCGATCTGGCTGCTGCCGTCGTCTGTGGACCCGCCGGTGTGCGCGGCGTCGACGAGTGCTTCAGCGGCGGTGTCCCTGCCCAAGCCCGCACCGGCTACGATCGCGAGCCCGGCCGCAACGCTGACCAGACCGCGCCGGGTCGGTCGCAGCCCTCTGCCGTCTTGCTGGCTCAACGCGAGGCCCCGACCGTGCTCATGCCGTCCCGAGCAGCCGAGCGAGCCGCCGGGCGCGACTAGGGACGTCAGAGATCGGCAGGATCGGCGATGGCCACCGCAAGATGTTCATACGCCTCGCAAACGGTGCCGCAGATCTGTTTGATCGCCGCGAGCTGGGCCTTGGCGCGTGCCGTGTCGCCTTTGAGGAGATAGGCCTCGCCCAGGTATTCGCGAACCTGCGCGTAGTGTGGATCGAGCGCGACCGATCTCAAATAGTAGCCGATCCCCTCGTCGATCCGGCCCAGTTTGCGCGTCGCATAGCCGCGGTAATTGAGAGGGACCGGCGTGTTGGGGTTCTGCAGCAGGTCGAGGGTAGCGAGCGCCTCACCGTAGCGTCCGGCCTTGATCAGCGCAAAGGCGTAGTCGGTGAGCGCCTCGTCGGGCAGCACCCCGTTTTCCGCCTTCACGCATCTCTGGCTCTTGCTGTCCCAGACCTCGCCTCTGTCGCAGGTGGTCCTGTTCGACCTCTCATTTCCACCGCCGCCACCATCAGCAACAGCCGGACCGACCGCGGTTATGCAAAGGGCGAACCCCGCTGCAAGAATTACTTCGATGCGCATCATTTCCCCCTGGCTCGTGTGCGGATTAGCAAGCCCGCGCCGTCGGCATCGCGCGGTGGGCCGGACGTCGAATCAATGACTCCTCGGCACCCAGTTTTATTCCGCGATCATCCTGGGCGCAACCGACCCACGAGCTCCCGATTCGGTCCAGCGTGCTGCCACCGCTGGGTGCTCGTCCGGCAACCGGTCGCCGCAACCGAACAACTTCTGCCGGTACGTGCCGAGGGCATAATCGCGCTTGTAGGCGCCGCGTTCCTGCAGGATCGGTACCACTAGGTCGATGAAACTCGCCAAACACTCCGGAACAACGGTGCGGGAGAGGTTGAAGCCGTCTACATCCGCCTCACTCACCCACGCGATCAGTTGATCGGCAACTTGCTCGGGCGAACCGACAATAGGCGGCTGACGGCTGCCGAGCACAAACCGGTCGATAAGCTGGCGCTTGGACCAGCCCGGGCCGAGAGAGGCGGTGATAGCCTCCACATTGGAGCGAATAGCCTGAGTGGAACCTGCCTCGATCGGTTCGTCCATGCCGTAACGGCCGAAGTCGATGCCGAGCGAGGCAGCGGCATGCGCCAGGGCGCCTTCGACACTGGCGTGGCGCCTGTACTCCGCCAGAAGCTCGCGGGCTTCCGTCTCCGTACGACCGGTCACCACGCTCGCGCCGACAAAGACTAGCATCGGCCGCGGCGCGGCGCGGGTGCGTAGGTCCGCGACAATACGGCCGACATTCGCTTTAGTGCTGCCGTTGACGAACACGCATTCAGCGTGGCGAGCGGCGAATACTCGGCCACGGTCGGAAGCGCCCGCCTGGTACAACACAGGCGTGCGCTGCGGCGACGGCTCCCACAGCGGCACGGCCTCGACATGGAACTGCTTGCCGTCGTGGCGCACCGGGCGTACCCGTCGCGGATCGGTGTAGATGCCCCGTTGGCGGTCACCTATTACCGCGTCGTCCGCCCAACCGCCCTCCCACAGCGCGTAGACCACTTGCAGATATTCGTCGGCCAGATCGTACCGGTCGTCGTGTTCCATTTGCGCGTCGAAGCCCATCGCGCGCGCGGCGCTGTCCAGATAGCCGGTGACGATGTTCCACCCAATGCGGCCGCGTGTGAGATGATCCAGTGTCGCCATGCGACGGGCGAACAGGAAAGGCGCTTCGTACGCAAGATTACATGTCACGCCAAAGCCGAGATGCGTGGTCGCATAGGCCATTGCCGGAATGAGCGCCATTGGGTCGAGCAGCGGGATCTGCACGCCACCTCGCAGCGAGGCGTCTGCATTTCCCCCGTAGACATCGTAAGCGCCGAGCACATCGGCGAGGAACAGTCCATCGAATAGGCCGCGCTCCAACATGCGCGCCAGGCGCACCCAATGGTCGAGCGAGGTGTAGTCCGACGAACGGTCACGCGGATGCGTCCACATTCCGTGCTGAATATGGCCGACGCACGCCATGTCGAAAGCGTTGAGCCGGATAGGTCGTGGGGCGGTCATCTGCATTGCTACCGCATTTTCTCAATCCAGCAGCCATGGCGCCGTCGCAGGTCTGAACGATCCAGCGCACCTCGTCCGGTAGACGCCGGGGTCACCCGCAGACTGGCGCAATCGGGTCGTTCCGACAACGACAGAGTTCTGCGCTTGCGCCAATAGGCTTCACACTACGTGGTTGCGTAGCTCTTCGCCGCGCCAGAGGCGCCCCAGATTGTCGCGGAGGATTTCGATCACATTGTCCTCGTAACGCCGAGTCTCGCCCGCGGTGTGTGGGGTGAGAAGCAGATGCTCCATCCCCCAAAGCGGCGAGCTCGCCCCGAGCGGCTCTTCGGTCGTCACGTCGATGCCGGCGCCGGCGATCCGGTGCGTGGCAAGCGCCTCGACAAGCGCCGCCTCGTCGACGACCCGTCCGCGAGCCACGTTTACGAGATAGGTGGAAGGTTTCATCAGATGGAGCGCCTCGGCGTCGACGAGTTTTTCGGTCTCCTTGGTTAGCGGACAGGTGAGGGCGACAAAATCGGCCTCGGGCAAGAGGGATTTGAACTCATTCATGGTATGCACGGCATCCGTCGCGCCGCGACCGGCGGCCGGATCGCGCCGCAGCCCGACAACGCGCATATCGAAAGCTTTGGCGAGCTGGGCGAGGCGTCCGCCGATCTGCCCGAGGCCGACCACAAGAAGCGTCTTACCGCCGAGCTCGTCTTCCCGCTGGGAGGGATTGCTGATCATGCCGCGCCAGACGCGTTTTGCTTGGTTATCACGTGCCTCGGGAAACCGGCGGCTCAATGCGAGGATAAGCGCCATCGCGTGCTCGGCGACTGCGCGGTAGTTGACGCCGTGCGCGCTGGCCAGGCGGATGCCGCGCTGCGCCAGCTCCTCACGCGGGAACTGGTCAGTGCCGGCGCCGATCGCCTGGATGAAGCGGAGCTTCCTCGCACGGTCGAGAAGTCCGTCATGCCACAGCCCGGAGATCACTAGCACGTCGGCCTCCGCCACTCGATTCTCCAACGTCCCGGGCTCGCGAGCCGCGAAGGCATTGATGCCGGTCTCGAGGGCCGAAAACCGCTCCTGCAACTGGTAGGCGACGTGGGCGAAGCAGATCGCGAGCTTATCACTGGGGGGAAGCATGGCTGTACTCCGTTCGATGACCACCAAGCTGGCGACTGGCCCCTATTCGTTCATGCGCCGGCAGGCTTGTGATATCATTTCGAGCGGCATGTCACATCCTCCCGACCTGGCACCGGGTCTCCGCCGCATCATCCACATCGATATGGATGCTTTCTACGCGTCCGTGGAACAGCGCGACGATCCGGCACTGCGCGGTGTTCCGATCGCTGTCGGCGGTGCCGGAGCGCGCGGTGTGGTGGCTGCCGCGAGTTACGAGGCGCGCAAATTTGGCGTGCACTCTGCAATGCCCTCAGTCACGGCCCGGCGCAAATGCCCCGAGCTTGTGTTTGTGCCGCCGCGCTTTGACGTCTACAGGGCGGTGTCGCAGCAGATCCGCGCCATCTTCGCACGTTACACCTTGCTCATTCAGCCGCTGTCCTTGGACGAGGCCTATCTCGACGTGACGGCGCGCTGCGTGGATCTAGGTTCGGCGACTGCGATCGCGAAAGAAATCAAGGTAAGCATACGCGTGGAAACGGGTCTGACCGCTTCCGCCGGGGTGTCCTACAATAAGTTCCTCGCAAAGCTGGCGTCTGACTATTGCAAGCCGGACGGGCTGTTCGTGATCACCCCGCAAATGGGGCCAGCCTTCGTGGCTGAGCTGCCCGTGGGCAAATTTCATGGCGTGGGCCCGGTGACCGCGGCGAAAATGAACAAGCTCGGCATCCACACCGGGCTCGACCTTAGAGGCCAGACACAAGCGTTCCTGACCACTCAGTTCGGCAAAGCAGGCGATTACTTCTACCACTTGGCACGGGCTGAGGACGACCGGTCAGTGGTGGCTGATCAGCGGCGCAAGTCACTGGGTGCCGAAACGACCTTTGCGCACGACCTTCTGGCGTGGGAAGAGGTGGCGCCGGCACTCGAGCCGGTGTTTGCCAAACTATGGGCGGCTTACAGCCGACACGACCTGACCGCGCGGACTGTAACGGTAAAGATCAAGTACGCCAACTTCCGGCAGATCACTCGCAGCCGATCGTGCGCCGAAGCGATCGCGTCACGGGCGATGATCGAGCAGGTCAGCCTCGATCTTCTTCAGCCCCACTTCCCGCCGTCACGCGGCGTGCGGCTATTGGGAGTCACGCTGTCGAACTTCGACACCACGACAGTCGCTGAAAACCGCCAGATAACTCTTGCACTGCGATAACCGAATCACACGGCGAGCTGGCGGATCAGCTTCGCCCAGCGGTCCAGCAACGGCAGGATCTCGTCCGACTTGGCTGGAGGCAGGCGGACGGTCATCCGTGTGATGCCAAGGTCGCGGTTACGCCTCAAAAGATCCAGATCTTCAGGGGCGCCGCCCAATGTCACCGACAAGGACTGCGGATCGCGGCCGGCCTCTTCAGCCATTTGGCGCAGGCGCGGCATGAACTCTTCGGGGCTGCCCGAACCGGCGCTCGGCGCCTGCGGGAGCAGCCCGTCGCCGTAGCGGATCGCCCGCCGTGCCGCGAAGCGGAAGGCGCCGCCGACGATGATCGGCGGGTGCGGTTTCTGCACTGGCTTGGGCCACGTCGTCATCGGCGGGAAGTCGACGATCTCGCCGTGATATTCCGGCTGGTCCTTGGTCCAGATCTCCTTCATCGCCTCGATCTGCTCGCGCATCTTCAATGTGCGGGTCTCGTAGACGGTGCCGTGGTCTTCCATCTCCTCGGCATTCCAACCGCAGCCGATGCCGAAGAGGAAACGGCCCTTGGACACTTGGTCGAGTGAGGCGACGAGCTTGGCGGTCTGGATCGTGTCGCGCTGGATCACCAGACAGATGCCGGTGGCGAGCTTGAGGCGCGTGGTGACAGCAGCGGCTGCGCTCAACGTGACGAACGGGTCCATCACGTCATAGTACTGCTTGGACAGCTCCATGCCGCCCGGCAGGCTGAAGCGGCGGTTGACCGGGATGTGCGAATGCTCGGCCACCCACAGCGAGTCGAAGCCTCGCTGTTCGAGCGCCACCGCGAGCTCAGTAGGAGTGATCGAGTAGTCGGTGAAGAAAATCGCAGCGCCAATTTCCATATTCCTCACTCCCAGGGGTTGCTGGACTCGACAGTCACCCTTCCGTCGTCCTCACACCTCCTCTCCCTGATGCATGGGTAGCTCGGCGGGGGACAGGATCGTGTTCCACGCGTTAGTCGGTATTTTTCGGTTAAGCCGCTCATCCCGTATCACATTGATCGGATCGAGACCGTCGTTTACTCGCGTGATTTGTTCGCGCAGTGTTCGCCGCAACATGACGATGCCCGTATCGGACATTGCGAGGTTTTCGAGAGCATGCACAGCGATGGCTCGCTGACCTTCTTGGGCCTCGAGATCGTCGGGCTTGCGCTGGCGATCTTCGTATTTGCGCGATAGGACCGAACCCGGCCGGATTTCTTGGGCCGTGTCTGTACCGGGCCTCCAGTCTTTCTTCGGCTCACCGTCTTCGAGCGGCCAAGCAACGATGCTCAAGCCGATCACATGCTCGTTGTCGACCGGAACCGCCCATGACAGCTCCGTGCAACGCTCCCGGCGTTTGGGCGTCGTGCCGGTCTCGCGGATATCGGGGATCAAGAAAGCATTCGGCACGATGCATTCCGCGTGGCGCACGAAGCGATTGCCGTTTGGGAGATCCTTGACCACCCGATAACGGACGCCGAGCGAGGTGTTCTCGAACCCGATGTGTGGCGCACCCTGCATCAGCGCTCCCTCGAACTGGTCGCCGCTGATCATTTGATGCAGCATCAGCAGGTGCCACGGATCGACAATGTTCTCGTAATGTTGCAGCCAGTTGCAGTCTTTGACGTAGCCGACGGAATACTCGCCCCATAGCCGCATACCCCGCAGCACGACATCATCGCGGTAACGGGTGTCGATGATGTCGTACATCGGGAAAAGGGGCTCCGTATCAGGCGGGCCCATATAGACGAATACCAGACCGCCAAATTGCAAGGTCGGGTAGGCAGGGTGCCAAACATCCATGCGTTTGCGGAACTCATCTGTCTCGCAGGGCATGTCGATGCATTGGCCTTGTGTATCGTAGGGCCACCCGTGATAGCAGCAACGCAGCCCCTGCTCCTCGACCCTTCCCCATTCGAGAGAGGTTCCACGGTGCGAGCAATGTGGCTCGAGCGCCCCGACGCGTCCCTTCCTGTCTCGGAAGACCACGAGCTCTTCGCAGAGCAGCTTCACTTTCTTTGGCAGATCGCGCAGCTCATCCGACGTGCAGACCGGCTGCCAATACCGGCGCAGGAGTTCGCCCACTGGGCTCCCGGGCTCGACACAGGTGAGCTCATAGTCAGGTGGTGCGGTCTGGCGTCCGTATGCCGATCTCATACTCCCTCCCATTAATATTTCCCGTACGACAGGGCGATTTGGGACCCTCCCCACTGTCCAGTCATGCGCTCGCGCCAGCGCAGTGAGCTGGAGTCGTTGGAGAAGATGAACTGTTGAGAGCCGAACACAACGCACCACACGCCATCAAGATATCTCACGGTAAAGCTTGGGGCGCGCCCGGACCGGGTCGAGCAACGACCAGTCGCCCTGTTCGACCTCGAAACCCTTGGGGTATGGTGGCCGGACCTCGAGGCCGAGCGATCGCATGACGCGATCGTCGCGGTAGTAGCATTGCAGGATGATCCGCTCGAGATAGATCAGCGACTGGCCGCCATTGTCGCGCAACCGGGCAGCGACGGCCTCGCGTCGCGCCGGCTCGAGATCGGCAAACACGTCGCCCGCCATCTCGTCGAGGGTTCGCAGCACCGCTAAGACATGCTCTGCGTCACGGCCGAAGCTCCGCAAGATGTCGGCAAATATCGCGTCGTCCCCGGCACTCGGCACGCCGTATTCGGCGCTCACCGGGATTATCATCTCGGCGAGGCACCGCAACGACCGGCATTGACCCGCTGTCAGCATGGCTGGCTCAATCAAACAGGGTGGCATCAGCCAGTCGCTGCTTGATGTTGTTGGCGACATAGAGCGCCAGCGCTTGGATCGTGCGCGTCGGGTTCACGCCCGCCGAGGTGACGAAGATGCTGCCGTCGACGATCAACAGGTTCTTCACGTCGTGGCTGCGGCCCCATTCATTCACGACAGATCGCGCCGGGTCCGTGCCCATCCGCGCGGTTCCCATCAGATGCCAGCCGCCGTCGGCAATCGGCGCCTCGGACCACACGTCATAAGCTCCAGCGGCACGCAGGATCTCGGTGGCCCGAGCCACCCCGTGATCCAGCATGCGGCAGCTGTTCTCGCTCAGCGTGTAGGTGATCTTCGGCGCCGGAATGCCGTTGGAATCCTTGAGCACCGGATCCAATGTGACGGTATTGTGCTCCTCCGGCAGGTCCTCGCAGATCGCCACCATGCCGGTGCGATGGCAGAACAGCTTGCGATAGGCGCGGTGGTGCTCCGAGCCCCACGGCAGGCGCCCGATTTGCATGCCGTGCACGGCGGCCATAACCGGCCCCTGGCCGCGCGAGAACTCGAAGGTATAGCCGCGCACGAATTCGCGTGAGCGGTCCGTTTCGTAGAACTCCTGGCTCCAAATGCAATTACCTGGACCGCGATACCCATCGAGCGCTTCATCGAAATATCCCGCCATCCGCGCATAGGGGTGGAACATAAGGTTCTTGCCGACCAGGCCGCTAGAATTGGCAAGACCGCTGGGGAATTGCGCGGACGCGGAATTCAGCAGAATGCGCGCCGTGCCGACGGCATTGCAGGCGAGGATGACGACTTCAGCGGGCTGGAACTGCTCGACCCCATCCGCATCGTAATAGACTACCCCCGACGCCATGCCGTGTTCGTTGGTCGTGATCTCGCGCACCCGGCAGCGTGTGCGCAGCTCGACGCCGGCGCGGATGGCGGCAGGCCAGTACGTGATGTCGGTGCTCGCCTTTGCGCCCTGCGCGCAGCCCGAGGTGCAATGGCCGAGATTGATGCATTGCGCGCGGCCCTCGTACTCCACCGTGGCGATCGCGCTATCGGAGGGCCACCAGTGCCAGCCGAGCTTGTTGAGCCCGCGTGCCAAGGCCGCACCCGACTTGCCCAGCGGCAGCGGCGGCATCATCGGTTCGTGCGGCGGATAGGCGGGATCGCCCGCCAGGCCGGACACGCCCATCATGCGGTCGTTCTCGGCGTAGAACGGCTCCAGCGTCGCGTAATCGATCGGCCAGTCATCGGCGACGCCGTCCAGCGTGCGCACGCGGAAGTCCGATGGATGGAAGCGCGGGAAATGACCCGCATACAGCACCGTGCCGCCGCCGACACCGTTGAAATTGGCGATCTTGATCGGTGAGTTGGCGTCGTTGATCGGATAATCGGTGTCGCGCCCGCGCCGGTTCGGGCTGATGTGAAAATCGTTGAGCTGCCGCGCCTCCCAATCGCGTGCTGTGCTCGGGTATTCGGACGGTTTCATCCAGTCGCCCTGTTCGAGACAAAGGATATGCATCTTCGTCTCGGCGAGGCTCCAAGCGACGGCCGCGCCGGAGGCGCCGGCGCCAATGATCAGAACATCAACGGGGGTGGTCATCGAGCGCGGGCTCAGTAGCTCGGCTTAGTCGGAAATGGCGTGAGCTGCAGCTCGTGCGTCCAGCACGACCGGTCCTGCGTGTGCAGGTACCAGTACGCCTCGGCGATCTTGACGGGGTTGATTATCAGGTCGCGGCGGTTCTGATTTCTAGGCAAGGCGCGGCTGCCGGGCGAATCAATTGAGCCGTCGATGACGATATTGGCGACGTGCACGCCGTGCTCGGAGTATTCTTCTGTCAATACCTGCGCCAGAGTGCGCATCATAACCCGGGGATAGTAGAGCGACTGGCCGGTGTAGCGCTTCTTCCCGCGCAATGAGCTGGAATTGTTCGAGAAGAAGAATGAGCCGTGGCCGTTTTTGCGCATTGCCGGCAGCACTTGCTGGGCGACGAGGAAAGGCCCGCGGGCGGAGATGTGCAGCCCAGTGTCGAGGATCTCGACCGGCAGATATTCGAGGAGTTCCTTGTCAGGCGGCAGATCGCGGCCTTCGAGGTAGCCGGCATTGTAGATGAGGACTTCCGGATCGCCTGCCTCGCGGCGGATCGTGGCGAACGCATTCGCGATCGAATCCTGCGAGACGAGATCGAGCTCGACGATCATACATTCGGCGCCCTGCCCGCGGATGGCCGCTGCCAGTGCCGCCGCATTGGCCTCCTTGCGGGTCGTCAGAACGGTAAAGAAACCCTCCTGCGCGAATTTCTGCGCAATGGCGCCGCCCACACCCCAGCGCACGCCCACCGGCACCTCGCTGTCGTCGACCGGATGGCCGTGCGCCAGCAGGGTATTGCGGCCATCCGACTGCCATTTGGACGTGGCACCGATGACGACACAGACTTGCTTTTCTCTCGCATTGGTTTTCATTGTGGAATCTCCTTTGTACGGTTCCAGCCCCACCAGGCGCAGAGCGCCTCGCCCATGATCAGCCTCTTGTCCTCTTCACTGAGCCACGGCAATTCTTCGGTGAACATCGTCACGCATTCGTGCCAGGAGCAGGGCATCTTCGTGATGTCGGTGCCCCAGAACATGCGGTTGGGGCCGAAAGCATCGTAGACATGGCGCAGAAAGGAGTGGAGCGCAGGAAATGGGTAAGCCTCGCTCGAATAGTGAGGCACACCGGTCGCTTTGACCGCCACATTGGGGAACTTTGCCAGCGCCAAAAGCTTCGGCATGTGGGTCATCGCCGCGGCGTCTTTCAGGGTGGTCGTGCCGCCTCTGCCGCCCAAGTGGTCGATCGTCAAGCGCAGTCCGGGGTGGCGCTCGGCGATCCGGCCGAGCTCGGTTAGTGAGTCGGTCGCCAGCGTGGCGATCGGCACACCGGCATTTTCGGCGGTCGCCCAAAGCCAGTCGAGCGTGCCATCCCGCAGCCACTGCCGCGCGGGATCGGAGAGGAACCCATACCGTAGACCGAGCATCCCTGGTTGTTGTCTCCAGCTTGCGATGCGTGCGCGAGATTCCGGCCGATCGAGCGGCACCGCGCCCATGACCGCGAAGCGGCCCGGGTAGTTCTGGACCGCCTGAAATGCCATCTCGGTCGAATTTGGGTCCCAGCCCGGGGGATGAATGACGGCGGCATCGACACCTCCTTCGTCCATCAGCGCGATGGCCTCCGCAGGGGTAAAAGCCGTCACCTGGCGATGCGAGAGGTTGCTCGGCAAGCCGGTTCCCCAGAGATGAATTTGAGCGTCGACGATCTGCATCGCATTCTCTCCCTTCACCGTCCGGCCGGGATCTTAGCGCGGATACCGACGGCGGCGCACAAAGCCGAGAGCGATGATGCTGAGCGCAGCAGTGAACATGATGTAGAAGCTCGGCGAAAGGCTGTTGCCGGTCATGGCGATGAGCCAGGTCGCGACAAAGGGCGTGAAACCGCCGAAGATTGTCACGGCGACAGCGAAGCTCAGTGACACGCCGATCCCGCGGATCGCGGTCGGAAAGAGCTCGGCGAGCTGTGATGGCAGCACTCCGCTATAGCCCGCTTTGACGAGGCTGAGCCAGCCGGCGGCAAAGATCGCTGTCGCAAGCGAGGGATAGGCGACCATCAGATAGAAAATCGGATAGGTGGTGAGGAGAAAGAGCCAAGCCGTTCCCGTCAAGATGCCGCTGCGTCCGAACTTGTCGGAAAAGTGTCCGGCGAAGGGTGAGGCGATGCCGAGAATGACGGCGCCGACGAGGGTCGCGGTGAAGCCGGTTGCCTGTGGCAGGTGCAGCTCCTTCATCGCATAGGTCGGAATGTAGAGGATGATATAGGCCGAGCTGTTCGAGATGATCGCGGCGCCCATCGCCAAGAGGCATTCGATCGGGTGCTCGCGCAGCACGTCCCGCACTGGCGTGCGGGTCGGCTTGATCTCGACAAATTCCGGCGTCTCGTCGAGCCGGCGGCGAATATAGAGCCCGACCGGGCCAACCAAGATCCCGAACAGAAACGGGACGCGCCAGCCCCATTCGACGAGCTGCTCCGGCGACAATGTGCTCGTCAGCACGAGCCCGAAACCCGACGCCAAGAGGCCCGTGACCCCGGTGCTGGCCCATTGCCAGCTCGCGACAAAGCCTTTGCGCGAGGCGGTTTGTTCGGCCAAAAAGGTGACGGCGCTGCCAAACTCGCCGCCGACCGAAAACCCCTGCAACAATCGGGCGACCAGGATCAGGATGGGTGCCGCAAGCCCGATCGTCGCATAACCCGGCATCACCGCCGTCATCGTCGTGCCGATGACCATCAACAGGATCGAGAGAGTGAGCCCGGCCTTGCGGCCGGCGCGATCGGTATAGGCGCCGATCAAGATTGCGCCGATCGGGCGCACCAGAAACGAGACGCTGAAGGTGCCCAGGGTCGCCAGTAACGATACGGTCTCGTTGGTGCTCGGGAAGAACACTCTCGAGATCGTGACTGCGAAATAGCCGTAAACGAGAAAATCGAACCATTCGATCGCATTGCCGAGCGAGGCAGCAACGATGACCCGCGTCAGTGTGGGTCTGGCGCGGACGGCAGGCGGGGCAAGGGCGTCGGCGGTCATAACGTCTCCTAAAGCGCCTCGACGGATTGTTGCATCATCCTTCTCGCGAGGATGGTTGCTTCTTTTCGCGTTTTTGCCCGCGTTACACCAGAATGAATTAGGACAGCTTCTTGGTCATATAGAACCGCGTATGGCCGGGCGGCTCACAATCGATCCGGGCGGCGACCTCCCAACCTTGCTTCAAATAGAAACCCGGCGCCTGAAAGTGGAGCGTCGACAACACCGCGCGGGTACAGCCGCGTCGCCGCGCTTCCTCCTCTGCCATGGCGAGGATCCGGCTACCAAGCCGGTCGCGCCTCAAATGCTCGGGCAGAAAAAATGTCTCCACTCTCAAGAGGCCGAGATACGTGCGGCCCAGCAGGCCGCCAACGACCTTCTTCGTCTCAGGGTTGCGGACGAAGATGGCGAGCGGACGTCCGTCCGAACCTCCGGCCTGTGCCTCGTTGTAGGCGCGCAACCCGTCTGTGATCGAAGCACGCTCGTCGTCGTCCGGTGCATCGGTCAGCGTGATCACAGTCTCGGCTTGGTTGGCCACGGTGTGTCCTCCTCAACAGCCTAATCCGGTCCACCTCGTCTTGCGCGAGGCGCTCCTTCGCCCGGTCGTAGAGCTCGGTCGCGCGCGGGCCGGCTCATCGCCTAGGCGGACAGCGCGCCGCCCTTGTGCCCGCGAGGCCGTGTTGTGCTCCGATCGGGCGTCATCTCCTGGAGCGAGGGGCATGCTGCGCAGCCCCGTGTCGATCGCCTGATCCTTCAGTAGATTGCCGCGAACGGATGAGCCAAGCAGATCGGCATAATCCTTGACCAAACGCCGGCAGCCGCGCCATCGGAGGCCCGCCGCCGAGCGCGAATCGCCATGAACGGAGTGCGAACGGATGTTGCGCGGGTGTTGCATGGAATTTACGGAATAAGATGGTAACCCTCGGAAATCTGCGACTTTTCGCGACATGAAAATGCAACAGGGCTGGGGAAACACAAGAACGCGCCGGGCGCTCCGATGCCATCGCCACGCTCCTCGATCGCTGTTGCAGGCGGAGAATATCGCTTGCCGCATAGTCCCGAAACCCATGGATGCGGGGTTGTATCTTGAGCGAGTCATCGATGAGCGAGTGGGCTCGAGCTCAGCCCGTTGGCTCCGCATTCGGCCGACGACCGCTTTCGGCCCGTGTCGGCCTACCCGTGTCGGCCTATAAGCCCGGGAGCTGCCCTCTAACACACCTATGTCGGCCGTCCACAGATCGACCGAGTTGGGTGGCAAACCGAACTCCCGGTTTGCCCGCCGGGCTGTTTTTCCGGATTTATTCTGAGGTCCCGCTCTTGGCGCGCAGTTTTGTACAAACGAGCGGTGATCCCTCATTCCCGCAGCATTGCCGCGACATGGTCGAGGCTTCGGATGCGCGCGTACATTTTCATCGCCTTGTCCAGGCTATAGGCGTGGGCAGCTGTGTCTCCGCTCCAGCAGCATTCGCGCACCACAACTGATGCGAGGTCGAGGTTGAAGGCCTCGCGGACGCTCGTCTCGACGCCGCGATTGGTGGCGCCGCCGCCGATGATAATCGTGTCGCGCCGCAGCATGTGCAGGAGCTCGGCGACGCCCGTCCCGTAGAAGGCGCTCGGCCGCCGCTTGAGGAAGACGTAATCCTCGGGGCGCGGCGCAATATCGTCGGGGAAGCCCGCCTCTGCCGTACCCTCGACAGTGTTGGTGAGCGGCGGCACGCCGGTCTCCGCCGAAAGGTCGGTCGGCAGCATGACGACGTCGGCGCCATCGGAGCGGCTGACTGGCGTCGTGTAGATCACCGGCACGCCCGCCGCCCGTGCGGCCGCGATCATCTGCACCCAGGCATCGAGCACGGGGCGCATCGCAGCCCTTCGGGCGGGATCCGACGGCGCCAGCGCGCGCCGGCAAACGTCGTAAGCGATCAGCGCCGCCCGGCGTCGATCGATGCGTTCGGGTTCGGGCATCGCAACCTCCTGAGGTGAGAGGGAAACGGCATTTCCGCAGCGTCGCCTGTTGCCGCCTGTGAGGCAATCATGCTTTCTGTTCCTGGCATCGGAGATGGACCCCTCGAGGGATTGTACCGCCGACGATGCGGATGGCCCTGCGGAGCGGGTCGGTCGGAGGCTAACGCAGCTCAGCAAACGGCGCGAGCGTAAGCATTACTCAGAATAGTGATGCGGCGCGCTGATGGTCGGTTCGCTCGCGCCTGATAAGACAGCGGCTCTCGGCGCATTGCAGCCGCATTTGAAGATGACGACTCATGCCCCAAGCCGACGGTGAAATCAGGCGACCGAGGGTGAGTTCGTAGTTTACTAGGCGCGGGGTGGTGTCGCCGGAGACCCCATCAGGATCGTCTGTGCTGTTTCCTGTCCGCTGGCCAGCGCCGCCTCGACCGTGCCCATGTCCGGACCGGCATAGAGCGCCTCGCCAGAAAAGAATATGGCATCACCATTCGGTTTTCTCAGAACCGACTGCGCTTCACGTGTTCTGGGGGTGGCGTAGGAGTAAGCGCCGCGTGCAAACGGATCGTTGCCCCAGTTGATCGCTCGCGACGCGACGAGATCCGTCCTGATGCGGTCCGAAGGCAGATCGAAGATCTCGGCGAGCGAGGTGAGCCCCATGTCGACGAGCTCGGCCTCGGTGAGTGACGACACTCTGTCGGCCTTGGGCCCCGCGAACCAGCCGGTCAGCACCGGATATTCGGCCGGATGCTGTGTCCACCAGGTCGGAACCTTCGCGTCGGAAAGCAGGAACGAGAGGTCAGCCAGATTTCGCCCGCTCTGATTGGCCCACCACTTCGTGGCGAAACGAAATAGAATTTTGACGACGTTGCCGAACCCGATATCGGCAGTGGCTGCTAGCCGTTCGCGCGCCGCCGACGGAAGCGCGATTTCGGAGAGGAGCGGGGGCGGCATAGTAAGGATCGCGGCGTCGGCCTCGAATGTGGCGCCACGGTCACAGCGCACGGCAATCCGCCCGCCGGCCTCGTCAATCGCCGTTGCGGCCGCGCCGAGATGGAGCGCGGCGCCGTGCCTGCAGCATTCTGATAAAAGATATTCGATGAGCTCGCCATAGCCCCCGGCGATCCGCCCGTGCTCACCGTCATCCCGCGCCATCCATTCGTCGCGCAGCGCCAGGGTGCTGGCGCGCCACGGGTCGGCCGCATCGTAGCCCTCGACCGTCCGAGTGATTGATCGCCGCAGCTCGTCGTATTGCCGACCGGTAAAATGCATCTCCAGAAATTCGGCGATCGGCAGATCGGTATTCACCCCGCTCAAGGCCTGGTAGAACCGGCCCATGTGCGGTACCGAAAACTCGTCGGGCGATAATGCACCGGTGCGGGTGCTCCATCGCGTGCCTCCGCGGGGCTGCAGCGCAAGTCCTGCTTCGCGCATCAAGGCGCGCGTCAGCGGCGCGGCGCCATGGACAAACTCGGGCCCGCCCTCCGCCGGATAGCCGAATTCCGCTGTTGGCAGCGTGTAGATGCGTCCGCCACAGCGGTCTCGCGCCTCGAGGATGGTCACTCTTTTGCCTGCGCGCGCCAGCTCGCGCGCAGTCATCAGCCCTGCAGCGCCGGCGCCGACCACCACAAAATGCGTTAGATGCTGAGGGGCAGCCGGCATCACCGAGGCATCGTTGGAGTCACGTCTGCTGCGTCAGGAGATCTGTGTGCCTTCGGCGGCCACAGCCTTTTGAACAGCGGGGCGCGCCAGCATGCGCGCACGATGCTCCATGACGCGGGGTAATTTGCTGGTGTCGACGCCGTCACCTTCTATCCAGGAAGCGATCGTGAAGAGGTACGGGTCGCAGATCGTGTACTGGTCGCCCATGACCCACGGACCCTTCACGAGCTTATGTTCGATCAGCTCGAAGCATTCCGTCACGTTCGCTAGCACTTTGCGCTTCATTGCCTCGACAGCCGCGGCATCATCCGCCCACCGAGTGCCGCGCATACGATGTGCGTGCGCGACATGCACGGTCGAGCAAAGATAGCTATTGAACTCCTGAACCTGTGCGAGGGCGAACGGATCCGCGAGCGGGGCGAGTTCGGCGTTCGGGAAACGCTGCGCCACAAAGCACAGCAGCGCGGGGGTTTCCGTGAGTGTGCCGCTCTCGGTCACCAGCGCGGGAACGCGCCCTTTCGGGTTGACCGCGAGGTATTCGGGGCTCCTCTGACTTTGGGAACGGAAATCGACCAGAACCGCCTCGTAGGGCGCGCCGGCCCCTCGAGCGCGATGTGCGTCGCGAGCGCACAGGTGCCCGGAGCATAGTAAAGCTTGTACATGGCGTTCGCCCCTCCATGGTCCACACATTCGGGTCACACAAGTAATATCGGAACATCGGAGCCGTTGGGAGAAGATCATGACCGACGATGCCGCTTGGCCCCTGGCCCAGCACGTTTGCCGCACCGGCTACGCGGATCTGTCCGCGAGCGCCGTCGAATCCGCCCGCCGCGATATTCTCGATACCTTTGGCTGCATGCTCGGCGGAAGCGGCTGTCCGGGGATCGACGAGCTCTTTGCGGTGATCTCTCGCTGGGGCGGGCTGGCGGAAAGCCGCGTCTTGCTGCGCGGGATCCGCCTGCCGGCACCACAGGCAGCGTTGCTTAATGCCAGCATGGGCCATGCGCTGGATTTCGACGACACGCTGGATACCGGCGGCTCAATCCATCCCGGCGTCTCCGTGTTGGGCGCGGTACTGGCGACATGCGATAGCCTAGAAGGTGTTACTGGGCGTGATCTCCTGTTGGCTGTCGCGCTCGGTCTCGACGTATCGTGCCGTATCGCGCTCGCCAGCACGCTCGACCGGGGGTGGCATCGCACCGCCGCGATCGGGATCTTTGGCGCCGCCGCGGCCGCAGGCAAGCTGATCGACCTGACGCCGGAACAGATGCTGGCCGCCTTCGGCATCGCCTACAGTCACGCCGCCGGCAATCGCCAATGCATCCTGGACGGGGCATTGACCAAGCGAATGCAGGCGGGCCAGGCGGCGAGCGCCGGCGTTTTCTCGGCCCTATTGGCGCAGACCGGGTTCACCGGTGCGCGCAACAATCTTCAATGGCCGTTTCGGGTTCTTCGATCTTTACCAGCCAAACGGATACGACGCATCGGTGCTGCTGCGCGACCTGGGCACGGCCTTCCACGGCGAGGCGCTGAGCTACAAGCCCTACCCCTGCGGTCGCCCACTGCACGCCGCGATCGATGCTGCGCTCGCGGCACGAGCCCGGCTCGAAATCGAGCGGCCCGATGACATCCAATCGGTGACGATCGAGGCGGACCCCGCCGGAAACAGCGACCAATTCGGCCGCGGGCCGGCAAAGCGCCGTCCCACCCAGGTGGTGGAGGCGCAATTCGCCCAACCCTTCCTCGTCGCCACCGCCTTGGTGCATGGCAAGGTAGGGATAGCGGAGGTCGACGGTCTGGGGGATGCCGCGGTCCTGGCGCTGTCGGATCGCATCGCCGGCGTCGCGCAGGAAGGCCGACCGAGAGGATCGCTCAGCATCACGGTTCAACGGACCGATGGGCGCTCGATTACGGTCGAGGCCAGCGATCCGATCGGGTCGCCGCAGAAGCCGCTCACCAATGCTCAGCTCGAGGTCAAGTTCCGCGACTGCGCGCATAATGCGGTGCAGTCGTTGTCCGATGCAAGTTTGGACGGGCTGCTGGCGGCACTCCGGCGATTGGAGACGCTGCCGGATGCGCGGGAGCTGATGACGCCATTCGCGGGGTAATAAAGCGATACTGCGGACGCATCAGTTGAAGAAACGCGCGGGTCGGAAATCGGCAAGCTCGGGCCGTTGCCGTCCATGGACGATCTCGTCAGCCACCGCCGCGCCGAGGAACGGCGACAGTGTCACGCCGCTATGGGTGACGGCGATATAATAGCCGGACGTTCGCGGCATCGGTCCGACCGCGGAGAAATGGTCGGCGGGCATCGGCCGGAGTGCGATGCGCACCGCCTCCGGCTCGACCTCGCCGATCGAGGGCAGCAACCGGCGGGCGCGCCGCACCCAATCGCGCGCTTCCGGCATAGACGGGGTGATCTTCGCATCGAAGCTCAACGTGGTATCCGCTATCAGCACCAGACGCCCCGCGCCATCGGGGCGGACGTCGATGAGCGGGGTGCGGACCACCCGGCTCAAGCTGGCCGCGACAGGGGGCGTGAACACCAGGAACCCCACGGTCGGTGCGAGCGGCAAGTGCAGACCTGCATCCCGGGTTGCCTCGTTGGTCCAGCGGCCGGCACAGTTCACGACGGTGTCGGCCTCGTATTGCGTGCCGTCGGCGACGCGGACGCCGGTCACACGATCGCCGGCCATGATCAGGTCTACGACCCGAGCGCCGCAGATGACTTTCGCACCGTGGCGGAGCCGCGCGGCAGACAGCATGGCATGCGCGTAGACCACCGGATCGAGCCAACCCTCTTCCGGGAAATATGCCACTGGCGCATCGCCAATAGTCGCCGGATCGATGTCGGGCTCCAATTCCTGGACCTGGCGCAAGGTGATCCACTCCGCGGCATAGCCCCAGGTCCGCAGCTGTTCGATGTTTTCACGTTGCGCCGCGCGATCGGGTTCGGCTTCCCATTCCAGACTGCCGCCGCCGTGCCACCATGGCGTGGCACCAAGCTCGTCGGCCAACGCGGCATGCGCCTTCATCCCGGCGACATTCAGATCGTGATAGGGTTTCGGCGGCTTTTTGTGCGCGTTGGTCCAGGCGAAGCTGATGCCGGAGGTGCCGCCGCCGATGCGCGTCGCTTCCAGCACCGTAACAGCCGCGCCGGCCTGAGCCAGCCGATACGCGACCGCGGCGCCCATCACGCCGGCACCGATCACTATCGTCTTAATCATTTGCCTCTCCTCTGGTTCAAAATGGATTATGGCACGCGACTGATCCGCGGCTCCTGCTATCATGACCGCGGGAGGGAGGATCCGGGTATGGGCACCACTCGGAAATACGTCGTCATCGACCCCGCCACCGGCAAACTCGACCGCCGCATCTTCAGCGAGCAGACGGTCTACGACGAGGAGATGGAGAAGATCTTCGGGCGCGCCTGGCTGATGATCGGGCATGAGAGCCTGGTGCCCGAGCCCGACGATTTCTTCCACACCTACATGGGCGAAGACCCGGTCATCCTGACCCGCGACGGAGAGGGCAGGCTCCACGCGCTCCTCAACATGTGCCGCCACCGCGGCAACCGCGTCGTGCGCTGCGACGACGGCAACGCCAAGCGCTTCATGTGCACCTATCACGGCTGGACCTACCGCAACGACGGCGCCCTCGACCACGTCCCCGGGGAGTCCGAGGCCTATTACCGGGCACTCGACAGGGCGTCCCTCGGTCTGATCGAGGCCCGCGTGGAGACCTACGCGGGAATCGTCTTCGCGACCTGGGCCAAGGACGCCCCGAGCCTTGAGGCTTATCTGGGCGATGCGCGCTGGTATCTCGACACCGTGTTCAATCGGCGGGACGGCGGCATGCAGGCCCTGGGGCCGATGAAATGGCTCGAGCCGGTCAACTGGAAAACGATGGTGGATAACTGCTCGGACAACTACCACGTCCCCACCAGCCATCTCTCCAGCGCCCGGGTCCAGACCCGCTATCTCGGCCGCCCGCGGCTGTCCCACGAGGACCAGTTCGAGAGCCCCAACAAGCACGCCTTTGTCAACGGGCACTCGATCACCTTCCGCGACGCGGACGACAATACCCCGCGCTATGTGCACGGCGTGTCGAGCGAGACGGCGCGGCTGTTCCAGGAGTACCACGACGCGACGATGCCCGAAGTCGAACGGCGGCTCGGCATGCTGCGCGCGCCGGGTGCAGCTCGGCAACCATTCGATCTTCCCAAACGGGATCCTCGGGCTGCGGCTGGCTTTGCCGCGCGGCCCGCTCAAGACCGAGTTCTGGCACTTCGTGCTGCTGGAGCGCGATGCGCCCGAGGAATTGAAGCGCGCGATCCGCATCGGGAGCCAAGCTAACAACGGTGCGGCCGGCATGTTCGAGCAGGACGACGTCGACAACTGGCGTCAGGTGAGTTTGGCGAGCACGAGCCGCCTCGGCCGCCGGCACCCGCAGGATCTGTCGATGGGCCTCGGGCATGCCGGGCGGCACCCGGATTATCCGGGGCTCGTCTCCGAGCGCTACATCTCGGAGAACAACCAGCGCCTCTTCTACAGGCGCTGGGAAGCGTTCATGAACGCGGCGAGCTGGGGCGACATCCCACTCGACCCGATCAAGGCCCGCTTCGAGGGCACCGCGACCATGTGGGGCTAAGCAGGCTTTTCAGAAATGGATCACAGCAGATCGTCAGGTTTTCCCTCTCCCCCGCCGGCGGGGCAGAGGGGAGGGTGAGGAGGGCCGACACGACGAGGCGCGGCAAGACTCACCTCACCCTCCCCATCGGGCGCGACGGGTCCCCTTCCTGTCCCCCTCATCCATTAAATGCTCGCCAATGCGGCGACTGCCCGGCATCGAGCGCGAACATGTCACGAATGCTGTGGTTGGGGGGAACCAATAAATCAATTACCGTCCTCACGTTGTGGTGTCGGCTATTCCTTGACACCACAACGTGGACGGGTATATCCGTGCCATGCACCACACGCGGAAGAATAGATGATGCGCCCTATAGGAATCATTCTAGCGATCATCGCCGCTAGCCTCACCGCCTCGGCATCCGCTCAGCAACAATCCGACATCGATGCCGTCAAGGCCGCAATCGTGGCCTATCATGCCGCAGTCGGCCCGCTCTCGGGATCAAAAATGGACCCGCTGTGGGCGCACGATGCCACTGTGATATTGCTCAATCCGCGGGACAAGAAGATTTCCGTTGGCTGGGATGCCGTCAAGAAGAATTGGGAAGATGCGGGCAATTTCTGGTCGGAACTGAAGGTCACTCAGGCTGATGGACCTTATATTCAGGTAAAGGGCGACGTGGCGTGGTCGATGGGCATTGCGAATGCCGTGGGCAAGTCGAAGGCGGGCGCTGCCATAAACGCCCCCACCGCGGAGACAGATGTTTTCGAAAAACGCAGCGGGAAGTGGTTGCTGGTGTCCCACACCGCCTGGCGGGTGTCTGAGTAGGCAGGCCAAAGACCTGTCGTCTCACTGAGCTGGTGAGCAGTACGAAGAGTGTATTGGCGCGATGCGTTGGGGCCTAACGGCGCGGAGAGGGCAATCGTGCGGTCCTCAATACAATCCTGTTTAGCGAGCGGCGATCCGGTGAAGGCCAAGCGGGCGCGCGGGCCGCGGCCCGCCCAATGGAGCTGACGATGGCGCTGACGTCGCTACAGGCACTGTGGCTCGAGCTGATGCAATTCTACATCCGCGAGGCTTGGCTGCTCGACGAGCGCAAGCTCAAGGAGTGGCTCGATCTCTTTACCGACGATGTCCTCTACTTCATGCCGCGCCGCAAGAACGTGCCGCGCCGGGAAGCGCACCGCGAAGTGACGCCGCTCGGCGATCTGGCGATCCTCGAGGAGGACAAGCGCTATCTCGAAATGCGGGTGGCCCGGCTCGACAGCGGGATGGCCTGGGCCGAGGATCCCCCATCGCGCACCCGTCACCTGATCGGCACTCTCGAAGCCGCACCGCTGGAGAACGGCGAGGTGCAGGCCAAGACCGCGTTTCTGGTGTACCGCTCGCACCTGGAGACGGACCACCAACTCCTCTCCGGTTGCCGCGAGGATGTGCTGCGCAAGGTAAACGGCGCGTGGAAGGTGAGCAGGCGCACAATCGTTCTCGACGCCAACGTCCTGCTCGACAAGAACCTCAGCGTCTTCCTTTAGGCGAGCCGAGGTTGCTTCGTACCGCGGCCCCGGTTAACTGTACGTCATAATCCGGTCAAGGGAGGATCAAGATTATGAGCGGCACGACCGACAAATTCGAAGGTGGCTGCTTGTGCGGTGCCGTTCGTTTTATTGCGACTGGCCAACCGAAAGCCGTATATTGGTGCCATTGTCAGAGTTGTCGCCGGCATAGCGGCGCACCTGCGTCGGTTTTTGTTGCATTCGAACGCACCGCTTATACAGTCACGCAAGGCGAGATAACGAAGTTCGATTCGACGCCTGGACGAACCCGGCGCGGGTTTTGCGCCCGATGCGGATCAACATTGACCTGCGAAAGCGCTGGCTTGCCGACTGAAACGCATTTCTACGTCGGTGCATTTGATCGCGCAGCCGAACTTCAACCCAGAAGGCAGGTATTCCGTGAGGAGCACTTGCCTTGGTTCCCTATAGCCGACTAGGGATCACACTGGCGACGCTGAGGCAATCCGATCGAGAAATTTGACGCGCTGATCGCGGGACCGCGCTGGCGGCTGGCGCCAGCATCGCCACGCGCGACATTGGCGGGTTTGCTGGCCGCGGCCTTACAGTGATCGATCCGTGGACAGCGCCGTAATAGCGCGGCCGGGATGCCCCTTCTCCGTCGTTCCGTCATGCGCATTGGGAAGGTTCGTGGACGCCGGCTAACAAATGGGCGGTCCGATGTCGAGCAGGGCGGAGCACGCTATCTCTCGTCGATCGGCGCTGACGGGGTTCGTCATTGCTGCGGCGTGTGGTTCGACGACGGCGGGGCGAGTCTTCAGCAGCAGGGCCTCAGAAAATGACTTAGGTCCCGGCTTCTCTCCTTCAGGTCCAAACGCTGAGTATTATGGAGAAAAAGAAGGCTTCCCCGTCGCGGATCACTCGCTCAGCGTTCAGCCTGGCGAGCCCTACGACATAAAATATCGCGTCGGTGCATACAGCCACTTCGATGAAATCTATCCCACTCATCGCATCAAGCGCGCGGCCAGGCCGTGGATGTTCAAGCGGTCAAAAGCCGACATCCGCTATTCTTTTCGTGGCAATCGGTCTTCTGTTGCAGAGTATCTATCGCGGAATCCAGTGACAGGTTTGCTGATTGCGAAGGACGACGAAATACTTTTCGAGCATTACCAGTATGGGCGGACCGACCGGGACCGGTTCATGTCGCAATCTATGGCGAAGTCGGTCACAGCGATGCTGGTTGGCATCGCTATCGGCCAAGGCGCGATCAACTCGGTCGATGATCCGGCAGAAAAGTATGTGCTAGGCTTCAAGGGCTCGGAGTATGGCGAGACATCGATCCGCGACCTGCTCCATATGTCCTCCGGCGTGGAATTCGGAGAGACGAAGGATGGCCAACGGCACCTCAACCGGCTATGGGTCGACATGGTGCTCGGTTTGGGGCCTACGAAGGGCACGATCAACACGATAGTGCAATTCAACCGGCGGATTGCACCGTCAGGGACGAAGTATTCTTACGCAAGCATTGAAGCGGATGTGGTCGGCGTAGTCCTTCATTACGCTGTCAACCGGTCATTATCCGACTATCTCCGGGAAAATTTGTGGGAGCCGATCGGTGCCGAAGCCGACGCTGCCTGGGTAATTGATGCTCAGGGCTTTGAAGTGGCACATGGTTTCTTCAATGCGGTTCTCCGCGATTATGCGCGGGTCGGGCGCCTACTCGCCCACGACGGCCTTTGGGAAGGCAAGCAAATCATTCCAGCGCAGTTCGTGATCGACGCGACGACGACACGGCCGTCCGACACCTACCTTGCTCCCGGCAAGGCCATGCCGGTGTTCGGCTATGGCTATTTCATTTGGCTGCTTCCGGGACCCCGACGCCAGTTCGCGCTCGTCGGTGCCAACGGCCAGCGCATTTGCGTCGACCCAGCTTCGAAGCTGATTATGGTGCAAACCGCTGTCGAGACTACAGATGAGGTCTGGCGCCTCTGGTCAGCACTGGTCGAACAATTCGGTCAGGGATAATGCTTGCGGCGATCAGCAACAGTGCCTTTCCGTATGGTGAGGTAGGCTCGATCGGAAGTGTACGCGCAGGTAGCGCCGAACGTTCTCGCGGCTCGGGTCGTCGAGCGCCCGGCGCTGCGGGGCCGGCTACCGGCGAGCTGCGTAATTTGTCTTTGCCTCCCTCACTCGAATGGGCCAAGCTGCGCGCAACCACCGGGAAATCGGGGGTGTCGGCTCGCGCTTTTGGGCAATATGTCGGAGGCGACCGGCAGATGAATGGACGCCACGACCATCGCGCCTGGGAGACCTGACATGACCGCCAGCACATTGCCCGACGCCGCGCTCCCGAAGCCGCCTTCGATGAATCGGCTGATCGTCGCGGCGACGATCGGCAACGTGTTCGAATGGTTCGACTTCGTCGTCTACGGCTTTTTTGCCGTCACGCTTGCGCAAGTGTTCTTTCCGGCCGGTGACCCGACCGTGTCCTTGCTCGTCACGTTTGGCGCCTTTGGCCTCGCCTATGTGGTGCGGCCGCTGGGTGCGATCGTCGTCGGCGGCTATACGGACCGCGCCGGCCGCAAAGCTGGCCTTTTGCTGTCGATGGCGCTGATGATGATCGGCACGACATTGATGGCGGTGACGCCGGGCTACGCGACGATCGGTCTTGCGGCGCCGATCATCGTCACGATCGCGCGGCTCTTACAGGGATTTTCGGTCGGCGGCGAGTTCGGCAGCGCCGTCACCTTCCTCGCCGAGCATGGCGGCGGGCGCCGCGGGTTCAGCGCCAGCTGGCAATTCGCCACCGGCGGCATTATCACGGCTCTCGCCTCGGTGTTCGGCGTCGGCCTTACGACGTTGTTGACCCACCAGGAACTGGTCGATTGGGGATGGCGGATCCCCTATTTCTTCGGCATGCTGATCGGACCGGCCGGTCTTTATGTCCGCTCGAAAGTCGTCGACACGCCGGAATTCATCGCAGCCGCAAAGCCCGAGACGATCCCGATCAAAGACTTGTTGCGGCGGCATCCGCTGCCGGTCCTGCTGGCACTCGGCATATCGATCATCTCGAACAGCTCCTTTTACTTGATGCTCTACATTCCGACCTTCGGGATCAAGCAATTGCATTTGCCGGAATATACCGGCTTTGTCGCAACCTTGGTCGGCGGCCTGATCCTGGCGATCGGCTGCCCACTCGCCGGCCACTGGTCCGACAGGATCCCGCGACCGTTGCTCATGGTGATCATGTGTTGGCTGTTCGTGCTGACCTCCTACCCGGCCTTCTACCTGATGGTCGCCTGGCCGTCGCTGGCGGCCTGCGTCATCGCTGTGGTGTGGCTACAAGGGGTCAAGGCCGGCTACAGCGGCGTTCTGCCGTCGCTGTTGTCGGAGCAATTTCCGGTGGAAACGCGGGCCATCGGCGTGTCCTTGGGTTTCAGCACAGCGGTGACGATCTTTGGCGGTTTCGCGCCTTTCGTCGCAACCTGGCTGATCGCGCAGACCGGCAACCCGCTGTCGCCGAGCTATTATCTGATATTCACAGCGCTGCTGAGCCTCGCCGCATTGATCGCGATTCAGCGGCGCAGCCGCCGGCGTGACCGAACCCTCGGGCTCGCCGAGAGAGCCGAGCTCGCCGCGCCCTGAGATGCCACTCAGGGGCGAGATCGTGCGAATCCCTGACCGACCGGCGCAAGATGTCTGCTTAGGTCGAACTCGCGAAGGCCACCGCGCCTCGTCGGATAACCGCTTGCGGCGCGCGAAGGCGTCGTCGGAGCCGCAGCGGAGCGATGAGGTTCAGGCCAAGAGGCCGTTTCTGGTGTGCCGCTCGCACCTGGAGACGGAACACCAGCTCCTCTCCGGCTGCCGCGAGGATTTGCTGCGGAAGGTGAATGGCACGTGGAAGGTGAGCACGCGCACGATCGTGCTCGGCGCCAACGTCCTGCTCGACAAGAACCTCAACGTCTTCCTTTAAGGGTCAAACCGGGATCGGGCGCTACGCGGAATTGAATACACCGAGCCGGACGATTAACGTCGCACGCAGCGACGCCTGGCGGGAGTGGAGGAACGCGATGAAATCAGCCTACGGACGGCAGACCCCGGCGCCCGATTACGAGCTGACCTGCGTCGAGCCGGGCAGTCCGATGGGCGAATTGATGCGCCGCTACTGGCAGCCGGTCTGCACCTCGGATGAGTTGCGCGACCTGCCGCGCAAGGAAAAGCTGCTGTGCGAGGAGATTGTCGTGTTTCGCGACAAGAGGGGGCGAGTCGGCGCGCTCGACCCGCATTGCGCGCATCGCGGTACGTCTCTCGAATGGGGCCGTGTCGAGGAGGAGGGGCTGCGCTGCTGCTACCACGGCTGGCTCTACGATACCGAGGGCAGGTGCATCGAGATGCCGTGCGAGAGCGAAGAGTTCCACCAGGCGATGGATGTGTGGCAGCCGGCATACCCGGTGATGGAATATGGCGGGCTCATCTTTGTCTATATGGGTCCGCCCGGCACCGAGCCGCTCTTTCCTCGCTTCGACATCATCGATCCAGACCGCGGCGAGGACATCGTATTACGCGGCATGCGGCTGTGGGGTGACTACGCGGTCGGGATGGTCAAGGACTGCAACTGGCTGCAGCACTGGGAGAACGTCGCCGACCCGTACCACCTGTTGATATTGCATCAGTGGATCAGCGGCGATCAGTTCGACGGTGCCCTGATGCAGGGTAAGGCCACGATTGCTTGGGAGAAGACGCCGCTCGGCGTGCGCTACAATTTGATCAAGGATCTGCCGAACGGCAACCGCATGGTGCGCCACGCCGAGTGCATCGTGCCGAACATGTTCGTCATCCCGAGCATCCGCGAGCCCGGGAGGCGGCCGAAGCGCAAGGAGCGCGGTACCGAATTGTCATGGGCCGTGCCGATCGATAACGAGCATGTGCGCGGCATCAGCATCGTCGCCTGGCCGCTTGAGAATGGCGAGCCAAAGCCCGACTGGAAGCCCGGGACCGACACGATCGCCGACATCCGGCCGGGCTCGTTCCTACAGCGCAGCTATGAGGAGCGGCAGCGCAAGCCCGACGATCTCGAAGCGCAAGAGGGGCAGCGCCTGATCGCGATCCACGCGCTCGAAACCCTCGCGCATTCCGATACTGGCATCGTCATGCTGCGGCGCCTGCTGCGCGAGCAACTGCAGCGCATCGAACAAGGCCT
>Ga0306920_100000488_pt1 | contig 46142 bp, 39 predicted proteins | sample flu12Cox44000170_FD_204666 | JGI IMG/M metagenome (GOLD analysis project Ga0306920, IMG submission 204666) | Lab enrichment of tropical soil microbial communities from Luquillo Experimental Forest, Puerto Rico - flux4day.12C.oxic.44.000.170 (v2)... | ecosystem: Environmental > Terrestrial >... | reverse complement strand
CTGCGCCGCCTCGGCGTTGTCACCTGAGGCAAGAGCCGGATGCGGGAAATCCGCTCGTCCGGATCTGTTGAGGGGGTTATGGGCAACCATGATTCCTACTCAGACTATAATTGATTGGCTCATAAAGCCCGTGTCGCGACCTACGCGGCACGCCGACGCTTTCAACGAATTCTGCGCCCAACTGGCGACTCCGCACGCGACCGACCGAAATCAGCAGCCAGTCATGCTAATATGGGTTCCGATGAGTGTTGCGCAAAAGGATTTTGGAGCACGCTACTGGCATTGCCTCGATGACGGCCGGATTCAGTGCGATCTCTGCCCGCGCTTCTGCAAGCTCCATGATGGCCAGCGCGGCCTCTGCTTCGTCCGGGCCCGGCGCGGTGGCCGGATGGTGCTGACAACCTACGCTCGTTCGTCTGGCTTCTGCATCGATCCCATCGAAAAAAAACCGCTCAATCACTTCCTGCCCGGGACCCCCGTGCTGTCATTTGGTACGGCAGGCTGTAACCTAACCTGCAATTTCTGCCAGAACTGGGACATTTCCAAGGCGAGGGAGTTCGACCGGCTTACAGACGAGGCCTCGCCCGAGGCGATCGCTAACGCCGCCGTCCGCAGCGGGTGCCGCTCAGTGGCGTTCACCTACAACGATCCAGTCGTGTTCGCCGAATATGCGATGGATGTCGCCGAAGCTTGCCGCACGCGGGACGTGATGACGGTCGCCGTCTCAGCAGGTTATATGTGCGATGAGCCGCGCCGCGAGTTCTATCGCAACATCGACGCCGCCAATATCGACCTCAAGGCCTTCAGGGAGAGCTTCTACAAAAGGCTTTGCACCGGCTCGCTCGGCGCCGTGCTCGAGACGCTCGCTTACCTCAAGCGGGAGACCTCGGTGTGGCTCGAGATCACCACGCTGGTGATTCCGGGCGAGAATGATTCACGTAACGAACTCGAGGCGCTGAGTGCCTGGGTTTTGGAACATCTGGGCCCCGAGGTGCCGCTTCACTTCACGGCCTTCCATCCGGATTGGAGGATGCTCGACCGGCCGCCCGCCCCTCCAGCGACTCTCGTAGCGGCGCGGGCGATCGCGCGGAGCGTGGGACTTCGCTACGTCTACATCGGCAATGTTGATGACGAGGCTGGCCAGACTACATACTGCCACGCCTGCGGGGCGCTCGTGATCGGCCGGGACTCGTACGACATCAGATCTTGGAACCTGGCGGCCGACGGCCGTTGCGACAGCTGCGGCACCGCTTGCGCTGGGGTCTTCGACGGCCTTCCCGGTGCCTGGGGTCGGCGCAGACGGTCGCTGATAATCGAGCCAGACGCTGTTCACTGAGTTAACGAATGCCGCCAGCCGGGCGGGGCGACGTATCGTGCTCAGCTTGCGTTCGAGGGATGATTATCGTCTTCGAAACTCGTGCCTGAGCACGTTCTTAAAGTTCCAGGGTGTCGCGGCCCCAACCCTGAGGGTCGCCTAACTTCTCCATCTTCCAACGGCTTCCAGCCAGGGACAATCAGCTCCAATGCCTTCTCCTGCAGCGCGGGAACGGACATCACACGCTAACAGTGCTCCCACGATAGTAATGCTGCAAGATTTGTGTGTAAGTCTTGCCCTCATTTGCCATGACTGCCGCGCCGATTTGGCATAGGCCGACACCATGTCCCCAACCGGCTCCTCTCAAGAGAAACCGGCCGGACTCTTTGTCTGCGACGAATGCAGAGCTGTAAAGATGCGTGCGGGCTAAGGCCCGGCGAATTTCCAGTTCTTTACCGATGATGATGTAGTCGCGTTCCCCGGTGATCTTCAGCCGATAAATTCGGCCTGAAGCTCCGCGCACGAGCGCCTGCACGTCGCTAATCGGACCAAGACTCACGGCAAGCCTAGACCTGATAAGATCGGCGAGTTCTTCGGGCGTGTACGCGACCTGCCAGCGATAGAAATCGCGGGTCTCCTGATCAAATCCTGGGAGAACGCGTGAGAGCAGCTTCGAATCGCGTGTATTGCAATAAGCTGACGGGTTCGAGCGTATCCATGTCTCGGGACTGTAAGAGCAAGATTGCGCCGGGCCGTCGTAGACAGCTCTCAGATAGGGAATATCTTCATCTTCCCATGCGGTTGCATAGCGCTCGGTTATCCCGCCGCAGCACTTGGAAAACCGTGCGTCGCAAATTGTACCGTTGTAACGAAGAAACTCGCCGGCCGTCGCGCGAACTGCTTCGCGCGCGGCTGGAGAGAACTCCTTTGTGATGCCCTGATACCGCTGGCAGTGGTCATCGGCACACACATCGAACTCCGGATGCGCTTCGCGACCGTACCAGCGAAGGATTTCGTGAGAATCGAGAACCCGACTCTGCTGTCTTGCAAGGGGAGAGGGATTTGCTTTCGCAAACCACAACCAGCTGCGCGAAATTACTGCATGAGCTTTCAGCAATTCAATCGGACTGAACGAGCTCATCTCGGATGAAATCACGCTTGTGACGTACTCTTCGAGCGGGACATCATTAATCACCGCCAGACCGGCTTCTCGCTTCTCGACGCGAAAAGCTCCACGGAAGACCTGGCGCTCTTTGCGTTCCCAATGAAATCCGATTCCAATCGTGACGTCGCGCAGCGTAAACGTGCACGCTGCCAGGTCTGAAGGAATAAGCTTAACTTCAGAGATAAATCTGTAGCGCCCGGGCCTGTATGGCTTACCCGACGCATCGGTGAACATGCCGCCCGTCAATTCGACTTCAACCGCCGGTTGTCTCTCAATCAGCCCCACCGATACGTTCAACGCTCTCTCTCCAACTTCTCGGCCACTTCCTGAAACTGACAGTCAGGCAAAGTGACCTCTCGAAAAATGGCAGCAATGGCGTCAGCCGTGATTCTTTCGAAATCTTGAGCCAGCGGCACTACAAATATTCCGCACAAGTCAATTGATGCGGGACTCACGGTCAGCTCGCCTGTGTGAAAGACTTCTGGCCGATGTTTTTCGCGCGGGAACACGTACGTAACCCACTCCCCCCTCTCATGAAAGACCGCGACATTGAGTAGCGGCTCTGATCGCTTGCCAGTCATTTCCGCGAGTAGATCGATGACGCGATCGACTCGATCGATCAAGGCAGATCTGCCTCGTCCTCGAAATAAAAACACATTTCTGACGTACTTCGGCACAGTAACGCCAGTCAGGCCGGCGGTGTCCTGCGCGATAGGAAACAGTACTCGCGAACCTGCCTGAAAGTGCATGTGGTCGGGTGCGGATGCTCCGCATTCCGGACCGTTATAGATGACGAAATATCCAGGCAGGGCCGCCGCGAGGTCAAGCATATTTCCGAACCGGTTCGCAATCTTCTGCCACCTGTGTTCTCTGTGAACGATCGTTAGGTGATGATCAACGATCGGGAACGGATTGCAGTAGATCGTGAAATCTTCGTCGAACTTCACGCCCTCTTCCTCTGGAGGCAGATTCCCCGCACATAAGAAGCAAGGGCGTTTTGCAACCGACTCCCAGTCGACGAGCGCCCTGGTACTGCCCATACGATGGGGAATGTGGCGGATGAAGATATCGAACCAATCTATTCGAACTCGCCGCGTCTTGGCTCGTGCGAGGCCCTCAATCCCTCTCGCGAGTTGCGGCCATGTCTGCACCTGCCGTTTAAAAAGTTCTTCTATTTCGTCGATCATCTACGCGTTCGAGCCTGAAGCTCGATAGTTCGGAGCCAGTCCTTGTACAGATCGTATCGATTCACTACCTCGAGCGGCAGGGCGCTGTCGCTATTGCCTTCCCAACGGCGGCAAAGATAAACGGACTCGTAGATTCTGCCGATCTCATAATCACGGCTGATGCGCAACGCTACAGCGTAATCCTCGCCATAGCTGACATTCGGAAATCCGAAGCGGCGCAAAACCGCTGTATTAAACGCACGCGGCGCGCCGAGACCATTGACACGGAGCGCATTGTTTCTTCCGTTCTCCCGACTCCACTCGCGGTGATCGATTAGACCAGGCGGAATTTCCTTCAACGAAAAATCGACCATCGTATAAGAGCCTATGACCATCGCATAGGGTCCTGCTTCAAGTTCTGCCACGATCTGACGAAGGACGCTGTCATTCAGGTACAGGTCATCAGAATCCAGCTGGACTGTGTATTGTCCGCAGTCCCTGGAGTAAATCGCCTCGTTCCAGCAGCCACCGATTCCCAGGTCGCGGCGTTCGGGAACAAGGTGCTTGAAACGCGAATCGCTAATACCGCCCAGGATTTCCGTCGTCCGATCAGTCGAATGGTTATCGACGACAATCACATTGAATGCGAAATCAGCGCTCTGGGCGAGGGCGCTTTGAACGGCGTCGAGAATTGTCCGCTCTCGATTGCGAACAGGGATGATGACGCTGGCTTTGACCGGAAATGTTTCCGCTGGCGCTGGCACTTGCTCGAAGCGCGGCGGTAACCAGGCACCAATTCGTTTGAGATGCGCCGTCGCAATGCGCTCCATCTCGCTTTGGTAGTCGCGATTGCGCGGATCCACATAGTCGAATTGTTTTTGATCCGCTGGGCGCGCATCAATCCTCGACGCGCTGTACAACGGCTCAGGAATCCGCACGATAGCGTGTTTTTCCGAAATCCTTAACCGCAGGTCGTATAGCCCTCCCCATTTCCACGCGTTGTCGATTCCTGGGTGACGCGCGGCCTGAACGGACACACCAACTACCGGGCCAAAGTCGAAACTGTCGCGGATGCTGCCCCATTGATAGTCGATACGAGGATGATCTGCTGCGTCCGCATAAACCCAGCCGGCGCCGCTTTCGCGAATGACCCGCGCCATCCGATCTAACATGTGCGGTGCAGGCTCGATGTTCACGCGCGGATCACCAAGAAAGAGGACATCGGAATCCGCGGCATCAACGAGCCCCTGAACACTCGCAGATGAGTAGTCCCTTGGATAGACGAGGTTCACTCGCCTTCCTTGCAAAAGAGCGGCGGCCGAGCGAGTGAGAAAATGTCCGCAAACCTGTGTGCTTTGACAGGGGCGAAGAGATTGCTCGGCTGCCTGGAGGGCAGCCACGATATCTCGACCACCCTGATGCTGCTCGAAAAATGTCGGAGGAAGTCAGCTGCCACGGTTAAAGCCACTGCCGAGGCGACATCGAAGATGTCGCATTGTGCTACTCTCCTTTCCGAAAAATCGCTTCGTTTTTATCCACTGTAAATTGGCCTGAAGGCAACAAAATCCGGCGCACGACGGTCGCAGGTCGCGGAAGATGCGGATATAGGACACCACGCCACGCTGGAGGAGAAGATCTGAGTAGACGATAAGGGCGTCACGGTGCGTCGAGATCGCTGAAGGTGCTATGGTGGTGGCCGGTGCAATAGTCACGCGCCATGTTGGGCCGGAGAACCGCGTCGCTGGGCCTCCGGCCGGTTTTCGCCGCGCACTTGCAACGCTCCGCATTCAAGGAACAGACGATGTCCATCAAACTGGTCGACCTCGCCGAGCAAAACCGCGAGGTCTGGACGCGTGTCGAACACGAGCTCAGGTCCATTAACCGAACTACAGTTTACATCGGCGGCATTCAAGTAGCCCAGTTCGAGCGGGAGTTCGCCGAATTTCTCGGCATGGGTGCGGTAATCGGTGTAGGGAGTGGCACCGACGCGCTGCGACTTGCGCTGCTCGCATTGGGTATCGGGCCCGGGGATGAAGTTATCACGGTGCCATTTACTTTCATTGGCACTGTAGAGGCGATCGTCCAGACGGGAGCGCGTCCCGTGTTCGTGGACGTCGATTGGACCACGTGCAATATGGACGTCGCCGCGGCGCGCGAATACCTTGCGGCCGGAAAGACCAGCACGCCTAATGGTCCCCGGGCCATTTTAGCGGTTGATTTGTACGGCCTACCCGCACCAACCCCCGAGTTGAGAACCCTTGCCGATCAGTTTGGTCTCAAGCTGGTTGAGGACGCTTGTCAGGCACATGGGGCGCGGATCTGGGATGGAGCACGATGGGTTCGCGCCGGGGCGTGCGCGGATGCAGCTTGCTTCAGTTTCTATCCTAGCAAGAATCTGGGCGCTTGGGGTGAAGCCGGAGCGGTCGCCACCAACGACCAGGAAGTGTCGGCGAGGGTCTCGCGCCTGCGAGATCATGGTCGTATCTCCCATTACACCCACGTTGAATGCGGCTACAATGCGCGCCTTGATGCGGTTCAGGCCGCTGTGCTCCGAGCCAAGCTCGAGCGGTTGGAGCAATGGAACGCGCGCAGGCGAGAAATCGCAAAGCTGTATGACAAACTGCTGGGAGGGCTCGACCTCGAACTCCCCCGCGAGCCTTCCACTGCCGAATCCTGCTACCACTTGTTTGTAATTCGCAGTCCCAAGCGCGATCAGATTCAAGCGGAATTGTCCCGGCGCGAGATCGAGTCGGGCATCCATTATCCGATGCCTTTGCATCTCCAGCCTGCCTGCCGATTCCTGGGCTATTCGCGCGGTGAATTTCCCGTAAGCGAACGCTTAGCTGACATGGTGCTCTCCGTTCCCATCCACCCCCATTTGAGTGAAGACGAGGTTGCGCAGATCGTGCAGGCGATTCGTAGCGCACTCGTGCTGGACAAAGGGTAAGAGCACTCACATGCGGGATTGTATAGTTGGAGCAGAAGGGATTTGAACCCGCGCGCGAACCTCGAAAACCCAAGTAAGATCGAGGGTTCGAGTTTTTGGAATATCTCCCAGTATGCCTGGTTTCGGGCAGTTTGCCTCTCCGAGGGGCAAACTGCGCACGACTCCAACCGCCTCGAGCGTAGAAGCGTTCGCTATGTACTTAGCTCGCCGATCCATTGCGCGGTATTGACAAATTGATCGAGCGTTAGATCGGCAAGAGACCAGTCAGGGTCGAGCGTCGCTTGGAGTTGGACCAGAGCCGCACGGGTCTGCTTCAAGCTCAATTTAATTTCATCGGAATTGTGCTGCAGGTGCACGATGACAGGATTGATCATGGCATTGGCGCTGCTGACTGCCGCACCGATCGCGATAACCACCTGATCAACGACAATTAAATCTGCCGCACGTATTGCGTCAGAAATGAATGTTACTGCAACTTCAATAGTTTGGCTGTTTGGAATCAACCATCGCCGATGGTTGTTAGGCACTAGTCGTGGCGAACACGAGCTGGCGCGCCCATCCCGCGCGCCAGCTAGCGGTCCGCCTCTCCAATCTGCAAGCGCGGAGCAGCTTGACGCAAGCGGACAATCGCTATCGCAGACTACCACCGTTGACGGCAGACATCGGAGGGTGGTACTCGGTGGGCTTCAGGAGAAGTACCAACTAGTAAGCGTGCTCGAGCTGTCTTACTCTGCAAGCGAAAGGGACGAAAGATATGCCCAAACAGTCCCCCATACCTGATGCGTTGGACAAGCCCTTCTACGACGCTTGCAACGAGGAGCGGCTCGTAGTCCAGTATTGCGCCAATTGCCTTAGGTATCAGTTCCCGCCGCGGCCAGCGTGTACCCGTTGCGGGAACAACGCCTCGGTGGAGTGGCGGCAGCTGAGCGGCCGTGGCCGCATCATCAGCCGTGTGGTGGTGTATGACACCCCGACCTCGTCGCTGATTCCGGGGCAGCCCTTCAACGTCGCGGCCATCGCGCTGGACGAAGAGCCCGAGGTGATCATGTTGTCCCATCTCCCCGGGACTCCCGTGGATCAGGTACCGATCGGGGCTGCGGTCGAGGTGATCTTTGAAACGACCCCCGCGACGGGCCAAAAGGTGCCCGAATGGCGGGTGGTAGGCTAGACTTCTTTGGCATGGGAGACATGACGGAAACGCGAAGCAGGGAGTAAACTATGCCGCATCCGGGAGTTCCTCGCAGTTGGTTCCGAAACAGAGATGGCCTGGGGCTCTGGGAAGGCCGAGGCAAGGTTGTAGCTACTGGCGTCGGGACGTCCCCCACCGCGCGGCGCTGGGACGAGAAGCCCGAGACCAGCATGGGCGCCTTGACCATCATCGCTATCAGGAAGGCCATCGCGGACGCCGGGATTTCGCCGGACGAGATCGACGGACTGGTTCTGACCCCCGATTCCACGACTGGAGTTTCCAACGATCCGAACACACCTCCGCCCCCGGGCTGGGAGCAGCACTTCAAAATGGCGTCCTTCCCGCAGGCCGGCATTACTCGGGGAGACATTGACTGGCTCCTCTTGAACATGCCGGAGCTGAAAAACGTCAAGTTCATGATGAACGGCGCTATATGTATGTCCGTGTCTTTTGTCGCCGCGGCGGAGGCGGTGGCGCGAGGACTCACCCAGACCTGCCTGGTGGCTCGGGGCTGGCACAACCTGGCCGGCCGCTACTATGTGGGCGTGGGGGCGAGTGCGCTGAACACAGCTTCTGGTGGGCGCAAGTACGGCAGCATTTGGGGCATGCCGGCTTGCGGATCCACGGCCATGATCTTCGAGGAGTACTGCCAGAAGTATGGCAAGAGCCATGATCAGATGGCCAACTTCGTGGTGACCGAGCGCCGTAACGGCCTCATGAATCCGGACGGGTACTACAGCCAGCACCGGCCGGAGATGATCACCGTCGAGGACTATCTCACGGCACGGTGGATCGCCAAGCCGGCAAACATCTACGACAACGACCTGCCGATCATGGCCGCATTGGCCGTTATTTACACCACTCCGGAACGGGCCAGGAACCACAAGCAGAAGCCCGTTTACATCTTGAGCCATGGGCAAACCCGGCCGGACTCCCAGGGCGTCACGCCCACCCTGGAGCAGTGGGAACAGAGCAGCGACCGCATGGGGCGGATCCTTTACGAAGGCGCGGGCATCGGTCCCGATGATCTGTCGTTCGAAAACATGTACGACGGCTTCACCCTGTTCCACCAGTTCCACCTGGAGGGACTGCGGTTCGCTGCCCGTGGAGAGAAGCGGGGCTACGCACTTGACCTTTACGAGACGGATATCAGCATTGAGGGACCGAATCCCGTTTCTCCCAGCGGCGGCAACAACGGGAACGGGCGCACCCGCTGGTGGAACCATCGGGATAGCATCCTTCAGTTGCAGGGGCGGTCCCCCTCGCAGATCAAAAGAAAGGCCGAGATCGGCGTCTCCGGTGCTCCCATGCCCGACGCCTGCGACGCGCTGATTTGGAGCGCCACTCCACCCGTTTAGACCTCGTCGGCCTGAGCGTGGTCTGGCCAATATCCCCCGCTGCCCGCCTTGACTGGCAGCGGGGGATATTAGTACTAGGGGACGATGCCATACCGTCGCGAGGGAGGCGGCTGCACCTGCGGCAACCGGTCCTACCCGGAACCTGTTCATCCTGTCTCCAATGCCGCAACGCTACCGGACGGTTCGGGAGCGCATGACTGAGATGGCTTATGTGAAGCCGTGTTGGCGCTGTGTAAGCGCGAGGAGGACGAAAGTTGGCTTTCCTCATCAGCTTTGACATCGACGGCACCATGGAATTCGGCGACCCAGCCGGCGGTGTCACTGTAAAAATGGTCCGAAGAGCCAAAGAGTTGGGGTTCATCGTCGGCAGTTGCTCCGACCGTTTCCCCTCCTGGCAGAAGAAGGTATGGGATAGTCACGGCATCGCTGTCGATTTTTGGGTGCCGAAGCACATGCTGTGTGATGTGAAGACCCGTTTTCGGGCGGAGCGGTACGTTCACATCGGCGACCGGGACATCGATCGCCAGCTCGCCGAACAAGTAGGGTTCCATTTCTGGTGGGAACACGAGGCCGTTGCCGAGCCTTGGCTCGCCTGGCTAACTGACCAGAGTTGAGGAGGCTCAACGCCGGTATGAAGGTTGGCCTGATCTCAGACACCCACATCCCATCCATGGGGGCGGAGCCACCATCCCAGGTGGTCCAGGCGTTTGAGGGGGTCGATCTCATCCTCCATGCCGGGCATGTTGACATCGCCTCTTGCATAAAGTGGCTGGAGCGTATCGCTCCGGTTACAGCAACGACTTCGTGGCTGGTGGGTACGGGTGAGGCTCTCCCGAGGGTGAACACCGCTAAGGTGGTGGAGGCGGAGAACCATACGATTGGCATCTGCCACGAGTTGATCTTAAAGAGCTTAGGCGACGATGTCATACCCGGGGCGATCGGGAGGGCATTCCCTCCTGGAGAGTCGCTGCCCGACACGTTACAGGGCATCTTTGGCAAGCCGGTTGACATTGTGGTCTTCGGCTACACCCATGAGGCTATGGTGGAGACTCACCAAGGGGTGCTTTTCGTCAATCCTGGAAGTCCCAGTCTGGTGAAACAGAATACAAGACTCGGCACAGTAGCCATCCTAGAGATTACGCCGGAGAGCAGGGCTGCCCGAATCATTGACCTACCCGCACTGGACGCGTGAGGCGTATTCGTTCGCATCTCGGCGATAGAACGGTGGCGGGACTCTTCAGGGCCGGGCTGCCAGCGGCCTCGACCGGGCTGTGAGATAGTCCCCGACGCTTAACCGCAACAATCCCGTTCTGTGCCACGTTGCAGAGGCCTGAGCGAAAGACCCGTGCTGCGCGAGACCTTGCCTGGGCTTAGAGCCGGGCCAGACGTAGTTTTTGATTTGACTTCCCCAACAGGATTTGAACCGTGCCGAAATCGCGGAAAGTCTTGAGTTTTTCTCATTCAATGTGGCTGGATGTGGCTTGTTTCGGCGCTTCTTGGACACCGACGTTCAAGCATCGTGCCGAGCGTTCGCCCGAAAGAACATCGCCGATCTCGCGCGCCAAACCTGGGCGCGGCTTTGGTCCGACCCGAAGCCGCCGGGATGGAAGGTCTATCTATCTCGTGCGCAAGACGGTGATCCAACAGGTTTATGGACGCAGGGTGCGGGTGATCCAACGGAACCGTAAAAGGATTGTAATTGGGGCGGCATACCGATCGCTACAGCTTTCAGACGCTCGCACACGAATTGGCACACCTCCGCACGCTCGACGACGAAGCTCATCATGGACCACGTTGGGAATATGCCTTCAACTCCGTGGCGCGCCACGTGCTCGCTGCTGAGTGGAAAAGGGATATTTGACTCCGTAGCATCTTCAACAGAGGCGAATGTTATGGCGACTGTACCAGAGAGCGCTCCATTATCACTCACCAAGTCAGCAACTGAGTTCGATGCCGTCGTGATCGGCGCGGGATTCTCAGGGATGTACATGCTCCACTGCCTGCGCGACATGCTCGGACTCTCGGTTCGGGTCTACGAAGACGGCGACGGCGTAGGCGGAACGTGGTATTGGAACTGTTATCCGGGTGCGCGTTGCGATTCCGAGAGCTACATCTACTGTTACACCTTTGACCGGCAGCTACTGCAGGAATGGGAATGGAGCGAGCGTTATCCCGAACAGCCGGAAATCTTGCGCTATCTGAATCACGTCGCCGATAGATTCGACCTGCGGCGCGATATCCAATTCAGCACGCGTGTAACCGCGGCCACTTTAGACGAAAAGACCAACCGTTGGGAGGTGCGAACGTCACGCGGCGAGGTGGTCTCGGCGCGCTATCTGATCGCGGCTGTCGGCACGTTGTCAAAGGCCAACCTGCCCAAATTCAAGGGTCTCGAGACGTTCAAGGGCAAGTGGTACCACACCAATCAATGGCCGCATGGCGGTGTTGATTTCACGGCCAAGCGGGTCGCCGTTGTCGGCACAGGCGCGACCGCCGTGCAGGTGATTCCCGAAGTTTCACAGCAGGCAAAACAGCTGACCGTCTTCCAGCGCACCCCTGCTTTCTGCGTGCCGGCGCGCAATGGCAAGGTTGATCCGGAGGTGGTCAAGGCGCGCAAGGTTGACTACGAGGGCATCGTTGAGCGGATCCGAAACTCGCAGTTCGGCCATGAAATCTATTTTATTGAAAAATCCGCGCTTGATGCCTCGCCGGAGGAGCGCGAGCGTGAGTTCGATAAACGCTGGGACGCCGGCGGCTTCGCGTTCTGGATCGGCAACTACCAGGACATGCTCTTCAACCAGGAAGCCAACGACCTCTGCGCCGATTATCTGAAACGCAAGATTCGCGCGACCGTGAAGAACCCGGTGGTCGCGGAAAAGCTGATTCCGAAGACATATCCGTACGGTACCAAGCGCCAGCCTCTCGATACCAATTACTTCGAGACCTTCAACAAGGCCAACGTCCTGCTGGTCGAAGTGGGCGACGCACCGATCGAAGAGATCACACCCAAGGGTATCCGCGCAGGCGGTAAGGAGTACGAGTTCGATATCATCATCTTTGCAACTGGTTTCGATGCGCTGACCGGTCCGCTGACCAGCATCGACTTCCGCGGCCGCGGGGGGAAGTCGCTGTCGGAAAAATGGGCAGACGGTCCCCATACCTATCTGGGGCTAGCGGTCGCGGGCTTTCCCAACCTTTTCACGATCACCGGCCCGGGCAGTCCCTCGGTGATGTCCAATATGCCGGTGTCGATCGAGCAGCACGTCGAGTGGATCTCCGATTGCATCGACTACATGCTCAAGCACAACCTCACCGTTATCGAAGCGACGCCCGCCGCTGAGGCGGAATGGACGGCGCACGTCGCCGACGTCGCTGACGCTACACTCATGTCCCGCGCCAACTCCTGGTACATGGGGGCCAATATCCCCGGCAAGCCCCGTGTCTTCATGGCTTATTTGGGGGGAGTCGGGGTCTATCGCCAGGAATGTGACGAAGTTGCGGCGCAGGGCTACAAGGGTTTCGCGCTCTGCGGAATAGCTTAATCCGGCAATGACCGTTGACTCTGCGTGCCTGATATTCCCAGGGTCGTTTCATGGACGAGCGTGCGACCCGCGCTGACCAGAAGCAGATCGCTATAAGAAACGAGATCGCAGTTTTCGGCCGTGGAAGCTCTGGTGCACGGAGGCAGTCTTCGAGCAGCTCGCGGAGGTCGTTTCGGTTATGCCCGTTACAGAGTATGCGGTAGACCAACGTTGCTCAGCCGCCCGCTGTTTGCTTAACGCCGGCCCCGCGTAACTCTTCTCGTACCGCCCGGCGCACGGCGGCCTCGTCCGCAACGACGTCGCACAAATGCCGTATCGACGGCTCTTTGGCTAGGCTCCTCCGAATGCGCACAAAACCTTGGAAAACCACGCGCTTACGCCGCTTGCACTTTTTTCTTAGCGTGTTATGGCTAGATGAATCTGCCTAGTTCTCTGAATAGCCGTAATTTTTCCTCTTTTTAAGGCCTGAGCAAAAATAGCCGGGAAAGTTTTCGACGTGGTGATGAAAGCATCAGCATCCACGGCCGCATCGTCTGCACCGAGCCGAAGGGAGCCTGAAGACGCTCCCCCCGCATGCGCAAACCCAGGCCCGCGCCGTCCGCAGCCGAAAGTGACACAGTATGCAGAGGCGTATGAACCTTCGGAGCCGATAATCCCACTAGATGCTCACTATCACGACTGTTGAATTCTCTCTGAACCGCTGTTGACAAGTTGCTCTTTGGAGAGAAGCGCAATCAGATCATCACTCGCAATGCGACATCTCTGAAGCTCCTTAAGCGGAACGGGCCTAAAGTGAGCCTTGTCATTCCTCACCGGCATAATAGATTGCACAATATTTTCAAGCTGATGCTTGTCCGTAAAAAGAGGTTTGAAGAGATCCCAGGCGTCGGAAGCAAGAATCAAGCTTACCAACTGTCCTAGATAGCAATAGTTCAACAGCTCATGATCTTCCGGGGCAGAGGACAGAGGATATTGGGAAAGGCCCTTCTGTCTCATTTTCTCAATCGCTGTCCATGCATCTTCGCCAAGCACTTTCCGCATCCGGTTATTTGCTTGCTGCTTCCAGCGGAAGTCGTATTTGAGACGCACCAACTTACGCATTGCGAGTTCTGCATTCTTTATTGCCTCCCATGCGAGGCTTTCCTCCTTATCTACCGGAACATCTTGCAGATCGAGCACAGGTTGCTCGCCTGACAACACTTGAAAGCCAGCACGAATTTGACGGGCCATCAATTCACGCCTGGCCCCAAGGAACTCTTGGTAAGAGAGTTCCTCCCAGTTGACCGGTAGCGCGTGGAGGTAACACATTTTATCCCACATTTGAGATTCAAGTCTCTTCTTCATCTCGGGAACGTACTTGCCTGGCGGGTCATCACTTATCGCCATGTTGTCGGGCCACTCCAAGAGAGCGAAGTTCGCCGCCTGGTTGATCATTGCCCGGGAAGTAATGCCGTTCTTCTCAAGCCATCCTCGTGGGAAAAGATGATGCTGCTCAACGAGCTTCTTCTTTGGTTTGATTGAAGGGTCGAGAACATCTCCGATCTTTTTGTCGGAAAAAAGAACTTGTGCACCTAGACAAGCTTGAGATGCAATGTAGGCAAATACCGAAGGGCTGTTAGCACTGGAAGTATCGAGTTGAGTTGGCAGTGTGATGGTCCAAAAATCGTTGGTAAGAGTCGCATCAATTATCGTCTTGAGATCGTTGATAAAATCATTCCCCGTCGTGAGATTTTTAATTCTGTTGAGATCTTCTTCGACGGCAGTTTCTGAGGAGCCGGTGTAGCGACCAGTCAGCGCGGTCGCAAAGAACCATCTAGCAATCAGTCGTTGCAGTGTTTTCAAGGCAACACTGAATTTTGTGCGGCCGATGATATAAAAAGCGTATGAATAGAGCAGCGCATTCTCCGAAGAGATCATCTCTTCACTGCGAAAACCTGCACTTTGGATGACACTGAGGAAATCGTGCCAGTAGTTAAGATCCAAGACCTTTTCTTGAGCCTCTCGCAGACGCGCATATTGTTTGTCCCGAAGTGCGGGAGAGAAAGTGTCACTCTCCGGGTCTTTTCCCCGCAAAATTTGATAGACACTGCGAAGCCGGCCCCTGTTGAAACCAACCGCAATTGCGACTCTTAGAAGCTGCGAAGGTTCCGGGCGAATCAGATAGTTGAAGGGCGATGAACCTCCGCCCGATGGTGGCAATCTGGAGGCCTGAGAAAACCGTTCAAGAGCTTTTCGCCCATCTTCCCAGAACACCGAAAGGAGTGTCAGGATGAAATCCGCCTGATTCAGCTTCGTGCCGGCGCTATTGGTGCGGACAAATATATCAGCCACGGCTTCTTCATCAGCCGATGAGTCGATCTGCAAAGCCGACAGCGGATACGCTTTGAGCTCAAACAGACGCCCGAGATTATACGCAATGGCCTTTCTATCTTCTTCGGTAATTGTTTTCTTTGTCTCCAGCTCCTTGAGGAAGTCTGCAACTACAGTGAACGCGGCCGGCTTGGTCAAGATATCGGTAATGTTCTCGACGAACTCGGGGTCTTTTTTGATTGCTGCATCAGTTACTTCAAATTTTGAGTCGCGCGGGCGAAAGGCGATCTCTAACCGAGCCTTCTGAAAGGTGTCATCCAGCACCTCAGCTCCGGTGAATACGGCATAGAGGGAGGTCAATCGTTGTTGACCGTCCACTATTAGAAGCTGCGGCGCAGTCTGCTGTTTTCCCTCAACTCCGATGAATTTTGTCCCCTTTGTCCCTGGGTTCTCCCAAAAGAGGAGATGGCCAATCGGAAAACCACGGTACATGGAATCGAGGAGGTCGCGGACCTTGGTAGGAGACCATACGAAGGGGCGTTGGAGCTCTGGGAGGCCAAGATCGCCTTGCTCAATATAATTGAGTAGCCCTTCGAGACGATAATCAACCTTCTTGAATATGGCGGGGGGCTGGTTGAAGGCAACCGCTCTCTCGGTTGTTGAAAGAGCATTCGCGATTACCTCCCCGTTTGGGGCGATTGACTTGTATTCCGCTGCCCGACCGACGCCGGCTTCTGTTAATCGCCAAACAAAGTGGCCGCATTTTTCTGCAAGCCCGTGATTGATGAGTGCTTGCCGAGCCCACTGAATCATCCACTCCCCCACTGCTTGCCGTGTCCATCCTTTCTGGGCTGAGCGCGTTCTGCCTCTGTGAGGTGGAAAAGCTCCGCCATCGGTTCGTAGATGTCTGCCGTATGAACCTCATGATTGGGACCGCCATTGGACAGAATAAAGCCAAGGAGTGGGTCCAGAATGTCTTTTTGCTTGGGAAACATGGAACGACCTCCATTGGCCGGGTAAGACTCTTCACACTTAGCAACCACGGGTCGAGAAAATGGTATATTAAGAAGCTTTTAGCTAGCAGCCAGCCTAGAGACAAGCCGGGCATCGGAGGCCGATGCCGACGCGGTGCGGTGACTGATCGCGATAAGATGAGCAGAACCGTGCTCTTCCCTCTCCCGCGAACGAGCGGGCGAGGGGTATTTAGGCTAAGCAGGTGAGCATCACGGCGCAACGCGCATGGTGTGCATCCGGTGGAGCTGAAGGCCGGCGAAAAAGTCCGCGCCGTTTCTCCCTGACGGAGCGTGAGGACGAAGACAATCCAAAAGGTGGCGAAAATGGGGCTGACCAAATGACAAGGATTCGCAGTAGGGCAGGCGCTTCGCATGTCAACGAGGCGCCTTGCGCGCCTTCGTAGCGCACTCATGCTGGACAAAGAGTAAGAGCAGTCACATGCGGGATTTTATGTGGAGCAGAAGGGATTTGAACCCTCGACCCCTACGTTGCGAACGTAGTGCTCTCCCAGCTGAGCTACTGCCCCACACAGGATCGAAGCCGGCGTCGTCGGCGCTTCGGGCTATAGCGGCGGCATCACACCCGGCAGGCTATAGCTTGCCGGTGCGCTCGTCGGGTCCCAGCGCTATCCGGAGCCAGGCGCGTAAACTATCAGCCAATTCCGGCCGCTTCAAGCCGAAGCCGATTTGCGCTGTCAAATAACCGATGCGGTCGCCGAGATCATAGCGGGTGCCTTCAAATTCGTAGCCGTACATCTTGCGATTTTTGTTCAGGGCGAGGAGCGCATCCGTCAACTGGATCTCACCGCCGGCACCCGGCCTGCCGCTCGCCAACAGGTCGAAGATATCGGGCGTGAGGACATACCGGCCAACGATCGCAAGCTCGCTCGGGGCCTCCTCGATCGGCGGCTTCTCAACCATCCCACGCAATTCGTACAGCCTCGGACGAGTGGGGCGAACGTCGACGATTCCGTATTTGGGAATTTCGCTTCTTGCAACCCGCATCAGCGCGACTGCCGGAGCGTTCTCCACTTCACTCGTGTCGATCAACTGCCGCAGGCACGGGCGCTCGCTATCGAAAATATCGTCTGGCAAGATAACCGCGAACGGCTCGCCCCCGATTGCCTCACGAGCTTGCAATACGGCGTGACCCAGGCCAAGCGGCTGATGCTGCCAGGCTGTGGTGAATCGTCCGAGCTGGTTCGTTTGACGCAGGTTTTCCAGAATGTCGTGCCTGCCACGCCGCTCCAAATGATGCTCCAGTTCTGGAGCTGGCTGGAAATGCTCCAGTCCAATAGTACGGTTCGGACTGAGCACCATCACTATTTCTTCGATCCCCGACGCCACTGCTTCCTCGACCACCAACTGGAGCGCCGGCTTGTCTACCACCGGCAGGATTTCCTTGGGAATTACCTTTGACGCCGGTAGCATCCGCGTTCCCAAGCCCGCGGCAACGATCACGGCTTTACGAACTTTCATGGCGTTTCATGGATCCGGTATACGCTACGCGCCGTTGGCTCATTCGGGGGCTTCTTACCCCCGTCACGGCTTTGATTGTGTTGCGCGGACGCGCGTAAGACACTTGGCGAATTCAGCAAGCAGTTTGTGCAAGCGAGGATTGGTATCCGCTGAGGCGACTCTTCAGACCGGCCGCATTAGCATTCAGAAATCATGAAACCAGCCGCCCTGTGACGACCGATTGCGAGCGTGAGTGCGCTTTGCCCTTACGCCTAACTCGACGATCATAGTACCCAATTTTAGTTACCCGTACCGGTGTTGTAAAGTTCAACTTCCATGAGAACAGCATATTTTGATGCATTTTCCGGTCTAAGTGGGGATATGATAGTAGGCGCGCTGCTCGATGCAGGCGCCAACTTTGACGCTCTCAGAAGCGTGGTGGAGGCGCTTCAGCTACCAGGGTGCAAGCTTTCCACACGCCGCAAAGCAGTCAGTGGGATCGAAGCGCTGAAGTTCGAGGTCGAAGTGCTGGAGCCCCAACCGGAGCGGCGTTTGCGCGACATCCGGGCGATTATCGAAGGCGCTGGTATTGCGCCTAAGGTAGTACGCGACACGACGACGGTGTTCGAACTGCTCGCTGATGCAGAGGCGAAGGTTCATCACACCACGCCTGAACAAGTTCATTTTCACGAAGTCGGGGCCGTCGACTCGATAGTCGATATCGTGGCCGCGACTTGGGCATTCGACCAGCTTAACCTCAGCGAGGTGCTGGTCTCAGCGCTGCCAATGGGATCAGGGTTCGCGAAATCCCGCCATGGCGCAATTCCAGTGCCGGCTCCAGCGACGGCGGAATTGCTGGCGGGTTTTCAGGTGCGTCTGAATGATGGCTCCTCCGAAATGGTGACGCCGACCGGCGCGGCTGTACTGAAGGCCTTTGCGCGGCCGGCGGCAGGAGTGCTCCGGTTTGAAATTGAACGGGTTGGATATGGGGCCGGCAGCAAGGATTTTGATGATCGTCCCAATGTCCTGCGCGTGCTGTTGGGCCATCGGGGAAGCGCCTTCGATGCCGATGAATTGGTCGAAATCGCCGCCAATATCGACGACCTGAACCCCCAGGTATACGATCATGCATGTGAGCGGCTTTTCGCGGCTGGTGCGCGCGACGTGACGCTTACTGCAACGATCATGAAGAAGGGACGGCCCGGCGTTATTCTTTCGGTATTGGCCGAACCTGCGATCCGCGAGCAATTGGCGGGGATCATATTTGCCGAAACCTCGACGATTGGCATCCGCTTCCATACTGTATCGCGGCTCAAGCTTCCGCGCCGGTCGCTCTCTGTGGAGACGCGCTTCGGTTCGATCCGGGTGAAAGTCTCCGGGACCAGCTCTACTACGCTCACCATCACGCCCGAATACGACGACTGCCGTACAGCGGCGTTAGTCCACCACGTTCCGCTAAAGCTTGTGATAGACGAAGCAAGAAATGCCGCAAGCCAGGGGTGTTAAAGCGTGAGCGAGCGGCTGCGCATCAACGAAATCTTCTTCAGTATCCAGGGCGAGTCGACCTGGGCCGGGTGTCCTTGCGTTTTCGTGCGGCTGACAGGATGCAATCTGCGTTGTCGCTGGTGCGATACCGAGTATGCATTTTACGAGGGGCGCCATCTCACGGTGGAGCAGGTTGTCGGGCGGGTGCGTGGCTATGGATGTAACCTGGTCGAAGTTACGGGTGGTGAACCGCTATTGCAGAAAGGCGTCCATAGCCTGTTCCGCTTACTGCTGGACGAAGGCTTGACCGTGTTGGTTGAGACTTCCGGTGAGCGAGATCTGAGCCTCATCGAGCCCCGGGTTATCAAGATAATGGATCTGAAATGTCCGTCCAGCGGTGAATGCCCGCGCAATCGTATGACCAACTTGCAACATCTTTCGGCGCGCGATGAAGTGAAGTTCGTCGTTGCCGATCGAGGTGATTTCGAGTGGGCCTGCCAGATCATCGACCACTACAGGCTGCCGGGGCACGTAAACGCCGTTCTGATTAGCCCAGTCTTTGGCACTATCCCACCCGCTGATTTGGCCGGTTGGATTCTACAGAAACGTCTGCCGGTACGACTACAACTACAGACACACAAACACATCTGGCCCCCGAATGCTCGTGGGGTGTGATATTTTGCCACTTCCTCCCGCCTTGCCTGTCAGGCAGGGTGAATCTCGTCTGAGCGGCTCGTACGCACCGCCGGTTCAATCAAAGAGGCATCCCCTGGAGGAGACTGCGATTCTCTAACAGATTTAACGAAGCACCGGCGGCGTCGCTGTATCTCTGACAGTCGGAAAGAGGAAACCAGCTACTCATCACCGTCATCGTCGTTGACGATTCGCGCGGGAAGCGCTGACCCCCAACCAACATCTTTACGAGCGGGAGAGATGCTGCTGCCCGACGGCCCAGGACCCGTCTCAGTGCGGCTAACAGGAATTGCGTGCAGTCCGGGCGCTGTCGGCAGACTCGGCGCGGGTGTTGCCATCACGGGCACAGAGACCGAAGACGGCGGTGGTGTCGTCAAATTGGCAGTTTCCACGTGGCCCCCAAGATCCGCACCTGGCATTACGTAAGTCGGAATCCCCGAACGGAGTTCAACCGCCTTTGCGAGCTTGCCAAAATCCACCCGATCCTCGAGGCCGAGCTTATTCACTTCGCGCAAGGCGTGATTCCACAAACCGGGATACACTGCGTATAGGTCGTCATGAACCTCGACGTAAAGCGCATCGCCGCGCCATCCGAATTTGATCGGTTGATAGACAAACCGCCCTGGAGTTCCGATCATGACCTTGGAGTAGAGGCGCTCGATATCTTCTGGATACAGCCGCACGCATCCATGGCTGACGTTCATGCCGACGCCCCACGGCACGTCCGTGCCGTGGAGCGCGTATTCAGGGAGACTCAATGACAGCCGGTAATGGCCGAGCGGATTGTCAGGAGCGCCGCCGGGGATCACATGATCGGCCTCACCATCGCGTTCGAGATGCTCCTGGTAGATATCATTGGGCACGACCCAAGTGGGATCCCGGGTCTTTGCTACTACCGTCCACGCACCGACCGGGGTCTTCCAGTCGAAACGGCCGAGCCCAACCGGAAACGTGTAGACCACGGATGCGATACGCCGGCTGAACGCCGCGGTCCTCAACTTCCCCCGATGACGAACTGCGGTAGGCGAAGGATAAAAGTAGTAGAGCCTCATTTCGGGGATATTCAGCACCACGCCGACACGGCGCCCCTCGGGTAGGATGTGTTCCGTCGGCAATACTATTGCCTTGCCCGCTGGAGGTGACCACCAGTCGAGATGATTATTCGCGTCGGAGACCTCCTTCGCCGACAAACCGTACCATCGCCCGACATCGAGCAGTGTATCGCCCGGACGGAGCTTGTAAGTCGTGAGTGAACCGATCACGTCGCCGCGTATGCCTGGCACCGGATAGGCGAAGAGCGGACGATTGGCGAATTCGGCTTCGTTCCAGTTATGTGCGAATGAAGGCGAGGCAAATGCTGCTAGCAGCACCACTAACGATTCCAGCAACCCCCGATTGAGTGAGGCCCGCAATCCCATAAAGCGGACGCACCTTTGCATAATTAGTTCACCCCTGCGCGTTCTCGCGGAGCCTGTATATTCGTAAGAAATTGTAAGGTACAGGTCATTACTCGGCAACGGCCTGCAAATTGGCGAATTTCAGCACGAGCAGTTTGAGTCCGCCCCGTTCAAATGCAATCCATGCTTTGGCTGCGTCGCCGCGTCCTTCGCGCCGTTTGATGACGCCGCGGCCGAAAGTGCGATGGTATACTTGGGCGCCGATATTGAGGTTAGCCGGCGCCGCTTCATCCTCTTCTGGTAGCTGGCTGTCACTATAATCGACGTAGGGTTCGCGCGAAGGCTGGCGCAGCACGCCCGGCGGAGCATTCTCCGGCGCGATTCGCCGTAACAGGGCTTGGTCGATTTCACCAAGAAACCGCGACGGTACAGTGTCCTGCCGATTGCCATATAGCTCGCGCGAGAGCGCATTTGTCAGGTAAAGCAACCGACGCGCTCGTGTCATACCGACATAGCAAAGCCGGCGTTCTTCCTCGATTTCGTGCGCGTCGTCCTGCGGGCGAATGTGGGGGAAGAGCCCCTCCTCCATACCAACAATAAAAACCACCGGGTATTCTAAGCCTTTCGACGTATGGAGCGTCATCAGTGTTATCTTGCCACCAGCGGACGCGACCTGGTCGGCATCGTTGACCAGCGCGATGCGTTCGAGGAAATCGGTCAGACCGCCGGCGCCGAATTCTGCATCAAACGCAGTGGCGGCTGCCAACATCTCGGAGAGGTTTTGTTGCCGGGCTTTTCCGTCAGCGAGATTCGCGAGGTCATAACCGCTGTGAGTGACGATTTGGTCAAGAATGGCGCGGACCGGCGCGCTCTCGGCGCGTCCCATCAGGTCGCGCATCCAGGAATAGAAGCTGCTCGCCTGCTTCGCGATCCTCAGTGCTACTCGTGATTCAGTCTCGAGCCGGCCCATCGCCTCAAACATCGAGATCTGCTCGTGTGCTGCAACCCCGGCGATAATGTCGAGTGTTTTTGCGCCAATTCCGCGCGGTGGAGCACCGATAGCGCGCTCAAGGCTGAGCCCGTCGTCCGGATTGGCGAGCACGCGCAAATATGCGACCAGGTCCTTGATTTCGCGCTGGTCGTAAAAGCGCAGGCCACCGACCACATAGTAAGGTAACCGTCGGCGCACCAATGCCTCTTCGAGCACCCGCGATTGGGCATTGACCCGATAAAACACAACCATATCCGCCGGACGGATCCCTTCGCCAATCAGCCGTGCAATCTCGCGTGCAGTGTAATCAGCCTCCTCGCGCTCGGTGAGGCCGGTATAGTAGGTGACCGGCTCGCCGGTGGAGTTTTCCGTCCATAGTTGCTTGGGCTTGCGCTCGCGATTGTTCTGAATTACCGTGCCCGCGGCAGCTAAAATGGTCTTGGTGGAGCGATAGTTCTGCTCAAGCTTGAAAATCCGCGCTTTGGGAAAATCACGTTCGAAATCCAGAATGTTGCGAATATCGGCGCCTCGCCAGCGGTAAATCGACTGGTCCTCATCGCCGACTACGCATAGATTGCCGCTGGCTGCTGATAGCGCCCTCACCAGCAGGTATTGAACATGATTGGTATCCTGGTATTCGTCGACCAGTAGATTTTCCGCGCGCCGTTGCCATCGCCTCAGTGCCTCTGGTTCGGTCTCGAACAAGCGATAGACCAGCAATAACAAATCGCCAAAGTCCATCGAGTTCATCTCGCGCAGGCGTTGCTCGTATAGCGCATAGAGTGCGGCCATCGTCCGCTCACGCGCAGAGGTGGCGGCGCCGGCGAGTTGCTCCGGAAAGATTGCCTCGTTCTTGGCCTGATCGATTCGCGCTCGAACGATTTCGGGCGGCGGGGAATCGGCAAGTTGCGCGTCATCGAGCACGCGGCGTATGGTTGCCAGCGCGTCGGATTCGTCGAGGATAGTAAAATTGCGCCTGTAGCCTAAGAGTTGCCCCTCTTGCCGCAGGATTCTCGCGCACAGCGCATGAAAGGTGCTCACCCAGGGTAAGCGGCTGCTCTCGCCCATCATCGCAGCGACCCGCTCGCGCATCTCGCCTGCTGCCTTATTGGTGAATGTGACCGCGAGAGTTCGCTCGGGTGCGGCTCCGCGTTCAGCCAGCAAATAGGCCATACGGTAGGTTAGCACACGGGTCTTGCCTGAACCGGCGCCGGCGAGGATCAGGATCGGACCGTCGGATGCCCGCACAGCGTCGCGTTGCGCCGGGTTGAGGTCGTCAAACCTGATTGATGACATGGATGCTATTGATTCAGGGAAGAGCGGGACCGACACTCGAACGAAAGTTCCTATAGAATAGCCGCTTGTTAGGGTTGCGAAAAGTGCGCCGGCGCTCGAGTCTCCACAGACTGCAACATCTCGCCCGGCGCGTGGATGCGCCGTGCCCTCCCCGCCGCCGGGCGGACGAAAGCAATAAGGAGAAGAGCCTACTGAAGAATGGCCCGCTATCAGCACCGGGACCGCTTATATCGCAAGGCGAATGAGTTAGGTCTACCGTCGCGCGCCGCCTTTAAACTCGATGAGTTGCTCACGCGATTCAAGCTGGTGGGAGAAGGGGGCCGCGTCATTGATCTCGGCTGCGCCCCGGGCGGATGGCTTGCGATACTCACACGTAGGGTCGGGAGCAGCGGACGCGTCGTCGGTATAGATCTCGCCACCTGCCCTAAGGTCGCTGCCAATGTTACCACACTGGCTGGAGATGTTGGTGACACAGAGGTTCGTCTGCAGGTCGCCGAAGCCATTGGCGGCGCCGCTGATCTGGTGACCAGCGACCTCGCGCCAAAGCTCAGCGGAATCGCTGAGCGCGATCAGGCAAAATCGTACGAATTAATTGAAGCTGCTCTGGCGCTGGCTCGGACGCTGCTAAAGCCTCGCGGCGCGATGATAGCAAAGATCTTCATGGGTCCAGAGTTCGAGGAGATGCGCGCACTTTTCATTCGCGACTTTGCGCGGGTGGAAACGGTGCGAACACGCGCGAGCCGCCCGGGCTCATCGGAGCTTTATCTCGTTGCGCGAGGCTTTCAGGGACGGCCTCACCCATCGCCCGTTTCTGCCTGTCCCGCTCCACTTGTTGGCGGGACAGGTGAGGGTGAGCGGCAGTGATGGTTCCGGCGTCGGCTGGCTACACAATCTCAGCGCGCGTAAGCTGAACGCGATGAAGCCACGGCTGGGGCATGCCACTGTGGGGGCATTGTTCGCGACGTTACTGATGTGCGGATGTGCGCATGAGCCCTCCGCCTTGCCGGAGTTCGCAGATCAAGTCCGAGTCGACGTGACGGACGTGGCGTATGATCATTCCACCGGCACGCATTACCTCGTGCTCGAAGAAAAGTCGGGGCGCCGGGTTCTGCCAATTGCTATCGGTGACGATGAAGCGCGCGCGATCATGTTCGAACTGCGGGGGATAAAGCCGGAACGCCCGCTCACCTACGAGTTACTGCTCCGGTTAATTGAGCAAACTGGGAACAAGGTCGACCGGGTGCTCATCGGTGATGTGCGAGACGAGGTCTATTACGCCAAGGTTTACCTCGACCGCGGCCGGTATACCCTCGACAGCCGGCCGAGCGATGCGATTGCACTTGCGTTAGGCGCCAATGCTCCTATCTTTGTTGCCGACAAGCTGCTTGAGACGGCCACTACCGAAGGCAGAACGCCGTCGATAAATCTTGCCAAAGCGTTGGACATGACAATGCAGGAATTGACGCCTGAGCTTGCGCAGTACTTCGGGGTCAGTGCCCAAGGCGGTGTGCTCGTCGCCGACCTCGGCCGTAGTGCGCAAAACGCCGGAGTTCAACGAGGTGATATCGTGATGCAGGTCGACGGCAGGACGATAGCGACGCTGGACGACTTCCGACACGCCGCGGCGGCGGTCGTTGCCGGCCCCGATTCCAACGTCACGCTAACCGTACGGCGCGGCGACACCGTTCATCTCATAACGATCAGTACGCACCAGGTAAGCGGCCGACCTTAACGGCCTTCATCCTCAGGATCCAGCCGGCAACTATAGTCAGTCGGTTAAGCTAACGGCGAATCAGCAGACTTCGAATAAACCTCGGATCGATTGTCTGCGAAGGGTCGAGCTCGGCGAAGTCTTCTTCCAGCATGTTCAGACACGAGTTCACGAAACCTTCGCTTCGGACGCGCAGGGTTGGATCCAGCCGCGTCTCCAAAACCCGCTGTACCAATTCATGAAAGTGCTCGGACAGACGCGCTGGCCGGCCCGCACTCATGATCGCATCTCGTGCCTCACGCAGACGTGCAGCTTCGAGCGGTTCTAACATCAGGCGCGCATCGAGACACTGACGCGTGAGCATGGTCAGCAGAATCTGGCTCAGCCGGATGTCATGGCCCGCTATATTTGCGCGGAAACTGGCCGAAGCAATATCCAGCCCCAAGAGTGACCTGAACAGGTCGGGAACCGCGTCGAGCTGCCCCAGTATGGCGTAGCTAAGATGGAGATCGCGGATCGAGCGAAAGTCGCGCATTGCCGCCGAACTATTGCGGTCGAGCCCGCCATAAAATTGCGGCTGCCGCAGAAGGAAGCCGGCGAGCGCTTCGCGGTAAGGAGAATCTAGATACGCGACCTCGCGCGGTCGCTCGTTGGTCAGGCCAAGTCTGGACATCAATGCGGTGGCCCTCTTTCGCAAGTCGATGGTGAGGCTGACCCCAAGACGGAACAACAATTGGAGATGAGATGCGCGCAGGTGCTCGATCGCAGAGCCGAGGTCGCCTCCGGCGAGATTCTCCAAGCCGAGGTTGAGGTAATTGTGGGTCATCTCGATCGCAACACGCACCGCTTCTGGATCGCCGAAATCGACCGAGCGTGCCACCAGAACCTGATTCGACACAATGGCCATTTCACTGCGTAACTGCCGCTGGCCCTGGGCGGCGAAGCCGGCCGTTAGTGCCATATTGAATAATGAATTCTCCGCCTCGCTCGAGACCGGTGTCATCTCCGGCGGTATGGCACCGTTAGCGTCAAATGCATCACGCAGCGGCGGTACATATTGTGATCGTAGTTCGACAAACTTCTGTGGATTGAGATAGCCGAATACGGCCTGCGCGTCGTAGTAATCCGGGAAGCCATGGTCGGCTAGGCGCGCGCTGCGAAATTGATAAGCCTGCTCTTGAAGTTCGGCCTCGACCCCCCAATAGATCTCTTCCATTAACGCGGCAAAATAATTGTAATCGCGCTCGAACGCCTCCTCGAGAAACTCAAGCAAGTACTGATGAACCGTGTCGTGGCGAATCGATTCTATCAGGTAGTGTTCGTCGAATTGTACGAAGCGATCAGACGGTGCATCGGGGACGTCCTGCGGTGTGTCGAGCCGGTGCACCCGGACATATTGGCGCAGAAGCAACGATACCAGTTCGAGGTCGATCCCCAGCAGACCATCGGCGAGCCGCTTGCGCCCGCCTTCGGAGATCGCCTCGACCCATTCACGCATCCGCGCCAGATTAGGCTGATCCTTCTGCCAGCAATCGAGGTCAAACAACCAGCGAACCTGTTCGGGAATCGCGAGGCTCAACAAGTCGCCTGCATCGGCGACTCCGATCTCCTTAAGCGTGTAAAATAGCGTCTCAGGAGCGAACGAGCGGACCAGCCGCTCCGCCTCGGGCGACGATAGAATCAGATCGCGTTTTTGACGCGCAGGGAGTCCGTAGAGAAATTCAAGTTTCTCCTGAAACGGCAGATTGAGGAACTCTTCTTGCCTGACCGTGCTCATACACCCAACAAACATGAGATAGGCGTCAACCTGTCATCCTCGTAAGCCCACAGGCTAAAGCCTGCATCCATCTCGATTCGAAAAGCACCCTCGCATCTTCCGCTCGATCAGGCCACATATCAAACCTGACGAACGCACCTGTGCTAGCTTAGCATGAGTGAAGCCACATCGCATTGCGACGCGGCGCGCCATCGCGCGCATTCCCGTTGCGATGACGATCGCCGGGAGCGATCCCAGCGGTGGCGCTGGATTGCAGGCGGACCTCAAAACCTTCGCCGCGCTGAAGGTTTACGGCCTGTCGGTGATTACCGCCGTAATCGCGCAGAACAGCGCTCGAGTGTCACGGGTGCAAGCGGTCGAACCCGACATGGTTGCGGCTCAGCTCGAAACTGCAGTTGCGGAACGGATGCCCGACGGGCTCAAAATCGGCGCCCTGGCCTCGGCCGGGGTCGCAAGGGTTGTCGCAAAGAGCGTGGAATCGCTGGGATTGCCGGCGCCGGTGCTCGATCCCGTACTCGTCGCGAGCAGCGGAACGCGCTTGTTGGAACCCGCCGCCGAGCGCATTCTGCGTGCACAACTGTTCCCGCTCGCCGCTCTCGTAACGCCGAATATTCGCGAAGCAGAGGTGCTGAGTGGAATCGAAATTGACGGGCTTGTGGCAATGCATCGCGCGGCGCGCGTATTACACAAGCTCGGTCCCCGGGCGGTGTTGATTAAGGGGGGACATTCGCGCGCGACACCCGGTGATAGGCAGCGCTCACAGGCGGTTGACTTGTTCTTTGATGGCCGCCGCTACATCGAAGTCGCTGCGCCACGGATTCCGGGTGAGGGTGCACATGGCACTGGCTGTGCCTTATCGGCTGCGATTGCAGCGTGGCTGGCCCGGGACTTCGACCTCGAAGCGGCGATCAACCGCGCAAAGCGCTTTGTTACGCGTGCATTAAGGAATGCTTACATGCTCGGAAACGGTCGGCGCGTGCTCGATCATTTCGCAGGCTGAGCAGGTCCTTTGCGCTCGTCGAGTCTTAGCTGGGATGTCGAAAGAATCTTGGGTCTCGCAGCGGCAAGCGAGGTATACTTCTATGCAAGTTCGGCTGATCTTTTAACTTGACGATTTTGAGCAGATTGTGCCGGCTGCCCCCAAAAAGAGACTCAGAACCCGCGCCCTCCAGTCATCGAGGGCGGGCGTTAAGGTTGTGACAATGATGGGTGTGGAGATTTCCAGGCCAGATAAAGTCTTTTGGCCTGACGGCGGCGATGGCATGCCGATTACCAAGCTCGATCTGGCGCGTTACTACGAATCGGTCGCGCCGCCTATGATACGACATCTGAAGGGCCGGCCATGTTCAATCGTTCGAGCGCCCGACGGCATAAGCGGTGAGCGTTTCTTCCAGCGCCATCCGGTGAGAGGCAGCTCGACGAAACTCCTGGAACTGACAAAAGTTGTGGGGGCCAGCCCAGCCCTACTTGCAGATCGATCGCGTGGAGGGTCTGCTGGCGATGGCTCAAATCGCAACGCTCGAACTTCATCCCTGGAACTGTCAACCCGGCCAGCCCGAAGTTCCAGGGCGGCTGATATTCGACCTCGATCCCGCATCTGACGTTGACTTTAACGCGGTGATTGAAACCGCGATTGAAATCCGCGACCGGTTAAAGGAACTGGGCCTGCTCAGTTTCTGCAAGACGACCGGTGGCAAAGGTTTGCACGTGGTGTCACCCCTCGCGCCAGAGAAGGACGGCGCGGTAACATGGCCGCAAGCCACAGCGTTTGCGCACAAGCTTTGCCAGCAGATGGCTGCGGACAGCCCCAGCCGTTATCTAATCAAAATGGCGAAGAAAGAAAGAGGCGGCCGGATCTACCTCGACTACTTGCGTAATGACCTATTCGCCTCGGCAGTCTCGCCGCTGTCGCCCGGATGGACGCGGGAGCACCGGTCTCAATGCTGCTGTCATGGGAAGAGGTGCGTACGGGACTTGACTCGCAGCGCTTCACATTGCGAACGACTCCGGGTCTCATATCCGGTAGATTAGGCTGGGAAGAATATTGCGACAGCGAACGCCCGTTAACAACTGCTATGCGGCAGCTTGCCACGAGCACCCGGGCTTTGCGGCGCAGAAACATTTAGGCCCGGCAATTAGCTCGCATTCGGTTCTTACTTGATTGCGGGGATATCTCGAATCAGCGTCAGGATAGCGAGGAATTCCTTGGCCGAATGCACGGTTCCGAGCATACTCAGATGTTCAAGCGCTTGAAGCTCGCGCTCAGTCACATGGTAACGGGCTAACAACCCGTGATTTTTAATAAACCGTTGCCATGACGGAGCACTGTTCTTTGGGGCCTTGGAGGGTGCCTCAGCGATAAGCGCCTTTGCCTCGGGATGGGCAAGAACCAGAAGCTGCTGCCGGTCAAGGCCAAACGTGTCGGCAATCTTCGCAACCAATCTGAGCGATGGCCTTCGCCGTCCGCTTTCAATGAAGGCGATGTGGCTCGCTTCGACTCCGAGTCTTTCAGCGAGCAGCCGTTGAGTGAGGCCTAGGCCTTCGCGACGAGCCTTCAGAAGTTCTCCGAGTTGGTTCGTATTTTTCATGCGCTCCTTCTGCCACCTGCAGCTTCGCTAAAAATGCCACAGAGGTTCGCGATTCACTTGGTCGTATGACGGTTCAAGCCGCAAGCCGTTACGGTCAACAGTCGAGAAGACGCTCTCAGCATATCTCCCTAATGCGCTGCTCGCGCAACTGTATGGCTAGCAACGCCCGCACAACTTGGAACCCGCCGGTTTGTTCGCTCGACGCCAAGCAATTCAAATTCTGGCGATTGGGCGCGCTATGGGCAAGCCGTTTTCTGGGTTGACTGACCGATAACTCGCGAGGGTCGATGCTAGTCAGTCTGCTTCCTGTCGTTGCGCGGGACGTGCAGTGCTTCGTTTGTCAAAAGCGAGCGGGAGGCGATCTTGGAAGCATGGCGAAGACCGCGCTATGATGATCTAATTGACATCCGGGAACAACGCATGGTCATCTGAGGAGCGATTTAAGCTATCGCTGGGTCGGCTCTGCGAGTGTCTATGAGGTCGCCTGATGGGGTCGCAATCATCAGATTAAGCATCTCTGTGGAGTCGGAGTCGGCGACGTGCCCTTCGAATGCAGAAGTGAGGTTCGCTCATGCCGATCTACGAATATCATTGTGAGGATTGTGACAGCTCGTTCGAAACGCTCGTGCAGCCAGGGCATCATGAAACCCAATGTCCATCATGCAACAGCGTGAAGATCGCGCGGGAGATGTCGGTGTTCGCGTCTGGACCGGGGAATACCGAAGCAAAGCCCGACGGCCGCATGGGCGAGACGATGCAAAGCGGTAGTTGCTGCGGCGGTTCCTGCGGTTGCCATTGAGTTTCCTGTCTTACAGGTTTGGCCCAGATGGGGCGCCTTCTCGTTTTATGATTCACGAAGCGGATACCCGGAATGCCCTCCGCCGGCTCCTGCTGCTTCACTTGATTGCGGAGGCGAATTCGGCTTTGGCAGAGGCTAGTTCGTCGGGCTTCGTGAGAAGCTCGTAAGCGCTCAGCGCCATCGCCTTGGCTACGCGCATCATTGCCGCGTAGCCACGGTCTGAGTCGCTATATTCGACGAATACATCCTCGTGACAAGTGCCCTCGCCGCGGTTCGAAACCTGGAATAACGGATGAATCGCGGGGATCGCATGGCTCACATCGCCCATATCGGTGCTGCCGGTCGGAGTTCCCGGCGGAGCCTCCCGAGTTACGACGCCGAGTGCTTCGGAATGACGTTCGTAGATACGCCCGATGGCCCGGTTATTGATCATGTCCTTGTACGCGCAAACCGTCTCATGCTCGACGCTGACTGCGGTTGCCATTGCCGCCGCTTCAGCACATCGGCGAATCCGCTGCGCGATCTCGCTGGCGTGCTTGCCGGTGATTGCGCGGGCGATAAACTCGCATTGAGCCAGTTCCGGCACGATGTTGGCCGCCTGCCCACCGTTGGTGATGATGCCGTGGACGCGTGAAAGATCGCGAAAGTGCAGCCGCGCCGCGTCGACGCTCTGAAATGTCTGCAGCACCGCCGAAAGGGCGTTGACTCCATGCCAGGGTGCGACCGCAGCATGAGCGGCGCGTCCGTGAAAGGTGATGCGTAAGTACTCCATTGCAAGCACAGGAGCGGCGCTGTATTCGCAGTCACATGGATGGGCCATCATCGCGGCGTCGACCCCTTTGAAAGCGCCTTTGTCCAGCAGCGTAATTTTGCCGCCACCACCCTCCTCCGCCGGAGTGCCCATTAGAACGATCTGCCCGGGTAGTTTCTGGCGCGTAGACGCAAGGCCTGCGGCCGCGGCCAGGGCCGCTCCAGCGATAAGGTTATGCCCGCAGGAGTGGCCATTAGGTAGGGCGTCGTACTCAGCCAAAATGGCGACAGTCGGACCGGGATTCCCGAAAGCGCAGCGGATGGAAGTATCGAGACCGCCGATGCCGGTCTGGACCTGAAGCCCCAGATCGCGAATCGAGTGCGCCAGCAGATCGCAGGCGAAGTGCTCCCGGAACCTTAATTCCGGATGCTCGTGAATTTCATGACTGAGCGAAACCGCCTTTTGTTGATAGGAATCGATTGCACGGCAGATTTCAGTATAAGCTTCCATTTGCTCCTTCCCTGCAAAAAGGATCAGCAGATTGCCCTGCCCCTAACCTCGTCAACGGGTTTAGGCGCGCCGGGACACCTCTGAGCGGTAGGAAGTCCCCATCATTTCGGCGTTGCCCGCGAGCCACTCGGTTAGACGCGTTGTCGCGGTCGGCGCGTTCTTCGAGACCAGCAGATCTAGCATCAATCCCTGGATTTCGTCACGCGTCAGCGTCACATCGCCCGTCAATCTGTTGAAAAACCGAGCCAAAATTAGCTCAACTGACGGGCTGACGTGAACGATCAAGGCCTTACTGGCCACTGTTTTTGCAAGCAATGCTACTAGCTCGTTGAACGTAAAGATCTCCGGTCCAACCGCATCGATTGCTAGGTCGCGCTCCTCATTAGCCGTATCGGCAGCGAGTTGGGCGAGGTCGCCGACGAAAACAGGCTGAAGGCGGTAGTTGCCGCTACCTGGAATAGTGAACAGAGGAAACCGGCGCAACATCCAGGTGATGTTGTGCAGCAGGATATCGTGGGAGCCGAAGATTATGGCCGGGCGTAAGATCGCATAAGACAATCCCGAGTTCGTCAAGTACTGCTCGACGATGCCCTTGCAGCTAAAGTACGGCAGTGGCGAATCCGCGCTCGCGTTGGTAATGCTGACATGAATAAACCGGCGTACACCTGTCCGGCGGGCGGCATCTATCAAGCTCTGGACGTTCTTGGTTGCGCGGTCAAAAGTTAAATCTCCGCAGGGGAATCTTATCCAATAAGTGTTGAACACTGTGTCAGCACCTTCGAAGCTACGCGCGAGCGCATCGGGATTATCAAATTAAAGGGGGCCACCTCGACCCTATCGCCGAACAGGTTAGCGCGGTTCGGATGGGCGGTGAGGGTCCTGACTCTGAAGCCGCGCTGTAGCAGGAGCGCAGTGATATAGCGCCCCGTGTAGCCGAAAGCGCCTGTGACGACATTGACTGGACCGCGATTCGCCATTGGCGCCGCAAGCCAGTCAGGCGCGAACCTGCGCGCGAAGTTCCGGGGTGACCACCACCGCTAATGCACATCGCGCGTTGCGCATGATGTGTTCCACCTTGGGGCCAAAGAAGAGGCGGCGCTCCGCCGGGCGCAATTGTACGCCGAGCACGAGCAAATCGAATTGTCCGCGGTCGGCGGCGGCGACGATCGCATTCTCGGGTCGGCTTCCAGAGGCGATTAGCGTGTCGAGCCGGACACCCAATTCCTTGGCCAGGGCCTGGATATTACCGATGATATGTACGCCTTCGTTCTGCTCATCGTAAGCCGCGTGGAAACTGCGCAATGAGACGAGGGGCGTTTCCTTGACGTACATCGCGGTAAGCCGCGCTCGTGTGGCGTGAGCGTATAGCATCGCCACAATCGCGCCCAGGCGAGAGAAGCCCGCGCCGGTTGTCGGTACAAGGACGCGTCGCAGCGGCAGGGGAGCACCTCGGTTGCGCGTAATAACTACCGGGGTTTGCGCGCTGACGACTAGTTCATGAAGGATTTCGCCGCCGAGGGCGTAATCGCCTTCGGCAGGTGAGGCGCCGGCGAAAATCGCGTCGTAACCGCGCGCGCTTTCTTTGGCAATAGCCTCGGCTATGCTTTGGGCTGAGCCTGAACGCTGGTAAACATTTTGTGCGCCACTTAACTCTGCGATCGACCTGATTAGCGCGAAGTGCTGGTTGAATTCTTCCTCGGCTTCAGGCCTATTCTCGCCGCGACTGGCATGAAATACCGTCAAGCTCGCATCGTGATGGTTGCCAAGTGCTGCGGCTAAATGGGCAGAGAGTTGCGCGTGCGGGCCGCCCCCCGCCAGTACCAGTAATTTTGCTCCTTCTTTGGTAAAGGGTAGCCGTGCGAGTATTCGCGCACGTTCCAAGCGTCTGGCCTCTGAGGGGCGTCGCTCGACCCCCGTCAACAGCCAACTGAGCAGTGGTGGTGTCATCAGGGAGGTCACCAGCGCCATAATGATCAAGATCGCGTACACCTCGCGAGTGAGGACACCAAGGCTGAGCCCAATGAGCGCGACGATGATCCCCATCCCGCCGCGAGCGTTCATGCCGATACCGGTGGCCAAGGCTTCGCGCAACGTAAACTTGCAGAGCAACGCTGCGCCAGTACATCCTAGGAGCTTGCCGAGGATTGCGACCAAGAGCACGATCGGCAGCAGGTTTATTCCATGTAATGCGAACAAATCGACTTTCAGGCCTGAGTAGGCGAAGAATACCGGAGCGAAAACACCAATAGTTGCGGCCTCTAGTTCGGTGCGGTCCGATCGGCGCAGACGAGCCGACCGCCCGATCATCAGGCCAGCAATGAAAGCGCCAAACACCGCGTGAATCCCTATCGCCTGCGTCGTGATCGCACAAACCATCGCGATCCCGACCATCGCGCTCATCCCTGCGTGTTCCGCAAGGCCGCGATCATCGACCCAGCGCATCACTCGGACGACGAGGCGGGCACCGATCACATAGCAAAAACCTACAAACACCACGACGGCAATCGCGATCGACGCGAGCGACCGCAGGTCAACCGCGCCATGGGCAGCCAGGCCAGCAACGACCGACAGCATCAGCCAGCCGGCGCTGTCGTCCAGAATACCGGCGCCGAGGATCAGCAACCCGAGGTCCCGGCGCATCAGGTCGAGGTCGATGAGGATCTTGGCTATCACGGGCACTGCTGAAATTGACATTGCGATCGCCATGAACAACGCAAAAATCAGGCGATGGTTCGGCAAGGTCAGATAATTCGCTGGAATCTCCCATCCCAGCGCGAAGCCGGTGGACCAGGGAATTACTATGCCAAGCATCGATATGGCAACCGCCGTACGGCCGATGCCATGGAGAACTGCCAAATCGGTTTCAAGGCCCGTATACAGCAGCAGCAGGATCACACCGAGCCAGGCGAGAGCCTCGAGCAGATGGTCATTGAGCGGAGAGGCTGGAAACAACAAACGATAGACCGCCGGCGCGGCATGACCAAGCAATGAGGGTCCTAACACGATGCCCGCCAGCAGTTCGCCAATCACAGTGGCTTGGCCGAGCCGTTTCATCACATCGGCCAGAACGCGTGCGACCACGAACAAGAGGGTGAACTGGATCAGGAAGCGCAGTACCTGGATTTCATCAAGCTGTAGCACAAAAGAATCGCGATGTTCCGAAGTTGGCGGTGACGGTAGTGAGATCAGCGTAACTGCCCGCGTGGCAACGGGTCAATGAACTTTGGATTCCCGGCAGCCGGCGGTAATGAGCAGGTTCAGTTTGCTGATGACCGCTGGTATGCAGTTTAGAGAATTTGGTCCCGGGCCCCACGCCAACCCCGAAAGGCGTCGGAGGATCGGCCCAGGGCGGCGCGCGCAGCAAATTTCGGTGCAGTCTATATGGATGGTCGCAACATCCGGGAATCGCCGAATCGCACAGCGCACGGGCCCGAGTTACTAATGCCTAAGATTCTGCTCGAATAATCTTAGCGATTGCTCCCAGGCGTCACGCGCATCTTTGGCGCTGTAGACATCTGCGCGAGAGTCGTTGAAGAAGCCGTGAGAGCATCCGGCGTAAACCTTGACCTGGCCCGGTTTGTTGAATTTGCTCAGTGCTTTGGCCAGCCTATCCACATCCTTACGCTGAATCCATCCGTCGTTTTCGCCGTATGCGTAGAAGACCGGACAGTGTAGATTTTGGAGCCTTTCGTCCGCCGGGATCTCGCCATAAAACGGAGCAGCAGCCATGATGTTGCGGCTTAGGCAGGGCAGAGCCATCGCATAGCTGCCGCCCATGCAGAAGCCGATTACGCCTATATGCGAGCCGCGTACAGTGTTTTGCGCTTGGAGCCAGTCGATAGTGCTCAGCAGATCATCGATGCCGTCGTTTTGCTTCAAACCCGTCATCAGTTCGGCCGCGACGTTCGGATCGCTTGTAACTTTGCTACCTTGCCGCGAGTAGAGGTCGGGGGCGATGGCGAAATAGTGCTCGGCCGCGAATCGCCGAGCAACATCCTTGATGTGCTCGTCCAGCCCCCACCATTCGTGGACAACGATCACTCCGGGATGCTGGTGCCCTGTGTGAGACGGCTCCGCGACATAGGCTTTAAGCGTGCACGCCTTACCACGATAACTGACCTCCCGGGCGTTAACCTCTTGTTCGGCCATCGATGTCGCCTCCGTCAGTCGAGCAGACCCCTGCCAATATCCTCAATTATTCGGCGGCGGTTACCGGAATAAAACCAATCGTGCCGTTGCGCAACTGAATGCGCAACCATTGCCCACCCAAACCGGTCACATGAACATACCTGCGTCGGTGCACTTGGGCGACGACGCGGGCATTGTTGCTCATTGATTCGTAGACCGGTGAATCATGCGTCAGCAGGAAACGTTTGTTGGTTTCCGTGAGGGCGGGTCCCTTGAAAATCGGGACACTACTCGCAGCTGGCATCGTAGCAGGCGCCGCCACATTCGCACTTCCGACTGCAGTGGTGGGCAACAGGCTCGGATCGAGCGCTTTGACCCGAGCGTATTCGGCCTGTGCTTCATTTTCGCGGTTCGGCTCTGAATTGAGCAACGCGGCCAGGGCCAGATGCGCATGTGCGTTACGCGGTTCAAGACCCACGGCGGTCCGGTACTCGGCTTCGGCCGCACCGAGTTTCTGCTCGCCTTGAAGCGTCGTCCCGAGACTCATGCGGTAATCCGCCCTGGCTGGATCGAGGGCCACCGCGGCGCGCCCCTGGGCCTCTGCCAATCCCGGTTCAGATTGCGCCGTGTAGGCCGTGGCGAGCATCGCATGAGCCTTAGGGTTACCCGGTTCGAGTTCGAGGGCATTCATCAACTCGCTCTCAGCCTGAGCCGGCTTATGTTCGAACATATAAAGACCTGCCAACGCCAGATGCGGCCGCGCGTTGCTAGGCGCGGTTTTCGCTGCTTGCTGATAATTGGCCTCGGCGTCGGCCAACCGGGTATTCTGCATTGCCTCATCGCCGGCAGTGAGATAATCGCTTGCCCCTCTACGATTGCATCCCAAGCCCAAAAGCGCAGCGAGCATGAGCGGGAGAAAGTAGAGTGCTATGCCACAATCGTTGCCGGCCCTTGAGCGGTGTATAATCATCAACCTCAACTCCCGCTTAATCAATCTATCTTGTTGCTGCTCGTTAGAGCAGGCGCCGAGCGAAGTGACCGTCCGTGGGCCAAGCAGTTTGCGTATCTAACGCTATCCCGATGGTTGGACACAGCAGCATCGGCTGTCAAGTGGGTGGACCTCAAGACAAGCGATTGGCCGCGCCGCAATGCTGGACAAGACGCTTCGCAGTATCGCCCGTGTCGAGGCAACGCCTGACGGTGCGTTTGGCCCATCCGGCCGTGCTAGGTTATAAGAAACAGCTGTGCGCGCCGTTCTTATCGCAGCAAAGCAACTGGCTTTGGCCAAAACCAGGCTAATGCCGGCACTGCCCGCGGTGAGCGAAAGAAGCGCTCTGGCCGAGGCCATGTTCCGTGACGTGCTCAGCGCGGCGCTGACGGCGCGAACTCCCGAGCGGGTGACTGTAGTGACTTGCGATCCCGTGTTGATGATGCTGGCACGAAGTACAGGAGCGATCGTGATAAACGAGGAATACCCACGCGGGCTCAACGTCGCGGTACGGCTGGCCACGACGAAATTAGCGGCCGCAGGCATGACCTGCATCTGTACCCTATTGTCGGATATTCCGCTGATCACGGGCGACGACATAGACGCGGCTTTCGCAGCAATGCCCGGCGAGCAGCAAGCGGTGTCGTTGGTGCCGTCACGGGATTTCTCGGGCACCAACATCATCGTACGCAAGCCGCCCGATGTGATTGCAACTCAATTTGGTCGCTTCAGCCTGGTACGTCATCTGGACGATTGTCGCAAGCGTGGCATTGCCTGCCAGATTGTTCGGCTTGAGCGCCCGGCGCTCGACCTCGATGTACCGCCGGATTTGCAGGAATTCGAGCGCCACCACAGCCTCACCCATACGCAAGCCCATCTGGCTCGCCTGAGTCTGCTGCAGGACTGACATCCGGCGACGCGCGGCGATGCCATAAACCGGAAGGCGGACGAATAGGTGGTGCGGATAATAGAGCGCCTTGGGGAGGCTGTTATCGAAGCGGTGGTGGCGTTGGGCAACTTCGTCCTGTTCCTGTTGTCTGCACTCCTTTACACATTGGCGCCGCCGTACAAGCCGCGCTTGCTGATTCGGCAACTGCGGACAATTGGGGCGGAATCGTTCTTTTTGGTTGGACTAATTGGCCTGTTCACAGGGATGGTACTCGGACTGCAAGGTTACAATACACTACGACGTTTCGGCTCGGAGGGAGCGCTCGGCACGGTGGTTGCCTTGGTGCTGGTTCGCGAACTGGGCCCGGTGCTCGCGGCGCTGATGGTTACTGCGCGGGCTGGTTCGGCGATGGCGGCGGAAATTGGTGCGATGCAGGCCACGGAGCAGGTTGACGCGCTGACGGTCATGGCGATCAATCCGGTGCAATACCTGGTATCGCCGCGGGTCCTGGCGGGAGTACTCAGTCTGCCATTGTTAACCTGCATGTTCGACGTTATTGGCATCTGGGGAGGTTATGCGGTTGGAGTGGGACTGATGGGTGCGCCGTCGGGGCCCTTCTTCAATGGCATTGCGCAGAATATCGGCAGTCACGATATCGCTACCGGGTTCTACAAGGCTCTGGTGTTCGGCATGGTCGTGATGTGGGTCTGCTGCTATAAAGGCTACCACGCTGCTCGGATGGCGACTGGCGTGAGCCGCGCCACGACCGATGCAGTTGTGCTTTCGAGTGTGCTTATTCTGGCTTGGGACTATTTTATGACTTCAATTCTTCTGTAACAATTCTCCGGCATTGCGCGCAGCGTGGTGAGCACAACCAGGAAGCTATGATTGAATTGGGAATACGAGAGACACGGGCCAGGAGCCTCTGCTACTCGCGATGACGGACAATGGCACGAGAGATGGTCCGGCAATCGTCGTGCGTGATTTGCGGCGGCGCTTCGGAAGACAGCAGGTGCTCGATGGGGTCGACCTCGATTGTCCACGCCGTCAGATAACCACCATTGTCGGACCCAGCGGATGTGGCAAAACCGTCCTGCTCAAACATTTGAACCTGTTGTTACGGCCTGATTTCGGCCAGATTGTGATCGACGGCGTCGATGTTACCCGCTTGGGCTCACGCGGGATTGACGCCGTGAGAGAGAAATTTGGGATGCTGTTTCAGGCTGGGGCATTATTCGATTCGATGTCGGTATTCGACAACGTCGCCTTCCCATTGGTGGAAAAGACCAATTTGACGCGTAAGCAAATTGCGGCGCGCGTCTATGAAATACTTAGCCAGGTCGGTCTGGAGGGGATGGAACAGAAATTCCCATCCGAGCTTAGTGGCGGAATGCAAAAGCGCACTGCGCTGGCGCGGGCGCTGATTCGCCGTCCAAGCATCCTGATGCTTGACGAACCAACTACCGGGCTTGATCCGACCCGCACTGCCGCAATCCATGAATTAGTGCGCAGTACGCAGCAACGCTTTGGGTTGAGTGCAGTGATGGTCAGCCATGACGTGCCGCAAGTGTTCGAGGTCTCCGACCGAGTCGCATTCATGCATCTAGGCAAGATAGAACTGACCGGCAGCGTGGCAGAAGTAATGGCTTCGGCCAATGAGAACTTCAAGAGCTTTCTCGCGGGCAGGGCTTCGGGCGAGGAAGAACGTGTCGCTTCTCAAGTGATCGCTACCGTCGGCAGATAGCTCGTAATGTACGCGAGTCGTTTTACCCAATTGATCGTTGGGCTGTTCGCGCTGCTGGGCGTCGCTGCGTTGGTGTACCTTTCAGTGCGGCTCGGCAATATCGGCATTTTTCCAACGCCTGGTTATACATTGTACGCGAACTTTGACAATGTTTCCGGTCTTAAGACCGGCGATCAGGTACAGCTGGCCGGAGTGCCGATCGGAAAAGTTCAGTCAATCTCGATTCAAGACAATCGGGCACACGTTGGAATGCGCGTCAATGCCGGCGTAGAAATCGATACGGATGCAATCGCCGCGATTAAAACCAGCGGTATTATCGGCGACAAATACGTTTCGATTGCGCTAGGACCCAGTGAGCACAATGTTACCAATGGCGGAACTCTTCGACAGACACAGTCGGCGTTCGTGCTAGAGGACGCTATTGGGCAATTAATCAACAGTTCCAGCTCGAGCGGCGGAAGTTCCAAATCTAACGAAATCACATCAAGCGGCAGTCAGCCTGCCGCGGGCGGCAATCCGTTGCCCAGCACCAACGAGGCCTCGAACTCAAGGGCTGGGAACTGCAATTGCATGAATAACCAACGAAGCAAGAAAAAGTAGGTGCAAGATTTTGAGCCTGTTTCATCGCAAAACCAAAAGGTCTAATCGGATGCTTGCTGGCGAGTTCGAGAATCTGGGACGTTCGCCTTTTGTCGCGGTTTTCGCGATTGCAGTTATGGTATTTACGGTAACGTTCACGGTCGGGCTAACACCAGCACGAGCTCAAACTAGCGCTAAGGCAACGACTCAAGAGTTCGTCGAACAAGCGCTGCAAATCCTGAGGAATCGGCAAAAGTCGGTCGTAGAAAAGCGCCGCGAATTGAAACCCTTGGTGGAATCGCGCTTTGACGCAGCCGAAATGGCGCGGTCGACCTTAGGATACCATTGGCGCTCGTTGACGCCAGACCAACGCGCCAACTTCACCCAAGTGTTCACAGCTTTCATCGAGGCTGCGTATCTCGACAAGGTCCAGGATTATGCAGGCCAACAAGTCCAATTTGGACAATCCCGATCGCTTGGCCAGGGTTACGCCGAGGTTGAGACGACCATCGTTCAGGCGGGCAAAGACCCAATCCCGGTGACTTACCTGCTGGAGCAATCGGGCAGCGGATGGAAGGTCTACGATGTGACGGTCGACAACATCAGTATCATTGAAAATTATCGCAACCAGTTCAATCGCGTGATAAACCAACAGGGATTTCCTAAGCTGATGGCGGATTTACGCGCAAAAGAGCGACAGCTCGGATTCGAGCTTGGCGAGGGATAGCACGGTCGCTGCGCGGGTGCCGAGTCCTCCGTGCCGACGGAGGGGGCGAGGTGCCGAGAGCGGGGCGACCTTAGTCCGACATCGAATGATTTTGCCAATGACATGGAGCCCTCCCTCATAGTATAGTAGGGTTCGGTCGAGATCTGGCGTTCGGGAGGAAACCTCGTGCTTAAGACGATCAGTGCGGCTATCGCGCTGGCGGTTAGTGTTTACGCCGCACCAGTGATGGCTCAGGACCATGCCCCGCCCCATCTACCAGGAGAGTATGCGCAGGCCTATAGTGATCCGCTCGCCCCGTTTAACGAAAAGATGTTTTGGTTCAACCTCAAGCTGGACCATTACATTCTCCATCCCATAGCCCAGGGCTATGCCGCTATCGCGCCGACGCCTGTGCGAGAAAGCGTCGGGCGATTCTTCTCGAACGTTAATTTCATCCCGCGCTTCGCTAACAATCTGTTTCAGCTCCGGTTACCGGCAGCGGGTGGTGAACTCGCGCGCTTCGGTATCAATTCGACACTCGGCGTCGCGGGTTTTTTTGACGTAGCTGACAAGTGGTTTGGCCTTAAGGAGCATCCCAACGATTTCGGTCTGACGCTCGGTCATTACGGGGTACCGCCCGGTGCCTACATTGTATGGCCGTTCATCGGACCGTCGACGGTGCGCGATACGGTCGGCTACGCCGCAGATGGGGCCATGTGGCCCTTGCCCTACTTCGTGCCGTGGTATGTGTCCATACCAGCGGGAGCCGGGAAGAGTGCGATGGAGGCGATCAATTACCGTTCTCTACATCTGGACCTGTTCGAGGACGTTGATCGCTACGCAGTGGATCTTTATGGCGCTGTGCAGGACGGATTTCTGCAACGGCGTGCGGCGGATTTGCGGGCGCTGGAGAGGGGACAGCAGACTCCATACGCTGCGACTCAGTAAGATATACAGGTTCGGAAGAAAGGGCCGCGGAGTAGCCTCCGCGGCCCTTTTCTGTTCCGTTTTCTTTTGCCGAACAGGCGTTTCTCTCGACCCACCCCTCCGGCGACTTGAAAAAATCGGGCGCCGGCCTTTGCCAAAAGCGTAAGTGATGAGTTACAGGCCCATGAGGGGCAGAGCCACGCAAAGATTCACATGCTAGGAGGCAAATCTAATGGCTGCTGAGGAACCGCGGCACGTACTCGATGGCTACAAGGTGCTCGATTTCACACATATCGTCGCGGGCCCGACCTGTACGTTGATGCTGGCTGAGATGGGCGCCGAAGTGATCAAGGTGGAATTTGCCCCTGACGGTGACCCGGCACGGCAAGGCCCCTATCTTGTCAACAGTCGCAGCGGTTATTTCGTGCAGCACAACCGTGGCAAAAAGGGACTCTGCATTAACCTCAAGCACCCGGAAGCCGCCGAAATCATCCGGGGGTTGATCCCGCAAGTCGACGTCCTAGTCGAGAATTACGCTCCCGGCGTAATGGGTCGGCTCGGTTTTGACTATGCGGCGGTCAGTTCGTTGAACCCGGCAATCGTGATGTGCTCGATTTCGGCGTTCGGACAACGGGGCCTGCTAGCGAACGAGCCCGGCTTCGATTATTTGGGAGCCGCCTACGCCGGAATCGTCTCGATGTGCGGAGAGCCAGACGGAGCACCCTACGTCCCGATGGTTGCGCTGGGGGATGTCAGCACAGGCGTCCATGCCATGGGCGCGATATGCGCCGCGCTTCTGGGACGTGCACGAACCGGCCGCGGCCAGCATCTCGATATCTCTCTACTCGATACCTATATGCATTACCACGAATGTGGTATCGAGGCGCACAGCTTGAGCCGCGGTGAGGTAAAACCGAGCCGTTCAGGACAGCACTCCTGGTATGCCGTGCCTGCTGGCATTTTCAAAGGGCGCGATCACTATTTCATTATCATCGCGCCGTTAGACCATCACTTCGCCGCTTTGTGCCGGTCAATGGGTCAGCCGGAACTAGCGGCCGATCCGCACTTCCACAGCAATGCTGACCGCCTGGCCAACCTTAACGAGTTGATCGCGATCATAGAGCAATGGCTCCAAGGAGTCGGCGATGACGCAGCGATGGCCGCAATGAAAGAATACCGCGTGCCGCATGCGCCGGTGCTGTCAGTGGCCGAGGCAGTTCGCCATCCTCATCTGAGAGAGCGGGGCACGGTGCGCACTGTGCACGATCGGATTCTGGGAGACTTTGACGTGCCGGGCTTTGCGCTGCGCTTCTCTGATTATCCGGGCCGTCTCGAGCTTGAAGCACCTCTGCTCGGTGAGCACAACGAGGAGATACTTCGTCGCTACCTTGGTTATCCGCTATCTCGAATTCGGGAGCTTGAGCAAAAAGGTGTGCTTCGCAATGGCCCCGTGTAGGGCGAAAGTTAGTGGCGGGGTGACCACAGTCACAGGCCGATTTCCTTGAGGAACGGTCCCAACGCGTCTAGCAGGCCGCGTGGATTATCGCCTTGGATTGTATGACCGGCGTTTGGTACCGGACTCCACCGCCCTTTCGGCAATGCATTGGCAAAGTTCTGGGCGTTATCGTTCGTGAAAATGTCGCTCCGGGCACCACGCAGGACCAGCGTCGGACAAGAGATTCGATGGATTTGCTCTAGGATCTGCTTGGCCCGGGTGTCACGTTCGAGAGCAAAATTGGGTGAATGACGCTTGGGGTCGTGCTTCCAAGTCCACTTGCCGTTCGGTAGCCGACGCAGATTGTGCAATAAGCTCCGGCGCAACAGAGCGGGATTACGCATTGGATTAAACGCCATTGCGCGTTGAACGAATTCGTCAACCGAATCGAGGACCCGGTCCTGGCTGACAAAATCGCGGATGCGCTTGGCGCCGTCCATACTCAACTCCGGGCCGACATCGACCAACACCAGTCCTGCAATTTTTGCAGCGTGCCGCATCGCATAACCCATCGCTGCAAAGCCACCCATTGAATGGCCGATCAACAGCGGTTGCTCAAGTCCGAGTCTTTCAACGAAACCTTCGATATCCCTGATTTGGCTCTCGAAACTGTAATCAGCGGTCGGCTCCCATTCGCTGTCGCCATGACCCCGCTGATCCAGTGCCAAACAACGATAGTCGCGCCTGAGCATGAGGCAGACGATATCCCAGGTATGAGCATTGAGACCGCCACCGTGCAGAAACACGATTGGTGGCCGTCCTGCAGTACCCCAGTCGAGGTAGTGCAAACGGATACGGTGGACGACGATATGGTGCGATTCCGGTAAGATGACTTCCGGCAATTCAAGGCCGGCAATATCAGCGGTCAGCTTAAGATGCTCAATCTGTTCGGATTCACTCAACACGATCAAGCCTCCTGGTCTGTCCCTCCTCGGCTCCTTCCCGAGCTACTCGCGTGATAGGCGTTTCCCGCAGCATCCGCAACGGAGAACGATGCGTAGCCCCAGGTGGAGGATGCGAGAGAGTTCAATGGTTAGGGTGCCGCGACGATAACAGCCGATGTGATGGCAGTAGCAGAAAATCGAAAGGACCAGCAATGAGCGCGCTTGAGCCCAACCGGCTATTCCCTTTCCATCCACGACCGCTCTGCCGCAAGTGCTTCTCAGCGCCGTGAAACTTACAAAACACTTCTGCTCTCAGAGGGAAAGAACGGCAGGAAAATTAGTGCTACGGCAAGTCCTATATCGTTTGCGCAGTTTCCTCAAATTGACGACAACAGCATGAAGTTTATGTCGCCCCGGTTCTAAGACATTCTTTTCCGAATCTCTAAATAGAAGACTACGGCGGGCCTTGACGGCCCGCCTGGCTGTGCCGGTTTGGCTAAATTCGACGCAGACTCACCACCGGCGGTCGCGGCCACCGCCTCCACCGCCAGAGCCGCGGCCTCCGCCGCCACGACGTTCACGTCCGCCTCCGCCACCACCTCCACCAAAGCCCCCGCCACGTGCTCCGCCTTCGCGCGGACGGGCCTCATTGACGCGGATAGCGCGGCCTTTGAGTTCGGTTTCGTTGAACTGCTCGATGGCTTGCGCGGCCTCGTTTGAATCCGCCATTTCGACGAAGCCAAAACCGCGCGACTGACCGGAAAATTTGTCGACCACCACAACGGCGCTGTCGACCTTACCTGCCTGCGAGAATAGCGCTTCCAGGTCTTCGTTGGTCACCGCGTAGGCCAGATTGCCTACATACAATTTCGTGGGCATCAATCGCCCCTCCTTACCGCATTGCCGGGAAGCGCGAGCCAGAAAAACCCGTACGGGTTTAAATGATTAGTGCTCCGGGCTGTTACATTAGACCTTTTACCTTGCCTCTACCATAAAGTCCATGAGTCTGCACGCCCATTGCGGCCAACGATTGGCAGGCCTTACCTTTAGGGTGGCGCAATGTCCGCCGAATAAGTGGCCTGAAGCTCTTCTCACCTTGTTGACTTACAAGTTGGGCTAAGGCTAACTCGGCTCTGTGCCGGCTACTGCGCCAATACTAAAGGAGCCATCAGCCGCGGTTTGGCAGCGGCTGCTCCAACTCGAACTTTTCCAGGGTTTTACCGAGGACCAGCGCGATGCGTTTCTGCACGCCTACGAGCTGGAGCCGACGCTCGGGATGCGCCGCTTTAATCCCGGTGAGGTGATCTGCCACAAAGGGGAATACGAACTCGACCTGTGTTTCGTGCTAAGCGGCGAAGTCGAGCTGTTTGATGATGATGCCCAAGGCCGGGTCCATGTCCTGACCCTGCGCCCGGGGATGTTTTACGGTGAACTGGGCGTGCTCGGCGGCTTGCCGCGAACAGTCGATGTGATCGCGTCCCGCGAGACTGAAATCTTCTACGTGCCGCGTCATGCGCTCAAGTACCTGGAAATAAATGAGCAGGCACGCGCCATGCTGGCCGAGCGCTATCGTCAAAATGCGGTAAGCAATGCGGCTAGCAGTTTGGATCTATTTCGGGGCGTCCCGCCCGAATTCGTCAAGGAACTGACGCCCAAGTGCGAAATCCTGCGCTATGAACTTCGAGGAGTCCCGATTGTAAAGCAGGGCGAACCGGGAGACGCGCTTTATATTGTGCGGGATGGTTTCCTCCAGGTGGTGCGGCGGGAACCAGATGGCACCGACCGAGTGACAGCCTATCTTCGCACCGGTGATTTTTTTGGCGAGATGGCATTGTTCGAGACGGGCGTGCGCTGGAGGAGTGTATTGACGGCCGGCAAGTGTGAGCTAATTAAAATCGGGCGCGATGACTTTCTCGGCCTGTGCCGCCGTTTTCCGCAGATTGAGGTTGAAGTGCGGAAGGTTATCGCCCGCCGACAGGAACAGGATCGTACCATCACGCCCGAACTCTCGGAACTGCTCAGGAAGATGGGGCAGCTTGGCGTGATTCAAGCCGACGCGCTGCTGGTGATGGACCTCGACCTCTGCATCAAATGCGACAATTGCGTGCGGGCGTGCGAGTCGCTCCATGGCCAGAGCCGGCTGATTCGTAATGGCATTCAACTCGGCAAATATCTGGTGCCAAGCGCTTGCCGGCATTGTGACGATCCGAAATGCATGAATGCCTGTCCCACCGGCGCTCTGAAGCGGCGACCCGAGGGGGAGATCTACTTCCAGTACGATATGTGTATTGGGTGCGGCAACTGTGCGATCGCCTGTCCTTACGACAATATCGCTATGATC
>Ga0306920_100000487_pt1 | contig 46150 bp, 50 predicted proteins | sample flu12Cox44000170_FD_204666 | JGI IMG/M metagenome (GOLD analysis project Ga0306920, IMG submission 204666) | Lab enrichment of tropical soil microbial communities from Luquillo Experimental Forest, Puerto Rico - flux4day.12C.oxic.44.000.170 (v2)... | ecosystem: Environmental > Terrestrial >... | reverse complement strand
GCTCAAGCAAAACTTCGACCTCGACTATCACCTCAAGCACGTCGACACGATTTTCGAGCGGGTCTTCGGCAAGACCTCAGTCGCGTCCGCGGCATCCCGCTAGCGCGAGGTCGCTCCGGTGACAACGACCATCCTCGTGTTCGATTCGGGCCTGGGCGGCCTCACGGTTTTTCGCGAAGTCGCCAAGATGCGGCCCGATGCGCGCTACCTGTACGTGGCCGATGACGCTTTCTTCCCGTATGGCAGCCACGGCGAGGCCGAGCTCGTCGCCCGCGTGACCGAACTCATGGGCGAGCTGATCGACACCCACCGCCCCGACCTCGTCGTCATCGCCTGCAACACCGCCTCGACGCTGGTGCTGCCGCATTTGCGCACGCGCTTTCGCGTGCCCTTCGTCGGCACCGTGCCGGCGATCAAGCCGGCCTGCGCCGTCTCGCGCACCAAGCGCGTCGCGGTGCTCGGCACCGAGGCGACGGTGAGCCGCGAATACACACGTGCGCTGATCCGCGACTTCGCCAACGGCAGCGACGTCGTGCTGGTCGGCTCGGCGCGGCTTGCCGCCTTCGCCGAGCACGAGCTGAACGGCGCGACCGTCGCCGATGATCTCATCGCCCGCGAGATCGCGCCCTGCTTCGTCGATGACGGCGGACGGCGCACCGATACCGTGGTGCTCGCCTGCACGCACTATCCCTTGTTGCTCGACCGTTTCGAGCGGCTCGCGCCTTGGCCGGTGACCTTCGTCGATCCCGCTCCCGCCATAGCCCGGCGGGTGGCCGATTTGCTCGGACCCGCGGCCAGCGCCGAGGTCCCCTCCCCCGCCCGCTTCGCGTTCACTTCCGGCCGGCTACCCTCTGCCCCGCTCGGCGCGGCGCTGGCGCGGTTCGGGATCGGGACCAATCCATGATCGGATGCGGTCCGGCGCGTGGGTAGGCGGTTTCTGATTTCATCCGCCGCAAATCCGGCTTAGCATTCCGGAATCAACCTTGGCGGAGGGGCGCTTGCGATGCCGAACGACTCACAGACGGTGCGACGAACCGTACAATTCAAGTTCACGCTACCGAGTGCAAATTCCGGGCAACTTGTCTCGCTCTTGAAGTCGGCGGCGCCGTTCTACGAGGCGTTTGGCGCGCGCCGCATGCGGCTTTTGCAAAATGTCGACGATCCTGCGCGCTTCGTTCACGAAATCGAATACGAAACCCACGAATTCATCGAGCTAAACCGTCAGCGCGTCGCCAGCGATCCCCGCATGCAGGCCTCGATGCAGACCTGGCGCTCGCTGTTTCCCGGCTCCGTCGAGATCGACGTCTATCAGGAGATTGAGTAGCGCTTCTGCCCGCGCATGACGCGCTAGCAAAGCACATGACAGGCCGGCAAAAGCGGTTTGACTTGACCCCGCTTTGCCCCTAGAAACCCCGCACTGCGCGGGCCTTCGGGCCTGCGCGGCGTTTCGCGACCCGCGGTCTTGCCCGCCGCTTCGGCCAAGACCTGTCGGTTTCGGCAAAGCCGAAACAGAGGAGGGCGCGATCCTCGACAACCAAGACAGAGGACGCGATGACCAAGCGCCACGAGGCGAAATACAAGATCGACCGCCGTATGGGGCAGAATGTCTGGGGCCGCCCCAAGAGTCCCGTCAACCGCCGCGAATATGGTCCCGGCCAGCACGGCCAGCGCCGCAAGGGCAAGCTCTCCGACTATGGCGTGCAATTGCGCGCCAAGCAGAAGCTGCGCGGCTATTACGGCAATATCTCCGAGCGGCAGTTCCGCGGTATCTATGCGGAAGCGATCCGTATGAAGGGCGATTCCGGCGCGCACATGATTGCGCTGCTCGAGCGCCGGCTCGACGCCATGATCTATCGGGCGAAGCTCGTGCCCACGGTGTTCGCTGCGCGCCAGTTCATCAGTCACGGCCACATCAAGGTGAACGGCAAGCGCGTGACGGTCCCGAGCTATCGGGTAAAGGTCGGCGACGTCATCGAGGTGAAGGACCAGTCGAAGCAACTGGCGATCGTGCTCGAGGCCGTCGGCCTGGCCGAGCGCGACGTGCCCGACTATATCGAGGTCGATCACTCGAAAATGACGGCGAAGCTCACGCGCATTCCGCAGTTCAGCGAGGTGCCCTACCCCGTGCAGATGGAGCCGCACCTCGTGGTCGAGTTCTATTCGCGCTGAGCGGCGGCGCGCTCGCCCCGAGATCCCCATCGTGCTCGCCGCTTCTCGACTGGACGGACGAGCGCCGCAAACCCTTGCCGGTCTATTCGCACTCGCATGTGCGCTTATGCCCGCCGCGGCGACTGCGCAACCGTCGAAGCTCGAATCTGCGTATGTCGTGCTCGGGCCGCAGGGCGCGTTGGCGCGCGTTATCGTCGCCGATGCGACGCGCTGCCCCTCCATCAGCATCGACGGCAGCAAGCAGGCGATGAAGGTTCGGGCGCTGCCCGACGCGGCATTCCCGGTGCTGGTCTGCGAGCTGCCGCTCACGGCGGGCGCCAAGTCTGCGCACATTGCGGGCGTCGAAAACGTGCCGCTGCCGGTCGTCAAGCCGGCGCTCACCTCGATCGCGGCCTTCGGCGACACCGGCTGCCGTCTCAAGGCGGCCAATCGGCCGGCCCGGCCGGATGACGACGAGGATCTCGGCAAGTTCCAGGACTGCAACGTCCCGGCGCGCTGGCCGTTTGCGCGCCTGGCCGCGAGCGTGGCGCAAGCCAAGCCCGACCTGATCATCCACGTCGGCGATTATCTCTACCGCGAGAGCGCCTGTCCGCCGGCCGATGCCGGCTGCGCGCGCAGCCCGCACGGCGACGACTGGCCGAGCTGGAAGGCGGATTTTTTTGCCCCCGCCGCCCCGGCGCTGCGCGCCGCGCCGTGGATCGTCGTGCGCGGCAACCACGAAATCTGTAGCCGCGCCGGTGCGGGCTATTTCCGCCTGCTCGATCCAAGGCCGGCGGACGCAGCACCGCCCTGCGTCGATCTGGTCCCCCACTTCACCGTTACCGTGGGAGGCCAATCGTTCATTGTCCTTGATTCAAGTAACGCGGCCGATAGTTGCCCGTGCGATAGCGGCCCTTATGCCGCGGAATTTGCAGGCATGCGGCCGGCTCCGGGCAGCTGGCTTCTCACCCACCGTCCGGTATGGGGTTTCCGCCCGCGCGGCCAGACGATCAATGCGACCTTGCAGCAAGGGCTCGCGGGCGCTGGCGGCAAGCTGCCCGACGGCATCGCGCTCGCGTTGGCCGGACACATCCACGTTGCGGAGGTTTTAAGCTTTGCGGACAAACGTAGCCCGCAATTCGTGCTTGGAACCGGGGGCACGCTGCTCGCCGGCAAGATCAAGCACGATCTCTCCGGCGAGACTATCGCGGGCGTGACGGTGAGCTATGGCCGCTCCGACCATCGCTTCGGCTTCGCGCTGTTCAAGCCCGCAACGCGGGGCGGCACTGCGACATTTCACGATGCTGGCGGCAAACGGCTCTTCCGCTGCAAGCTTGGAGCAGGCGAGGTCGCCTGCAACTGAACCGCATCGGTTGGACGCATTGGACCGGCTGGTCCAAACCCGTCAACTGTAACAGCGCGCATGCCGAACGCGGTGCACGGCTCGGCCATGCCGCGCGGTTAAAACGACGCGGCGCGACCCCCAGCAGCGGCACCAGCGCGGCTTCGGGAAAACGGTCGCGGCGCAATCGAGCGGCGCGTAGCCGCGGCCGTATAGAGGTGCCAGCACACCGCAGGAGGCGCGGTGGCACGCGGCGCCGGCGTAAGCAGGCACAGCCAGCAGCGCCAGCAGCGCGGCAACAGCGAGTCGCATCGTGATTCCTTTCGTCCGAATATTAGTCTTGAGGCGGTCAAGTGATAAGGCCGCCTCTCGCCTGGCGCGGCGCTATCCCGTCGAGGAGCGCGCGCGCCGGTAGCGCGACCTGACGCCGCGCATCCGATCGCGCAGGCCCGAATCCACGAACGGTGCGAGCTTGCTCCACAGCGCAAGCCAAATCAGCCGGCACAGGAGCCGCGGCGTGACGTAGCCCCAATCCGACGCCAGCACCGGTATGGCGCGCAGGCTGTATTCCGGCCAGATCGCTGCGGCGACGAAGGCCGCGCGGCGCCGTTCCCAGCCCCTCTGGCGGGTTGCGGCGAGCCAGGCGCGCAGCACGTCGAGTTGCCTCGCGCTGCGCGCTCCGCTCAACGAGTAGGAGTCCTGTCCTTTGCGAAAATACGACACGGCGCCCGGCGCGTACGTCGCCCCTTGCTCGAAGGCCGCGGCGTAGGCCGCGAATAGGTCGCCGTGCCAGCGCAGCTCAGGCGGAAAGCCGCCGAGCGCGCGCAAAAGCTTGACGTTGAACCACACGCTGGAAACGTGGAAGTAGAAGAAATTGCGCTGCATGAGCCGGACGAACTCCTCGGGCGAAAAATGCCGGCGCTCAGGGGGTAGATCGAGCGGCATCAATTTTCTCGTCGCGCCATCGGCGCTCATCTCGGCTTGGTCGGAGAACACGATCCCGGACGTCGGGAACGCCGCCGCCGCCGCGGAGGCGCGTTCGACGGTCTCGGCGTCAAGTCGATCGTCGGCGGCGGAGAACAGCACGAAATCGCCGCTGACGAGCTCGAGCCCGGTATTGCAGGCGGCGTTTACGCCGCGATTTTCCCCATGGAGATGAATCCGCAGCCTCGGCATGCGCGCCGCCGACGCTTGCAGCCGCGCGAGGCTATCGTCGGTCGAGCCGTCATCGACCACGACGATTTCAGACGGCGGCAGCGTCTGCTGCGAAATTGCGAGAAGCGCATCCTCGATCAGATGCCCGTGGTTGTAGTTCGGGATCACCACGGACATGCGCGGGCCGCGGCTGGAAGTCTCGCTCATGGAGGAAGCAGCCTTGTCGCGCTGGCTGCAGATGACTCACGAACGATCATAGTCGCTGATCCATCCGCGCCGTCATGGCCGGGCTTGACCCGGCCATCCACGTCATTGCCGCAATCAAGAAAAGTAAGACATGGATGCCCGGCACGAGGCCGGGCATGACGAATAAACGATAGACGCCATTGGACTCAGGTCGCGGCGCGTTCCTTCACGGAAACGCCCTTGTCCTTCAGCAGGCCCTGCAATTCGCCCGCCTGAAACATTTCGCGCACGATGTCGCAGCCGCCGACGAATTCGCCCTTCACGTAAAGCTGCGGGATGGTCGGCCAATTGGAATAGGATTTGATGCCTTCGCGCAGGTCATCCGACTCGAGCACGTTCACGCCCTTGTAGCTCACGCCCAGGTGATCGAGGATTTGCACCACCTGCCCGGAGAATCCGCACATCGGGAACTGCGGGGTGCCCTTCATGAACAGCACCACGTCGTTGCCTTTGACTTCGTTGTTGATGAACTGCTCGATCGCCATGGAATGCCTCATGTGCCGGCGCCAGCGCAGGTTTGCGCCGCACCTCTCGAGCTATATGTAGCGTAGGGGAGGCGCGAGCCCAAGGGCCGGGAACCGCGTGGCGGTCACTTTTTCACCGGTGCGTAAAAGGTGCCTTCGACCTCGAATATGTCGTCCTGATTGAGGCGGTGAACCTCGACGATCGTGCGCGGCGGATAGGGCCCCTTGCCCCACAGCTCCTCTTGCACCTTGTTCACCAGCGGGCGAAATCGAGCCATGTCGTTCACGTAGACGACGATGCGCACGCAGTCGCGCAGGCTTGCTCCGTCCGATTGCGCAATCGCCTGCATGTTGAGAAAGCCCTGCCGGATGCGGGCCTCCTCGCCCTGGACGAGAGTGTTCGTCGCGGGATCGATGCCGCGCATGCCGGCGACATAGACGAAATCGCCGGCGCGGGTGCCGAGGCTCCACGTGCCGGTCGGCTTGATCGCGCCGGCCGGCGCCAGCGTCTTGACCTGCTCCGGCGCCTGCGCGGCCACGCCGCTCACGCGATCAAGACAGCCGCGGCTGCAATGGCCGTCATCTTCCCCGCGCCGCTCATCATCGCTCCGGCGTGCCGGTCTGCAGCGCAAGCGCATGCAGCTTGCCGCCCATTTCGGTCTTCAAGGCTTCATAGACGATCTGATGCTGCTGCACCCGCGATTTGCCGCGGAACGATTCCGCGAGCACGGTGGCGGCGTAATGGTCGCCGTCGCCGGCGAGGTCGCGGATCGTCACCTCGGCATCGGGAATACGCAGCTTGATCAAGCGTTCGATCTCGCTCGCAGCCATCGCCATGGCTCTGTCTCCCGCAGCATTTTACCGCGAAGCGTAACCGATTCGCCGCGAAAAACGCCTCAGGCGCAAACGGTCAGGGCGCTGCGCCGGCCACATAAGCCGGCAACCAGCCCTCGAAGCGCTCGCGCAGTTTTGCGACCAGAATGGGGCGCTCGCCTTCGAGCGTCAATGCGTCCCCGCCGGTGAGGCCGATCTGCCGCGCGGGAACGCCGGCCGCACGGGCGCGCGCCAGCACCGTCTCGGCGACCCCCGCCTCGACCGTAAGGAGGTAGCGCCCCTGATCCTCGCCGAACCAGAAGGCGTGGGCGGCGAGCGGCGGCCGGTTGAGCTCGGCGCCAATGCCCGAGGCCATCGCCATCTCCGCGATCGCCGGCAGGAGCCCGCCGTCGGAAACGTCATGGACGGCGCTCGCGATGCCTTCGGCGATCAGCGCGCGGACGAAGTCGCCGTTGCTGCGCTCGGCGGCAAGATCGACCGGCGGCGGGGCGCCGTCCTCGCGCTCGCAGATCTCGCGCAGATAAAGCGACTGGCCGAGCCAGCCCGCGGTCTCGCCAATGAGCAAAATGGCCTCATTCTTCCGCTTGAAGGCGAGCGTCGTCGATTTGCTGAAGTCGTCGATCAGCCCGACCCCGCCGATGGTGGGCGTGGGCAGGATCGCGCGGCCATTGGTTTCGTTGTAGAGCGAGACGTTGCCGGAAACGACCGGAAAGTCGAGCGCCTCGCACGCCTCTGCAATGCCGTGAATCGCGCCGACGAGCTGGCCCATGATGTCCGCCCGCTCGGGATTGCCGAAATTGAGATTGTCGGTCAGCGCCAGCGGCCGCGCGCCCACCGCGGTGAGATTGCGCCAGGCTTCTGCCACTGCCTGCTTGCCGCCTTCGAACGGATCGGCCTCGCAATAGCGGGGCGTCACGTCGGTGGTGAGCGCAAATGCTTTCGGACCATCGTTGATGCGCACCACCGCGGCGTCCCCGCCGGGCCGCTGCACGGTGTTGCCGAGGATCACGTGGTCGTACTGCTCCCACACCCATCGCCGCGAGCACAAATCGGGCGAGCCGATCAGCCGCAGCAGCGCATCCGCGGTCGCAACCGGCGGGGCGACGTCCGCTATCGTCAGGACCGGCTTCTTCGACGTGTCCACATGCGGCCGGTCGTAGACCGGCGCCTCGTCGCCCAGCTCCTTGATCGGCAGATCGGCGACGACCTTGCCGCCGTGGCGCACGACGAACCGCTTGCTCGGCGTGGTCTTTCCGACCACGGCAAAATCGAGCCCCCACTTCTTGAAGACCGCCTCTGCCTCGCGCTCCTTCTCCGGCTTGAGCACCATGAGCATGCGCTCCTGGCTCTCGGAGAGCATCATCTCGTAGGCGCTCATGCCGCTTTCGCGGCAAGGCACCGCGTCGAGATCGAGCGTGACCCCGAGGCCGCCTTTGGCGCCCATCTCGACCGCGGAGCAGGTGAGCCCCGCCGCCCCCATGTCCTGGATGGCGATGACGCAGTCCTTGCCCATGATTTCGAGACAGGCTTCGAGCAGGAGTTTCTCCGCGAAGGGATCGCCGACTTGGACGGTCGGGCGCTTTTCCTCGGTATCCTCGCCGAACTCGGCCGATGCCATGGTGGCGCCGTGGATGCCGTCGCGGCCGGTCTTCGAGCCGAGATAGACGATCGGCATGCCGACGCCCGATGCGGCCGCGTAAAAAATCTTGTCGCGTGGCGCCAGCCCAACCGCCATCGCGTTGACGAGACAGTTGCCGTCGTAGCGGGTGTGGAAGCGCACCAAACCGCCGACGGTCGGAACGCCGAAGGAGTTGCCATAGCCGCCGATTCCCGCGACTACGCCGGCGAGGAGATGCCGCGTTTGCGGATGCGCCGGCGCGCCGAAGGAGAGCGCGTTGAGACAGGCGATCGGCCGCGCGCCCATCGTGAAGACGTCGCGCAAGATGCCGCCCACCCCGGTTGCCGCGCCCTGGTAAGGCTCGATGTAGCTCGGGTGGTTGTGACTCTCCATCTTGAACACGACGGCGAGCCCGTCACCGATATCGATCACTCCCGCATTCTCGCCGGGTCCTTGGATCACCCACGGCGCCTTGGTCGGCAGCATGCGCAGGTGGATTTTCGAGGACTTGTAGGAGCAATGCTCGTTCCACATCGCCGAGAATATCCCGAGCTCGGTGATCGACGGCGCACGACCGATGAGGGCGAGAATGCGCTGATACTCCTCGTTGGTGAGGCCGTGCGCGGCGATGAGCTCGGGGGTGATTTTCTCCCGCTTGGCAGCTTTCGGCTTCGCGGGCCACGCGGGCGGTTTGGTGCGCGCTCGTGGCGGACCTTTTGCGGGTGTCTTAGCCACGGTCCCAGCCCTGATTTCCCCGCGACTGGGCCCGGGCAGGCTCGGCGTTAAAGCCGAGCTCGCTGGAAAGCCATCGCGTCATGCCGCTTGCTTGAAGTGATCGACGAGGCCCGCGAACAGGCCGCGGCCGTCGGTCGGACCGAGCGCGGCTTCGACATGATTCTCCGGATGCGGCATCAGGCCGAGCACGTTGCCGCGCTCGTTGAGCACGCCGGCGATGGCGTTGGTGGAACCGTTGACGTTCCACGAGGGCTGGAGCTCGCCATCGGGCGCGGCATAGCGGAACAGCACCCTGCCCTCGCCCTCGAGCCGCGCGATGGTGGCGTCATCGGCGATGTAATTGCCCTCGCCGTGCGCGACTGGCACGCGGATCACCTGTCCGGCGTTATAGCCGCGGGTAAAAGGCGTATCCGAGCGCTCGATGCGTAGATAGACGTCGCGGCAGACGAATTTCAGCGCGGTATTGCGCATCAGCACGCCGGGCAGAAGCCCCGCTTCGCACAGAATCTGAAATCCGTTGCACACGCCGAGGAGAAGGCCGCCGCGCCCGGCATGGGTGCGCACCGCCTCCATGATCGGGGCGCGCGCCGCAATGGCGCCGCAGCGCAGATAATCGCCATAAGAAAAACCGCCCGGAATCACGACGAGATCGGTGCCGGCAGGCAAGGCGGTGTCGGCATGCCAGACCATCGCCGGCGCGCGGCCGCTCACCAGGCGGAGCGCGCGCGCCATGTCGCGTTCGCGATTGATGCCGGGAAAAACGACGACGGCGGACTTCATCACAACCCGAGCTCCCGCTCGGTCCAGCGCAGCACCAGATCGCCGTTGAGAAATTGCAAGGCGGCGCGCTCGGCTGCGGCGATATCGGCGGCGACGACGGTTGCGACCACCACGTCGCACTTGTCGTTGAAAGCGATGGCGAGGGCGGTCCGCGGCGACCCGTAAGGCATGGTGACTCGATACGGCCGGCTGCGGCCTTTCATCCAGCCGACGCTGACCGGTTGCCCCTCGCGCAATCCGTCAAACTTGCTGCTGAGCAATTCGAGATCGCCCACGCGGTCAAGCTCCGCGTCGTCCGACACTCCCGTCGTGCAATTGCAGAATCCGAGCTTGGGGCGCAGGTAAAGCTGGATCTCCGCGCCGCAGTCGGCGGCGCGGCAGCGGAACGCACGGCCGGTGCCCCATTGGTCCACCGGGAACGGCCATTTGATCTCGCTCCACGCGCGGGGCGCGGGCTCTCCCGCCGTGGCCGGCTGCTGACCGGCTGCGACTGCGCCGGCGACGAGAGCCATCGCAACGATGCCGGCGCGCAACGCGATCATTTCAGTTCGACCTGATAGTTTTCGATCAAGGTATTGGCGAGGAGCTTGTCGGCCGCCTGCTCGAGCATGGTTTGCGCGGCTTTGCGGTCGCGCCCCTCGATCTCGATGTCGAACACCTTGCCCTGGCGCACGCTGGCCACGCCGGCGATGCCGAGCGATTTAAGCGCGCCCTCAATCGCCTTGCCCTGGGGATCGAGGATGCCGGATTTGAGGGTGACGGTGACGCGAGCCTTCATCGCCTGTCCTGACGAGCATCGATATGGCGCGAATCGTTCAAACCGCAAGCGGAAGAAACGCGCAGTGCGCCCGCGCGCGCCTCATAGCTTCGAAGTTTAGGCAGAAATCGCCTCAGTGCACAGGGGCCGCCGTCGCTTGCTCGAGCAGCCGCCCGCGGCGGGCGACATGGCCGCTCTCGCCGACGAGTCGCAGCGCCGCCCAAAACGCCGCCTGGGTACTGGCGACGACGGGAATGCCGTGGCGCGCCTCGAGCGGCTTTGCCACGGCCAAAGTGCGCAAGCCGCCACAAGAGATGAGCAGGCCCTCTGCGGCCGGCGCCGTGGCGCAGACCTCGGAGCCGAGCGCGATGATATCCGCTTCGCTCTTCGTGTGCGGCTCGCCGAAACCGAACAAACCGAAACCCTTGAGCGCCAGCACCTCGAACCCATGCGCGGCGAGAAACGCTTCGAGCCGGTTGTTCACGTCCTCGGCATATGCGGTGGCCACGGCGATCCGGCGTGCGCCGAAGCTGCGCAACCCGTCGACTACCGCTTGGCTCATGCTGCTCACCGGCAGGCCCGTCGTCCCGCGCAGCTTCGCCATGAGCTCTGCATGCGCCTCGGCGCCACGGTAAAACGTCAACGAGGTGCCGATCACCATGATGGCATCGACGCCAAGCGCAGCGAGTTGTTCGGCTGCCGGAACGATTCGCTCCCACGCGCTGTCATAGCCTTTCGACGTCAGCGATCGCACGCCGACGCCGCGCGGGAGGAAACGCACGTGCGGGTACATCGCAAGCCCTTCGTCCGGCACCGTGTCGGTCGCAAACGGGACTACGAGCCCGATGGTGAAGTCCTTGCCCATGCGTTGTCCAAGCAGTCCTCAGGCCACAGCGAAATGCGGGAAGCTCCCGGATGTCGCTGCGCTCATCCGGGCTACAACCCATCACCGCGGATATTCACCCCTTTACCAGCACCGGGCCCATGCCGCGCGGCCGTTCGCCCTCGCTCATGATGCCGAGGCGTTTTGCGACCTCGGTATAGGCCTCAACCAGGCCGCCGAGATCGCGGCGGAAGCGGTCCTTGTCAAGCTTCTCGTTGGATTTGATGTCCCACAGCCGGCAAGAATCGGGCGACAGCTCGTCGGCCACCACGATCCGCATGAGGTCGTTCTCCCACAACCGGCCGGTCTCCATCTTGAAATCGACAAGGCGGATGCCGACGCCTAGAAACAGGCCAGACAGGAAATCATTGACGCGGATGGCGAGCGCCATGATGTCGTCGATCTCCTGCGGGGTGGCCCAGCCGAAGGCGGTAATGTGCTCCTCCGATACCATCGGATCGCCGAGCTGGTCGTTCTTGTAGTAGAATTCGATGATCGAGCGCGGCAGCTGCGTGCCCTCCTCGAGCCCGAGCCGCTGCGACAGTGAGCCCGCCGCGACGTTGCGCACCACCACTTCGAGCGGAATGATCTCCACCTCGCGGATCAACTGCTCGCGCATGTTCAGCCGCCGGATGAAGTGGGTCGGAACGCCGATGTCGTTCAGGTGCTGGAAGACGTATTCGGAGATCCGGTTGTTGAGGACGCCTTTGCCCTCGATGACATCGTGCTTCTTGGCATTGAACGCGGTCGCGTCGTCTTTGAAGTGCTGGATCAGCGTTCCCGGCTCCGGTCCCTCGTAGAGGACCTTGGCCTTGCCTTCATAGATGCGACGGCGACGGCTCATCGGCGTGTACCGTGGTTTGTCCATCTGAATGCCGTGGCTCCGGTTCGAGATGACGTCCGCGGCGACGGCGCGTGGCGGCTCAACGGAATGTGAACATGCGACGCGTCCACTGCGGCAAACTAGCCGATCGCGCCCAGCAGTACAATCGCGGCAAATAGTTTTATTGCGCGCGTTCCACTACTGCGAATCAGTTCGCCCTCGGTTGCCTTGACGATCGCGTCCCGCTATGCAAGGCGGCGCGCAGGTTTCAACTTCGGTTGTTGAAACCGCGGAATGCGACGCGGCGTGCCGCCCCGGCGGAAATGTCGGAAACCGATGCGAGCGCGACCGCTGCCGATGAGCGAGAGAGGCAATGACCACGTTCGACAAGCGCGAGGAAGGCTTCGAGAAGCAGTTCGCCCACGACGAGGAACTGCGATTCAAGGCGACCGCGCGGCGCAATAAGCTGCTCGGCCTGTGGGCGGCACAAAAAATGGGACTCTCCGGCGCCGAGGCGGAAACCTATGCGAAGGAGGTCGTCACGGCGGATTTGGAGGAACCGGGCGAGGACGACGTGTTCCACAAGATTCGCCGCGACTTCGATGCCCATGGCGTGACCGCGTCCGACCACCAAATCCGCCGCACCATGACCGAACTGATGGCGCAAGCGATCGAGCAAATCAAAGCCGCCCGCTGAGGATTTCCGCGCCCGCTATTTTTGCCTTTCTCGATTTTGGCGACGAGCTGAGCCAGTATCCATTCCCCATGGCCGGCGCGGTCCACTACAGCAAGGAATGATCTCATGAGCACTGCAACCGCCTTCTCGCTCGCCCGCCGGCTCAAGGCCGGCGAGACCGTGCATAGCGGCTGGTGCGGCCTGCCCGCGCCGATCGTCGCCGAGCTCGTCGGCCGCGAAGGCTTTCCCGCGGTCACCCTCGATAGCCAGCACGGGCTGTGGGACACCGCCTCGCTGCTCGCCGGCATCGCGCAGGTGCGCCAGGCGGGCGCGGCGGCGATCGTGCGCATTCCCGTCGGCGAGTTTGCGACCGTGAGCCGCGCGCTCGACTTCGGCGCCGAGGGCATCATCGCACCGATGATCAACACGGTCGCGGATGCGCGCGCCTATGTCTCGTTCGCGAAGTTTCCGCCGATCGGGGAGCGCAGCTGGGGGCCGCATCGCGCCACCACGCTCGCCAACATGCCTGATCAGAAAGTCTATCTGCGGGAGGCCAACGCGCTCACCGTCACCTTCGCCATGATCGAGACGAAAACGGCGCTCGACAATGTCGAGGCAATCGCGGCGACCCCCGGCATTGACGCGCTTTTTCTCGGGCCCGCCGACCTCTCGATCGCGCTGAGCAACGGCGCCGACGTCGACCCGATGTCGCTCGACGTCGATCGCGAGCTCGACCGCATTCTGGCCGCGGCGAAGAAGGCCGGCAAAGTCATGGGCGCCTACTGCCACTCGGTCGAGCGCGCGGTCGCGCTCGCCAAGCGCGGCGTCCGCTTTCTCGCCGTCGGCAGCGACATGGGTTTCCTGCGCGCCGGCGCCTCAGCGGCGCTCAAAGCGCTGAAGAGCTGATCCTCGTCTCCGTCCATTTATTTCGGCGCGCTTGTGCTCTAACTGCCGTTTATGGCCCGCGCCAGCTGCTCGAGCACCTGCTGCAAGTTTGCCTCGACCGCGCCTGCCTCGACCTCGAGCACGCGATAGCCGCGCTCGCTCAGCCACGCCCGCCGCTCGGCGCGGGTCTTGGCCGCAGCATCGGTTTCCTGCGCGGGGATGAGCTCGATCACCAGGCGCAGCGGGAACGAGACGAAGTCGGTGATGTGCGGCCCGACCGGAACCTGCCGCTTGATGCCCTGTCCGGCAAAGCGGCGGTCATTGGTGAGCGCGCGCCACAGCGCGCGTTCGGCGTCGGTGGGGTTGCGGCGAAGGAGCCGCGTCAGTCCGCGCATCGGACCGGTCTCCCCGGCCAAGCCGTCTTGCCCGTGCTCGGCGAGGAGCGCGCGCAGCGCGACCGCTTCCTCGCTGTCGAGCACGCCGCCGCGCGCCGGTCCCTTGCGGCCTTCGCAAAGCGCGACGACGATGCCGTGCAAGGTCTGGATGTCCTGTTGAGTCGGCTGCATGCGCGCGAAAATGTTGCGCAGGTTGACCAGCATGGTCGCGCGCTTCTCGAGCGGGCGGAAATATTCGATCTGGTCGAGCTCACGCTCGAGATTGGCGAAGAACGCTTGCACCTGCTCCTTGCCGGCGGGCGACGACTTTTGCGGCATGGCGAAGGGCAGCGCGCCGCTGGACGAGAGCTTGAACCATTCGTACGCGACGACCGCCACCGCCTGGGCGAGGTTGAGCGAGGCAAAGGCCGGATTGACGGGAAAGGTGACGATGCGGTCGGCGAGCGCGACCTCGTGATTTTCGAGGCCGTAGCGCTCGCGGCCGAACAGCACGCCGACGTTCTCGCCGGCGGCGACACGCGGCGCGAGCAATTCGGCCGCCCCTTCCGGAGAGATCACGGGCTTGGCCTGGTCATGGGCGCGCGCGGTGGTGGCGAGCACGAGCGTGCAGTCGGCGATCGCCGCCTCCACGTTGTCGTAGAGCTGCACCTCTTCGAGCACGCGATCGGCGCCGGACGCGGCGCGCCGCGCGTGGATATTGGGCCAGCCGTCGCGCGGCTTGACCAGGCGCAGTTGCTTGAGGGCGAAATTCGCCATCACGCGTGCGGCCGCGCCGATGTTCTCACCGAGCTGCGGCTCGACCAAAATCATGATCGGGCCCGGCGTGTCGATCCAGTTTTTGGTCTTGTCGGTTCCGGCGCCAGGCATGGTTCAACACAATTAATACACCAGCACGTCGTCAGTGTGCTCGCGGGCGGCAAGCGTGCCGACGGGCGCGGTGCCCTCGCGTCGGCCGAGGCTGTGCACCGTCGTGTAATGCTGCGCGAGGCGCGCAACGAGCTGCGCTTTGCTCGCCGCGCTGTAGCGGCGCGGTGTGAATTCGAAGCTGATCGGCACGGAACGCGTCATGAGTTTTGCGAGCCCGTCGAGCACCTGCGGCTCGTAGCCCTCGACGTCGACCCAGGCGAGGCCGACGTTATCCAGGGGCACGCCCAAAGACGCGAGCTCGTCGTCGACCCGCACCACCGGCACTTCGATCCGAGCCGTGCCGTCGATCGACGGCGGCGCACCGATGGCATGCGCCCCGGTATTGCGCGGGTGAAGATGCAGCACCGCGCTGCCCGCGGCTGCGCCGGCGGCCTTCGCCACGATGATGGCCGCGTCGCTCAGTGCGTTGATCTCGAGATTCTTCGCGAGCAGCGCCGCATTGCGCGGCTCGGGCTCGAACGCGATGGCGCGCGCGAAGCGCCCCGTGCGCAGCGCATAGACCGTGTGCGTGCCGATATGGGCGCCGATATCGACGAATACCGCATCCGCCCGCAGCCGGCCCGCCGCTAACAAGACCTCGACCGCGCTGTCGATCTCGCGCCGCTGCCAGCCGCCGTGCCACATCAGCCAGGCGCCGACCACGCGATCGCTCGGATCGATGAGGAAACGCACGTCGCCGAGCTCGCACAGCACCAGGTGCCCGCGCGCGGACAGCGCATTCATCACGACGTCGCGCAGCACTGGCCAGCCGACCAGAAGCGGCTCGAGCATCGCCTGGCGCAGCGCACGGCGGCGGCGGCCATAGGCTCCTCTGATCTCGCGCCATGTCGGCATTTTCGCCAAGCCCAAGCACCCGGTTATGCGCGCACAATGGCGCGTGCTGTCTTTGCGCGCAATTCGGCGCGTGTCGAGTTTTACTCTTGCAGGACGCGACGCGGCGCGCCATAAGGCGCCTGCCCCAGGGCATTCCGCTCCCCTCCTCCCCGCTCCGCGCGCGCAAAAACAAAGGCGAAGGCCGCAATGGCGAAGATCGCAGTGAAGAATCCGGTCGTCGAGATGGACGGCGACGAGATGACCCGCATCATCTGGCAGCTCATCAAGGAAAAGCTGATCCATCCCTATCTCGACGTCGAGCTCCTTTACTTCGACCTCGGCATGCAGAAGCGCGACGAGACGCGCGACCGCATCACCATCGAAGCGGCGGAAGCGATCAAGCGTGTCGGCGTCGGCGTCAAATGCGCGACCATCACCCCCGATGAGGGGCGGGTGAAGGAATTCGGCTTGAAGGAAATGTACCGCTCGCCCAACGGCACCATCCGCAACATTTTGGGCGGCGTCATCTTCCGCGAGCCCATCATCTGCAAGAATGTGCCGCGGCTCGTGCCCGGCTGGACCAAGCCGATCATCATCGGACGCCATGCCTACGGCGACCAGTATCGCGCCACCGATTTTCGCGTCCCCGGCAAAGGCAAGCTGTCGCTCTCCTTCGTGGGCGACGACGGCACCAAGATCGAACGCGAGGTCTTCCGCTTCCCCGGCGGCGGCGTCACCATGGCGATGTACAATCTCGACGACTCGATCCGCGATTTTGCCCGCGCCTCATTGAACTACGGGCTGCAGCGCGGCTATCCGGTCTACCTCTCGACCAAGAACACCATCGTCAAGATCTACGACGGGCGCTTCAAGGACATCTTCCAGGAGATCTACGACAGCGAGTTCAAGGCCGAGTTCGAGAAGAAGGGCATCTTCTACGAGCACCGGCTGATCGACGACATGGTGGCGGCGGCGCTGAAATGGTCGGGCGGCTATGTGTGGGCCTGCAAGAACTACGATGGCGACGTGCAGTCGGATACGGTGGCGCAAGGCTACGGCTCGCTCGGGCTGATGACGTCGGTGCTGATGACGCCGGATGGCAAGGTGGTCGAGGCCGAGGCAGCGCATGGCACGGTGACGCGGCACTACCGCCAGCACCAGAGGGGCGAGCAGACCTCGACCAATTCGGTGGCCTCGATCTTCGCCTGGACGCGCGGGCTCGCCCATCGCGCCAAGCTCGACAACAATCCCGAGCTGGCAAAATTCGCCACGACGTTGGAGCGCGTCACCGTCGGCACGGTCGAGTCCGGCTTCATGACCAAGGACCTCGCCCTGCTCGTGGGCGCCGACCAGAAATGGCTCTCCACCACCGGTTTTCTCGACAAGGTCGACGAGAATTTGAAGAAGGCAATGGCGTAGTCGCTACCGCACGGCAGTCGGGAGGATATCCCATGCGCATTTTGACCTTCGTCGTCACCTCGGTCCTGCCGACCGCCGTATCGGCGCAGGTTCCGCCCGCAATCGCGGCGCCAGGCGAGAACGCGGTCGTGACGCTCCATGCCGAGGGCGCGCAGGTCTACGAATGCAAAGCCGGCAACGACGGCAAACTCGCCTGGGCGTTCCGCGAGCCCATCGCCACGCTCATCCTCGATGGCAAGACCACCGGCCGCCACTATGCCGGGCCGACCTGGGAGCACGCCGACGGCAGCGCCGTGGTCGCCAAAGCCGCCGCCAACGTTGCGGGGCAGACGGCCAACGACATTCCCTGGCTCAAACTCGAGGTGACGGCGCATCGCGGCGCTGGCCTGCTGTCGGACGTCACGACGGTGCAGCGTATCAACACGCGCGGCGGCGTCCATGCCGGCGCCTGCGATCGCGCCGGCGCCTTGCACAGCGCGCCTTACGCGGCGGATTACGTCTTCCTGCGCAAGGGGTCGTGAGCGAACCAACGTCGCTGCGCACCGACATCGCGGCGGGAGTGATCAGCTTCCGGCGAGCGCGCCTTCGATTGCCTTGAGCGCCGCCTCGGCCTTGGAGCCGTCGGGACCGCCGGCCTGCGCCATGTCCGCGCGCCCGCCGCCGCCTTTGCCGCCGAGCACCTCGGCGCCTTTGCGCACGAGATCGATCGCAGAGAAGCGTGACGTCAGATCGGGGGTGACGCCAACCACGACGCCGGCCTTGCCTTCCTCGGTGACGCCGACGATGGCAACCACCCCCGAGCCCAGACGCTTCTTGCCTTCATCGGCGAGGCTGCGCAGATCCTTGAGGTCGATGCCTTCGACGGCGCGCGCCAAAAGCTTTACGTCGCCGATCAGGCGCACGCCGTCGGCGACCGGCGCGCTGCCGCCTCCCATGGCGAGCTTCTTCTTGGCGTCGGACAGTTCGCGCTCGAGCCGGCGCCGCTCGTCGAGCACTTGCCCGAGACGCTGCGGCATGTCCTCGAGCGGCGCCTTGAGTTCAGCCGCCGCCGTCTTGGCGAGGTCGCCCAGATGCCGCGCGTGCTTGCGCGCCGTGCTGCCCGTGAGCGCCTCGATTCGGCGCACGCCGGCCGCCACCGCGCTGTCGGCAAGCCCGGCGATGAGGCCGATGTCGCCGGTGCGCCTGACGTGCGTGCCGCCGCACAGCTCGACCGACCAGCCCATGGTGTTGCCGCCGCCCTCCCCCATGGCCACGACCCGCACCTCGTCGCCGTATTTCTCGCCGAACAGCGCGCGCGCTCCCGACGCGATCGCTTCGTCGACTGCCATCAGCCGCGTGGTGACCGGCGAATTCTGCAGCACGATGTCGTTGGCGATGTCCTCGACCCGTTCGATCTCCTCGGCCGTCATCGGCTTGGGATGGGAGAAGTCGAAGCGCAGCCGATCGGGTGCGACCAGCGAGCCCTTCTGCGCCACGTGATCGCCGAGCACCTGGCGCAGCGCCTCGTGCAGAATATGCGTCCCCGAATGGTTGCGGCGGATGGCGCTGCGGCGGGAACTATCGACTTCGAGCGTGAGCGCGGCGCCGACCTTGAGCGTACCCTTCTCCACCTTGCCGGAATGCACGAGCACGTCGCCCGCCTCGCGCTGGGTGTCGGTCACGGCAAAGCGCACGCCGTCCGCGTGCATGACGCCGGTATCGCCGACCTGCCCGCCCGCCTCGCCATAGAACGGCGTCTGGTTGAGGATGACGGCGCCGGTCTCGCCCGCGCGCAAGGCGTCGACGTCCTTGCCGTCTTTGACGAGCGCGGCGACCACGCCCTCTGCCGTCTCAGTCTCGTAGCCGAGGAAATCGGTGGCGCCGACGCGCTCCTTGATGGGAAACCACAGCGCCTCGGTCGCCGCCTCGCCCGATCCCGTCCAGGACGCGCGCGCTTTTTCGCGCTGGCGCTCCATGGCCGCGTTGAAGGCGTCGGTGTCGACGGCGATCCCGCGCGGCTTGAGCGCATCTTGCGTGAGATCGAGGGGAAAGCCGTAGGTATCGTAAAGCGTGAAAGCGGCTTCGCCCGAAAACTTCGCCCCGCGGGAAAGTCCCTTGCTGCCCTCCTCGAGCAGCGCAAGCCCGCGCGCGAGCGTCTTGCGAAACCGCGTCTCTTCGAGCTTGAGCGTCTCGGTGATCAGCGGCTCGGCGCGCGAGAGCTCGCCGTAAGCTTGGCCCATCTCGCGCACGAGCGTGGGCACGAGGCGCCACATCACCGGCTCGTCCGCACCGAGAAGCTGCGCGTGTCGCATGGCGCGGCGCATGATGCGGCGGAGCACGTAGCCGCGGCCCTCGTTCGACGGCAGCACGCCGTCGGCGATCAGGAACGAGGATGCGCGCAGGTGGTCGGCGATGACGCGGTGCGATACCCCACGCTCCCCTTCCGGCTCGACGCCCGTCAAGTCGGCGACGTGGGAGATGATCGCCCCGAACAGATCGATCTTGTAATTGTCGTGGGTGCCTTGCAGCACCGCCGCCATGCGCTCGAGCCCCATGCCCGTGTCGATCGACGGCCTGGGCAAGTCGACGCGCTCGCCGCCGGGCAGCTGCTCGAACTGCATGAACACGAGATTCCAGATCTCGACGAAGCGATCGCCCTCGGCCTCGGCCGAGCCCGGCGGTCCGCCCGGGATTTGCGCGCCGTGGTCGTAGAAGATTTCCGAACAGGGGCCGCAGGGGCCGAGCTCGCCCATCTGCCAGAAATTGTCGGAGCCGGCGATGCGCACGATCTTGCTCTCGGGCAACCCGGCGATCTTCTTCCAAAGATCGAAGGCCTGGTCGTCCTCGGAAAAGACGGTGACCATCAGGCGATCGACGGGCAGGCCGAACTCCTTGGTGATGAGAGTCCAGGCAAGCTCGATGGCGCGGTCCTTGAAGTAGTCGCCGAAGGAGAAATTGCCGAGCATCTCGAAGAATGTGTTATGGCGCGCGGTGTAGCCCACATTGTCGAGGTCGTTGTGCTTGCCGCCGGCGCGCACGCATTTCTGCGCGGTCACGGCGCGCACATAGAGGCGCTTCTCGAGGCCGGTAAAGACGTTCTTGAACTGCACCATGCCGGCATTGGTGAACATCAAGGTGGGATCGTTGCGCGGCACGAGCGGCGAGGACGGCACCACCTGATGGCCGTTCTCGGCAAAATAGTCGAGGAACTTCGACCTGATCTCGTTGACGCCGCTCATTGAGAAACGACTTTCGCTGACTGTGCGTCCGAACCCGGCTACGAGGATTGCGCTGCTTTTAACGACGCCTCCATGTTCTGTCCAGGAAGCGGACCTTGCCTCGGACGCGCCCTTACTCGTTGAGCGCCGATCGCTTATATAAGCGCATTCTCCCACTGCGCATGTCTTGCGCGCCCCTCGCCCAAGCAATCGTTGGACTGGACGATGACTTCACCGCCGCGGCAGCCCGCTTCGCGCCTGGAGGCGCTCTTGCGGGCGCGGCAATTCGCCTTCACCGCCGAGATCACGCCGCCGGTCTCCTGTGCGGCGGAGGATTTGCTGCGCAAGGCGCGGCCGCTTGCAGGGTTGGCCGATGCCGTCAACGTCACCGACGGCGCCGGCGCCCGCGCGCATCTTTCCGCGCCGATTGCGGCGTCGCGGCTGGTGCGGGAGGGCATCGAGCCCATCCTCCAATTCACCTGCCGCGATCGCAACCGGCTGGCGCTGCAGGCCGATCTCATGGGTGCCGCCGTAAGCGGCGTGCATAACATTCTCTGCCTCACCGGCGACGATCCGAAGGCGGGCGATCAGCCGCAGACCAAGCCGGTCTTCGACGTCGATTCGGTTACGCTGACCGCCATGGCGCGCGAGCTACGCGACAAGGGCGAGCTTCCCTCCGGCCGCAAAGTCGCCGGCCACGCGCGCTTCTTCCTCGGCGCCGCCGACATCCCCATCGATCCGCCGCCCGCGTGGCGGCCCGACAAGCTCGCGGCCAAGCTGGGCGCCGGCGCCGAATTCGTGCAGACCCAGTTCTGCATGGACGCAGGCGTGGTGCGCCGCTACGCCGCGCGGCTCCTCAACGACGCGCGCACACGGGATGCCTTTCTTCTCATCGGCGTTGCGCCGCTGCGCTCGGCGAAATCGGCGCGCTGGATGCAGCAGCGCCTCTACGGGACGATTATTCCTGAGCGCTCCATCGAGCGGCTGGAGCGCAGCGCCGATCCCGTCGCCGAGGGCGAGCGCATTGCCGTCGAGCTGATCGAAGAATTGGCCGCGATCCCCGGCGTTGCGGGCGCCCATCTGATGGCGCCCGCGAACGAAGCCGCGCTGCCGCGGGTCATTAGTGAGGCGCGCAAGCGGCTGCCGCGGTAGCGGGCTTTAGGCATTCACGCGCTTGAGGCGCGGCTCCTCAGCACGAGGGCATAACACTTCCCGCCCGTCACCCGCGGGGATTGCACCCGCGGGTCCATCCGCTTGGCGAGACTAACGCAACCTTTCGCAAAGCGATGGATTGCCGCTGCCGGCAATGACGGTCGGGGAGCTCGCTTACTCCGCGGCGTCCTCGTTCTCGCCGCCTTCCTCGCCTGCGAGGATTTTCTCGGCGATGAGGCCGGCGTTTTGCCGGATCGCGGTCTCGATCTTGGCGGCGATGTCGGGGTTGGCCTTGAGGAATGCCTTGGCGTTCTCGCGGCCCTGGCCGATGCGCTGGCTGTCATAGGAGAACCAGGTGCCCGATTTTTCGACCACGCCCGCTTTCACGCCGAGGTCGATCAACTCGCCGCTCTTCGACACGCCTTCGCCGTACATGATGTCGAATTCGACCTGCTTGAACGGGGGCGCCAGCTTGTTCTTGACCACCTTGACGCGGGTCTGGTTGCCGACCACCTCGTCGCGCTCCTTGATCGCGCCGATGCGGCGGATGTCGAGGCGCACCGAGGCGTAGAATTTGAGCGCATGCCCGCCGGTCGTGGTCTCGGGCGAGCCGTACATCACGCCGATCTTCATGCGGATCTGGTTGATGAAGATCACCATGGTGTTGGAGCGGTTGATCGAGGCAGTGAGCTTGCGTAGCGCCTGGCTCATCAGGCGCGCCTGCAGCCCGGGCTGGCTGTCGCCCATTTCGCCTTCGAGCTCGGCACGCGGGACGAGCGCGGCAACCGAATCGATGACGAGCACGTCGACGGCGCCCGAGCGCACCAGCGTGTCGGCAATTTCGAGCGCCTGCTCGCCGGCGTCGGGCTGCGAGATCAAAAGATCGTCGACATTGACGCCGAGCTTGCGCGCATAGATCGGATCGAGCGCGTGTTCGGCGTCGATGAAGGCGCAAATGCCGCCCTTCTTCTGCGCCTCCGCTAGGCAATGCAGCGCGAGCGTGGTCTTGCCGGATGATTCCGGTCCGTAGATTTCAACCACGCGGCCGCGCGGCAAGCCGCCGATGCCGAGCGCGATGTCGAGGCCGAGCGAGCCGGTGGAGACGGTTTCCACGTCCATCGACTTGTCGTTCTTGCCGAGCCGCATGATCGAGCCCTTGCCGAAAGTGCGCTCGATCTGCGAGAGCGCGGCATCAAGGGCCTTCGATTTATCCATTGAGGAACCTTCGACGAGACGTAATGCAGTGGTCATTGCTCCCACTCCTTATAGGACCGGATTCGGACGACCGACAACGAACGGCCAGGAAGGGAGCAATGTACACTATTTGTTCTCAGTTCGCAATATGTTCTTTTTTGCGAATGGGGCGATGTCCTAATTCCGAGGCCATTGTTCTAACTGTCCTAATTTCGAACCGAATGGCGTTAACTTGCGTTCGTCATCTGCCGGACGAACGGGCGACGGTCATGCCGACCAGGGCAGAGCGGTATCGTCGACGCGCACGCGAGTGTTTGAAGCTGGCGAAAGTTGTTCCGCGCGGCGAAGCCTACGATACCGTCATATCGATGGCCCGAGAGTGGGCGCGACTGGCGGACGAAGAAGAACGGGCGTCCAAAGGGCAGCAACAGCAGCAAATTCAGCCCGACGACAAGAAGGAATAGACCGCCTCAGTTGTCGGCCTCGTCCTTGTCGCCCTGCTCCGCAAGAATTTCCTTATCCAATTCGAGCTTGCGGATGGTAGTGTCCTAACTCCGAAGCTCTGTCCTAATTCGAATCTTGAACTGTCCTAATTTGGATTCTGGTCCTACCGTCCCTTGATGGACCGGAAGCCCGATTTGAATTTTGCAGTTGGCCGGATTTGCCCTTTGCAAAACGGCACGGCCGTATGTGCAAAGCGTCACACAACTCTCATGAGTACCGCGCTACCGTCGCGCCGTGCCCGACCTTACAATCGCTTTGGCTATTGCAGCCGTTGGATTTGCCCTCGGATATGGCGTGCGCGAATTCATTTCCCGTCGGCGCCGCCAGGCCGAACGGGTTCGGCGCCGCGCTATAGGGTTGGAGTAGGCCGCCTCAGTTGGCAGAAGCCATGCTGACCTGGTGGAGCGGCTCGGCCGGCACGGGAGGCGCCGTGAGCGGCGGTTTCGGGATTGTGAGTCGCGCCTATGGGGAGGCGATTCCCGGCAGTTAGCGCTGGGAACTAATCCACCCCTCGCGCAAGAGTGCCGGGTGTTGGCGCGCACGCTCTCAACCGACGAGGGTCGTGCGCAATTAATGGCAATGTCGGACGTCTGGGAGCGCCTGGCGGATCAGCAGGAGCAAGGCTCCGATTTCACCGGCGTGTCCCCGCCCGCGGCCGAGCAATCCGCAATCCAGCAGCAGCAGCAGATTCAGCCTAAGGACGACGACGAGGAGTAGCCGCGCCCCCTGCGGCCAGACTTCAAGGGCGAGCGCAGGCGCCCTTGGGCGCGGGGATCCTTTTTGCGGCGTTTTGAGCTATCTCAATGACAAAGCCGGCAAGCGCCTATCAAAATGCCCATCGCGCGCGCGGTCTACGAACGGTCTGGAATCGCGACTGGACGCCAGCCGAGGCCGCAAAGAACCCCCGACACGCGCGTGTCGGGGGTTCTTCTTTGTCCAGGCGGCGCGGAGGGGCGACCGGGGAAGGAGATGGGCTCGTTATTGCTTCTCGTAGCCACACCTTTTTACCAGCCCGACCGTCCAGCAGCCCGTTTCCATGCAGCTTTCGAACCGCCGCTGGCACACCTTCTGTGTACCGCAATGGGCGCGCGCTTGCGAGCATGTGGCGCGCTGCTGGGCCGATGCCTCGCCGGAGAACATTGCCAGCAGGGGCATGCCAAGCATGGCAACGAGGGCGGTCGCGACGATAAGGCGTGCCATCATTCGTTCTCCCCAAAATGCAGATCGCGCCCAAATCCTATGGCGAGATTGCAAAGCGGGCCAGTATCCCGATGGCATGTGCAGCTTTGCGCCCACATTTTCTGCTCGCGACCAGATCGAGCTACCTCTGACGGGCCCGATTCGGCAGAAATGTCACACGAGCGTCCTTTCTGATTCGAGGCTGTTGCCGAAAGCGCGACGGTCGCGGTACCTTGCCGGCATCACGATCTGCCAGAATCGTGGTGACACATCTGCACACGAGAGCCCCGGACCTACCACGGCCGGGGCTTCTCTCTTTTTTTGGCCGGCCGCGACGCTGCGAGCCGCGCATGACCGACGCGGCAGTGCTGTCCAGGCGGACGGTCGATTTCAGCGCTGACGCACATTCCTGCGATCGTCGACGTGGACCCAAACCGCCGGGCGAGTAAGATGAGGCCGTTTCGAGAAGAGCAAGCGGGGCACCTAGCAGCAACCAAAGGAGAGAAACAGATGCGCAAAGTCACGCTCGCCCTGGCGATCGCGTTGGCTTTCGCGGGATCTGCGGTCTTGACGGCCGACGCGCAAACCTCGCGCGGGGCAAATAACGTCGGCGCTGCTGCGCAGAATTTTACCCCGATCGAACAGGCGGCCTGTCGCGGATGGGGACCGTATTGCCGGCCGGGTTTCGTCCGCGTGTGCGGTCGGTGGCGCTGCTGGTGCCGTCCTTGCTGGTGAGGACGCCGACAACGACGAGGCCGCCGCATGCGCGGCCTCGTTTGCACATGATCTTAAATGAGCCGCCGTGAGGGGCGGGACCCGCATCATGGTCGCGGAATTCAGAGGACCTCCGCCGCATGACCTCGGCACCGCGGAACTGGCAACCGCTCACGTGATCGAGGACAATGTCGAAGTGACGCTGCATCTGCTCGACGATTGGCACCGTCCCATGGGGCCCATCGTTCGTGTACAGATGACGGCGGACGTGGCGCGCGCGCTGGCGGAACGCTTGACCACGGCAGCCGCCCAAGCGGAGGCTCCCAAATAGGTGGGCCGCGAGGCGCAACGCCGACAGCGAAGGCGCGCCCGCGATGCAGCGGTCGGGGAGAGCGGCATCGGGCCGCCCCTTCAGCGACAGAATGCCGTCCTAATTTGCTGGCCTGATAGTCGCCGGAATTAAGAGAGGCTCCATGCAAGTCCGCTGGTTCATGATTGCCTTGCTGATGGCGCCGTTGGCGCTCTCCGCATGCGAAGAGAAGCAGGCCCCCCAGGGCGAAAAGGGCGAAGCCGGACCACCCGGACCCGCGGGCCCCGCCGGTCCTGCCGGGCCACCCGGGCCGGGCGGAACCGTCATTCGCTTCGTCGACGGAGAGTGTCGGCAGGCCTGCACGGTTGCGTGCGAGGCGAACGAGCGAATCCTCACGACGCACGCCCTTAATCCCGGCGGCACGTTCGTGTTCGAGGAGGACAATCGGGCCACGTTCCGGCCGCAGCGGCAAGGGACGACGGTGAAAATCGTGGTCGCCTGCGTTCCCAGATAACGCTTCTTCACCTCGGAACCCCACAACGCCCGCGGATCCGGCGCACGATGGCGACAATCTCATCGCGGCTGCAGGCCATCGCGCCGAGCGCGAGCGCACGCTGGCGCTCGTAAGCAGTGAGATCGTAGTGGGGCACCGCGGTGCGGGGCGGCCCCTGATACGACGCGCGATGAATGCCCAACGTCGCCGCGAAGCGATGGAGATCGTCGGTGTCGTCGGCGAGCAAATGTGCCCATTTGAGCCCCTGCCAATCCCAAATCGCCGCATCGACGTAAACGCCGCCGCGTCGCAGCTCGGGTACAGCTACGCCGTTCGCAGCGTCCACGCCGACGATGGCGCGAACAGAGACTCCCTCGGCCATTGCCCCTTTTCCCGCGATTGAACGCAAACGCCAACCCCCACGGCGTGTCCCGATCCATTGGAACTTTAACATGCCCCCGAGGGCAGCGCGGGGTGCGAACCGACTCACCCAGGAACCTTTCCGGCCGATCCTCGTTGAGTCCGGTTGTGAACATAGGGTGGGGGATGCGGGTCAGGTTGAAGCGCCATGGTTTCTCAGGATCAGTATCAGCAGCGGGCAAGCGAGTGCATTCGCTTGGCCGAAGCATCGGTCGACGAGAAGGAGCGCAAGACATGGCGTGACTTGGCCCTGTGCTGGCTGCGGCTTTCCGAGCACGCGGAGGCGTTTCGCCGCAAGGCAGCCTGACCATCAGGAGGAGACCGGTCGATGAACCCATCGGAAGAATTTCTCAGGCACGCGGCGGATTGCCAGCGCATGGCCAAGTTCACGCGCGATCCCGCCAGCAAGGCGACATGGAGCCGGATGGCCGAGCGATGGCAGCACTGCGCTGAAGTTTTCGACCGGCAGCGCGCGGCCGCAAGGCCTCATCCGCGACACCGCCGAGGCGCCTTCGAGGTCCAGTACCGCGAAGCGGGATAGCTCACGAACAGTGGCGGCGCGTCGTCTCTCAGGTTCGGGGATTAAGCCCCATCTGCGTTAGCACCGCGCGGCCGAAGAGGCTGTAGGGATTGCCGAGCTGCTCCATCACCTCGAAGTGGTTGTAGCCTTCCATCACCGCGAGCGTCACGGGCTTGCCGGCAGCCTTCACCGCCGCGGCGAAGTCGCGGCTTTGACGCTGGAACTCGGGCGTTTCCAAAGTGCCGTGAACCAGCGCAACCGGCGCCGCCAGGCGATCGATGTGGCGCTGCGCGCTGAGCTGTTCCTTCATCTCATCGGTGAACTTCACGTAGCTCGATCGCTTGGAGAGCCGCACCGGCTTGAGATCGAACATGCCGCTCCCGCACACACCGCCCTTGATCAGGGTGGGCGGCAGGCTGAAATCCTTTTGCCAATCCGTCGTCAGCAGCACGTCGGTGAGATGCCCGCCCGAAGAGTGGCCGCAGACGTAGAGCCGCTCAGGATCGCCGCCGAAGCTCTTGGCATTGCGGTAGACCCAGGCGACGGCGCGGCGCACCTGCTCCGCCATGACCATCAGATCGCCGCCGGTTTCCAACACGTTATTGAAATCGGGCACGACATAATGTGCGCCGGCCTCGACGAACAACTCGGCCGCATAGGCGTAGTTTTTGGCGAGGCCCGCGCGCCAGGCGCCACCGTGAACGAAGATGCTCACGGGGGCGTTCGGCACTCTGGCGGTGAACACGTCGAGTGCCTCGATCGTCGTTGGCCCATAGGCGAAACGTTTGGGCGGCCCGAGCCGTTCGCGGACGAGCTCGCTGTTGCGGGCGCAGCGCTTGAGGACCTGGTCGCGATTGGGGGCGTAGACGGACTGATCATAGGCGTCGTCGAGGTCTTGCTGGTCCATGTCGAGCCAAACCAGCGGGCCCTTGACGCGGGACGCTTGCGGCGGCCCTTGCGCCAATGCCGGTGCTCCCGCGCCGAGGACGGCGGTGGCGGCGATCAGCGCGCGTCGCGTGATCGTCTCGCCCGCGCTTTGCGGCGTGAGGACATGGAAGTGCGCTCCTACGCGGCGGGGTTGAGCCGCATCTGCGCCAACACGGCGCGCCCGAGCAGGCCGTAAGGATTGGCCAGCGTCTCCAGCATCTCGAAGTGGTTGTAGCCCTCGCCGACGAGGAGCTCGACCGGTTTGCCGGCCGCCTTCACCGCCGCGTAGAAGTCGCGCGCTTGGCGCTGGAATTCCGGCGTCTCGCAAGTGCCGTGCGCCAAAATGAGCGGCGCGTGGAGCTTGTCGAGGTGCCGCTGCGCGCTCAGCGCCTCCTCCATCTCGTCGGTGAACTTGACGTATTTCGAGCGCTTGGAGAGCCGCACGGGCTTGAGATCGTACATGCCGCTGCTCAGCAGCGCACCCTTGAGGATGTCGACGGGAAGATTTTCCTTGCGCCAGTCGTGAGTCACCACGCAGCCGCCGATATGCGAGCCGGAGGAATGCGCGCTGAGATAAAGGCGCGCCGGATCGCCGCCGAATGTGGCGGCATTTTTGTAGACCCAGCCCACCGCGCGGCGCACCTGCTCGACCATGGGAAAGAGGCTGCCGGCGGCATCGTCGACATTGGTGAAGTCGAGGATGACGTAATGCGCACCTGCGCGCACGAACGGTTCGGCGAGACAGGAATAGTCGGCGGCGCGGTTGGCGCGCCAAGCGCCACCATGGATGAAGATATTGACCGGCGCATTCGTTTGCTTGGTGCGGTAGATGTCGAGCTTTTCGATCTCCGTCTTCCCATAGGCGACGCGCTCGGGTTCTCCGATGGCGGCGCGCGCGCGGGCGCTGTTGGCGAGGCGGCGCTGGGTGACCTGTTCGCGGTTGGGCGCGTAGACGATCTGATCGTAGGCGTCGTCGAGCGCCTGCTGGTCCATGTCGAGCCAAACGAGCGGACCTCTCGCCCGCGGCGCCGGCGCTCGCGCGGCAACCGCCGCGCCAGCGGCCGAGATCACACCTCGGGAAACATTGTCGTCATGTTGCATAGGCGCGCACCGGGATGCTGAATATCATTGCGAAGCCATCTTATCGCGCCATCGGCACCTCGCTGCAAGCCGGTCAGGCGCACTGCCCAAGCCGTTCGTTGCTGCACGGAGCCCGCCATCCAATTCCTGTCGCCGCTCGAGATCGCCTATTGCTGCGTGGTCATGGTCGCCTGCTATGCGCTGCGCGGCTCGACCGGTTTTGGCGCCGCCGCAGCGATGCCGTTGCTCGGCCTTGTCATCCCGATGAAGGCGTTGATCCCGGCGTGGACGCTGGTCGGACTCATCGCCAGCGTGACGCTGTTCGGCCGCGATCGCCATCACGTCGCCTGGGGCGAGATCGCGAAACTGGTGCCCACTTGTCTCGCCGGCGTCCTTGCAGGGCTTTACCTGTTCACGGTGCTCGACTCGTCCGCGCTCGCGCGCGGGCTTGGAAGTCTGGTGCTGCTCTACGGGCTCCATTCGCTTTGGACGACGTTGCGTCCATTGCCCCGGTGGAACGTGTCAACGCGCGTGGCAGCGCCCGTGGCCGGTCTACTCGGCGGCATCATCGGAACCGGGTTCGGCACTATGGCCGGCGTGTTCTTCGCCATGTATTTCGATACGTTGCGCAAGGGCAAGGAGCAGTTCCGCGCCACCATGAACGCGATCCTGTTGGCGCTGGTCGTACTGCGCGGCGCAGGCTATTGGGCGGTGGGCGAATACACGCACGACGTGCTCATCCTCGCGGGCATCGCGCTGCCGCTGATGCTCATGGGCATCTTCATCGGCAACCGCATCCACACCGGGCTGAGCGAACTTGTGTTCCGCCGACTCGTCGGAGCCGCGCTCATCGCGAGCGGCGCGGCGCTCTTGGCGAAGAGCGCCTGACGGGCAAGCGCCGATCGCTCCGCGCCCTCAGGGGCTCGCGTGATCGATGAATTTTTGCGGCGGCGCCTCGCCCCACTGGGAGATGAGCGCCTCTTCCGCCGACACCAGATTCGAGCCGTTGGCGAGATTGAGCCGGTCGCTGTCGGCCCAGTGCTCGTGCACGCGGCCCCAGGGGTCGGCCCAGTAGTCATAGACCTGGCTGCCCAGCACGTGCCGGCCGATGCCCCACATGTGCTCGTATTTGCCGAACTGCGCCAGGTAGTCGTGGCCGACGGCAACGTCGTCGATGTCGGGCACTTCGAACGACAGGTGATTGAGCCCGGTCTTGGGATGGTTGAGGCAGAAGAATACGTGATGGTCGACGTAGGTGTCGCCGCGGTCGCAGCGATTGAACGAGCCGATCAGGTTTTCCTTCTCGCCGGCATAGACGTCGTCGGAGCAGATGAAACCCAAGAACTCGCGGAACCAGCCCACGGTCTCGCGGAATTTCGGCGTCATCAGCACGCCGTGGCCGATGCGTTTGACGTGCGAGGGCCCCTTGGGCAGGCGCATCAGCTCGCCCGCGCGCAACAGCGGATCCTCGCCGGTGTTGAGCTTCTGGCGCTTGGTCGCAATCGCCGGCAGCGTGGCAATGCCGTGTACGACTTCGATCTGGTAGCCGTTGGGCTCGGTGAGCCGCACGCGTTTGCCGCCGCCGGGCTCGTCGATGGCCTCGATCGCCGACGCGCCGGGGGCTTTGGCGATGCGTTTGAGGTCATCCTCGCTCGCCGCGTAATACGCGATGCCGAGGAATTTCGGCGCGCCTTTCTCGGTGACGTGGATGTGATGGGGAGGATCGGTGCCGCGCATATAGAGCGCGGTGTTGGTGCGCTCCGCGCGCACCATTCCGAACCGGGTGAGGAACTCCTCCATCACGTCGAGATCGGGAGCGCGAAGCCGGCCGTATGCGATGTCGGTTGCCTTGATCCAAGCCATGCGGGTATTCCTGACTGACACACCTCCCGCCCAGCTTTGCACAAACGGATCACGCCGTCATCCGAGCCGTCCCGTGTCCCGGGTGAGTGAAGCGAGGGCTTTTGCCCGATCAGAACGAGACCCAGGACACGAGATCGTCATCCCAGATTCAATTCCTGGAAGAAATCGTTGCCCTTGTCGTCGATGACGATGAAGGCGGGGAAATTCTCCACCTCGATCCTCCAGATCGCCTCCATGCCGAGCTCGTGATACTCCACGGTCTCGACCTTCTTGATGCAATGCTCGGCAAGGTTCGCAGCCGAGCCGCCGATCGAGGCGAGATAAAAGCCCCCGTGCTTGCGGCAGGCTTCGCGGACGGCGGAGGAGCGGTTGCCCTTGGCCAGCATGACCATCGAGCCGCCCGCGGCCTGAAAATCGTGCACGAACGAATCCATCCGCCCCGCCGTCGTTGGCCCGAATGAACCCGAGGCGTAGCCCTGCGGCGTCTTGGCCGGCCCCGCGTAGTAGACCGGATGGTTCTTGAAATAGTCGGGTAGCCCCTCCCCTCGCTCCAGCCGCTCGCGCAATTTGCCGTGCGCGAGGTCGCGCGCGACGATCATCGGCCCGGTCAGCGAGAGCCGCGTCTTGATCGGATGTTTGGAGAGCTGCCCGAGAATCTCCTTCATCGGCCGGCGCAGATCGATGTGCACGACCTCGCCGCCGAGTTTTTCCGCATCGACCTCGGGCAGGTATTTGGCCGGATTACGCTCGAGCTCCTCGAGATAGACGCCGTCGCGCGTGATCTTGCCGAGCGCCTGGCGGTCGGCCGCGCAGGAGACGCCGAGCCCGATCGGCAGCGAGGCGCCATGGCGCGGCAGACGGATCACGCGCACGTCGTGGCAGAAATACTTGCCGCCGAACTGCGCGCCCACGCCGAGCGAATGCGTGAGGCGATGCACCTCTTGCTCCATCTCGAGGTCGCGGAAGGCGTGGCCGTCCTCGGAGCCGTGCGTCGGAAGATCGTCGAGGTAGCGGCAGGAGGCGAGCTTGACCGTCTTCATCGTCAGCTCCGCCGACGTGCCGCCGATGACGATGGCGAGATGGTAGGGCGGGCACGCCGCCGTGCCGAGCGTGAGCACCTTCTCCTTGAGGAAGGCAATCATCCGGTCATGGGTGAGGATCGAGGGCGTCGCCTGGAACAGGAACGATTTGTTGGCGGAACCGCCGCCCTTGGCGATGAAGAGAAATTTGTAGGCGCCGTCGTTCTCGCCAGCCCCTTCCGCGTAGATCTCGACCTGCGCCGGCATGTTCGACTTGGTGTTCTTCTCCTCGAACATGGAGATCGGCGCGAGCTGCGAATAACGCAGGTTGCGCTTGAGATAGGCGTCGCGCGCGCCCTCGGCGAGCGCCGCCTCGTCGTCGCCGTCGGTGAAGACGAGGCGGCCCTTCTTGCCCATGATGATGGCCGTGCCGGTGTCCTGGCACATCGGCAGCACGCCGCCCGCCGCGATGTTGGCGTTCTTGAGGAAGTCGTAGGCGACGAACTTGTCGTTCTCGCTCGCCTGCGGATCCTCGAGGATGGCGCGCAGCTGTTGGAGATGCCCCGGCCGCAGCAGATGGTTGATGTCGGTGAATGCTGTCTCGGCGAGCAGGCGCAGCGCCTCGCGCTCGATCGTGACGAGTTCATGCTTGCCCGCGCGTTCCACCCGCACGCCGTCGGTGGTGAGCTTGCGATAGCGCGTGCTGTCGGCGCCGAGCGGGAACAGCGGCGTGTGTTTGTAGGACGGAGCGATTTCAGTCTGGGCGGCCATGGCGATTTCGGTTTGGTTTCGCGCCGCGGTTTTAGGCACATTTCATCCGCATTGGAAGCGGTCGCTCAGGCGTCAAGCTCCTTAAAGTAGCGGTAGATGCCCCATTGGCTGAACGGAATGCGTCGCGGCGAGGCGAGATAGGCAGCAATGCGCGGCCGCTTGGCCACGCGGTCGTGCAGCGTGATCACGCGCGGCACCTTGCGCTCGAAGCGCTTCATCCGTTTTGGGAAGGCATAGCGCAGCCCCTCGACGATCTGGAACAGTGAGAGGTCGACATAGGTGAGCTTGCGGCCGAGGAGATAGGGACCGCCGCTTTTTTGCAGCACGCGCTCGAAATAGCGTAGGAATTTCGGCAGGCGATGGCGCCAGAAATATTTGGTGGCGAGTTTGGCGGCCGCTCGCTGCTCTTCGTAATAGAGGTAGCCGGTGATCGGGTGATGGGTGTTGTAGATGAGCACCACAAGGTCAGTGATGGTGAGCTGCAACTGATGCACCCACAGCCGGCCCGCTTCGTCGCGCGGCGCAAGGCCGAGCCGCGCGCCAAGGTAGAGGAGGATGTTGGCCGTCTGCGCGATGACAACCTTGCCGGCCTTGAGGAACGGCGGCGCGAAGGGAGGACGCGCAGTGCCTCGGCCGTCGATGAATTTCATCATCGCCGGAATGCCACGCTTGCTTCGCGCGACGTCGACATAGTCGGCGCTCGCCTCTTCCAGCGCGAGACGGACGAATTCGCCGCGGCCCTGGATCGTCGGCCAGTAGTAAAGCTCGTAGCGCATGATGCACCTCAGCACACAAGTGGCGGCTTTTATCCCCTTGGGGGAGGGTAACGCGTGCCGCCGACTATGCTAGTGCGCTCACGCAATGCTGCTCCCTGCGGAGAGTTCTCGGCTGCCGACCTTAACTCCTCCGAGACGCGGCCACGGCGGCGGTATAGACTTGCGCGCCAGTGAAACGCGGAGAGAGCCATGCCCATCGCCCATGTGCGCGGAGTGAACATCAATTATGAGGTGCTCGGCAGTAGCGGTCCCTGGGTCGCGCTCTCGCCCGGCGGCCGGCGCGCGCTCGATAACGTCAAATCGCTGGCGCAGCACGTCGCCAATGCCGGCTACCGCGTGCTCATCCACGACCGGCGCAATTGCGGCCTCTCCGACATCGCCATCGGCGCGCCAACCTCTGAGTACGAAGTCTGGGTTGAGGATCTTTACGAGTTGCTGTCGCAGCTCAAGGCGCCTCCTGCCATCGTCGGCGGCGGTTCATCGGGCTGCCGGCTCTCCGTGCTGTTCGCGCTGAAATATCCGCAAGCCGTGCGCGCGCTTCTGTTGTGGCGCGTCACCGGCGGGCCGTTCGCGGCGGCGCGGCTGACCGAGAATTACTACGGCAAATATATTGAGGCGGCGAAGCAGGGCGGCATGGCCGCGGTGTGCGAGCTCGATCACTTCAAGGAGCGCATCGAGGCAAAGCCGCAAAACCGCGCGGTGCTCATGGCGATGGACCCGCAAAAGTTCATCGCCGCCATGGAGCGCTGGCGCGTGCAGTTCGCCAAAGGCGCGGAGCTGCCCATCATCGGCGCAAGCGAAAAGGATCTGAACTCGATCAAGGTGCCGACCTGCATCATTCCCGGCAACGACAAGACGCACAACCACGCGATCGCCGAGACCGCGCATCGCATGATCCCAGGGAGCGAGCTCTACGACCTCTTCCCCGGCGACCTCGACGTCGATCTCGTCCCGCCCGAGGACTGGGCGCCGAAGGAAGGCGAGATGGCCGCGGTGTTCGTCGACTTCCTCAAGCGCGCCCAAGCGAAGGCGGCCTAATACCAAGTCCCGGCCGGAATTCCCGATACCAGTCCGCAACGTTCTTCGTGGAGGACCTATGTCGAAGCAACAGGTCTTGACCGCACTCGCAGTCGCGCTCCTCTCCGCAACGGCACCGGCGAGCGCGCAGCAAGCGCAAGCAGATTTTCCCGACGGACCAGGCAAGCAGACCTTCGTCAATCTGTGCGGCGCGTGCCACGACATCAACCGCGTGCGCGCGGGCTACACGCCCGAAGGCTGGCACACGGTGATGCGCATGATGCTCAATTTCGACGTGCCCGTGCCCAAGAACGAGGTCGACAACGTCACCCAATATCTGATCAAGAATTTTCCCGAGCGGCCGCGGCCCGCCGCGGCCGTCATTTCCGGGCCGGTCGAGGCGAAGATCGAGCTCTGGCCGGTACCAACGCCGGGCTCGCGGCCGCACGACCCGCTCGCCACCCGCGACGGCGCGATCTGGTACACCGGGCAACTGTCCGGAAAGCTCGGCCGCCTCGATCCCAAGACCGGCGCGATCAAGGAATTTCCGCTCAAGACGCCGCAGACCGGTCCGCACGGCCTCGTCGAGGACAAGGACGGCAACGTCTGGTTCACCGGCAATCACCTCAGCCTCATCGGCAAGCTCGACCCCAAGACCGGCAACGTCACCGAATACAAAATGCCCGATCCGCAGGCGAAGGACCCGCATACGCTTGCCATCGATGACAAGGGCATCGTGTGGTTCACCGTGCAGCAAGGAAACATGGTGGGGCGGCTCGACCCCAAGAGCGGCGAGATCAAGCTCGTCACCTCGCCCACGCCGAATTCGCGTCCCTACGGCCTGTTGATCAACTCCAAGGGCATTCCGGTGTTCGTCGAGTTCGGCAGCAACAAGATCGCGACCATCGATCCAAACACGATGGCGATCAAGGAATACGCCTTGCCGAACCCGGCATCGCGCCCGCGCCGGCTCGCGCTCGAGCCCGACGACGTCGTGTGGTACGCGGATTTCTCGCGCGGCTATCTCGGCCGGCTCGACCTTGCGACCGGTGAGCACAAGGAATGGCCTTCGCCGAGCGGACCGAAGTCGGAGCCCTACGGCATGGTCTTCACCAAGGGTGCCGTTTGGTACAACGAGTCCGGCGCCAAGCCCAACACCATCGTGCGCTTCGATCCGAAGACGGAGAAATTCCAGAGCTGGGCGATTCCCGGCGGCGGCGACATCGTGCGCAACATGAGCGTGACACCCGACGGCAATCCGGTCACCGCGAACAGTCTGGTCAATCAGGTCGGGCTGGTCGAGGTGAAGTAGAACTGCCCACAAGCTCGGTGGGCACCCTCCCCCGCTTGCGGGGGAGGGCTGGGGTAGGGGTGAGCGCGCACACTCTATCTTTTTCGCTTACCCCCTCCCTTTCCCTCCCCCGCAAGCGGGGGAGGGAACGCTGTGGCGCTGGCCGTCATAATTTTCAGGAGCCATCAATGGCCAAAATCTGCGATTGCTTTCCCGAGTTGAAGGAGATCACCGAGGCGCGCGAGCGCCGCTACCGCGCGCATCCGGAGAAAGCGGCGCCGGAGGGGCCGCAGAGCTTCGTCGAGGTCAAGGTGACTTCGATCGGGCAACTCAACGAATTGGTCGAGTGCAAGAAGAGCGGCTACAAATTTCTCATCAGCGAGCCGGCGCATGTGGGCGGACAGAATTGCGCGCCGACGCCGCTCGAATTTTTGCTCTCCGGGGCGGTCGGCTGCTACGCCGCGGTATTCGCGTTCTATGCGGCGAAGCTCGGCGTCTCCTACGACAGCTTCGAGGCGGTCGCGCGCACCGAGTTCGATGCGCGCGGCCACATGATCGCCGAGGCGCCGTCATCCGCCTTCGGCAAGGTAACGATCAGCGTCCACGTCGTCAGCGACGCGCCCGCGGACAAGCTGAGCGAAGTCGAGCGCTTGGCCCTGGCGGGCTGCCCCGGCATCAACACGCTGCGCGCGCCGGTGCCGGTGGAGAGCGAATTGAAGGTGACGCGTCCGCGCACGGAGAAGGCGGCGTAAGCGGCGCGCGGCGTCAGTTCCAGACCCTGCGCTTACCTCCCGCGCTTGCGCGGCAGACCCTTGCGCCTGGTGTGCGCGAACTCGCGCAATTGCCGCTCGCTCATGCTCTCCGCCAGCTGACGTGACGCGCCTTTGAGGCTTTGCTTCGAGCGCTCACCGCGCTTGGCGGCGAGCGCCGCGCCCGCGGCCATCTGTTGCTTCTTCGATCTCGCCGGCATGGTCTCCTCCTGGGCCTTTGCAACTTCGCAAGTTGCATCCTGCACAGGCAAGAATGTGCGCCGCGGCTGAAGGTTCCGCTTGGCGCGGAGGAATGTGGCTATCGCGCCGGCGCCTCGATCGGCGGTGCGCAGTTGGAGCGCCCCTGCGCCATGCAGTCGTCGAGCCGGCGCTGCTCGAACAGGGCGTTGGCGAGCCAAATGCCGCCGCCCACCACCAGGACGAGGAAAAACAAAATCAGCGCGTTGGCGATCCGCCGGTCGCGCGCGGTCTCCACGTATTTGTCTTCCTGCGGCTGCTCCGGCTCGTCCATGGCTCACTCACCCTGCCATGGTTTCCTTTACCACCTTGACCAGCTGCTTGAGCGTGAACGGCTTGGCCAGGAAGTTGAACTGCGTCGGGTCGGGCAGGCTCTTGTCGAAGGCGTCCTCGGCATAGCCCGACACGAAAATGATTTTGATGTCGGGCTTGCGCTTCTTGAGCTCCTTCATCAGCGTCGGCCCGTCCATCTCCGGCATGACCACGTCGGAAACGACGACGTCGACGTCACCTCCTTGCTTCTCGAGTTCTTGCAGCGCCTCGACGCCGTTGCCGGCCTCGATCACGGTGTAGCCGCGCGACTGCAGCCCGCGCGCGTTGAGCGCGCGCAGCCCCTCCTCGTCCTCGACCAAAAGGATGGTGCCGCGGCCGGTCAGATCGGTCGTGGCGCCGCGCATCTCGTCGGCGGCGGCGATGGCGGGCGCGGTGGCCTCGGCCAAGTGCGGGACGTCGTCGGCCGCCGGACTATGGCGCGGCAGGAAGATGCGGAAGACCGTGCCCTTGCCGAGGCGCGACTCGACGTAGATGAAGCCGCCGGTCTGTTTGACCACGCCGTAGACCGTCGAAAGGCCGAGCCCCGTGCCCCTGCCCACGTCCTTGGTGGTGTAGAAGGGATCGAAAATCTTGTCGATGATCTCGGGCGCGATCCCGCTGCCGGTATCCTCGACCTCGACCATGACGTAGTCGCCGGCCGGCATATCCTTGTGCGGGTGCGGCGCGCCGTCGCCGACGCTGACATTGGATGTGCGCAGCGTGAGCTTGCCGCCCATCGGCATTGCGTCCCGCGCATTGACGGCGAGATTGATGATCACCTGCTCGAACTGTCCGACGTCGGCCTTGACCGGCCAGAGGTCGCGCACCTGCGGAACGTCGAGCGCCACGTTCTCGCCGATCAGGCGGCGCAGCAGAACCGTCAGATCCGAGAGCGCCTCGCCGACATCGATGACCTGCGGCCGCATGGTCTGCTTGCGCGAGAATGCCAGCAGCTGCCGCACCAGGCTCGCGGCGCGGTTGGCATTCTGCTTGATGTGCATGATGTCCTGGAACGACGGATCGCTGGGCCGGTGCGCGCTCAAAAGAAAATCAGTCGCCATCATGATGGCGCCGAGCAGATTGTTGAAGTCGTGGGCGATATTGCCGGTGAGCCGCCCGATGGTCTCCATCTTCTGCTGCTGGTTGACCTGATTCTCGAGCGTGCGCTGCTGGGTGGTTTCCAGCGCATAGACGATGGCGGCCTCGCGGTCGCGCGCTTTCTCGTCCTCGATGGCGGTGACGAAGAAGCTCGCATAGCGCTCATCGGCGCCGGCGAGCGCCGCGTCGACCGGGTCGATCTCCCCCTGCCCTTCCGCCGCCTTGCGGATGGCAGCTTCGAGCACGGGCCGGTCGCGCTGCGCAACGACCGCGAGGATCGAGCGGTCGCCCGACGCCTCGCCTTTGAACGCGGACTGGAACAAGCGCGCGAACCTGGCATTGGAATCCGCGATCCGTCCCTGCTTGTCGACGGTGGCGATCGCCATCGGCGTGTTCTGGAAAAAGCGCATGAAGCGCACCTCGGCGGCGCGCTGCGGGTCGATCGAGCCGTCGCGGGCGCGATTGAGAACGAGCGTGCGGGAGGCGCCGGGCGAGCCGTCGGGGCCGAAGGCGACCTTGTGGAACAGCCGCGCCGGCACGGTGCGGCCGCCGCGCGTCTTGAGATCGATGTCGAGAATCTCAGTCTTCACGTCGCCCGCCACCGCCGCGAGGGTGGTCAAGAGCGCCGCGCCCTCGCCGGCGACGATTTGATCGAGCTTGAGCCCGCCGGAGCCAACCTGCGCGAGATCGTAATCGAGCCAATTGGCGAGCGTGGCGTTGAGATAGACGATGTTGCCGTTGGCCTCGACCGAAAAGAAGCCGGCCGGCGCATGGTCGAGATAGTCGATGGCGTGCTGCAGCTCTTGGAACACGTTTTCATGCCGTTCGAGGTCGCGCGTCACGTCGGCCAGCGACCACACCGTCATGCGGGACTGGCGCTCGCCTTCGCCGAGCGGGCGCACGCGGATGCGCAGCCAGCGCCCGCTCTCGCCCTGGTGCGCGCTCACGCGCATCTCCTCCTGGGCGCGGCGCCCTTCGCGTGCGGCCTTGAGCAGGCGATAGACGGCTTCCGAAACAGCCGCGTCGCCCATGAACACGCGCTCGACCGGCCGTACGTCGCGCGGGCCGGACGCGCCGACGAGTTCGAGATAGGCCGCGTTGGCGTAAACGACGCGGCCCTGCGCGTCCGTCACCAGGATGCCCTCGCTGGCGTGATCGACGACGGCGGCGAGCAGCGGACGTTTGGACGCCCGGCCCGACGCGCCCAAGATCCTGGCGGCAAGCGCCAGCAACAGGAGCCCGCCGAGCGCGGCGAGTACGGCGATGAGCGCGAGCGTGTAGGGCTCGCTCTTGGCGCGGCCGATGAAGGCGGCGAACACGGCTGCGATCAGCGCGAAGGCGAAGGGCAGCACGAGAGCGATGCTGGCGATGCCGCGGCTTGGCCGCCCGCCGTCAACCGGCGCACGGGCGTTATCCTTCGACGGGAGCGGCTGCGTCATGATCGGCGTGGAATCGGCAGCATTCGCCTTGTCTTGAGTGCCCCAGCCGATGAGTCCACGCAAGGCTTTCGCATGACCGCCGCCCGGCGAGTTCCCCGCATCGCGCGCGCCGGCATCTCGGTGAAGACGCGTGCCGCGCGTGTGGCGGTGGGGTCGCCTCCGCCATCGGGCCGGACCAGAAATACTGTGGCGCTGGGCGGGTTAATGGCGCCTTGCGGACCGCCCCTCAGGGCCGACCGTCGTTTACCAAATCCACGCTTTGGGATCGCGGCTTTGCGGCCTCGGACCCCTATCTTTCTTCATTTCCTGTTAGTATTGACGGCACCGCAAAGTGCCCGCGGCGTTAACTATTCGGGCAATCCCGACCAAGCCGCCGCACCCTGGAAGCAGGGAGGAGCAAGTGGACAGCTTATTGGGCGAAGGACAGGTCGGCCTCAAGGTCGTTTTGATCGTGATCGTGGTGCTCGCCCTGCTCGCGCTGGCGTTCTGGCTGGTGCGCCGGTTCGCGGGCGGGCGCCTCGGCGGCGGCGCTGCGCGCGGACGCCAGCCGCGGCTCGCCGTCATCGACCAAGCAACCGTCGACGGCCGACGGCGCCTCGTCCTTATTCGCCGCGATAACGTGGAGCATCTCCTGATCATCGGCGGGCCAACCGACGTGGTGGTCGAGCAAAACATCGTGCGCGCCGCAGCGGCGGTGCGGGAGACAGCGTCCACCCGTCCGCCGGCCGCCGATACGCTGCCGCGGGCCGTCCCGCTCGGGGATGACAGCATGTGGCCGCTGGAGCCGGAGCCGGCAGCGAAGCTCGAGCCTGCACCGCGGGTCGAGCCGTCGCTGCGCGCCGAGCCGCGGCCGCAACGTCCCCCCATGGCGACCGAAGAGGCGATGCTGTGGCCGGGAGAGCGTCCGTCAGAGCCGCATGCGCCGGAGGCGGCTGCCCCTCCGGGTGCGCCGCCTACGCGCGAGCGCAGGGCGCGTGCCGGCGACCCGCTGGCGGAATTGGCCGACGAACTGTCGCGCGCGCCTGCGGTTCCCGAACCCGCCGAGCAACGCCGCGCGCCGCGGCTGCAACCGGCGCCGGCGTCGCCCGAACCCAAGTCGGTCGCCGACCAGAACCTCTCGGAGATGGCACAGCGGCTCGAGGCCGCACTCCGCCGCCCCAAAACCGATGACACCCGCGCGGCCGCAGGAGCGCCAAGGACCGAACCTGCGCCTGACATGCCGACGGCAGCGCCGCCCTTTGCGCGGCCGCAGCCGACCCTGCGACGTCCGTTCAGAAGCGACGACACGCGCGGCTTGGCAGCAGCGCCCAAGGTTCCGAGCGAACCTGGCGCGCCGGCGAGCGACGGCGCCAGTGGCGACGCCGAAGGGCAGCAGAAGTCGTTCTACGACAGCCTCGAGCAGGAGATGGCAAGTCTCTTGAATCGGCCGCCGCAGAAGCCTTAATGGCCGATCGCCGCACTCGCCGCTCGCTTTGATGGCGTCACTCGCCGGCGGACGGTCCTCTCCTGGTCCCCAGGAGATCGCCGCTAACATTTCAGCTGGGTCGCATCTTGACCGTGGTACTTGGCGGCGGCCGCCCCGTGCTTTCCGCGCCGCGTCACTCGTCGCGATAGATACGCTCGCGCCGCTCGTGGCGTTCCTGCGCCTCGACCGAGAGCGTGGCAATGGGGCGCGCCTCGAGCCGCTTGAGCGAGATTGGCTCGCCGGTCTCTTCGCAGTAGCCGTAGGTGCCGTCGTCGAGGCGAGCGAGCGCGGCGTCGATTTTGGCGATCAGCTTGCGCTGACGGTCGCGCGCCCGCAGTTCAATCGCCCGGTCGGTCTCCGAGGAGGCGCGGTCAGCGAGGTCGGGATGGTTCTCGTTCTCGGCCTGCAGATGCGCCAGTGTCTCTCTCGCCTCCTTGAGGATCTCCTCCTTCCAGGCCATGAGCTTCTGGCGGAAATACTCCCGCTGTCGCTCGTTCATGAAAGGCTCTTTGTCGGAAGGTCGATAAGGCTTGGTCCTGTCCTGTACCGCGCCGCCGTTTTTTTGCGACATTGCAACCCCGTGCAAAAGCGAAGCCCCTACTTGCGGGGCGAGCTTATATCGACCCGCGCGAGGCCGGACAATAACGGAATTGCGGCCGGCCCCATTTTGGATGCGATGCAAAAGAATTGCGGCGGCGGCGCGGCGGTGGCCAGGCGTGTGCGCAGGGCGCACCGCCGGCCTTCTAGCGCTGGCGCTCCACCGCCCTGATCGCGTCGGCGCTCGCGCTTCCTGCCGGTGCGTGCGGCGGGAAGCGGATGAGCAGATCAGAAAATTCCTCGAGCAACACCACGCCCGCGCCCGTGGTCAGGCCAAGGACGTGGCCGCCGCGCGTCTTATCGGCGCTGAGAAAATGGAAATGCCAGCCGGCCACGTTGACCGAGCTGGCCGCGGCCGGGAAACGGAACCCGATCAGGGTACCCTCAACCTCTTCGATCGTATGGACGACCTGCTGCGCTTTCATCACGTCCGCCAGGGGGCGGTACGGAGGCTGTTGCTTGGGCTCGCTGCGGAGTGTGATCGCACGAAAGTGGCCGTTCACCCGCGCAGCGAGTACCCGCGATGCGCTGTAGGGCAGCGCGTCGAGCGCCGCCCCCAGCTGCTCGAGGGATTGTCCGGTAGCGACTGGCACTGATCCTTGCGGATCGAGCGCGACCACCACGGCAAACGGAGTCAACTCCGAGGCGGCGACCACATGCGCCCGGCCGTCGACGGTGCCGCGGTAGGCCTCCCCATCAAGCACCATCATCTCCCCATCGACGCCGTTGAAGGTTCCGAGCCCGAAATTGCCGTGCCGGAGCAACTCGCCGACGGTTGTATCGCCGTCATAGCCGCCGGCGAGCAGACTGGAAATGGTGGAGACCTGGTAGACTTCGGTGGCGTGCAGGGGCGCGGTGGCAGCGGCGAAAACGGCCAACGCCAGCACACGCCACAGCATCGGGCGAAGCATCATGAACTCCTTCGGGGATGGCCGCGCGGGGTCGCACCGCGCTCACGCCGGCGCGTCGGGGATGAACTTCAAGGCAAGGCCGTTCATGCAGTAGCGCAGGCCCGTCGGCGGCGGCCCGTCCTCGAAAAGGTGGCCCAGATGTCCGCCACAGCGACGACAATGCACCTCGGTGCGCGGCAACAATAACAGGTAATCCTTGGCCGTGCCGATCGCGTTCGGCAGCGGCTCATAGAAGCTCGGCCAACCGGTCTTGCTGTCGTACTTCGTCTCCGACGAGAACAGCAGAAGATCACAGCCGGCGCAGGCGAACTTGCCCTTGCGTTTTTCGTCATTGAGCGGGCTCGAGCCGGCGGGTTCGGTCCGGTGCCGCCGCAACACGTCGTATTGCGGCTTGCTCAGGATCGCGCGCCACTCGCTGTCGCTCTTCTGGATTTCGAACGCGCCCGCGGCCTCCGCATCGGAGCTCCTTGGCCAGCGCAGCCAAGCGATCAGTGCGGCCGCCCCAACTCCCGTCAGCAACAGACGACGGTCGATCATGCTCAATCCTTCTTGCCCCACAACTCTTCGAGCCGCGCATCGCGGCCGCAGTTGAAGCGGTAGAATTTATAGCGGACCGGATTCTTCATGTAGTAATCCTGATGGTAGTCTTCGGCCTTGTAGAACGGTCCGGCCGGCACGATCTGGGTCGCGATCGGCTGCTTGAAGCGCTTCTCGACCGCCGCCTTCGAGGCCTCCGCCAGCGCCCGCTGTTCCTCGCCGCGATAGAAGATCGCGCTGCGATATTGGTCGCCGTGGTCGCAGAACTGACGATCCTTCGCCAGCGGATCGATGTTGTGCCAGAACACGTCGAGCAGCTTGTTATAGCTCACCTTGGCCGGATCGTACACGATCTCCACCGATTCGGCGTGACCGGTGCCGCCGTGCGAAACCTGTTCGTAGCTGGGGTTGACTGTATGCCCGCCCGTGTAGCCGGAGGTGGTGCTAATCACGCCGTCGACCTTGTCGAAATCGGCCTCCACGCACCAGAAGCAGCCGCCGGCGAAGGTGGCAATGGCGGTTCGCTGCGGCTCGCCTCCTTGTCCCGCGGCGCTGGCGAGCAGCCCGAGCGAGACGAGCAGGCTCAGCGCGATCGCTCCGCCGATGGCTGTTATCTGGCGCCGCATGGCGGTTCTCCCGAATTGGCGCAAGCGGATGCTCCACGGCGATATATAGGGCATTTTGCCATCGCCGGCTCACCCAATTCGGCTCACGTTCGTGCGATGACGGCGTGAAACCCGCGACGCCTTGGTTGAAGTGCGGCGTCTTTGTCCGCTATTGCTCCCTTTCCACGCGGGCGAACCTATGCGTTTCGAAGGCACCAGCGCCTATGTCGCGACCGACGACCTCAAGGTCGCGGTCAATGCCGCCATCACGCTGGAGCGCCCGCTGCTGGTCAAAGGCGAGCCTGGCACCGGCAAGACCGTGCTCGCGCTCGAGATCGCCAAAGGCGTGGGCGCGCCGTTGATCGAGTGGCACATCAAATCGACCACGAAGGCGCTGCAGGGACTTTATGAATACGACGCGGTCTCGCGGCTGCGCGACAGCCAGCTCGGCGATGCGCGCGTGCACGATATCCGCAACTACATCAAGCGCGGCAAGCTGTGGGACGCCTTCGTGGCCGATACCCGGCCGGTGCTGCTGATCGATGAAATCGACAAGGCGGACATCGAGTTCCCCAACGATCTGCTGCTGGAGCTCGACCGCATGGAGTTCTTCGTCTACGAGACAGGCGAAACGGTCAAGGCGCGGCGGCGGCCGATCGTCGTGATCACCTCCAACAACGAGAAGGAACTGCCCGACGCATTTCTGCGCCGCTGCTTCTTTCATTACATCCAGTTTCCCGATCCCGACACCATGCGCGCGATCGTCGACGTACATTTTCCCGGCATCAAGCAGCGCCTGGTCTCGGAGGCGCTCAAGCTGTTCTACGAGATCCGCGAGGTGCCGGGGATGAAGAAGAAACCTTCGACCTCGGAGCTTCTCGACTGGCTCAAGCTCTTGCTGGTCGAAGATATCGGCCCTGAAACCTTGCGCGAGCGCGACCCGAAGAAACTCATTCCGCCGTTGCACGGCGCGCTCATCAAGAACGAGCAGGACGTGCACCTGTTCGAGCGCTTGGCCTTCCTGGCGCGCCGCGAGGGGCGGACCCAGTGATTTTTTCTGGATTCCCGCTTCCGCGGGAATGAGCGATGGAGAGGTCTTGCGCGATTAGTCCGGCGTGCGCGCCTCGAGCGGCTCATCGACGCCGCCGCGGTCGATCGGCGGCGAAGCAATTTCCTTGGGCGCAACCGGGTCCGCGGGCAACTCGGCGAGTGATGGCTCTGCCGGCAACTCCGCCCGCGGCACCACCGCCCCGACCTGCGCCTCGACGCCCGCCTCACCCTCTCCTGCGCGCAGCGCCGCCCGCCCCGCCACCCGCTGGTCTTCCTCTTCGCGCTGGCGCGCCGCGCGCGCCGCCACGCGTTCGCGCATATCGACCCACCAATAGAGTGCCTGCATCGCCATACGACCGACGCGACCGCCGGCCCACACCAGTTCGAACGGAGCGAACAATCGCCACGTGTCGTCGCCCTCGACGATGGCCTGGGCGAGGATGTTGCCCGCCATGGCGGTGGTGTTGATGCCATGGCCGCCAAACGCGCTCGCCAGCCAAAGCCCCAGCGAAAGCTCGCCGATCTGCGGCATCCGGTGAAGCGAATTGCCGAGTACGCCCGACCATACGTGCTCGACCTCCACTTCGCCGAGCTGCGGATAGATCGCTGCAAGGTCGGCTCGGAGCCGGCGCACGTAGCGCTCGGGATCGGCTTCCCACGTCGTCGTGTGTCCCGACCACAGCAGCCGATCGTTGCCCACGATGCGGTAGTGGTTGTTCGCCAGCTCGGTATCGGTGACGCCACCGCGATACGTGATGGCGGCCGCCAGCCGGGCTCCGAGCGGCGCCGTGGTGATGGTGTAGCTCCAGATCGGCAACAGCGTGCCGGCAATGCGCGGCGCGAGCGCGCCGAGATGAACGCTAGAGGCGAGCACGATATGCGCGGCGCGCACGCGCCCGGAGGGCGTGATGACGCGTTTGCGCACGCCCTCGACATCGATTGCGAGCGCCGGCGTATCCTCGAAGACGCGTGCTCCCGCCGCTTCCGCCAATTCGGCGAGCCCAAGCGCGTAGTTGAGCGGATGGATGTGAAACGCGCGCGGCAGATGCAAGGCGTGGAAGTAGTGATCGGATTTGAGGACGTCCCTCACCCGCTCGGTCGGCCATAGCTCGACCTCGGCGCCGAACTCCTCTCCGTAGAGCTGCGCATCGTCCAGGACTTCATCGCGATCATCGAGCTTGGACACTCTGAGCCAGCCGGCGATCGGCGCCACGCCGGGCAAGCGCGCGTCGGCGATGGTCGAGCGGACGTATTTGAGACCCATTTCGGAGAGCGCCCACAGCGCCTTGGCGTGTTCCAAGCCGACCCGGCTCACCACCCGGTCCATGGGTGCGGCAAAGCCGGGCAACACAAATCCATCGTTGCGGCCGGACGCGCTGCAGGCGATGCGGTCGCGCTCCAGCACCGCGACCGACCACCCGCGCCGAGCGATCTCGCGCGCGGTCGTCAGTCCGGCAAGGCCGCCCCCGACGACGCAAACATCGACATCGAGATCGTAGGTGAGCGGCGGGCGCACCGACGCCGGCACCATCGTGGCCGTGTACCAGGTCGGCGTGTAGGACGCGTGCTCGGCGGCGTTCACGTTTTCTTCCCCGCAGGTCAAGTGACGGTCAGCATGCTAAACTGCGGGACGCGGGAAATCGATGGTAGTGCCCCGAACCGGAAGTTCGCACAGGTCGTGCTGCAAGGGCGGTGCGAACTTCGGGTTCAAAAGGGGCACTACAAGGATAGGTAGCTAGTGTCCCTTTGATTCCGAAGTTCGCATCGGAGGGGCCGCAATGGTTGGCGAACTTCGGAATCGG
>Ga0306920_100000486_pt1 | contig 46163 bp, 48 predicted proteins | sample flu12Cox44000170_FD_204666 | JGI IMG/M metagenome (GOLD analysis project Ga0306920, IMG submission 204666) | Lab enrichment of tropical soil microbial communities from Luquillo Experimental Forest, Puerto Rico - flux4day.12C.oxic.44.000.170 (v2)... | ecosystem: Environmental > Terrestrial >... | reverse complement strand
TCACGTCAATGTCGAACCATTCCAGGGTCACCCCCAAACCCATGAGGTGTGCCATCGAGTCGATGATTTCGTCACAAGTAAGCGCGGGCGGTGGGTACGGTTCCGTCAGCGCGACACCAACCCGGTCACCGTAGATGGTCTTGAGATCCCCATAGAAGTCAGCGACGCGCCCAGCGGCGGTCGCTAGATCGGTGACCCCTAAGAACTTGGCATCGTAGAAAGGTTCGTCCAGGTCGATGATTGTGCTGAATGCGCCCGCGTTGAACAGGTTATCGCAACACTGCCGCGCATGGACGACAGCGAGTTGCGCCGATGTGAGATACTGAGGCTTCCACACCCCCATATAAAATCCGAAGTCGATACTCCATTTTTGGCACTTATCCACTACACCTGCCGCTTGAACATTGGGCCAGATGTTATCGTTGAACCACGGTACTGATGCTTCGTTCCAAAGCGATTGATACGAGACCTGCAGCATACTCAGCTGCGAGCGGCAGTTCTTCCACTGGTCGGGACTGTCGAACAAGCGCAACCAGTCGCTGCCCACTGCGGGAGCGATAGCGAGACTCTTTGCCATGTTGACCCCCTTATCTGCGCCGCATGGAGGGAGTCCTACTCCGGACGCGGACGTTCTTGTGGATGATGCGTTCCGGTCGTTTGTTGAAGTCCCTGAAATGGTGTACGTCGATGTGCGCTCTACCTATCTCGCGCGCGCGAAAACGGAAGCGCAGTCTGACCCGGTGGTCGCGTGTGCCCCTGCCGCGCTCCTCAATAACGATGGGTTCCTCCAGAAACTGTAGATTGCCGCCACAGTTGCAGACGAGGCAGCAGTTGTTGTTGCCGTAGGGCACCCAACAGGTTTGCTCGACTGTATCCCCAACAGCAACGACTTCATCCTCATCCTCCACATTGCACACACCACACAAGCACGGGTCGCAAGCGCAGCTGACACAAGAACACACAGAACAGCGCAAGGTGGGCTGGTCCCCTGCTGTGAGGAGGGACACCACGGAATTAGGGAGACCAGCCCACAATAGGAGGAAAGCTACAAGGTGAAGCATTTACTTGCCTCGAAAGATTTTGATGATCTCCTCCTTGTCTTTAGCGTCCTTCAGGTCGATCTCTTCATCCTCCGCTAACCGTTTCAGCTGCTCCATTGACATCTGCTCTAGGGGCACGTTGTCAAAGGAGGGTTTGCTTGTCTGCTTGGGCGCGGGTTTGCTCCAAGCGGGTTTCACCGGTGTTGGTGGCGGTGCTGCCTTGGGCGTCGTCTTCGGCGGTGCCGGTGGAGGTGCCACAGCAGCATCGACAGTGGGGGCAGCTTCCACCTTATTAACCAACTCGTAGCGCGGAGTAAGACCATTCCGGTTCCACATCCCGTAATACTTGGGGGTCGGACCGATGATGTCACCAGCGTAATAAGTCTTATCCGCTGGCTTGCGCCGCTGCCCTGTGGGATCGGTGGGGTCCGGAATGGTGTGCGTCGGGTCCGGGTCATCATCGACCGTCTGCCCGCTCAGGCACTTCCAGTAGTAGAGAGTCTCTCCCATAAGTTGCTCCAGAGAAGTAAAAGATGTCAAAGGGCGTACCATGCCCAGTGTCCGGCACTGAGCACGGTTCCCTACGTCCGCGAGCCAGTCCGTTGGATTACGTGGTGGTCCCGACCAGGAGTCCGCTGTTGCCAGCGAACGTAGCGCGAATCTGTGGCACCTGGATTGCCATGACTTTGAAGTTCAGACGCATCCCACCGACCGATTCCCACTGCACCGTCGTGATGTCCATACCATTGATAGCGCGGCACACATCGCTGGTCATCTGGACCATGATGAGGGTGAATGGGTTAGCGGTTAGGATCTGCGCTGCATCCGTCGAGACGGGGATGGTCGAGGTCAAGAAGTCGAGACGGCGCACGTCGATGATCCCGTCAATCGACTTCAGACGTTCGCGCAGCGTCTGGGTCGCTACGTTACCGCCCGTGAGGATATAGTCATTATCAAGGAACGTGTCCCAATCATTCGAGTGGTAAAGCATGAAGGGACCGTAAAATTTGTTGTTGTACAACTGGTTGCGCATTGCCAGCACGTCCGACAACGTAGACGAGGCATTGTTGCCTGTCGGGGTGTTGAGGTTGTGCTTGGTCAAGCGCTGCGGGAAGTTCAGGTAACCGTAGACCTGCGCGGTGCGTCCGTAGGAGGTTGCCGTGTTCTGCCCACCGTAGGTAACACCGGTGTCAACACCGATGAGAACCTTCTCGATGGATTCAGCCACACGACGCCCAGCCGCTTCTGCCATCGTCGTATCCAGCGGGGTACCACTGTTACGCGATGCCGCCAGCTGGCGCGCGCTGAAATAGAAGTCCGAGTGGGTGATCGGCAGAGGCAAACCTTCAAGCTGGAACTTCGGGCGGTCAGTACGACCTTCCGAAAGACCATCCATGTCTACGATTGCCTCACCGGGGTCACTCATGGACTCGTATTCGAGGATCGTCTTGGACATACCGTTGAAACCACCAAACGTATTGGCGGCAGCAAGGTCTGCCCAAGCGCGGAGCCGGAAACGAGCTTCACGAATGACGACCTTATCGAGTTCGATCCACTCTTCCTTGCGCAGCGACGTAGCATTGAACACCGGTGAACTCACACCGTTGTTAATCATCTCTGCGACCAGTCGCTTCTCGTAAATGGGTTTCCCGCTGGAATCCGTGCGTCCCGAATTGATCGTGACGCAGCGCTGATTGGAGCGGTCGATGTACGGGCGCAGCAAACCGGGGTCGAAGCGGCAACCTGCCAGGTGCTCGCCCACGGAACCGTGGGCTTGCCCGTTCAGAATGAAGTCAGTGAACATCTCAGTTCATCCTCCGTTGTCTCTTCTCTCGAAACTCTTGGAACGCCAGAGGATGATGGTTTACGTTGCCATGCACCATACAAGGACGGAGCCTACTTGCTGCGTTAGCTTCTCCATAGCGATAGCGACACACTCCTGTGGAGAGCCAGTGTCCGGCACGAGAATGCCGTTTTCGGCGTCCACAATGAAGCGGTCACCGATGTTGAAGGTGTTGGACGTACCGGCACCTTCACCAGCTAGGAAGTTGACTTCGTCACCAGGCAACCAGCAGTACAGAAACCCGCGCGTGTTCGCCACGTAAGCGTCTGTTGCCAAGCGACCCTGGAGGCGGTCAGGTAGCAACACTACCTTGAGCACCTCCTTACCGTCCGTACCCGTCGCAGCAGCAATCCACGTATGCCGCCCCTCGACAGGGGCGACAGTTGCGGAAATCTGCATAATCGTGCCGGGTGCAGAAGTGTCACCCACGATTCCTTCGATGAAGCGCCCCTGAGGGTTAGCGCTTACAACGATGTCTTGACCCTTAGCCATTACAAAACTCCTGATATCGAAGTTCTGGTCAGTCTTCTCGCCAGAATGATCTCTCTGTTCCAGCCCCGCGCTCGCGACTGCTTACGCTTCCACCTTCGCTTTGAAGTCCATAACCGGAGGTGGTAGCAAATCTTCGTTGACGTTGTTGGTCGGCGCGGGCATTCCTACGGGACCGCCGCCCGAACCGAAGTAGTTGACAGGACGACGCTGCGGCACCGACCCGGTGAGCAGCTGGTAATCGCGCAATTCGTCCATCGACTTTGAGGACAGTCGATTGCGCAAACGTCGCTCCGCATCATCCTCCAGCGAAGCGTTCGCAGCGATGATTTCCTCGACCAGCTTGCGCTTCTCGCGCGCCTCGATAGCAAGCGCGTTCATGACGGTTGCCCGTGCCTGCGGAGTCAGACCCTGCAGCTGCTCATCCAAAGGCAGATCGTCGTAGCTGGTATTCACCCCGATGCTCGTGGTGGGCAAATCCGTGCGCGGCACTGCCGGTCCCTTGGACTGCGCATCCCACTCCATCGTCGGGGCGGTCAGCATATCGTCGCCCGAATGAGCGCGCCGATAGGACGTAGCGATATTCAGCGAAGGATTTTCTTCGCTAAACTGCTGCAGGTTGGCAGTTGGAACCAAAGCGCGGTCGTTCTGCAATTCCTCCAGCGTGCGATTCATCAAGCGCTGCCGGTGTGCCGGGCGTTCGCTTTCCGCCACGTTGACCAACAGCTGCTGGACGATCTTGTCCTTCTCGCGCAGTTCCACCTGCCGGGCATTGTTGAACGTCTGCTGTACTTCCGGTGGCGCAAAGCGGAACCAATCCTCAGTAGTCTGAGGGCGGCGGCGGCGGTTGTGGATGCTCCCTTCCGCCTTGTCCGCGAAGCTCTCCCCTTCTCCATCTTCCTCATCATCCTTTTGATCTTCGCGCGTCTTGGTTGCCGGATCTTCCGTGACATCCATAAACGAACCGTCCGCCTGTGCGTTGTGTGTGGCGCGCTGCTCCCAATCTCCCGTTTCTGGATTGAGACGGTAAGCAATGCCACGTCCACCGTCGAAACCGGAGACAGCGGCATTAGCAACGGCAACCGCGTGTGCCTCACGCTTGGCACCGCGAATCAGCTGTGCCAACTTGCCGTCACTAAAGCTGGAGAGCAACTGATGCTCCCCCCTCCACGTTTCGACATTAGCAGCGAGCCATTGAATGGCACCTGCCCTATCTTGCGGAGTCATTTGTTGTTCTCCCTAACTGACTTCTCTGTTCAGGACTCGCCAGTTTTGTTTAGTCACCATCGTCACCGTCCTCCGCTAGTGAGGGCGGTAGATCCAATCCCTTGCGCTTGGCAATCCGTTTGATGCCAGCCTTGACTACGTCGGGATCGTGCTTCGTGCGACCGATGGAACGGATGGCAGCGTCCACATCCTCCTGGGTCTCAATCGGGAACGACCGATCCGGACCCGCGAAATCCTTAGCGGGATGCTCCTCGCGCTTCTTGCTGGACCATTCCCGGTTCATCGTGTTTTTCTTTTTCTTGCTGGGTGCGCTGATAACCCCGCGCGGGGGCGGAGACGGGGGCGCGGGCACGCTAGGTCCAGCTAGATCCTGGTTGTACATGCCCACTTTCGGCTGCTTGACGGGATGCCAACTCGGACGCGGTCCTTCCGTTTCAGCAGTCCAACCACCACCGCCGCCCTTGCGTTCCGATGGTTGCCCCGTCCACTGCTGTCTCGGTGCCTCCGGTTTCTCCGTCCAACCGCCCTGCTTGCCGCGCGTGTCCACCGGTGCCTTGGGTTTCCACCCTTGCTCGTTGTGACCTTCCGCTTCATCGTCCGCGCCGAACAGACCGGGCTTCATCTTGGACGTTCTGCCCTTTGCCCAACCGGGTACGGGCTTCGTGCCTTTTACAGCCCCATGAGCGCGGCGCACTTCCGCAGCCGCTGCCCGTGCTTCCTCGGTCCAAGCGTTACCCGTCATCTTGCCTTTGCAGTCCTTGCAACCGTCGCAGTCACAACCGCAACCTCCCGCGTTCAAGGCAATCGCAGTCATTCTCACGACATTACCGGTAACACCGACAAGCGCTCTGCGGTGAGCGCTGGCAGCGTCCGCGTGCAACCCTGCCGCGCGCACGTCTCCCCTAGCACCAAGCATGTCACCCATCGCAGCTTTCTGGTCCGCTGTCCTCCGTAGGGCATCGTGTGCTTGCATGTGTGCGTTGGCAGCCCCCTCTGTTGCCTGCGCCCAACCGTGACCATGCACTGCCTCATCCGCCCACTTGAGGGCGTTACCGGATACTCCCTGTGCCGCGTGACCGATCTTGACCGTAGCGTCGTGTGCCTTCTGCGATGCCGTTCGCGCCTCGATAGCTGCCCGCCGCGCTGCTTCGCTCCATGCGTTGTAGGTATCATCGTTATCATCATCGTCTGGGCAGTTGCCCTCATCATCCCGTTCATCGTCATCACAGTCATCGTCGTAGTCATCATCATCGTCCTGATTGGCAACGTCACTGCATCTCTTGCACGTTCCACCGCAATGACAGTTGCTGACTTTTGCAGGACCGCCCCCTGCCTCCCTCTCAATGGTGATTTCCCTGCCACCCTTGGTATCCGCCCAACCAACCACCTCCTGAGGTTGCCACTGCTGGCGCGGATCGAACCAACCGAACAGCTGCCCTACGTGGTGATCGTCCGCGTCAATGTCATCATCGTCATCCTGGTCACCCGCGAGTCGGTGAGCACTCTGGTGGATGCCTTCGCACAAATCGCGACCGTCGTAACCGGGTTTGTTCGGAGTACCGAAGATGCGCTGCGTTGCTGTCTTGTCGTAGTTGCCGCCCTCCGGGTTGGCATTCCAGGCAGCTGCCTCTGAAGCAGCGTGACGGATAGCGCTTGCGTTATCCAGAATCGCGCCGATTCCGTGGTCGAGGATGTCACTTCCGAGACCGCCGATTTCCTCATAAACGTCCTTAGTAGTAGACGCAATCTTGTTGCCAGCAGTCTTGAGTGCGCTCCAACCTTTCTTTGCCAGTCCTCCAAGTTTCGCACGTCGCGCCTGTGCTGCTGCTTCCCTAGCTTCCTCCGTCCAGTAGTTGTTGACGAAGTTGTTCATGGTCTTGCTATCCCCGTAGGTGTCATCATGGGCATAGGTGCGACCGGGATCTGCTTGCTTATCCAGGCGCATCATCATCGCGGCAGGGGATCGGTCCTTATTGTGCGTATGCTTGGCGACTACATCGCGACCGCCGCTGCCGGGTCCGCCAGGTGTCGAGTCCAGAAATTGATCGTCTCCAAACACGCTTCCGTCACCCTTATTTCCAGAGACTTCTGCCGTATCCGATGGGCTGAAGTTGAACAGGGATGCCGGACTACGATAGTTCGAGGTCGAATCGGACGTGTCCTTAGCATCCCCTTGCAACGATGCTGTGTCCGATGGGTTGAAGTTGAACAGAGACGCGGGTGACCGAAAGTTTGCCTGAATCGGTTCCCAGCCACAGTCCCCAGCGTTCTTACCTTGCTTGGCAGCATCGTGCGCTGGACCATTGCCACTGCCCGCGTTGCCCTTCTGAAACTTGCCCGATGCGGGGTGGCGGTTGCGGCTGCCTGCCGATAGGTACGTTCTCGCAAGCGCGGACTGACTGCCGGACACGACCTGCGCCGGAGCGCTCTGCTGGTCACTCTGGTTGTTTACCGGGTGCCACTGGTTGCGCGATTCACTGCACTTCGCGCCAAACATCTTGCGTTGATCGTCCGTCAGCGGATGCCCGCGCACTTCCTTATCGTGCAGTATCTGACATGCCTTCTCACTGGAGATGTCCAGTTCCTCAGACGGTTGCTTCTTATCGTTGCTGGTTGGTTTGACATACGGGTCCACCGCTTTGCCGTGGACGTACTGAACTGCCTCCGTCTGCCGTCTAGCGGTCTCGTGGGCAATACCCGCTTCACGATGGGCAGCAGCAAGGTCGGGGTGTCCTTCGCGCTCCGCTATCTCAGCAGCGTTGTTATGCGATTGCCGCGCTTGAATATGCAAGTACGGTCCGCCCTTACCACCGGCATACTTAGCATCACTGAATGCCCTCTCTCCTGCCTTTTTTGATTCTTCGGATTGCTCCGGGTGCTTGTCACTGATTGCTTTAGCACGCTTCGAGGCGGCAGCGGCAGCACGGGCTTCCTCAGTCCAGACATTGCGGATTGCCTGCCACTGGTTGGAGACGCGCTGCGCTGCTTCACGCGACATTTCCAGAGACTCACCGGCAACACCGGAGCCGCGCGATAGCTGTGCCTGTACTGGTTTAGGCGGTCCCTGTGGATTCATGGCACCGAACCCTCCACCACCGTGCATCCCGCCACCGCTCTTGATCCCAGCGGCGCGCTCGTGAGCATCGGCAGCGTCCATGTTCAACTTGGCAGCGCGATAGTGCTCCCCTCTACCAGCATCGCCGCTGCCCAGATAGTCCGCTGTGCGCTCGTGCTTTTCAGCAGCGATACGGTGCATCTCCGCTGCCTGTAGATGTTGCTTGACGGAGTCAGCTTTCTGACCGCGCTGCCCTGCCTTGTACATCTCCGATTCCTCGAAGCTGCCGTGGTAGGCAGCCGCTTCGCGGGACTTGGCACCGGCAGTGGCGCTTGCGCGACGTGCCTCCAGTGCTGCCTGACGCGCTTCCTCCGACCACATATTGGCGGTCGGGTTTCGTTGGTTCTGCTGCCAACCTAGCTTTGGTTGACTTGGTCGATGGACAGATCCCTCGATTTCTCGTGCAGCGTTGAAGTTGGACAAGGCAGCATCTTCGTGCATCTGGGCAACATCGCGCTTCATGTTTGCCTTATCGAAGTAACCAGCGTTATCGTCTCTGTTCGCTTCGTTCAGCAGTTCAGCAGCAGCGCCCATGTGCAAGTGGGCGGCATGGTAGTGGATGTCAGATGGTCCAGACATCCCCGTGCTGGCATAGCTGGGGTCGAGGATGGTACGGTGACCGATCTTCGCGGATGCCTCATGTGCCTTTTTGGAAGCGCTGCGGGCTTCCGCAGATGCCTGCCTAGCTGCATCCGTCCAAACATTTTGAACCGGCACTAAGCGCACGTCCCGCGCTTCGTTCCCCACCACGGGGTACCATGCTGCACCGTCGCCCCCTCGTGCGTTGACCAGCACTCCACAACCATCGTTGATGGAGCAGTTGCTTACGAGAAGTTTCTGTGCGATAATGTATCCAAGCGAAGATTCAAAATCGTATACGGGACCATTATGAAAAAATCTGTCCAAGTGGACGATCTTGTCCGTGGTTATCTTGCTGGGAAAAGTATGAAGCAGTTGTCTAAAGAGTTTTGCCTCCATAACTCGACGGTTCGAGACCGTCTTAGGAAGAGAAATGTTCAGTTCCGCTCCAGGTCCGAATACACAAAATCCGGTAAGAGGTTGGTTTCCGAAGCCCGCTTCCCACCCCAACTTGTTCGAGAAGTTGTCGCAGCCTACCGCGCTGGGAAAAACGCTTATGAAATTAAGAGAGAATTGGGTATCAACCAGGGCGTCATCTACGCCTGGCTCAAGGAGCGCGGTATCACGCGAGACGCTTCCTCCGCCTCTCGCCTCATGTACTCCGGGCTGACGTTCAAGCAGCGTAAGAGATTCACTGCCAAAGCTAACTTGGCGAACGTCGGTCGCGTCCACCAACCTGGTGAACTGTTGCGTATGGCTGCGACTAGACAGAGACGATTGACAGTTGCCTCTCCCACCGAAACCGCCTTGTATGAATCTCTTCGCGGTCTTGGGTACACTACCACTCGACAGCGCGCTCTGGGGACTTACAATTTGGACATCGCCTTGGAAGAACCCCGCATCGCCGTGGAAGTCCAATGTCGTAGCTCTGGTCCTTACAGCTTCCTCATGCGTAGAGAGGCTCGCCAGCGCATCAAATACATCCTCAGCCAAGGCTGGAGCATACTTTTCGTTCGTATCGGTGGTAGTGGCTTTGTCTTCCCGGACATAGTGCAAAAGATTTTGACCTTCTGTGAGATCGCTGGCAGGAACAAACCCCATATCGGTAAGTATGGGGTGATTCGGAGTGACGGAAAGAAGTTCTCCAGAAAGAGTCTCAATCCGAATGGCTTCCCCCGTGTACCAGGCTTTTGAAGCCTTGGTGATACGTCCCTGTATCTCCTGTCCCGGTAGAATGCACGCGCCAATCTGATTCGGTAGGATCGCGATATGGTCGGGGCGGTAGTTGCGGGCAACGTGCGTGTACGGTCTGCCGTTGAACATCGCGCCCTGTTCCGCTGGTATGTTCTCAGTAAACAGTCCGGTGCTCAGTTCAACCGGGATGCCTTTGCGCAAGCGCGGCAGGATGGGTTCGACGCCATTCTTGACCAGGTACTTGTCGGCATTGGCAACCTTCTGGGCGTCGAACCACATTTCACCGCCCAGCTTTGATTTGAAGCGCGGTTTCAGGAACTCCCCCAGTCCCTGACGATCAATTGCGGAAGGATCGTCACGAATCGAAACGTATTGCCCGTTGCGAGTCGGATGATAGAGGACTAGCGGTGTCCCTTCCCAATCTCTAGCGTTGCGCTGACATTCATCGGGGGGATAGTAGAGCGCGCCCTTGCTGCCCGCGAGGACACCAGGGTTGATGATGGACGCACTGCAGACGTAGTATTCGCGTCCATTGCGAATAGCACGACGGACGCCCGCGCTTTTGAGGTTGGTTGTGATAATCTCCATACCTGCTGGAATTATCACAGCGGGTATGGAGAGTTGTGAAGTGTAGAGCGGAATAATAAATAGCTATTTAGCAACAGCTACTTATTTGTCGATACGTTTTCGGCAGCTTTGAGTCGTGCTAAGCGCGCTTCGTGATACTTGACTTTGCGCTGCCAGCGCTTCGCGCGCGCTTGCGCACGCTTGGTCATAACCTGCCACTTCGCTGCCATCTTCTGAGCATGCTCCAGTTTCTTCTCGACAAGCGCAACACCGGTGACGGGCACCTTGACCTTGATGGCGCGCTTCTCCAAAGGCAGTTCCTTTGCCCAAGCGTACAACTCACGGTGCTTACCGCCCCGTTTGTAGTAAGCGTTACCCCGCATATCGCGGTGGTGCAGTCCCTTGCAGTGCCCGATCTCGTGACCAATGACACCGGCAAAGTCTACCTTGTCAACCACCGTATGGTCGAGACGAACGGTGAAGCTGTTACCGCCCACCCAGGCACAACCCGACGCCCAACCTTGCCCTGCCACGCGGGTGTAGGTCACCGTCGCGTGCAGTCGTGGCTTCTGCTCCGGGTCGAGTACCATGTCAGCGGCGCGGTGGATGAATGCACGGATGTGGTCCGTGCGCCAGTGGGTGTGATTCTTAATCACGATCTTCCGTCGCATGTGCTCCTCCTTTTTACAAGTCACATCTAACTCTCACCCATAGTTAGATGCGCGCCGACGGAAAAGGATTCATCCGCGATATGGGTTGCCCATTAAGCGCACCAGTCGATAGGTCCAGCGACCGTCATAGTTGCTGACAATGTCCTCACCGCGCGGGCGGCAGAACTGCCGAATGAGGGTGAGATGAGCGTGGATGTTGGTCGGGTTCCCAAGATCATCGAACAGGCAGGTACATAGTTCCTCGCGACTGTGCGGCGCACCGTCGCTGAGCATATCAAGCATCTTCTGCTGAATCGGGGTCAGACTGCCGTTCACCGTGGAACAGGTGCTCCTACTTGCCAACCGGGGTCCAGCCTTCGTTGTCCGCAACCGGTTCCGACACCCACAGCGCGGAACCGTTGTAGTTGCGACACAGACTGTTGATGAACACCGCGCCGTCGTTCGCGGTTACACTCTGCATCTGCCCGTTGACTTCCCCCAGGATCGTGTCGTTGACGATGCTCTGCAACAACCGAGTGTCGGGATCGCAGGTGAACTTGCTACCGTTCCAGGTGATCGACCCCAAGCGCACGGGGTCCATTACCTTGTTCCGACCCCATACTTCAACCGTGATGGTAGGCATATACCCTCCTTACCATGCTTGCCGTTTCCAATGTGCTGCCGGACTCATGCCCGCTTCATGACCTGGATAACCATAACCTGTATCCCACACTCCCCTCAGGTCTTCAAACTTCTTGTACTTTGGGTCTGCCAGCGCTGCGACTCTTTCATGTGTCGCTTTGATTTCCACGTCTCGAAACCCCAGCGCTTTCATGTGCTTTTCCATCTTGTCCCATTGGTCGATCCAGTGACGGCACTCCTCCGGAATCTTCATCTTCCTACAGTGTTCCATGATCTGAGCATTGCCCCATGCTGGTGTGTTGCTGGAGGGGAAGCCCAGACCGTGGTCAATCAAGACTAACTTGCCGGTACCATCCTTGACCATCCAGTTCCTACCGTGTCGATCCGTGTTGCCAGTAGCGAAATCAAAAGCAGCTGCTCGCGCCACGTCTTTCTCACCGTCAAACTTCTCGGCATCGGTATACTTATTGGCACCGACGTCAGCATGTTCTATCCAGCGACGAAGCGCACCGTGCCCGCCATGTCCATCATCGTGATCGACGGTGACCGGCACCATATCATCCATGCCGAATAACGATGCCGCCACTGAGGACATGACCTCTCTTGCCCAGTGGTAACCGTGAACAAACCGTCGTGTATCCTTTCTCTTGTCCTCACCGTCTTCGGGTTTGTAGAAACCTTGCGTACCATCTCCGAGTTTGACATCTTCCGTTTTCTCGATACCGCCCTTTGGTTTCACCTTCACATCGGTGAATGCCTGATGTTCCAGGTCCGTCCGTTCCGGGGTGTCAGGGAGCGTCCCTGCCTGGTCATGTCCCCCAGCTGGAGGTGGTTGCAGCTGCTTTTTCTGGCGCGGTGCTCGCGGTACTGGTGGGACTGCCTCTCCTCCACCTGCCTTTTCTAGCGCTGCCTGCCGTGCTTTGTACTTCACACGTCGCGCTTCTCTTTTGACTCGCGATGCTTCTGCCTCCTCTGGACCTCTCTGTTGTCGCTTCAGTAGCGCTTTCTCGCGCCGCTTGGCAAGTTTCTCCTCATGCTGCGCCCTCGTAGCTGCGCCCATCTCCGCCGCCTTCTCAGCAGCTTTAGCTTGCTTCTGCTTGAGATGAATCGCTTCCCCTGCCAGCTTCGTTGTTTCTCCTGGGGCAACCCACCCAGCGGCGGCAATTTCTCGTGCCTTCTGTTCGAGCCTGGCACGTTCCTGCGCCAGCGCTGTTGTCTGCCCTACCACTTTCAGTTCCGACGCACGAGGTTCCCCTTTCCCTGCCGACGATCCCATCACCCCCGGTGATGGCATTCCATCCCACGGCTTGCGAGCTGTTGATGGGGTGTCAAGCGCTGCCTGCCCCCCAGGTGAGCAGGTTGGGTCTTTACCGCCCCCTTTACCAGTAGGGCAGTAAACATTCACCCCAATGGGCGTCCATCCGTTGTTCGGTGACTTGCCCACTGGCGCGCTGTTGCCGACCGGTGTCCAACCTCCATCGTCCGACGTGCGCGGTTTCGACACCCAGATGTAGGAACCGTGGTACTGGCGGCAAAGGTTGTTGATGAACTCCGCGCCGTCCTTGGCAGTGACCGGTCCACTGTTGCCCAAAATTTCGTCACCGAGCATGTGGTGTAGCAGGTCACTGTCCGCTGGTGAACAGACAAACTCCGCGCCGTTCCAGGTGATTGTTCCTGCAACTTCGGGCTCAGCATCCTTACCCAGCCTATAAACATCGACCGCAATTGTAGGCATTTCATCACGCTTTCAAAGCAGAGGAACCTCTGTGTTTATAGCCGGTGCTGTAACCGACTTCCGCTGCCGCTTTGTACCCGCGCCCGTTATCCCACACGTTCTTTAGGTCACTGAACTTCTTGTACTTCTTGTTCGACAACGCTTTGATTCTATCGTGCGCTGCCTCAATTTCGACCTTACGGAACCCAAGTGCTTTCATGTGCCTCTCCACCTGGGACCACTTGTCGATCCAGTGCCGCGCTTCCTCTGGAATCTCCAAGTCCTTAGCTTCGTGCCCGATCATATAGTTGCCCCACTCTTTCTCGTTACGCGACGGGAAAGTGTAACCGTGGTCAATTAGCACCAGCTTGGGGTCCGTACCTTTCGTCACCAACCAGTTGCCCGTATGCCGGTCCTCGTTACCTATGGCAAAGTCAAAGGCAGCCGCCCGCGCCAAGTCCTTCTTACCGTCGAATATCTTGCCTATCATTTGTGCCGCGATCCCCATGTCTGCTGCAGCATCGGCATTGTCCACATAGCGACGCAACGCTCCGTGCCCACCGTGCCCGTCGTCATGATCGACGGTCACCGGCACTAGATCATCCATACCGAAGAGAGACGCTGCTACTGAAGTCATAACCTCTCGCGCCCACTTGTAACCGTGGATGAAGCGGCGTCCTTCCGGGTCCGTGTTCTCTCCAGACTCTGGTTTGTATAGACCCTTAGTGCCATCTCCCAATACAACCGTCTCCGTCTTTTCGATACCGCCCCCGTGGTCTTTCCGAGACTTGAACGTCTGGTGTTCCAGTTCCGTGCGCTGGTCACTGTCGGGGAGCGTACCCGCCTGTTCATGGGTTCCTGCCGGTGGCGGTGTGGGCGGTGCCTGCCCACCACCCACCCGTTTCAACGCTTCCTGTCCTGCTTTATACTTAGCACGGCGCGCCTCTCTCTTAACTCGCGATGCCTCTGCTTCCTCCGGAGGTCTAGCTTCGCGCTTGATACGTGCCTTCTCGCGCCGTTGGGCAAGTTTCTCTTCACGCTTCTGCTTGGCGGTCGTACTCATCTGCGCCAGTTTCTCAGCGCGTTCGCGTGCCTTCAGTTTGCGGTAAACAACCCGCTGCGCCACTTGCGTCGTTTGCCCACCGGGGAAGGGTAAGTGCTGCTGACCCGGTACGGACTTCCACTGTTCAGGCACATCCAGCTTGGGCAAACTCTGGTCTAACTCGCGCACGCGCGCCTTACCACCGAAGATTCTAGTCTCGTGAAACTTCCCCGGTGAGCAGGTGGGATCTTTGCCGCCGCCCGGTCCCGTGGCACAGTAGACGTTGACACCAATAGGAGTCCATTCATTCGACAGGTGGTTTTCCGTTGGTGTCGTAGCCGGTGTCCACCCGCCCGCGAAAAAATCCGGCATGTCGCTGCGCTGCTTGAACTGCAAACCATGATCCCCAGGATAGGGTTTGCGATGGTCCACCTTGCTATCCAGAATCTCGCGCGGAATGCCGGTGCCGTCTGGATAGGCAGTACAGAACTCACCGTCGCGCCGCTGTGTCGCGAAGCGCTGGCAGTAAGCGCACATAGGTAACCTAATCATGTTGGGTCTTGACCTCCCAGACTGTGATATAGCTTCATGACGGCATCGGAGTAGTGCCTGTGGAATACCAGACCTGAAAATGTCTCCGCTACGAACTCACCTGGTCTCTGACTGGCATAGCGACTGACTTCCCTTGCTGTATCTTCTCTCTCCAGTATCTCACGGTTCGGGTCGGAATACTCATACGGGTCGATGCTTGTCACCCACTGTCTAGCCATCAGCTGCTTTCTTAGCTGTTGATTGTGAGACCACTGGCAGTGCCCTAGCTCATGACAGATAACCCCATCCAGTGATCCTACCGCGAGCCACAGAATCATCTCCGCCCTCTCCAGCGCGTTTGCACCGTGCTCCCCCCATGCCTTGTTCGGCATGTTTATATTCAGCGAGTCATCTCTGGGGTCGTAGTTAGCCATCTCATCAGACGGTCGCCCGCCCTGGACGAGGTTTATGCCTTTGGGCAGCGTCCAATGGTGTTGCTTGGCATAAGTCAGCACCTTGTTCGCTACATTCGCAGCGTCCAGTGCTAGCTTCTGCGATTCTGGATCAGAACCGCGCCGCGAACCGTGCGCCAGATAGTTAATGTCCTTCAACCCAAGCGACTTAGCGTAACGTACCGCCGCTTCTAACGTCTTTGCCGGTTTGTAACCGGGGACGTTGAGGTGACGTTCCCGGTACATGGCAAGCGTTTCCTGCCGTTCGCTAGGTGACTTTAGCGCAGCGACGGCAGCACCGTTCTTACCACAACTCGGATCAACCCCGCCGCCCTGCCCCGTAGGACAGAACACGTTCGCTGCCACTTTCACTTTACCGGGGTCCGGTCCCTTGATCTCATGGTACAGGTCCATTATGTCCTTGTCGTACTTAATCCCCTTGCTCAGTCCCACCCACACCTCTGCTACGAACTCACCAGGGGATGCTTTGGCATAACGACTGACTTTCTCAGCGATCTGCCTCTTCCTCTCTACGTCGGCAATGGCGCGGCGCAGCTGACTAATCGGTGCTTTCGCAAGATAGTCTGTCCATTCATCGTACTTGTGGTAGTCCTCATACCCCGCTTGATGCAAATGGTTGCAGTGACCTAGCTCGTGGACGATCAACTCAGGCACGGTTTCTGCTACCATCCAACGGTTAGCATGGGATTTCTCCGCAAGTGAGCCACCATCCTTGCCCCACTTGTCGTTATCGCGGTTGATCCACAACGTCTCCACATGATCGTCATGCGGCTCCTCGTACCCGGCAACCGCGCTTTGGGGCATGATGCCAGTAGTAGTGACAGCGACGTTTCTAGGGATCGCCCAGCCACGCGCCTTTGCTTCTGCCAGCACCCTATTGACCGTGTTGGCAATGAACAGGTCTTTCTTGCTCTCGCGCTTACTCCCGTAAGGGCGCGTCGTGTAGGTAGCATTCACCCCCAGATTCCAAGCGTACTGCTCCGCGCCCGCGATAGTCCGCGCTGGTCTGAAAGGCGGTATCGGTAACTTCGGTGGCGTCCTGTCGTACCGTCCTCTTCCCTCCCAAGTGTCCTTTGCCGGTGCCAGTAACCGCATCCAGTGCTGCGGTGAGCAGCTAGGGTCGACACCGCCGCCCTCCCCAGTGGGGCAGTACACATTGTCGGTGCTCCGTGGTGTCAGCAGTGCTCGCATCTTTCGCGCTGCCGCTTCCGGAGACCTGCTGAACTGGACACCGCCCCCTTTCTGCTGCACCCACCAGGTTACGTCTTTATCCAGTTTCTTCGCCCAAGCATGTACGTCGCGAACGACGTAATGCTCACCATCTACCTTCAGCGCCCTAATCTTGTCCGTCAGTTCCTTAGCGGTCGGAATCTCACCGCCGCTGCTAGTCCAGCGACCATGTTCTCGCGGTTCATCCGGAGGACCAGCGTTACTTACCAGACGATTCAAGATGCTCTGTGGGCGGTCCCGGTCGATGTCGAGATCGTCAATGCCCGCTTCATCCAGAGCATCGTCAATGGCGCGCTTAGTGCGTTTCTGATGTCCCCGCTCCTCTTCGTCCTCCCCGACGTTGGCAGGGGTGAACGCACATCTGCAGCGCGGATGGACGGGGATTAGGTTCCGCGCTTCGTCCAGCTTCAGGACCACCCCCTCTAGGGCGGCGCAATCCTCACAGACGCGATCATCCCCGGCAGTCAGGAACTCGACCGCCACACCCACGTCCTCGACGCCCAACTTATCGAGTGCATCCAGCTGCCCCTCCGCGTGCGCGCGGATGAACTCCGTCTGCGAAATGAGCATAGCGCGGCTGCGTCCAATGTCCACCTCATGCGCTAAATCCTTGGATATCTGCCACGGGTTCTTGCCCTCGACTAAACCATCCGTCAGTTCCCGCGTCATGCGCGTGCTCATGGTATCCGTGATACCGTCCAGTTCGTCGAACGTCCGCCCTGCCAGCAGCTTCACCTTGTCGATAGACTCCGGTCTCCCGAAGCTATCGCGCATGAACTCCTCCCTGGTGCCGTCGTAGAAGTCCAGCTGCTCCTGACCCTGCCGGTGCAGTCTGCGCTCGCGCTGCCGCGTATCGGTGAAAGCGCGTCCGGCACCCATGAGGAATCCCTGCTGGACATACGCTTGCCAGATAGCTTGCTGTTGCTGCCCGGCAATCAGATCCGCAAGTTGCGCTTGCAACCATGCCTGGAAAGCGCGGACCTTCTCCGGGTCCGTATGGAACTGCCAGCGCACGTTGGCAGTAACCACGGTGTACGTCCCTGGAATGTTCTTGAACGGGACTTCGGTGACGGTGAAGTTGTCTGCCAGTTCTTTCTTCCACTCGCGCAGCGCTCCCTTGTTATCCCAGTACCCGCAGCAGTTCCTATCGTTGACAGGTTGCCCCTTCAGCTTGGGATGGCTGCAAACATGCCCGTCTCCCTTCTCGCGGACGTACAGACAGTTGCCACAGTTGGTCCCTTCGATCTTCTTAGGCAGCGTTACGAAGTCCGCTTTCTTCAGCGCGTCCGCATCTACTTCTGGTTCCTCACCGCCCAAACGGTCGAGGTTTGCCGTTGGTTCATCGTCCTGCTCCGGTCCCTTCGAGTCTTCGTCCCAACAGTGGTTGGCAAGTTCGATGGCATCGTCACCATTGTTGCTAGCGTCCATTGCCGCTGCCAGCAGTGCCATGTACCAGCCAGAGAAGTTGTGTGCTGCCAAGGCATCGTTCAGTTTCTTGAGGTTCTTCTTAGCATTGGGACTCTGCGCCCCATACGGGTCACGCGGATCGCTGCCGGTAAACTCGTGAGCGTTGACAACTAAGCAGTTGCCAAGGAAGCGCTCCATACCACCCGTGCTATGAGCGGAGCCTGCGGAGAAGCGCGTCCAAGCGGCTTGTGCTTTCTCCGCTTTCTCTCCGAGGGACTGGGCACCTTGCCTGACCGCGTTCCGCGCTCCGCGTACAGTCTTGACCGGGTTGCGAACGAAGCTGTAGCCCAGATACCCAGCGCTGGCAATAGGAAGCAATCCCGTTACAGCGGCTCCCAGGTGGGCAACGTGGACACCAGCAATGGCGGCAACCTTCATAGTTTCAAAGGTGCCCAAGTCAACCTTTCCAAGCGTGCTCATTAACTTCTTGGTTTCTTCCTCCGAGTTGCCACGTTCTTTCGAGACTTCCGAAGCAATCTTTTGAACCCCGGTAAAAGAAGCGAACAGGGCACTGAGACTGTGCTTACCGAGTAGACTCAGGAAACCGTGACTGTGGAGGGCAAGTGGTTGCAGGGGTCCAGGCAACTTTGCGAGTCCCTGAGGTATTTTGTCAGCCCAGAGGCTCTTGATCGCGTGCTCTGCGATGCTGACACCTTTGCCAGCTTTACCTAAGGCTCTACCAGCAAGGTCAAGGGATACGCCCGCAACTTCTGGAGCGCCACTGGCAGCCATCGCAACACCACCAGCAGCTAGCGCGACACCACCGGCACCCGCCGCCACCTTCAAAGTCGCTTTCAGGGCGCGCATCGCTTTGTTGGCACCTTGGATGCCGCCCGCTTTGTCCAGGTCCGATTCCTGCATCTCACCGTGGGGGTGATCCGCTGCCTTCGCTTCCGTCGTCCGCGCTTTCTGTTCTCCCTTCTGCGCTTGCTCGAACTGCTGCGCTTCGGTTCTAGCTTCCGTGGCAGCTTCCGCGCCTGCCTGCGCTGCCTGGTGTGCTTGCGTCGGTGTGGGCGGTTTCTCCTTTAGACCCGGTGCCGCAGGTGCCGGTTCGGGCGCACCGTGTTCCTCCGCGACACACCAACCGTGTTCGTCGCGCTCACAGCGACCGTAGTAAGATTGTCCGGACCAGTTGACTACTGGAGTCCAAGACCCTTCAGAATCTGCTCCGTCAGTTCGTCCAATTCCTCGTCCGATTCGGTTCCAGTAATAGGAATCAAAAGTTTCGTTGGACGTGTGCCCTGGTCTGAGGTCGATGACCCTGTCGTGCTCGATGTCGTAGATCGCGTCTTGTTTTCGTCTGCGTCCGACACGTTCTGCCTCCTTTTGATCTGCAAAGACTTCGTTTACGTCCAGAACAATACGGTTCGTCTTATCGTCCGTCCACGCGCCCACGCGCGTGCGTCTGCGGTCCAGCTTGCCCTCCTTGACTGCCTGCCGGACCCGCTTCAAGTAATCCTTGACCGCGTGACGTGCATGATGCTTGAATGCTTCCGCGTCCTCAGGCTGTTCCCAGCCCGCACCACGGGGCAGCGATACCACGAATCCCTTGCGTTGTATCTTGCCTGTCAGCGGTCGATAGGTGAAACCAGCTTTCTGACCTATCCTTTTTACCAGACCCGCCGCTTCTCCACTAGCGGTTGCGAACCTACCGTGCCAATCGCGGGGTTGGTTCTCCCGGAAGTTCAGCGAGATGTTCGCGACCGGGGCACCGATCTTTTTCAGGAACTCCTCGACTACCTTATTCGCGGGGTCACCGGGAGTGCCGTAGACTTCACCCTTCGGTTCGACGTGCATGGTGGTCGTCCGGTCGTAACCGCCGCCCGTCACCATCATGCCGATCCAGTCGCTCCCCTCACTTTCCAGTTTCTTCCTAAGTCCCTTCCATGCGTTCAAGTGCGTTGTGTACGCAGCTTCGTCCGCCCACATATAGAAGTCTTGCGTGCCCGGTACGTACCACCCCTTGACGTTGCTGTGCGGAGCGTCGCGAATTAGCTTGTTGATGGTGGAGCGCGATGGATTCTCAACTATATGGATCGGACCCGCGTCTGTCTTGAGCGTGACGTAGCGCTCCGGCGCGGAGGACCAGTGCCTCAATGCTTTTTCAGGATCGGTGCCCGGTTCTTGCGACTCCAAAGCTGCGCCGCCCTCGCGCTCCATACAGTAGCCGTGTTCGTCGCGCTTGCACTCACCGAAGTAGGAAGCGTTGTCGATGGGTGTCCACTGGTTGCGCGTCAGACCAATGTGCTTGGCAACGAAGTCCTCGACTTCGTGATTGTTGGGTCCATACTCACGCCGGGTGCCTCCAAAGCGATACCCTTTCACCAGCGCGGCAACAGACTCCGCCCACATCTCGCTGGAGTTCTCTTGTGCGTAGAAAGATGGTAGATTGTCAACATCTCCGTTGTTTTTCTCGTATATCTTCTCCCACTCGCGCTGTACTTCCATCGGTAGCGCGCGCAGCAGGTTGTGACCGATCTCGTGAATCATCCTGTCTTCAAGAGACTCGAACGTGAACATCGGCACCGTTCCTTCGGCGCGCGACTGCTTGTTCTCTTGATACAGCTTCTCAAACTGCGCTTCCTTTTCAGGGTCTTCGACGTGTGTAAACCCCTTGCCCCAAGCATAGTCGTCTACGACCCCAATACCTTTGGTAACGAACTTCGCCTCCGATGCTGCTTTAGAAACTACACAACCGAGTTCTCGAAAGTACTCGATGATTGCTTGTGGTCGCGTGGATTCTTCGACATCAGTATGGAGCGCCTTAATCCACCCACTTAACTCTTTAGGTCCAACGCCGAAATACCAACCGACGCTCGCACTAGCGCAGCTTCCACAGGTGAAGTGGTTAGGTTGTATGCAGTCCGGTACTTCCAATAGTGGGGTGTCGAACGTGCTAGCAGTATTGGTTGCTAATGGTACCCACACCGGCGCGTCCCAGTCGCTCGCCCAAACGCGGTTGGCGGTAACTGCACACTGGGTAGCGGTCGTGCAGTACTCGACCTTGGGATAGTCGTGCATTAACTTCAGCGCGTCGTGTACTGGTAGTCCGAGTTTGATTACATTAACCGGCGCGTGCTCCTGCTTGCGCTCCAGCCAGTGGTGGTGACCATCGAGGATGTAGTTGTCCCCAGACACCAGCACCGGCAGCGTTGCCTCCTTCGCGCCGCCCCCATGCACGCGCGCGACGCGCACGGGGTTGTACTCACCTTGCGTTGCCGTGAGATCGTCCGCGTTCAGAGTTTCCTCAGTGATCTTGATACCCTTGTCGCGAACGTACTTGAAAAAGTCCTCGCGATCCTTGCGGGCAATCTGCGGCATCTCGTGGCGCGGAATGCCCAGCGACCCCGGTATTGGTACCATCTTTTCGACTTTGCCGTAGTCGAATCCCTTGGGTGCTTCGCGCTTGGCAGCGGGGGGCGGTGTCTCCAGTGCCGCCCCAGCGGGTGCCTTGGATGGTGAACAGCTAGGATCGACGCCCCCTCCGGGTCCGGTTGGGCAGAAGACGTTGCCCACAGGTTGCTCACCAGGAGTGCCTACCACCGTCCACTGCGATTGGGTTGGATAGGAGATGGCAATACCGAACCGAATGTACTTGTTGCCGTCGATGTCCTCGTCATGCCACATGCGCATCCAGTCCTCAATCGCAATCATGACCTTGCCCGGTTCCTGCGCTGAACCGGAATCGGCAATCACGTTGTCCTCAGAGGAGTCCTGACAGAATATGTAACCCTTGCCCAGACCTTGTTCGACACCGATAACCGTGAGGTAGTGCCCGTAGGCAAACTTCGCTGCCTTGGGCACCCACGGTCCATAGTCCTGAACGGGGCAGATGACGGGCGCGCCGCGTAGGATGCAGTTTGCCAAATCCTGCACGGTCATTCCATGCTTCGCTTCTACCTTGCATCCCAGCTTGGTGAAGTAGTCGATGATGGACTGGGGGTGGGTGGACTGCTCTACGTCCGTATGCAGCGCTTTGATCCAACCGTCTTGGGTCTTGGGTCCGATGCCAAAGTATTTGCCCACAGCGCAGGAAGCGGCGGCACCGCAAGTGTAATGTGTAGTCTGCCGCACATCGGGCACTTCCAACATCGGTGTGTCGAACGTGCTGGCAGTGTTGACCGCCATGCCGCGAGTTGTGAACCAATCGCGCACCTTGCCCGGTCCCTTGCCGCCATAGCTCGCGCCGGTGACGTTGCCATTCTGCATCCGGATTACAAAACGGTCCCCGAATGGGGCGTGGTCAACTCCGTATTCATCGGCAAGGACGTTGTGGTAGAGCGGATCGTCCATGTCCCAAACGTAAGCGTGCCCGCTGTGAATCATCCCTGTCAGTTCTTTGGAAGTCCTCAGCCAGTGCTTTAGCTGCTGCTCATTTGGATCGACAGCGACATCAATCATCCCCTGGAACTTGAAGTCCTCCTTGGGCAGACCTTCAGCGGTTGCGGTGCCGCCACCTGTAGTCCACTTACCATGTTCGCGTGGTTCGTCGGGTGGTCCCGCGTTGGTTACCTTCTGCCACTTATCCGCGTAGTATTGCTGCTGGTCCGTCCCGTAGCTGGGATCGTAACCACCCGCACCGTCCTCCTCCACATCCGCGCCGCCCAAACCGATCTTCGAGGGATCGTGACTGTGGGGATCGGCAGGTCGGAAGTAGTCGCTGTAATCGTGCTTGTCTGGATCTTCGGTTGCATCGAAATAGACTAGGGACGGCGCGACGTGACTGCTGCGCTCTTCGTTGACGGTGATACCTAGTTTCTTCGCCCATCTTTTAACCTTGAGTGATTTTTCCCCTTCAGCTTCAACACCGTAAGGATGGACTGCTAACTCATGATTCCTAATGTCAACGTAGAAACGATCTTGGTAAGGAAAATCATCTACTCCGTAGCGGTCACTTATGTCAGCGTGTTCGAGACTTTCTTCCTCCCAGACATACGCCCGCCCTTCGTGAATGACGCCCCTTAAAAACGGCACTGTGTAGGGGTCTTCCGGTTTGCCTACGAGCCAGTGCCTCATTACAGCTTCAGACGGGTTGACAGCGATGTCTACTAGCTCCCCGTCCTTTTCAAACTTGAACGACTTCGTTGGCAAACCACCGCCCCTGCTCTTGCTGGGTGGGCAGCTGTTATCCTGCCCGTGTCCCTCCCCTGTGGCACAGAATGCGTTCACCGTCATTCCGCGCTTGGCAAACCACTCCTTGACCTTCTGCGCCTCCCCGTTCGTCCCGGTGTAGAGACCTATCTGCAACTTGCCGTGGTGTGAGAAGACGGAAAAGCGGTCTCCCCAGCCAGGTTCCTTGTCCCCGAAGTGCGATGTTAGGTCTTCATGGAACAGTTCCTCATCCTCCCAAACGTAGGCATGCCCATTGACCAGCATCCCCTTTAACGTGACGGCAGTTGGTACAGCGATCTGACCAAAATGTGCCTGAGGAGTTGACTTCACCCAATGATCGAGTACCGCTTCGCTTGGATCAACAGCAACGTCAATCAGTCTGCCACGGAACGCTATCTTGAACGACTTGGTAGGCAGTCCACCATCCGCTCTGTCGTTCATGTCGTAGACGCGGGGACCGGCGCTTCTAGTGGGTGGGCAGCTGTTGTCTTGCCCATGCCCTTCACCAGTAGCGCAGAATGCGTTCGCTGCCATGATGCCCGCGAGATCATGCGTCTTGGGTTTCAGACCTAAAGCATCTTCCTTGACGATTAGGTTGACGATGCGACCCTTGAGAAGTGCGAACTGCTTCTTAATCTTGTTGTTGAAAGCGCGCCGCTGCGTGATCGAACGGGTGGGATCTGTCTTGAAAGCATTGAAAGCGCGCAGGCGGGCGGTATCGCGTGTGCTGGCAGTAGAATTGCCCGACCGCCTTACGCGCAGTTTCGCTTTGAGACGTTGCTTGTAGACAGCATTAGCGACCAGGCGCGCTTTTTTACGCGCCTGTAGTCGCATTTGCTCTGGATACGATGGGCTACGCACCAGCGTTCATAGCCACAACGGAAGAACGACTGCTAGCGAATGTCGCCATCCGATCTAGCGAACGTCCACTGAACGTGGATGTCTCCAAAGACAACACCCGCGCCGTAGAACTTCTTTAGTGCTTCCTCAATCTTCTGCGATTGCTTCCTTGCCTTGATCTTCTCCTTGACAGCGGCAACTGCCTTCACGGTGTCCTCCTTGACAACACCCTCCTTAGCATCGGCAGATTCGCGGACAACGGTCGGATCGAACGGGTTCCTCATTTGGTTCCTCCCAAGTTAAGCGACGTTTGCTTGCTTGCTCAAAGGGGACCACTGCAGACGTATGCCATCTTCGATCAAACGATCCAGCTTGTCCCAGCTGAGATGGCGCGCTTCACAGAAACGGTCCCGCGCTAGAAACAGTGCTTGCCGCACGCTCGCTCCGGTGAGAAGCGCAGCTTGCATCGCCATGTCTTCCGCGCTCACGAGTTCACAGAACATTCGAGGACGTGACTGAGCATTGAACATCTGGCAGGCTCCTAACCATAAGAGCCTTGTCCATCTCCCTACCCCGTGTAGAGATGGTCTAGTCGATCTTGACTAGACCTTCCTTAAATGCCTCCTCTCTGTTCCGCGCCGTGATCTGACCCTGCGATAGCTGTCCCTGACGAACCAAACCCTGGCAGCCGGGACTCAGCAAACCTAACCGCGCCACGTCATGACAGAGCGGGACTCGACTGCCCTGACACACCTTACCCCGCCACGACGGATCGGGACGGAGCAAGCCACAGCAGCCAAACCAGACCCCGCCTTAGCTGGACTTGCCAAAGCATTCCAGTCCAGACGCTGCCTCGACTGCCGGGACTCACCGTGACTGAACAGGTCTCTCCAGACCACAGCTTAACATGACAGCCGTGGCAAAACATGCCGCGCCACACCGGATTACACCGGGGCAAACCACGACTACCATAGCAAACCGCGCCGGGTCACAACGGGACACATCGGAGCAAGCCACGTCTGCCTTAACGCACCATACCGCGCCGGGACAAGACTAAACCTGCCGCGTCTGCCTTGCCCTGCCCTGGCGCGCGCCCAGCCTATGCGCACCTAGCCTGACCAAGCCGGAACAGAACAGACCACGGCAGCCTTACCGTGGCACGGCGCGCCGAACCGATCCGGGGCTAACCGGACCGAGACACGACATGACAGCCTTACCCTGCCAAACCATGCCAAGTGCCTCCTTGCCGATGCAAGAGAAGACTGCCTCGCGCGACCCAACCTTGACACAACTAACCCAGACTTACCGGGGCGCGACTGCCTCACCAGGTCTCGACGCATCTCTCCGTGACTCACCTCGACCCACCGTGACATAACAGCCGAACCGAACCGGGACTCAGCACAATACAGCGCGCCTTAGCGCGACATGCCGCAGCTGCCTGACCGGGACGTTCCTTCCCAATCCACACCATGACGCGGCAGCCTTACCAGACCATGCCTCAGTGCGCCCCGACTTAACGCAGCTGTCCAGAGCGCGCCAAGACTTGGCAGCGTTGCGTTACCATGCCTCAACGTGCCTCTCCCAGCCAGTCCCGGACTGACCACGACTACTCTCGAATATCCAGGTACGTTCGCGGATCTTTCTTCCGCGCTTCTGCCAGTTCCTCTTCGATCCTGCGCCGATATTCTAGCTCTGCCGGTCCATAGGTGATCGTGGACTCCTCTACGGGAGTGTTGAAACCCACATCCATCTCGACCTGGTGAACCTTGGCAGGGTCCAAGCCTTTGATAGTTCCTTGAATCATGTCACTCCCCCATTGCCAGGAATCGGTCATAAGACGGTTGATCGAATACGGTCATCTTACCATCTTTGAACATGGCAATGTGCTTCGGTGGTTGCCCTTTAGGTACATCGGTGGACCACAAGTGTTGTTCGTCGTAGGTTCCGTTTGCCAGCGCAGCCGCCCAGGTTTGGGCAACCTGTTTGTGATTTTCTTTCACTTGCTGGTCCGTCAGCTTGCGCGGAACTTTCCCGGCTCTCGCTTCCGCCTCTGCCCGCCCCTTGACCCTGCTAATTGCCTCGTCAATTGACCCCGGTGTCGCATAATGGGCAACGACTTTCTTGGCACCATTGGCGCGGAATCCATCCACCTTTCTTTTCAGACTTTCCGGGGTGCCGTCGCCACTCGTGTCGTAGACAACAGAGTGCCCTTTCTCCAGTTCTTCCCTGACCGTCTCTTTCGCTACGTCAGCGGACTCCTCGTGGACGTAGCTAGCTGCCCCGGCATCATGGAGACTGGCGCGCTGCGCCATTTCCGGAATCAACTTCTTGGCAGCATCGGGGTCAGCCCTAGCGGCGCGGTCCTTGCTAGGGAAACCGACTGCTTCCGGGAAGTCATCAAGCAGGGTAGACTTGCCAGCACCGAAGCCGCCGCCCGTCATGTACAGCGTGCCGTCCGTGTCCTGATTGGTGACGTTCTCGCGGAACTTCTGTTTGATCTTTTCGTGAATCTGTTTGCGCGAATCGTCCCAGCTGCCGTCTTTCTTCTTGTAGCGCAGCGTTCCCTTGTCCGTAGGTGCCGTGAACACCGCTTCCTCTAGCGATGCTGGTAGCGGTTTGGGGTGGGGGCTTCCGGGTGGGGTGCTACTGGTCCATTCACCGCCTTTTGGTCCTTCTCCTTCAGGAACACGCGGTTGGTTGGGGTTGTAGAGGTTGACACCGGGGATCTCTTCCCAGGTAGCGCGGACCTCGTTGCTGGTGGCGGTCTGCGCTTCCCCGTGCTCCGCCATCATCTTGTCAACGTCTGGGATTGCCGCGTAGCTCTTGTCGATCTCCGCCCCAAGCAGTTCATCCGTGAAGGTCGGCATCGGTTTCACACCCATGATCCGGCACCAACCTTCAAGCAAATCCCGGACCACTTCGATTTGTCTTGGTGTCGCCATGCTTATGTCTCAGACTCCCACGCTAGCTTACGCTCCCGCGCGTGGTGGTGCTTAATCGCGCTGTGGATGAGGTGTGCCAGCACTCTCGGTGCTTTAGCGGCAAGGAGACCGGCAAACAGACCAACCACCGGGACACCGTGCAGCGCCACCCCAACGGTAGCTCCCGTAAGGATACCCCCAGACATCAGTGCCGTCGCCCCCTTGTGTCCAAACTCGCTCTGTAGCTCTTTGTATTTGGACAAGCTGAACTCGTCCGCCGCCTTTACTGCCGTCCCTAGATAGGGAATCCCTTCAAGGTGCTCTCCTATCTCCGCTACCATTCTACCGACATCGTCAAGCGTTTCGAGCTTCCCCAAATGCAGCGCTTCACCAACCGCCCGCAAAGCGTGCGGACCCCACTCCTCTTTAATCTTACGCAGCCAGTCCCCAGCGTCGCTAATCTCCTTGGCAACGGGGCGTAGATGCTCAGACGGTTGCCGTTTGGCACCGCTGGGGGGCGGACACGTTGGATCGCGGTACGCCCCTGGACAGTAGGCATTTACGAGCGGTGACCAGCCGCCCGGCAGCTGCCCCTGCACCCATCCCGTCGAAATCCATGCCTCATGTGCCCAGCCGCCCATTGCTGGGCGCGGGTCCAGGTTCTGGGTAGCGGCGCGCTGGATTGCCTGCTTGGTTGCGATCTTGGTCTGCTTCGCTTTGTTCGATGCCTTTAACTGGTAGGCATCGTGGAACCGCCGCGCTGCGTCCTCGACCTCGTTCTTGGGAGCGTCGATGTATTGGTCATGTTCCCCGGCAGCCTGTAAGCGTGCCGTGCGCAGATCGTCCATCGCTTTCTTGTAGTCGGCATTGGCACTGCGGATTGCCGCCTTGAATGCCTCGTCATCATCCGTGTACTTGACCGTCTCGACCGGGGGCTGCAGCGTGTTCCGTGTGCTGCTGGTTTTCTTAGCGGCGGCAGGTGCTGGTTGCGCTGGAGCCTGTTGCTGCCCTTGGGGTGGACCCTCAGGCATCGGTCCCTTGAACCCTCGACCCCACGCTTGCTTCGGCGCGGCACCTTGCTGTGGTGGACCACCGGGACCACCACCGGGGGGAGGTCCGTTCTGCGGTGGGGGCGGCGGTTCCGGTTCCTCCGGTGGTGTTGCCGGGTGTCCTTGTTCCCCAGCGGGCGGCATCGTGAACGTGTCCTCGTTCTCGTGCGTATCTTGGGTTGCCTCGATAATCGCTTCCGCTTGCTCTGGGGAGAATCCGAGAATGCGCGTGTAGTAGTCGTTGAGCGACATGACGCTCTCGACTTGCCCCATGACAAACGCTTGGATGGCTTGCGTTTTCTGGAGCGCGATCTGCGCTTTCTGAGCATCCGTCTGTGCGTCCAGGTCCGCCCAGTGGACCGAGTACCCTTTCGGTTCCGGCAGCACACCGGTTGCAATTAAGCGTCGCACAAACGGTGAGATGATTCGGGGTGTGACGTGGTACTCTTGCCGGGCGCGGAGACGATCATTGAATGCGGCATCGTCTTGCGAGGATGCCAACTCTCCGCGCTCACTGCCTTTGAACACTCTGACCGGGATGCCTAGCTTGATACAAATGGCTTCGATCTGCGCTGCGATGTGGGTGGCGGGATCAATGACGGCAGGTGCCAGCGTCTTTGCCGACATGCCCATGAGCACCAGATACTTCTGGAGACTGTTCTGGTAGTTCTCGACCATATCCCGCATCGCGCTGGCATTCAGCTTCACGTCACCGCCCAGCTGGGGATGGGTCTCGAAGGACAGTCCTGAGAAGCAGCTTTTCCAGTATGCCTCCGGGGACGCGCCGTACAGCTTGTGCAGACCCAGGAGGTTGTTCAGAACGGGTCGCATTCGCGGGATACTGAATATCTCACTTGCCGCCATATCGTCCGAGACCAGATGGATAACCCGCGTCCAGTGGACGTAGACGGTAGCGATGGGCAGACCAACCCCGGTGTGCTGCTCACGGGGATCGTTGAGTGTGATAGCGTATCTGACCGGCATCCCGAAGCGCGGATTGTTCAGGTTGGATTCATACTGGATCACCTGAACTAGATACTCTGGGAAAACTCGGAGGAACCTGACTTGCCGCTTGTCGCTCTTCTTGCGCTTGGGCAGCACGTCCTCGTAGAACTGGACACCGGCATACTGCGCATCCGTGCCTAGCAGCTGCGGTGGGTTAATCATCTTGGAGTCGAGGAGGTTGGGTCTACCATCCGCGTTGAACAAGCGGATCTGATTGACGGTGACGGGCATCTCTTCCGCACGTCTGCCGTCCGCACAGTTCAGCGCGAAGGTCGGTAACTGTCCTTTATTGATGGCGCGGCTGACGTTCTGCGTCGGCATCATGATGTCACCGGCAACCGGCAGACCCAACGGTTGCCCGTCATCAAACCCTAAGAGGATAACTCCGAAGTGCCCGATGCCGCATTGTTCGTCGGCGCGCCTCAGGTACTCCCAGACGATGCCGCCCTCCTCATCCTGGTACCAATCCTGCTCAGGCACGATGGTTTGCGAAAGATTGTCCCATGCCTTCTCGAACTCCGTCTCGCGCTCCGCGTCCGCTGTCTCGTGAACCGTGGGGCGGATTTGCCACGTCTCGCGGGGCAGACACTCCACCACGCGCGCGGCAACGGAGTTGCGCTCGTATAGTTCCTGGTAAGTCTCAGGTAGGATGTTCTGTGCTAGAGGTGGGAAACCGCATTCGTCCTCCACCGAACGGCGCGGATCGAGGATGCGATTGAAGAACTCTTGCCGCGCTAGCAAAGCGTTGCCGACAAGATCATTGTGGATTGCCTGGAACCGATCTAGGAGTTCTTCGTTGAGTACGGGCTGTCCGTTGCCGTTAGCTCCGTTTGTCTCGGTAGCCATGTAGCATGGTCGAGTCCGGAGTAAGACTGCTTCTTACAAAGTAAGATTCTTTCTTACTTATCGCTCAAGTCCTCGTTAGTGCCGTCAGCAACCTCCAAGCGCAATAGATTATGCTGCGCTAGCTCCAAACAAGTCAGTATGCGGTAGGCGCAGCGCCGCCGCTGCGGGTTATCTAGGTTCGTCTTGAGCAGTTCCATTGCCAGAATTTTAGCGTCATTGACGCATTCCGGCAAAGTCCTCTTCCTGTCTGACATTCTTCTTAACCCTAACCCTATCGTAACAGCCTGAGCACAGATCGGTATAGTGCCCCTGTCCCCAGTGCTTGTAGCAGCGGTAGCACAGCGTCCGCCCGCAGCAGTCACAGTAGAGTATGCCCGCGTGCTGGCAATCGCATAAGCTGGGCAGCTGCAGTAGTGCCATTACAGGTACTCCTCACCGCGCGGTTCACCCTTGATGTTGCCAATTATCATGAGGGCGGCAACAGCAGGGAAGACGAACGCTAGCATAAACACCCCGAATATCTTCTCCCACAAGTGCGCCCGCTTAAAGAAATACCACTGCCGAATCATGACCCCGGTCATGAAACCGAAACCGAAGAAGATATAGAGCATGACAAGCAGATCAGGAAGTCCGACGTTGACCGTCATGGCTAATTTCGATCACCGGGGTTGATAGCGTAGTCTTTTACAACCTCACCCAGTTCCTTCTTGCCACGAACGTGCTGCGGTATCCAGAAGTCCCCGTGGTGCTTACCGAATAGTGGCTTTTGTTCCGTGTAGTGAGCGAAGTGCCCGCGACAGATGTGCATGGCGCGTTGCACCCCGTTAGCCTCAATGCCACCTTCTGTCTTTAGAACCTCTTGCATTGGGTTGATTTCTAGTGTCTGAAACTTCAGCTTCGGTATCTTTTGTTTGCGGTGCCACGTCTCCGAACGGTTGAATTGGATATGGCTGGTGACGACATTCTTGCAATGACAGAAGGAATAGCCTAGACCCAGAATGTGCGCTGACGATGCGAGTCCGGTTGGGTCGTCACCGTGCCCAGTGGCGGCTTCGGCGGCAGCCTTTTCTGACCAGGAGGCATGACCAGGTCCGGTATCGAATGTACCCAAACATTTTCCGGATTCATCAGCTAAGATGATCGTGTAAATCCCCATCCATACAGGCGCACCGTAGATAGGTGCGCCGAGGCAAGTTAGCCAGTGGTCGCAGAATAGTGTCCAAGATGCTTTTGCTAGAAGTGGTTCAATCCGACTTGTGTAGTCACCTGTCATTTCTACAGACCCAGACCCTGCGTAGCCAGTGATTATCGTCCGCCATGCTTTAGAATCTTGGACACCATGAGGATGTCGGAGGCTCGCAACGGTCATCCCATACTGACCAACTTCCTCACTCTCGTGCCAACCATTTTTCATATACCAGCGGCGCGGATGGTCCCACTCCATAAACGAGAGTGTCCAAGGAGGTGCCCAGTTAGGCAGTTCCATTATGTCCCAGTCTGTCTTTGCGTTCTCCGCATAAAACTTTGCGACGTTATCCAAGACAACGCAGGTAGCATGTCTCACGACACTACCACGCTTGCGCGCATATTCTTGGACAGTCAACTCACCTTCAACGTCTGGGTAAGCCTCTGCTACCGGAGGGAGTACCATCGGCTGCATTGAGATCACGCGATATGCTAAGCGCATGTTCATTAGACTGCTCCTGCCCAAACCTTGGTTACCGGATGTAGCATCGCATGGGTTGCCAATACAAGCGAGTCTAGTTCATCCGGTGACCTGCCGTCCAGCAATTCTTCCAAGGTTTTGTAAGACGTTTCTTTCTGCCCCGGATTTCTATGCTTGGGCGGTATCACCAGACGTTGCTTATCATCGTACTGTTTTCTAATCACGGACATCTGCTTGCGCAGATCAATGTACTCCCCAGGAATCGCAAACGGTGGTTTGTTGATTACCGGGTCCAAGAGCAGACTCAGATCCCCGTACATCTGCGCTCTGCGGTTGCTGTAGGTGTAACGATCTTCCCAGGTGTCGAAGCGCAATCCGAAGCGCGTGCGCGCGCGGGAGGGAACGATGTCAATACTGCCGAAGCTGATGGTCCTGACGTTAATGCCGTTGAAACGCATCCGGTCCGCGATCTGCTTGCCGCCGCCGCCCCGGTCGAAAGCGACCGCGTCCTCCTCGACACCATAGCGGCGCATCGTGTCGAACACCATACCCTCGATAACCGACGTGTCCGGGGTTTGCTGCGCGATCAACTCAATCAAACCGTGTTCATCAATGACCGAGATTGCCGTCTTGTCACCGCCCTCAGCCGGATCGACACCGATACTCTTTGCTTTCCTGCGCTGCCCTACCATGTTCCGCGCTGCCTCATGACTGTCGTTCAACCAGTCGGGCGGGAACAGGAGCAGTGCCGCGCCTTCGTAGAACTGCGCTTCCAAGCTGATTGTCTGTCGAACCTTGTCCCAGGTTGCCAAGCGCTTGCGATATTCTTGCCAAGAAATTATGCCCGGAACGATGATGAGTCCATCCGGTTCCTGCCCTGCCTCGATCTGCGCCAAAGCGCGGCGCACGTTGGGAGAGGATTGGGCGGTTATGCGGATAATTTTTCGATGGTAACGTGGTTTATCCATCGGTTATCGCCCGCCTTACCTTACCTAGACTCGCCGCTTCCAGTCGTACCAAGACATGAGCCACCGGAACATTCCATAGCATGGCTCGACCACCGCTCCAGGCATTAGTTTGGAGACGCTTGCTGATAACCACGGCAGCGCTGTAGTTCCACAATCACCTCGTCCGCGAGATGGGCAGGCAGCGTTAGCGTGAGTAAATCACCGTCCTTGTTCTTCACTTGAAAGCAGACACCCTCCCCCAGCAGCTTGTCACCCTCCCCGTAAAAATTACACGGATTGCAGCGCAGCTGTTGGACGATGAAGGTGTCTTCGCTCAGGATGATCTCAGTCGGGAAGTCGCTCATTGCCGTCCTCCTCGTTCACTTGAGAGATGGTGCTGATAGTCAGCACTCCGGTCTTGATGCCGTACTCCTTTGCTTTCTGCGCTGTGTACTTGGGATCGTAGGTCAAGCGGCACTGTACCACCCTACCATCCCAGATGCAATTCAACCGTTCGCTCAGACTGAGAATCTCCCCATTGTACATGCGGAAGTTGGGGTCGAGGGGATGCAGGATAATATCATCTCCTTTTATCTCAATGCGCATTTCGACGGCACTGGGGCGATCTTTGGGGCGGCGGTTGCGGCGCACTGCTATCCAGATAACGAAACCCGCGCTGAGTAGAAGTGCCGCGCCAATCCAATTCATAAGTGCCTCTTTTTGTTAAGGCGAAGGGAGGGGTGCTGACAGGATGGTATACCCGTGGATGGCATCCAGAAACTCACCACACCAGTCGGTCGCTAGCATCGGAGGGAACTTGCCGGTGCCGCTCGCAGGTGGGTAACGATGGCAGCCGTTGTCGGCTCCGAAGTATGTGCACGAGCCGCAGTTAGCGATTGCGTGAGAGACTGCTGGTGGTTGAGCGGCGGGAACGGGTGCGGGCATTTGTGTCCTCCTCACTTGGGGGTAAAAGCTATCTGCTGATTCACAGTAGGTGGGTTGACGTAACCACCGACGTATTCCGGATGGTAGTGATCGAGTAGCAATTCGGCAGCGCGGATACGATGCTCCATGCGCACACGGTTATCACTAATGACCTCTGCTAAGAAGTCAATGGCGCGGTCACTAGGTTCGTAGGGGTGTGCAAAAGACGGTACGTCCAGCACTGGGGTTGCTGGTTTCTGCGCTGGTAGACGTGTTGCCTTGTAGACGATAAGCGCGCCGATTGCCAGGACCGTGACGATCCCGACGATGCCGACTACTCTGCTTGCCACGGGTCTCCCCCGGAAATTAAAGGGGCACCCCGTTGACGCGGTTCACCGAGATATTCCTGACGGAGTGCCCCGATTTCTCCCTGCCGATTCTGGTTGGTTCCCTTTCCCCTTATGCCCGTCCACGTTTCGGCTGGGAAGGCAGCGCCCTCTCAACCGGCAACCGGAACCTCGACCTCGTCGTCTACGTTGGCAGACCGCAGGTCCGCGCTGACATCAGCGCGCGGTTGCGACTTACGACGCTCGCGAATTGCTTTCTTCCATGCCTTGGTCAAGTCCTGAAAGCAAATGTATTCACCGATAATGCTCTGCCCGTAGGTGCCGTCCAGGTTACCATCGGGTCCGCATGGTCCGGAGATGAATCCGTGCAAGCGCGCCCAGCTGGCATTGCTCAGATCGGGGTGTTGCCGTTCCCCTTCGATGATGACTGCGAAGCCGACCAGCTGCCCCAGGATACAGCGGCAGCCGCTAGAGAGTTGTAATGTCTGGAGGTTGATGCGCCACTCCCAATCGGGGTAGTGTGCATCCAACCACCTCATGCCGCGCTTGATGTTGGGGAGAAGTGTCATGGTCAGCCCCTTCAAGAAAAGAAAGCGCCCGACCATACGAGTCACGGAAGCAGGGGAAACATTTACAGCGTGTTTGTATGCTTCTGCCGTTGGGTACGGTTGAGCGCTAGTTCCAATTATAACAGGGAGGGACGGTCGCGCCAGGATTCTTTCTTTTGTTCTTCGTCCTTGGCATTCTGCGGTTGCGCCGCTGTGGTTTCTATCCTGCTCATAGACTCTAGCTGCCCCGCCACTTCCCTGCACTTAGGACAGGTCACAGCCGTGACAACCGACGTGACTAGGTCACCGACGTTGCGGGCATTGCAGCAGGTGCGCCACTGGTTTAATGCCGAACAGTAGTGGACGTGGACTTGCGGATTTTGGTCCGGCTCCTTACCCTCAAGGATTTCCTGCCTGCGCTTCACCTGCTCATACTTCTGTTCCGAAGTAAGTGCCTTGTTTGCCAACTGCACCAAGCGCAGCAGTTTGTGGCGCATCCCGTCGCCCTTGAAGTCACAACCGCCCAGACATGCCTCATGCTTTTGGTCCCCATCCTCATTGGTTGTCGCTTCCATGATGTGCCCGATCTCCCATCCCTGGTCTTTGTCCACCGTTGTGAACTTGACGTAGTAGGATCGTTTCATTGGTTCCTCCTTATCATCTAGCTTGAATGCCTTCGCCAGCTTCTCCGTCAGTTCTCGCACAAACTCGCGTCGATGCCAACCTCCAGGGGGCATAAAAACTCCTCCAGGTTAAAAGGTGGCTCCCCGGTTACTGCCAATGAGCAAAACAGTAAGCGCGGGGAGCCTGAGGCACGTCCAGTTGCGCCCCCAAGACCTCACAACTCCTCGTCGGATCAAGGCGTGTCCCAGGACAAGTTAGAGGAGCGGTCTTGGGGGCTATCCCTCTAAGTACGTTCCGCGTGCCATGTGGTACAGGTAGCCGCCCGGTTTCAGGTGCATGGGGTCGCACAGGTCGCAAGCGCAAATGTAGGTGTGGATGCAAGTCGTATCATCGACCTTGATGCCGGTGCCGTGGCAGGCAAGGCAAGCATCGTGCTTGCAAGGTTGCCACTTAGCAGCGGGCGTCTGGGCGGCGGGTGCCTCCGGTTCGCCGCGCGAGCGCGCCTTACGGAAAGCCATAACCCGCGCCAGATGCTCCGCGCGCCGTTTGCTCAAGTCGAGTTCATACGCTTCCCGATCCACGTTTCACCTCCGCGCCGAAAGTGCCTCGCCCCGCCTCATCGGTCCGTAGCCGACCAAGGCTCAACAAGCCTCGACTGCCTAACCCTACCGTGGCAGACCAGTCCGGGACGAACCATAGCTCGACTCGACTGCCGAAACTTACCGGGACGCTCCGAACCGAGACGCAACTTCCATGCCTTTAGCGCAACAGCCTGGGACTGCATCACCGCGCCACACCAGACCTTGTCGCGCCGAACGTGCCGTGACTGACCGACCCGCGCCCCGACCCAACTAGCCGAGGCATAGCGGGTATTTTGGCAACGCTCAGCCTGGTTGCCAGTGAACAGTTGCACACCTACCGCACTGGAGCATACTGTAGTAGATCATCCTGCCGCTGGACAAAGTAAAAGCGTAACGAATTAAGCGCGGCATGTTTTTGTCGCCAGGACAGTATAACCTGCAGCCGCACCTGGACTTCATCTCTTTGTCGATGCGCCTCCAGCGCACGTCTAGCGGGCGGTAGATACCAACCTGCGCCGACGCCTTAACGATTTCATAAGCTGGTGCATCGCAAACCACTTTGAGAGGACCAAGAGCCACGGCAGTAACTCTACAGTGAGAGACTGCGCTAAAGGTGCCCGTCCTCGCCAGCGTTACTTCTCCTGATACTTACCCGGTGTGCAGCAACCATCGCAACCGTGATCTCCGTACCCCAAACCTGCCAAGCGCGGATACTTGCGAAGCCACTCCGCGCTAGGATGTGCGTAACCATGTTGGCAGATGTTCTCGACCAAACCGCAGACCTCATGTTTGATCTGCTTCACCGCCCACGGCGGCAACGGGTAACCATGCTCGCCTTGGCTCACCATGCCCGACCCAGACATTCCTTGTCTCAGCTTACCGCGACCGCCTTACCCAGCCACAGCTAACCTAACCGCGTCAGCGACACCTAACCGAGACTAACCGCGACATAGGTGCTGTTTACTACGGCGACGGAAAAACGCCCATAGCCAGAGGCAAGCCAGCGCCGCGACTGCCGTCCCCAGCGCCCACAACCACGGGCGGTTGGACACTGGCGCGAACGGTTCCGGTAACAGCGGTGGCTCCAGCGCCCCTAGTCCGAAGGCAGCGAGCGTGAAGTCCGCGCTCGCCGGTTCCGGTCCCTCTGTCAATTCATACACGCTCGCATTGGTCTCCGCCCGCGTATCCCCAGGCACCGTTATCTCTACCTGACTGTTCGTCACGATTGGATGCCCACTGTCTCCTTTCCGTAGAAGGTAACGACCATGCACCTCTCGTGTCATCTTACGATAAGCGGCACTGCATTCGTACTCAGCAATCGTCCAGTCCAGCGCGGGGTCCAGTAGCATCGTTCCCTTGCGAACAGGCTTTAGCGCGGCTATTGCTTTCTCTTCCGGTGTGTAGCTAAAGGCAATCGCCACGTACTGCCGCCCTTCGCGTTCTACCGTAGTGGCAGAGTCAACGTGAAAATCCTTGTCACTTATCAGGTCGGGGAGCCACATATTGTAGAGAAAGGACAGAGGCGCGCAAGCGAGTTGGATAGCCTCAGCGCGGATGTTATTATCCGCTTTGAACGTACTGTTGCCCTCTTGCATCCATACATGGTCTAGCTGCCAGGGCAGCGACTCCTTGGAGCGACTTAGTTCAAAGCAATAGCGCGGATTCTCGTTGCGCACATGCCCCTCACTGGAGGGCTGAGCCCAGCCAAACCGAACTTGCGGACTATCTGCCGGTGCTTTCGTCCAGACAAACGTGACCTGAGCGCGTTTGGAAGCCTGCTTGACATCCGCGTAGCACGCCCGCACTACCACGCCATCGCTCAGCGTTGTGGTCGTGACCTTCCCTTGTAGCTTAGAGCCATGTTCCAAATAGGACACCCATGCTTTAGGTGCTTCCGTCTGGAACCGCTCCATCTCCGTCGATGATTGCCCTATTGTGGCTGCGAGTAGTATTAGGAGCATACGCATTTGTCCCAGATGCCTTGTCCATTGTAGTGCTTGTTGCAATGGCAAGCACCGCACTTGTTCGCGGGACTCTGACAGTTGGCATCTGCCGTACAGTTGACCGTGTCTTGAATAGCGCAATCGCCATTGTTGCAGGCGGTGTCACCAGAGCAAGTGTTCTGCCTCGCTCCAGTTCCCGTAGCCGCCGCGCTTGCGGCTAGGGAAATAGCTACAGCGAAAAAGACCAGACTCGCGAAACCAGAAACCCATGAACTCACTCGATACAAGTAACGCATACAACTCCTCCAGAATGTAAAGAACCTCCTAGACATCAACACTGCCGCGAGTGCCAAGACTTAACACACCTTGTCGCACCGGAAGTCACCAAGCCAAAGCTAACCCGGACAGCCTTAACTCAGCGCAACTTGCCGCGCCTAAGCGCACCAAACCATGCCAGAGGTGCCACGCGGAAACAAGCCACACCTTTCCCAGCCCAAGCACGCCCGGTCGGGACTGCCAAGCCTGACCAGTCCCAGACAGGACAAACCCGGACGGAACATACCCAGCCCGGACTGCCTGACCATGCCCAGCGCGAACATGCGGTGCCGTTCCCCGCCCAGACAAGCCTCACCCAGACTGCCTCAGCAGACCGGGGCTCACCAAGCGCGACCCCGACAAACCCTGACTCGACTGCCAGGACTCACCATACCGGTCCAAGACTCAGCGGAACATACCGGGACTTGTCCGCGATGCTGCGACTAAGCGAGACTTGAAACACCGCGCCGCGCTCGCCTTGCCCCGCCGCACCCAGACACACCATCCCGTCCCTCACCTCTCCTTGCCTCCTCTAATTTGCAATTATATCCCCCTTGTCACAGAAGCGACGGAAAAAATTGCTTGTCGGATTCGGGTTTCCAAAAATTAGCATACGCTTGCGGTGCCCATTGGGGAAGTTGCCGCCACCTGCCCAAACTGCCATTTGATGATAGACTTCATCGTCTACACCGGATGCCTCGTCAATGACTGCCAGGGTGCTTTCCGCATGGTGACCTGCCATGCCCTCACCGCGCTCCGAGACCCTGCCAATCATGTAGCTCTTGGGGCAGCGCTGTGTGCCGTGATATCTGTAAATTTCGCGGTGCATGACCAGCAGTGGACCGCCGTGCTGCAGGTCGAGGGGGTAGCGGGCATTCTGCAGGAACCAATTGATTTCTGACCACAACACAATTAAATGTTTTTCTGCGACCGAAGTTGTTATAATTCTGCAATCACTTTTGATCTTGCCAGTGGGATCATAATGACCGAAAGGCGGACCGTGACACAAGAAAAACCAAAGCGCAATAAAACCAGCGCAGAAATCTTTTCCCAATTGGTTGCCAGCGACCACAACCGTTTCGTCGTTGTGAACAACCGAGTCGATTACTTCCAGCTGCTCGCGACTGAAGTCAACAGTGGGCCAGTAAATTGACAGCAGCTGCAGCGGGTCGGCAGCGGGGTCGAAGCCTGCGGGGATCATTGGTGCTTCTGCGCTTCTATTTGACGGCACAGTTCAATCAGGGTTTGCTTGGGTACAAGTATCTTTGGACAGGCTTTCCTTTCTTGCGGCAACCGGTGCCCGTCAATGGCTTTCTTGATGCCCAGCAAGCGCGATTCTTGAGGGTCGCTTAACAGGTCACCGTAGTACTGTTCTTGTTTACGCGGTGGTGTCCAGGTTGGCAACTGTACTAATGCAGGCATTGGTTCCTCCTTTATGGTTGGTGTGCCTCTGCTAGCTTTTTCATGAGTAGGTCAAACTGGTCTCTGGATAGTGCTATCTCTTCACCCCCGACGAACACCACTGCCGCTGATGCCTTGTGTCCGGCGCGACCCCCTTCTGAGGTGTCGATCAAGGTGATTGCTGCCTCTGCGATGTAGTAGGGTCCGACATGGAGCAAGCGCACCCACTTACCACCTTTCCAGATGCGCCACGCCCAGCGGCGCAGTCTCCAACGATCTTGGGATACTGTCTCTACCACCACCAGCAGCGGCGCGATTAACAATAATATCAGCAACCCCAGCCAGTGCCGCCTGTTCAGAACTTACGCACCCAATCCACATAAAGCAGGGACCACTTTATCAGCCAGGGTGTCGCCAGAGTTAGAAAGAGCACGATTGTGGTGAGGCAGCCACATGCCCGCCAGACTTCGTTTTTGTTGCCGTCCGCGCTCATAGGAAGCTGTACCCTCGTTTGCTTGCCGTTGCTTCTTGTAGTTGCTTCTTGAGTTCCAAGATGTAAGCGTACATCCCTGCCTTGTATTCCCACGAGATTGTATATCCGGCGCGGATGTCGGGGTTCGGAGTTGCCAGCCATTCTTCGGTTTTGTAGAGATAGAGTTCCAGGTAATCGTCCCCAGTGTTACGTAGTTCCTGTACCGTCGCTTCGATCCTCTTGTCCATTGTGTTCCTCCTGTGGTTTGGGCAATTGCTTGACTTCCGTTATGCGGGATTCGATCTGCCGTGCTTCACGCTTGGATGCCGCTAGTTGTTGCAATGCGACTAAATCCAGTTGCTGGAAATTGTGTTCGACTTTGTCCCCCAGTAGATGCTTGCTTAACAGTTCCAGTGCTTTTGTTTTTGCCACAAACTTGATGTAGAGGCGCACGTCGCGCATGACCACCTGCCCGTCACTATTATAACGGCAAAATTCTTTTTTCTCACAAGACTCAATCAGGTGCTTCACGTCGCCCGGCAGCTGGTCATATTTGTCCGGGTCCATGAACCAACCACCATCCTCTCCTGGGTCCGCGTAGTCTGCGGGTCGGAAGAAAAGGATGTTGCACAGGTAAGCGCGGATGTCATCTGCACTTCTTTTTGCGTGCCGTTCCTCTTCTGCAATGGCATACTGCGCCGCCTTGTAGACCAACGGGCACCTCTTGGGGTCAAGCAGGCGGTTTGCCGCAACATTAGGTTTCGGGTAGCCCGCGATTCTGGCAGCGCGGATTGCATTCCTGTCTTTGACCCACTCATTCAAGAACACCTGCTGCCGGTGGGTAACCCTGTCCGGTTTCTTTTCTGTTGCCACTTGTCTCTCCCTGTTCGTCTAGGTCAATCTCGAAAGTGAAGGGTGTCATGTCCCCTGTTTGATCGTAGTGTACGATCTTGTCGCAAACATCTACAGGCAAAATGCTGCGCAGCCAGGGTCCGTGAACTCTGGTGAGGCGGTTGAAGCCCACCACCCATTGCTCCCCCGTGGCTTCCTTGATTGCAAGCGCAATGGGGCAGCTGGTGTAGCTACCGCGCTTACCTTGGTCGATATTCTGCTGGCTGACACAGATGGTTCGTTTCATCGTGCCGGGTACCTTTGCTGGTATATCATCAGCTTACACTGCTTCTTTAGACTGCCGACATAGACCACTCCGCACTGACCGCCGCTTTGCATTTCCGCCCAAAGTTCTTCTAGCGTAATGCCTCGTTTCTGGAGCAGACTTAGGATCGCTGCCCGAACCCTCGGTCGTTCTTTGGTGCTGTAGGGCATCTCGGTCTTACGCCCCTTGTGGTCTGTTATGTACGGCAGTCCCATTTGTCACCTCGACCAATCATTGGGCGGGCGCTCCCTACCCAGGTACTCCTCTGGAATCTCGACATCGAACTCAAACGGGGCTGGTCTCTTGCCGGTGTCGAACTCCCCAATCCATTTTACAACCTCATCCGGCAGCTGGACATTGACCGGGTGGCGCTCATACCAGTCCACGCGCACTGGACCCGGCGCGGTGCGACCTCCCTTGCCAATGAGCCAGGTCCGCGCTAGCGCCCTTGCCATCGCTCTTGCCACGGGGCAGGCGCAAACGCTTTTACGCACTCCATGCCTGATATCTTCTTCCGTAACTGTAATGTGGACAGGTTTGGTAGACATTATAGGGTAATTTGGGTGTTAATTGTCTTTAATTATTTCCCCACACCAGACCCCCAGGTAACCCTACCCCCTCCCAGGACCACCCCGGCACCCCAATGCGCCGATGACCCCCCCCGTTTGCAATCCAACCACCCCTCGATTTGCAAACCGCGATTTGCAATTCAAGAATACTTTCATTTGCAAATTCTCATATCAACATATTTTCATATCTTGATTTGTTTATTGATTGCTAAAAAGTTATTGACTGCGAAAAAGATATTTGAAATTATTCTCAATTGAGATTTGCGATTGCCCCTGCCTCTTGATTCTAAATCTGTAAATCAATTGGTCAGGAAAAAGAAAATCCCTGTGGTAATCCACGAGATCAAAAAAGGATTTGTCGAAGCGATGCAAGCGCACCACTCTAGGAGGGATCTCTCTAGCGCGGATGGTCACCACCTGCCCCGGTACCACCTGGCAATAGCGAGGCAAGCGCACTGCCGCCACCTGGTCACTTCCCAGGAGTAGGAAAAAGAGAGCTAGGCATTCAGGCATGGCGCAACCAGACCAGACTCCCAATGCGCTCTAGGGTGCTCCCCCCGAATGCTTGGACTATAGCTTCCCGGACTGGCAACCTCCACCAGTCGTGGAATATCAGGAGTCCCTTGGGGCACACTAACCGCCGCGCTTGGGCAATGTCAAATTCGACGCTTTCCTTGCCGTGGTCCCCATCGACAAAAATCGCGCCAAAAATCGCTTCGCGAAAAAGCGGCAAAATTTCCTCGAAGCGCCCTATGTGCAGCGTGACCTTATCCGCTACGCCCGCGCCTTGCAGGTTAGCGCGGAACTCCGCTAAAGTGTCCGCCCTATGGAGTGCATCTGCCTTGGTGCCCGCATCGCCCTTATGCCAATCGACGCTATGCAAATGCTTCGCCTTGGCAGCGATGCAAATTGTGCTCCGCCCTAAAAATGACCCTAGCTCCAAAACCACTTGCCCTTGGCAAAGGTTTGCGAGCGCTTCGCCTTCATCGAGGCTGAGCCATCCAGGGTAGCGCGACCAATCGAGCACCTTACCTCCGCGCTAAATAAATGCCGATCAAAAAAGCGACTAGCAAAATCGCGATGCCCATGATGATTGCGTTAAGCAAAATTTTCGCTCCGCAAAAAATCAACTAGCTGATATTCACCATCGCTAGCGGGTCGATAATTTCATCGACCGCGTTATTGATGAAGTAGCTGTCGATGCCATCCACCGCGCTTGGTCCATCGACGCGCAGCCCTACGCTCACCCCGTAGACCTTGACATGGTCCATTGTAACCATCGAGTTGTCGATGTAGATCCCGATGTCATCCGCGCTAAGCTGCTCCGTGGCAAACTCCGTGAGGACAACATTTGTGCTGTCGAGGATTGCCAGCCCTACGCTGCCGCCCGCGCCAGGGTTTGCCGTGTCGATATTTTTTGCGTAGCAGTGGTGAATCAAAACCCCGTCCGAGTCCGCCACCTTGATGCCAAATGCCGCGCCTCCATTGGGCGGATTGTGGACTTCGTAAATCGAGGTGAAGCTAATCGTGGCATTTTGCGCCCCGGCAATTTCGATGCCTACGGTTTGGGGCGCGCCAACCCCAGCCGGGACCGCGCTAGGATCGCGGACCTTGCGAACCACGGAATGGTCCAGGGTGTCGTTGACGCCCCCAATCCAAACCCCAATTTGGTTCAGCTGGGAACCATGCGAATCCCCAATCGCGAAGTTTTGAACTAGCACGCTGCCGGAAGTGTTGAGGATGGTCAAAACGCGCTCCGTGCCCGCTGCGCCGCCCGGTCCCACAAGAAACGGATTTTGCGGGGGCGAAGTCGCGACGGTTTCCGGCTGCCCGATTAGGTTTAAGGGTTTGTCGATTACAACATCCTCGCGATAAGTGCCGTGCGCCACCAGCACCGTATCACCAGGACTCGCGGCATTGACCGCCGCTTGAATTGTCGAAAACGCTCCCGGTCCAACTTGAAGCGTACTCGGAACTAAGCGCTCCTCCAAAATGAGCAAGTGCAGCATGGGTCTCTCCCTTCATGGTTTTGACCTCGCTTGCGTTGAGGCACTTGCATCATAGCACGAAAAAGGTTGCCAGTAGCCCGCACTCACCTCCGCGCCATTTGGACCGCCCTAGAACACTAATGTAGAGCACTTTCCAGCGCTTTTTCCTCTTGCACCTTTGCCTCCTTGGGCACTTCCGCAAATACCGCCTGAGCTACGCGCTGCCCAATGTCGAAACCCAGGCAAGCCGCTTTGTCATTCTCCAAGAATCGCAGCATTTCTTTGCCAGGGGTGCTATCAAAACCTGCTTCGATGCCCCGCGCCAGCGCATACCTCCATTCACAGCTGCGGTGATAATCCCACAATTGCGCCAAGTGCTCCGTGACAACGTCCTCCATGTAGCATGAACTGACGTTATTGACGCCCTTGATGCTGCAATACCCCGCGCCTACCGCGCAGGCAACAAGTCCATTGCCGTAATTTGCCAACTTCCGCGATGCGGCAACAGCCCCGTAGCGATGTACGCTTCCTCAAAAAACGCAACCGCCATGTCGATCATTTGCTCGCGACTAAGCATGATTCCTCCTTTTCCTTGGGGATCAAAGTCAATGGTCGCTCTTCCTTGGGTGCCGTAGCAGTCACCCTCCGCCACACCTCCGCGCCAACCTTGTAGCCCAGTTGGAAAGCAGACTTGAACCTCATTATCCCTTGAAGGTGATTCTCGCTGACCCCCCAGCCTTCAAACCCCCCTTCGCAGCCGCGTACAAAAGCGGTCCACCAATCGACGCTCCGCTCAGCATCAAAAGTGCAGCAGCGGTCAATCACCAGCTGCCGCCAGCCGGGACCGCCCATGTACTTCGCGCTGTTGTTGGCATGGTAACCACCCGCACCCACTAGACAGGCAAAGCAAGGGGGACCGCCAGCATAAGCGGGGATTAGATAACAGCTGCGCCTTGGAGTCAAGCCGCGCAGCAAAAATGCCTCCTCGAAAAAAGCCACCGCCTTGTCGAAAATTTCTTGGTCCGTCATTTCCATGTCCTCCATTTTGAAAAGGTTACTTCGCCCGTTTCCGTATCACCTCTTTTGGTTCTAGTACACTATTGATCTTGTCCATGCAGCCACGGCAAACATCATACTCAATGCCGTCGATCAATATGCCGCGCTTGGACATGCCCGGCACCCAAACCTTGACGCTGGCAGGAGTGCCGTCGATAGTCTGCTTACAGACATCGCAAATGACAACGGTTTCTTTCACGCTTTCACCTTGGCACCTTTCTGCCTTTGCTTGGCAGTTGGTTCCTTGGTTGCTTCACTGAACATATCCTGCGCCACCTTGATGCCCACAAGGATGCCGCACTTCCGCGACGAATCGAGGTGCCCGTCTGGGATTTCCGCGTAGTCGAATCCGGCAATCACCCCCGACAGGAAGCGACGCCAGAATTTGACTTGATGCCCGAAGATGGCGGTGAAGTGCCGAATCAGCACTTGCTCTAGCTTGATGCTCTGCGCATCCGGGTCGTATTCGTCATGATCGTAAATGCTGGCATCCAAGCGGTAGCCGCCCGCGCCCACGGCACACGCCCGCACGGGTCGCTTGTCGCCACTCGGTCCATCCAGGTACGTCATTTGCTCCGGTTGCAATCCCGTGAGCAGATATGATTCCTCGAAAAACTGCACTGCCTTGTCAATCAACAGTTGGTGCTCTTTCCTCATTTCAGTCCTCCTTTTTTTGATGATTCTTGGTTGCGAACAATTCCTCGATCATAGCTCTGACTTCCTCGAACGTGGCGCGTAACCTTGATCCTACTTTTCTGGGCAACTTCACTCCCTGCGCCACCGCCTCTTGCAGTATGGCAATCATGTCCCGAAGTGCCTCTTGTTGCTCGCGAATCAGTTGCTTGTTGCTTTTTCTTTTTGCCATTGTGCCTCCTATAAAAAGTCAACCGTCAACCCCCCACAACCACGGCAAAAGCGCAAACGTAAATCGAGGGGCGGTATGCGGCAGCAGGTATCGCACACGATGCACCATTCCTGCAATTGCTCATGGGGCGTGTTGACCGCCGTCATGGGAGCACCACAAGACATGCAATGCAATCCAGCAATTTTGTTTTTGCTGTAATGGTCATTGCAGCGCTCACAAAAAGTTTTGATGTTCATGTCGCACCATTCAGCCCCAGTGCCGCGCGGTCGATTTCATCCAACGTATCCGCCGACACTTCCGCAATCACTAGCTTGCCTTCGGAGTTTATGTACGCCTTCAGTCCATGCCGCCGCCGGTCCTGATCCCTACGGCGACGTGCTTCTCGCTGTTCCTCTGTCAGTTGCTTCCGTGGCAGGTTTGGAGTTCGGCGCGGACCGTGGCAGTCCCTTCATGCGGCACCGCCTTCGCCATCCGCGCCGCCACGCGCACCCCTACAATCATGCCATGCGTCCGTGCATTGAACACCCCACGGTAGCATTCCAAGCGCGTCTTTTTTGATACTTTGCCGCGCCGCGCCAGAATCTTCTCCTCCGTCTCGTGACTCTGGTAATAGGCATCGAAGCCATGAATGACGCCCCAGACGAACCCCGACCACCATTCATACGTATGGCGGCAGGGCGGCAGTGTACACAGGTAATCGAGCACGTTGCTAAAGAACCGCGCTTGATTGTCACCACCAATGCGCATACTGCCCGCACCCACAGCGCAGGCATACAGCGGTCCCTTATTGCTAGTGCCAATGCGGTAAACGTACATCCCCGGTCCCGGTTTTAGTCCCGTGAGGATGTAGCTCTCCTCGAAGAAATCGGTCATCCGCTCCAGTAGCTTTTTCTCTAGGCGCATGTCACTGCCTCCTTTTTGGCGCGCACCTTCCGCAGACGCTTGATCGTCTCCATCCACAATTCTTGTAGCACCCACCACTCATCCGACATCGGGGCTGCCGGGTCAAACTTGCCGCCCAGCGCCGCTTTGAAACCATCGGGCAGGAAGAAACCATGATCCTCTAGCCACTCTTGCCCATAGATGCTTTCAGCGCTAGAGTAGCCGCTGAGACGCAATCCAGAGTCTAGCCACCCCTTGCCGACCAAGCGCTCATGCACCTGCCCCAGCACACACAGGCAGGGA